>JGI20155J14468_10000030_pt1 | contig 103573 bp, 111 predicted proteins | sample COG_05_FD_14468 | JGI IMG/M metagenome (IMG submission 14468) | reverse complement strand
TGCCAAGCAATATTGGCAGGATTGAATTTGATCTGGTCTAAGTTTTGCCTCATATGCTCATCTTTCCTATTATTTAATCAGCCTAAGGTAGCAAATGACCATGCTTACCGCCAAGTTAATTTAAAGAGCGTTCCCTGGGTGTGATTGGTAATTGCATTGATAATCCGACCGCCTCTTCAAATCGTTTTGCAATACGCAGCAAGGCAGCTTCACCCCGAGGTTTCCCCATGATCTGCACCCCTACCGGCATTCCCTCCGCTGTAAACCCGCAAGGAATACTTATTGTTGGACAGGCTGTCATCGTTAAGGCGAAAGTAATAGAAAACCAATCAATATATGTCTCGCACAATTTACCGTCGATTTCTTTTACATATCGTTCCTCCACTGAAAAAGGTGCTATAGATGCCGCGGGGCAAATAAGAAAATCATGCGTTTGGAAAAACACTATTACTTTCTTATAAAGCTCAGTCCGAATGCGTTCTGCTATAAATATTTGTTCTGGACGAATGTTAAGGCCGCGCTCAATATTACCGATTATTTCAGGGGCTATCTGCTGCCTATGTTGTTTTAGAATAGGTTCCATCAAGGTTGCAAACAAGACAGCTCGAAGAGTTTGAAATGCCTCAAGCACACCTGAAAAATCAGGAATATCATCTGTCACGTCTGCACCAAGACTAGCGAATACCGACGCCGCTCCCCTACAGACTTGTGCTATTTCTTTTTCGATTGAAACGATAGAAAGGTCAGTGCTGAAAGCCACACGTTTCAGTATGTCCTTCTCTTGCAAAGATTCTACGAAAGACGGCCCCGAATGATCGAATGAAAGGGGGTCATCAATCTGATGTCCAACACTCGCATCTAGCATCAAGGCCAGATCGTCAACATTTCGTGCCATCGGTCCTTCGACCCAAAGGGTGTCCATTGGTGGCAATCGCTTGCCGCGGGGTACACGACCTGGACCTGGACGCAAGCCAACAATGCCATTGAAGGCTGCTGGTGTCCGTAGACTTCCTCCTAAGTCATTTCCTGTAGCGAGCCAAACCGAACCGCTAGCTAGCGCTGCCGCTGATCCCCCAGACGATCCACCAGCACTTTTTCTTAAATCCCAAGGGTTACGGGTTATTCCATTCACCGGGTTAAAAGTATGACCGCCCGCCCATTCTGGAACATTGGATTTTGCTACTCCAATTGCTCCATTAGTTTCAAGCTGCCGAACCGTCGCATCAGATTTTTTTGCGACATTTTTCAAAAATATTGGCGAACCGTAGGTAGTTAAGGCGCCACCAAGGTCATTGTAGTCTTTTATCGCGATAGGTAGTCCACATAGTGACTTTGGATTTTCTGAATGTGCAGTATAGTCGAACGATTTTGCTTGCGCGCGTGCCTGTTCAAAACAATGGATAGGTAATGCGTTGACTTTGTTGTCTATAGCTTCAATTCGTTGTATCGATGCCTCCACTAGATCTAATGGGGAAACTTCTTTGGAGCGTAACCGAGCAACAGCTTCAGTCGCTGTCATTTTTATATATTCATTGATCACTTTTTTAATTTTTGATCCTCGACATCAATATCTATAATTTAAATACTAAAATCAATAATTTATACAGTTATCAATTACTCCCACTCAGTAATTTTACCGTTATAAGCGTTTGATTTAAATAGTTTTTTATACTTTGTGGAAAGTTTGTATTTTTCTTCATGCTTACTTTTCAACCACTTACATCAACGTTACTATTCATAACACATTATACCTAACCTTACGCACACAAAAGGTTTCAATAAAGGTATCTACGTTATGCAGAGAGTGAGTCTTAGTTGGTAATTTATCGAGTTAGGAATCAGAAGTATGAAAAATAGTTAACGGCAGGGGGGTCTATCGGATTAGTCAGTCACTAATCTTCTTTCCGTTTTTATATGTTCCCGCCTTTGCCATCCAGATTTCTCCATCTTCAGTATACCAAACCCAGTCATTTTCATACTTTCCGTTCTTGTAACTACCTTTATTCCATAACTGTCCATTTTCGTGATAAGAAACCCACCCACCTTCTTTCTTGCCGTTCTTGTAACTTCCTTTACTGCGTAACTTTCCATTTTTGTGATAATTAACCCACTCACCTTCTCCCTTTCCGTTCTTGTAACTACCTTTATTCCATAACTGTCCAGTCTCGTCATAATTAACCCACTCACCGTCTTTCTTTCCGTTCTTAAAACTTCCTTTCTCTTTTAACTGACCATTTGCGTGATACGTAAAATACTCACCTTCAAATCGTCCAGTCCCAAAACTCCCTTTCTCTTTTAACTGACCATTTGCGTAATACAGAACCCACTTACCTAGTTCCTCTCCGTTCTTATATCTTCCTTTATAACTTAACTGTCCATCCTCGTAATACTCAACCCACTCACCTTCTTTTATTCCATTCTTCATTTCCCCCTGTTTTTTCCCACTTACTTTTCCTGTAAAAGGGGTTTCGGTGAACTTCTTATAGTAAATATAATCTCGTTCCACCAAATCATCCCAATCCACACTCCAACAAGAAGTAGAGAGTAGAGACAGAAGGAGTATCGGTAGTAGGAATAGAGTTTTCATTCTTTACTTTATAGCACAGGACGAAAGGAGTGAGAAAACTGGAACGCTTTTTACAAACTATAAATGCGACTTAGGTTCGTAGATTTTAGTCTTTCTACAAATGAAGTTCAGTAATAGTCAAAGTTTGTAGAATGTTTGTAACATTGTCGATCAGTCACTTTTTAAGTGGTTGATTTACCTAGATATTATTTTGTCGGAACCTGTAATATTTATTAAAAAGTTATTTTAAGCCATTGATTTATAACAAGTTTTATTCCCACTCAATAGTTGCTGGCGGCTTTCCTGAAATATCATAAACCACTCTGGAAACACCACTCACTTCATTGATAATACGCAAAGATATCAAATCTAAAAAATCATATGGAAGATGAGCCCAGCGAGCAGTCATAAAGTCTACTGTTTCTACAGCTCTGATTGCGATCACATGATCGTAACTCCTGGCATCACCTTTCACTCCCACAGACTTAATAGGCAGGAATACGGCAAAAGCTTGACTAACTTTATCGTATAAGCCTGCTTTTTTTAACTCCTCTATGAAAATCGAATCAGCGGCGCGTAATATCTCCGCATATGAAAACTTAACTTCGCCTAATATCCTAACGCCCAAGCCTGGGCCTGGAAAGGGATGGCGGAACACTAGATCTTTTGCTAAACCTAGCTCAATTCCTACGTTTCTTACTTCATCCTTAAAAAGCTCGCGTAACGGCTCTATTAAGCTAAAACGCATTCCTTCCGGCAAGCCTCCAACATTATGATGAGATTTAATAACGTGCGCTTTACCCGTAGATGCTGCTGCCGACTCGATAACATCAGGATAAATAGTCCCTTGCGCCAGCCATTTAACGCCGTCAAGTTTGGCTGACTCTTCTTCGAACACTTCTATAAAAATTCGTCCAATAATTTTACGCTTCTCTTCTGGATCTGTAACTCCAATAAGGGCAGACATAAATTTTTCACTCGCATCAACATACCTAATGTCTAGACCCATGTGTTTTTCGAAAGTAGCCATCACTTCCGCCCCTTCATTCAAGCGTAAAAGCCCGTTATCGACAAAAACACATGTAAGTTGGCTTCCTATCGCTTTATCTAAAAGTGCAGCGACTACGGATGAATCAACACCCCCTGACAAGCCAAGTAATACTCGGTCAGTACCCACTTGCTCGCGCGCGCGCTCAATGTTTTCCTTCGCTATATTCTTTGGGTTCCACAGGGCATCACAACCACATATTTCATGAAGAAACCGACTAAAGATTTTCTGTCCCTGAGAAGTATGAGTGACTTCGGGATGAAATTGAAATCCATAAAAATGTCTTTCCTCATCTGCAATACCAGCTATTGGGGCACTTTCCGTTGAAGCGATCAGCTTAAATCCGTCAGGCAGCTTAGTCACATGGTCACCATGGCTCATCCAAACATCTAGCAGCCCATGGCCTTGCTCGTTAGTGGTGTCCTGAATATCGGCCAGCAGGATAGAGTGACCTCTGGCTCTAACTTGTGCAGCACCAAACTCTTTTTCCATCGACGGCTCAACTGTGCCACCTAATTGGGATGCCATAGCTTGCATCCCATAACATATCCCAAGGACAGGAACCTTCATTTCAAACACACAGTTTGGTACCCGAAAATCGATCTCCGAATTGACAGATTCAGGGCCACCTGAGAGGATAAACCCAGATGGATTAAACGCTTTGATTCTGTCTTCAGAACAATCATACGGTAAAATTTCGCAGTAAACTTGAGCCTCTCGAACTCGCCGTGCGATAAGTTGCGTATATTGAGATCCAAAATCCAGAATCAATATTCTATTTGTGTAAAGGTCACCCAAAATTGCGCCGTCGTTCACCATGGCAAAAAATATTCCTGATAAAAAATGAAACCCAACTCAATCAACGCGGTAGTTGGGCGCCTCTTTAGTGATCTGCACGTCGTGAGCATGACTCTCTCGCATTCCGGCAGCGGTTACTTTTAAAAATTTCGGCTTAGTTCGAAACTCAAGCATGTCAGCACAACCGGTATAGCCCATAGCTGCTCTGATACCACCAATCATTTGATGCACAATGGCCGACATTGAACCTTTATAAGGCACCCGTCCTTCGATACCTTCAGGAACAAGTTTTTCTATTTCACTGCTCTCTTGAAAATATCTATCCGATGAACTATATCTCTGTGTCATCGCGCCAAGCGAGCCCATTCCTCTATAAGATTTATAACTACGTCCCTGAAAGAGTTCAACATCTCCCGGTGCTTCTTCAGTACCCGCGAAAAGAGACCCAATCATCACAGAATTTGCACCCGTCGCTAACACCTTCGCAATATCCCCAGAGTACCTTATCCCACCATCCGAAACTACAGGAACGCCAAGCTTTGCGGCAGCTTTTACTGCATTAGCAACGGCGGTGATCTGTGGCACACCAATACCGGTAACTATGCGGGTGGTACAGATCGAACCAGGCCCAATACCTACCTTAACCGCGTCAACACCTGCCTCTATCAATACGGTCGCCCCTTGCTCTGTTGCGATGTTACCGGCTATCACCTGTAACTCTGGATATTTGGCTTTTATCCACTTGACCGCCTTTATCACACCTTCTGAATGACCATGCGCTGTGTCAACGACGACGACATCCACACCAGCTTCTACTAGGAGCTGCACTCTTTCATACGCCGCTGTCCCAACGCCAACTGCCGCTCCGACTCTAAGACGTTCATCCGTGTCTTTGCAGGCTTTAGGAAACTCATCAGACTTTTGAATGTCTTTTACAGTGATCAAACCACGCAGTTCAAAAACATCGTTGACAACAAGCAGCTTTTCAATCCTGTGACGATGAAGTAATTGAATAATTTCTTCTTTCTCTGCATTTTCTTTAACAGTTACCAGTTTGTCCTGCGGAGTCATAATTTCACTTACAGGAGCTTCGAAACGACTTTCAAAACGTAGATCTCTACTAGTAACAATGCCAACCAATTTACCGTCCTGTACTACTGGCACACCTGAAATACCATGCCCACGCGTGAGTTCCATCACATCTTTGATGCTGGAATTAGGCGTTGTAGTGATAGGGTCTCGTATTACTCCGCTTTCAAATTTCTTAACAGCACGTACTTGAGACGCCTGCTCTAATGGACTCATATTCTTATGAATAATGCCTATTCCACCCTCTTGCCCCAATGCAATTGCCAAACGCGCGTCAGTTACGGTGTCCATGGCCGCGGACACCAGTGGAATGTTTAAAGATATCTCACGGGTCAATTGTGTCTTTAAGTCAACTTCGTGAGGCAAAACTGCAGAGTAATCAGGTACTAACAATACATCATCAAAAGTCAGGCCGTCTTCAAGAATGCGCATAATTTGAAAGAATTCCTATACTTGTAGCGCTCTAGTATAGATTTTCGATAGTATTTGGTAAATGACTTTCCAAAAAAATAACCCTACAAGAAACGACGCTGAGCAGAAATTGATGTACACAGTATCTGGTCTCAATGAAAAAGTTCGTATAACGATAGAAAAAGCACTTGGATTAGTCTGGATACAAGGTGAAATTTCAAACCTTGCGCGTCCAAATTCGGGTCATATATATTTTTCTTTGAAAGACAATGCGAGCCAGGTCAGATGCGCGATGTTTCGAGCAAAAGTTTCTAAAGTAAAGTTCCGCCCTGAAAATGGGGATCTAGTAACCTTGCGTGCTAAAGTTAGCCTATATCCCGCTAGAGGTGATTATCAGCTTATCATTGAATCAATGGAGGCATCGGGCTCAGGTGATCTCCAAGCCCAATTCAACGCCTTGAAAACCAAGTTATTTGAGGCCGGCCTGTTTAGTCAAGATCGAAAGCGCGCACTTCCAAAGTGGCCAAAGCAAATAGGGCTTATCACCTCCACAACAGGTGCAGCTGTAAAAGATTTATTAACCGTTCTCAAAAGACGTTGTCCTTCAATTCCTATTATTATCTACCCAACAACCGTGCAAGGCGTCTTAGCCGCTAAAAATATTTGCTTAGCAATTCATGTCGCCAACCAGCGTGCAGAATGTGATGTCTTGATCGTTGGCAGAGGCGGCGGGTCTTTAGAGGATCTCTGGTCATTCAATGAAGAAATAGTAGCGCAGGCGATTTTTAATTCTACAATCCCAATTATTAGTGCCGTAGGACATGAAGTCGACGTTACAATCGCGGATCTTGTCGCGGATATACGAGCAGCCACACCGTCTGCCGCGGCAGAACTAGCCTCCCCAGATCTACAATCTTGGACTGAGCATTTTTTGAATCTATCAACCAGGCTTTCATATACAGTAGTTACTGGGATAAAATGGAAGGAAAGTCATTTACAGCAGCTGCGAAAGCGACTGACTTCTCCGAAAAGAAAATTAGAGATTGACTCCCAGAGGATAGACGATTTGTCGCAAAGGCTATTATTAGCTTGGAAAACATCATCAAAAATCAGCAAGGTAGAGCTAAATAGCCTGCAATCTACGTTAGCCGCAAAATCTCCGAGAAAAGCTATAGATTCACAGAAAAAACAGCTGCTTACCATACAGAAAAATCTTGGAAGGACGTTCGAAAACCAGATTTTAGGGAAAAAGAATATGCTTAAGCAATGGAACAGTGTGTTACATGCAATGGGCCCTGCTGCAACTTTGGAGCGCGGCTATAGCATACTGACGGATACTAAGGGCGTCCTCATTCGAAATTCCGAGCAAGTAGTACCTGGGCAAGAAATAGTTACGCGCTTGGTAGACGGCAGAATAAATAGCCTGGTTAAAGAACAGTTCTCCGAAAATCCCTCAGATAAAATTTAGTGGGTGTCTAGGATATTGCCAGCCCAGCCGCCTGCAAATCAGCATGGTAGGACGAACGAACTAAAGGTCCACTTGCAACGCTTTTAAAACCAATTTTTTCTGCGTAAACCTTCAACTCTTGAAATTCTTCAGGACTAACAAAGCGCTGCACAGGTAAGTGCGCCCTACTCGGCTGTAAGTACTGCCCTAATGTGACCCTATCACAGCCATGCTCACGAAGATCACGTAATACCTCTTGAACCTCTGTGATTTCCTCTCCCAAACCCAACATGAGGCCAGACTTCGTAGGAACATTTGGCTTTTTTTGCTTGAACTTACGAATCAACTCCAGTGACCAACGATAGTCAGAACCGGGTCTTACTTTCAAATAAAGCCTGGGAACTGTTTCTAGATTATGATTGAAAACATCAGGCGGACTCTGCAATAAATTTTCTAATGCTAGATCCATGCGACCTCTAAAATCCGGCACAAGCACTTCAATTTTAATATCAGCAACACGACGTCTAACGGCATCTATGCAATCTGCAAAGTGACTAGCTCCACCATCTCTTAGATCATCTCTGTCCACAGAGGTAATCACGATATATCGTAAGTCCATCATTTCTATAGCGTTTGCTAGATGTGCGGGCTCAGTCTGATCTAACGGATCTGGTCGACCATGAGCGACATCACAGAATGGGCATCGTCTAGTGCATAAATCACCCATGATCATGAATGTAGCAGTTCCATGAGCAAAGCACTCCCCTATATTAGGACAAGAAGCTTCTTCGCATACGGTATGAAGCCCCTCTTTTCTGATCAATTTTTTGAGCGCCAAGACCTTAGGATCACTAGGCGCTTTAACCTTCAGCCAAGGTGGTTTCCTTGGGAGGGCGCCTAACGATGGAATGACCTTGACTGGAATTCGAGAAACTTTATCCGCTCCCCGTTGGGCGCGTTTCAGCTTAGATTTAGACTCTAAACTATCCATTGTGATCCTTGTAGTTGAAATTGAGGTCTTAGTTCTAGACTCATCTATTTGTAGATCCGTGAGACGGACTTACCATCATAAAGGGTCGTGCAAAGTTCTGGCACGATTTTTACGGAAACATCGTTTAAGTTATCAGGGCCATCGTGATCTATGAGTTGTGTAACCTCCAAGTCCTCGAATCCACAGGTGTTAATCCTTCCATAAGGGGATAGATTCATATTCACATTAATAGACATCCCATGATAGCTAAAACCTGAGCGTATTCTCAATCCTAAGGCTGCAATTTTTTTCCCATCAATATAAACACCCGGCGCTTTTTCTTTTCTCGCTCCAGCAATACCAATTTTTTCTAGGTAATTAATCACCCCTTGTTCAATACGCCTCACAAGTTCTCTCGGACCAATTTTTAACCGCTTAACATCTAACAAAGTATACAGCACGAGTTGACCAGGCCCATGGTAAGTGACTTGGCCGCCTCTGTCGCTACGAACTATCGTTAAACCGTCAGCATTTAGGACATGTTCCACTTTCCCAGCCCTGCCTAACGTAAATACTGCAGGGTGCTCTGCAATCCAGATCTCATCATTACTGTTCGGTTGTCTCGTTTTTGTGAACAAACGCATCTCATCCCAAACTTGCTCATATTCACGACAACCCATCTCACGAATGAAGATATTCATAGAACCATGACAACCTCGTCTATTGCTCCCAAAGCCACATAAATATTATCCAATTGCTCGCGACTTTCCAAAGTGAAAGTGACGGTTACAGATGTGAATCTTCCTTTACTGCTTGGCTTTGACCTAACACCACCCTCATAAATCGCTTTTATGTGCTTACGAACAACGCCAACCACTGTAGCATCAAGGTCTTTAGTCGTGTGTCCGATAGCTTTTATATGAAATTCACAGGGGAATTCGAGTAATTCTTCGTTAGTGTCCATATTATATTACCATCTGAGTTTAGAAACATTACGATCACTGGCACCAGTTCGGTGCCAATCCTCTGTCACGGGCTATACCAATCCAACACTTTACCTTTGCGAGGAACAAGTATATCGCCGTCATAGGCTGGCTCAACGGCAACCATCGTAGCTGGTGTGAGTCCCCCATACTGCTTCAAAAGCAACTCTCCACTAGTGACTAAATAGTGGAGAAAATCGGTTAGACCAGGGTTATGGGCAAGAACCATAAGATGCTGAATACCATCACCGAGATAGCAGGCATCTAAAAGATGTGCAACTGTACATTGATACAAAGGCTCAAACTCTAACGCGCGCACTACCATTCTTCGACTACATACGTTTTTAATAATCTCTAGAGATTCCCGCGTGCGTCTAGCTGGAGAGTAAACTATTAAGTCTGGCTCCAAGTCTCTTGATATCAGAAAAGTTGCTGCGTTCATAACATTTGCACGACCCCTCTCAGATAGCGGCCGATCATAGTCCCGAGGTCCCCAAGAAGCATCCCCATGGCGAGCCAATACTATAGTTTTATTAGCACTCATTTATATAAAATAACTCTTAGCGTTTGTAACGTCTTAAAACAAATATGTCTCACTTATGTGATAGAATATAACCCAATAGGTCCTTCGTAGGCACCTGATTTTAGGCGCTTGTGCAAAAATCCGAAAATGAATGACTTTTGTATCTAACATTATGATTTTTAACCCACCTGCTCTGCAGATGACTAATTTAAGAAAAACTTACCGCGGACGTGTTACAGCCCTGCGCGGGATAAGCTTGACTGTTCAAGAAGGAGATTTCTTCGCACTACTCGGTCCTAATGGCGCAGGGAAATCAACCGCTATTGGAATTATAAGTAGCCTCGTTCTGAAAACCGCGGGAGAGATAAAAATATTCGGCGTAGATGTGGATAAAGAATTTTCACGAGCCAAATCTCTGATCGGGGTAGTCCCTCAAGAAATCAACTTCAATCAATTCGAAACAGTGAATGACATCATCTTAAACCAAGCTGGGTATTATGGAATTGATCGACCTGACGCGCAAAAACGCGCAGAAAAAATATTAAAGCAAACACAACTTTGGGACCGTCGTGACGAAATTTCTCGCAATTTATCAGGAGGAATGAAGCGAAGATTAATGATATCTCGGGCGCTTATTCACGAGCCTAGACTGCTTATACTGGATGAGCCGACAGCTGGGGTTGATATTGAAGTACGTCGTTCTATGTGGAAATTCTTAACTGATCTGAACAAATCAGGTACCACGATAATATTAACGACGCACTATCTCGAGGAAGCAGAAAGTCTCTGCCGAAATATCGCTATTATTGATAAAGGTAAAATCGTCGAGAATACCTCGATGCAACTACTTTTGCGAAAGCTAGGGGCAGAGAGCTTCATTTTTGATTGTACCTCGTCAATCTCAACGCTTAGCAAGCTAGGCGATCATCAGATCCGAAAACTCGATGATCACCGATTTGAGGTCACCGTTAATCAAGGAGAAAATTTAAATACCGTCTTCGAAGAATTGTCAAAATCTGGCATAAAGATTCAGAGTATGCGTAACAAATCTAATCGTTTAGAAGAGCTATTCTTAGGATTAGTCGCAGAGAGCGCTTGAGGGAGAGGAAGAATTGCAGAGCTTGAAAAAAACTCAATGGATCGGTCTAAAGACTATTATTAGAAAAGAGATAACTCGCTTTTCTAGAATCTGGATGCAAACTCTATTACCACCAGCAATCACTATGAGCCTTTACTTCATTCTATTCAGTACCATCCTTGGCCCGCGTATAGGCGAAATGGCTGGATTCGATTACATACAGTTTATAGCTCCAGGTATCATAATGATGTCAGTTATTACAAATTCTTATTCAAATGTCGTTTCATCGTTCTTTGGGGCAAAATTCCAGCGCCATATAGAAGAGATATTAGTGGCACCTGTCTCGAACGAAATAATATTGCTTGGATATATTGTGGGAGGCGTATGTCGAGGCATCGCTATTGGATTTTTAGTAACGTTGGTTGCTCTCTTTTTTACCGATCTTTCAATTCATTCCTATACAGTAACGTTTGCTGTTGTCTTGCTAACTTCCACTCTCTTCTCTCTAGGTGGCTTTCTAAATGCTGTATTCGCTAGAAGCTTTGACGACATTTCAATTGTCCCAACTTTTATATTAGCTCCCATGACGTACCTAGGTGGAGTATTCTATTCCGTGGATCTACTTCCATCTTTTTGGTACCAAGTATCACTATTTAACCCCATTTTATATATGGTCAATGCCTTTAGATATGGGATGCTAGGACATAGCGATATCAATGTTACCTACGCATTATTAGCGATTGTTACCTTCGTAGTGCTGTTAACCACCATATGCCTTGATATCCTCAAACGAGGAACGGGCTTACGCACTTAGCCTGTAAGACTCTTTATCTTCGCCTCGGCAAATGCTGAAGAAACTCTCTCTAGCATCGGGTACTCCTGCCCGTTCCCAACTGACTTTCCATTAAGCAGGTTTACACCTATCAAATCATTTGTTGAACTTGTCAGCCATATTTCACATGCGTCAAACAATTCTTCAGAGGTAACATTTCTTTTTTCACAAGTGATACCTAGTTCATTTAACACCTGAAGCACAAAATCTCTTGTTACTCCGGGTAAAATAAAATTAGAAACCTCAGGCGTCTTTACACGACCTTTGCTGACAACAAAAACATTACTTGAGGCTCCCTCTGTTAGCATGCCATTTTTCAATAGTATTACTTCGAAAGCATTAGATAGTAATGCCTCATTTTTTAAAATCAAATTTGGCAACAAAGAAGTTGTCTTAATATCACATCTACCCCAGCGATTATCTGATCTCGTAATGCAGGACTTTATTAAAGGACTGCTCGAACTTTTGAGATTAGTACACATGACAAAGACTGTAGGTTTGCAGTCCTTAGGAAAGAAGTGATTTCTTTCTGCCACACCTCGTGTTACCTGTATATAAAAAGAAAGGTCACTATTACCATTTTTCTCAGAGAGCGAGGCGAGCAGGGCGCCCCACTCTTTACTAGAGTAAGGCGGATCAATAGACACTTTCTTCAAGTTATCATTAAGCCGTTCTAGGTGTTGCGCTAACGCAAAAAATTTTCCTTCAAAAGCTGGTAAAACTTCGTAAACAGCATCTCCAAATATAAAGCCACGGTCCAGAACGGATACTTTTGCCTCGGACAGAAGGACGTATTCATTATTTAAAAAGCATACACTCATATAGTAAAGAGAGATTCAAAAAACAGAATAAAGGTATCCCAAAGTTTAGAAAAGAAAGAACCCTCCTCGACATTATCCAAGGAAACAAGAGGAACTTCAGATAGTAGCTTGCCGTCTAAAAATATGCTGAGCCTTCCAACGGGCTGGCCAATCTCTAGCGGGGCTAAAACTGGTTCATCTATTTCTAGTTTAGTTTCAACACGGCCCTCAGTTCCTCGAGGAATGACTAGATCTACATCCTGTAGCACTCCTAGTGATATCGTATCAACAGCCCCGTGCCATATCATTTGAGATGACACTTTATCTCCTGCTCGGTGAAACTTCTTTGATTCAAAAAACCTGTAACCGTAATTTAGCAGCGACTGACTAGAGTCGGTTCTGGCTATGTCGGATGATGAACCCATGATCACGGAGATAAGCCTTACGTTATCTCTCATTGCCGAAGAAACCAAACAATAACCTGCGCTTTCAGTGTGTCCGGTTTTTATCCCATCAACACTACTATCACGAAACAAAAGTTTATTTCTATTGGGTTGTTTTATCTTATTAAAGGTATATTGTTTTTTGACAAATCTTGCATATAACAAAGGGAATTCTCTGATCAAGGCTCTAGATAAAACTGCCACATCTCGCGCACTCACATATGTTTCTGGATCAGGATAGCCCGATGCATTGGCAAAGTTTGAGTTCACCATACCCAATTGCTTTGCATAATCATTCATCATTGCAGAGAATGTTTGCTCGGTGCCGGCGATATGTTCTGCTAGCGCCACGCTGGCATCATTTCCAGAAACCACTATTACCCCATCAAGTAAGGCATCTACTGTGACTTTCTTGCCAACTTCGATGAACATTTTTGATCCACCCATTTTCCAAGCTTTGGCGCTGACTGAAACTTCATCTTCTAGCTTAATCAAACCTTGCTGGAGCGCGTGGCCGGCAACATAAACCGTCATTATTTTTGTAATGCTAGCAGGCTCCACTCTTTGATCGGCATTTTTCTCGCTTAGGAAGAAACCTGTATTTTGATCCATCAAAATATAAGAGGTGACATCAATCTCTGGTGCAGGGATTGTCCGTGCAACCTGAGCTATTACACCGGTTGCTGAAACAGCGACAATAAACCCTAAGGCTATCGTGAGAAATTTCGTATTCGCTTTATTTCTCAAAACAGTTAGACGAGCCAAAATACCATTTTTATTCATTCTCAAAATCTCTAACTCCAATTTAAAAAACACAATACCTTCCTTCTATAAAATAAAAATAACAACCTTTATATCGTTTTTTTATTTCATTTTTTCAAGCAACTCATTTCCCAAGTGTGCTACTACCATCATATATTTTAATCTAGGGTTATATCGACCAATGACGCTAAAATTATGATATCCAATCCAGCAAGCGGTTCCAATCTCCTCTTCAAGACACCAGAGCCTCACTTTCGTGTCACCGGATAGATCAGGTTCACTAGGGTAGATTCCCGCTAGCGCAAGTGTAGCAATATCAGTATTCGTTCTGATACCAGGCCCTTCTGAGAGGTGAAACATGTTGTCAGAAGGCATCTTTGCAGAAGAAAAAACACGCTCTCCTCTTACCCAGCCTCTGTCCATCAAGTAATTGCCAACGCTTCCAATCGCATCCGAATTGCTTTTCCAAATATCTCGTTTGCCATCCCCATCGAAATCCACCGCTATCCGTCGGAAAGGTGTAGGCATAAACTGTATCATTCCCATAGCTCCTGCATATGAGCCTTTAATTGCCAAAGGATCAAACCCCTCTTCTCGGCATAGTAGAAGGTACTGCTCTAAGTAATCCCTAAATAGTTTAGCGCGATGCTTCACATCACCCGGGTAATGGAAAGCTAAGTTAGACAAAGAACTCAGAACTGGGAAATTACCAGTAATCTTCCCATAACGTGTTTCTATTCCCAATATAGCAACAATAATATGCTCTGGAACTCCATAGACTTTTCTCGCCCGCTCAAGCGTTTTCTTATTCTTCCTCCAAAATTCAACTCCATTTTTAATTTGCGCTGCTGTTACCGCTCTTTTTCGGTATTCAGGCCAAGTCCGAGTTTTCTCTGCAGGTCTCGCAGCGGAGTTGCTGATAGTGACTGAGCGCTTTATTTTTGAGAAAAGTATTGTTAATTCAGTTTCATCAAAACTATGCTTCCCAACCATTTCTTGGACGAAATTCTCGACCAAAACTGTATTTAATGGCTCAGATATTACAGCAGAACTCCATGCTGAAAAAACAAAACCAGCTAAGACAATAAGCTTGAAACGCATGAAATACTCCATAGCAAAAATTCTTAATCCCGAGAATAAAACTTTCGATGAGTGTGGATTGACATCACCATTCCTAGACTTGCCATCATAGTAACCATGGACGTCCCTCCGTAACTAATTAAGGGCAAGGGTACGCCAACAACTGGCATAAGGCCAACTACCATCATCACATTTACGATTATATACGTGACAAAAGTAATAATTAGAGAAGCGCTTAACAAACGTTCAAATGTATCTTGAGCATTCCGAGCAACATGAATGCCTCTGGAAATAACTAAAAGATAGGCAGCCATCAACATAAGAACACCCACAAGTCCGAACTCTTCACAATAGACAGCAAAAATAAAGTCTGTGGCTCTTTCGGGTAAAAACTCAAGATGTGACTGCGTTCCGTTAAGCCAGCCTTTGCCGTAGAGACCTCCAGAACCTATCGCAATCTTCGACTGTATGATGTGGTAACCGGCTCCCAACGGATCATTTTCTGGGTTAAAAAGAGTTCGTATTCTTTCTCTTTGATAAGAGTGGATTGAAATCCAAGCAAGGGGCGCAGCACAAAGGGAAAACAAGGATACATACCGAATAGCTCGCCAACTAACACCTCCCAAGAAAAGGACAATAATCCCAGAGAAACCTACCAAAAGAGAGGTCCCTAAGTCAGGTTGTTGGTAAATCAAGAAAACAGGAATTACTAGAATTAACGAACATAAAAGAATATTTCTTTTGCTCGGTGGGAGTGGCCGGTTGGCAATGATCGCTGCCAGCATTAGTGGCACAGCTATTTTCATAACTTCTGCAGGTTGAAACCGCACAATCCCTAAATCTAACCAACGTGCAGCACCACCCGAAGTGTCACCAAAAAAATGTACGGCTATTAGCAAGATGAGACCAACTAAGTAAATAAAAGGAGATAGTCTCAACAAAGCTCTGGGGCTAACTTGTGCAATGCTTAGCATCGCCGTCAACCCAATCATCATTCTAACAAGTTGCCTGAAAACAACTTCTGAAGAACCGTTTGAGGCACTGTAAAGTAAAATAAGTCCAATCGTACATACTATGAAAACTGAACTGACCAGTGCTATGTCCACGTGCAATCTCAGAAATAAGTTACTATCGCGATTCATAAGTTACATCGTCAACTTTCTTTTCATTATAGAAAAATGTATCCATCATCTTTTGTGCAATTGGAGCAGCAGTACTGCTGCCACTTCCGCCATTCTCGACTAAGACCGCGACGGCGATCTCGGGTTTATAGGCAGGTGCAAAACCAATAAAAAGCGCATGGTCTCTTAAAACCATCGGTTTCTGCTTTATAGAGCCTCGGTTCACCTTGGAAACTTGAGCGGTCCCCGTTTTCCCAGCAAATTTAATTCCATCCGCCAATCTAGCCGAGCGGGCTGTTCCAAAGTCGGAGTGAATCACATCGATCATCGCATCTCTAACGACATCCCAATGTATCGCATCCCTCAGTTGGAGACGAGGAGATCCGGCTGGCTGCCTAGGAAAATCTTCTTTCAAGCCGTCAGTCGACTGATGGTAGTCAAGATATCTTGGCGGAGTGACTAGTCCTTTCCGAGCAAGAATAGCCGCCGCTTGAGCTAGTTGAATCGGTGTTGCCAACATAAAACCCTGCCCAATTCCAGAAATCAGTGTTTCACCAGGATACCAACTCTTACCTAACGCAGATTTTTTCCACTCGCGTGAGGGAATAAGGCCAGATTTTTCGCCTGGCAGATCAACACCTGTTTGAGAGCCAAGACCAAAGCTTAACAGTGACTCTTTAAGTCCATCGATTCCTATATTTTTAGCAAGCTGATAAAAATAGACATCACATGAACGAGCGATAGCATTGTTAAGATCAACTTTCCCATGACCTTTTTCCGACCAGCAATGGTAACGGCGTCCTTCATCATTTAATCGATAAAACCCAGGGCAGTAGACATGAGAGCCAGTCGTTTCGACCGCTGACTCTAACGCACCTATTGCAATAAGAGGCTTCACCACCGAACCCGGGGGATACTGTCCTTGAAGAACTCTATTAAATAACGGTTTCCCCGGAGAGTTAATTAGCTGTTTATAAGCAGATGACGAGATTCCATCGACAAACAAGTTTGGATCAAAAGAAGGATTACTTGCACTAGCCAATAATGAGCCCGATTCTAGCTCTAGCATAACAACCGCTCCAGAAAATCCCTCCAACAGCTGAAATGCTTGTCTCTGCATCATGCTATTAACGGCCAGATGTACATTAGAACCTGCAGTCGGGTCTTTTCTCTCCACTACTCGAAGTACGCGCCCTTCAGCATTAACTTCTACTTTCTGGTATCCAGCCTTCCCATGCAAAACCTCCTCTTGCATTGATTCAACACCAATTTTTCCAATAAATCGAGTACCTCTATAATTAGAGTTATCAAGGCCTGACAGATCACGAGAATTAATTTTCCCAACATAACCTACAATATGCGCCATATCAGAGCCCATTGGGTAATAACGAACTAAGCTAGAATCTATGAAAAACCCAGGGAATCTAAATCGATTGACGGAGAAAACCGCAACCTCTTGCTCAGTTAATTGATTTTTCAATATAACCGACCGGAAACTAGTTCTTTCTTTTAATCCGCCTAGTGTTTCTTGAACTCCGCCGGTATCAAGCTGCATCAGCCTAGAAAGCCTCAATATTGACGCCTCCATATCATTCACTTTTTCAGGAATCACCAGGAGAGAGAATGATGGTTTATTTCCAGCAAGTAGCACCCCATCGGAACTATAAATCAGTCCCCGGGTCGGAACAATCGGCTGTATTTTTAATCGATTCTCTTGTGCGCGAGTTATGAAATGCTCGTGGTTTAGGATCTGGAGATAAAAGACACGAAATACGATGCAGACCAAAACAGCAACTAAGAGTGCAGTTATAACATTCAACCTGAAAAAGAAGATGCTACGCTCGCTATCTTTGTTTTTAATTTCCATTAGCAACTCTCTCACTCCGCATCATTTTTATATTGTCAGCAGACCATAACGCGAAGCATCGACCAAGATATCAAGNNTTCNTTTCCTCACAGTAAGCTATTATCTTTAGATTCAGTTCTCCTAAAAAGAGCCACTAAGAGCAACCAGATAAGAGGGGTAAATAATGCTCCTTTCAGATGAGTCATTGTGAAGTCACCGGAAGCGAAGATCTGACTTATCTTGCCAGTGACAGTGATATAAAAGGCTACCAATATAAAAACAAACACTATTTGCTGAGATCGTGGTGAAAACTTAAACCTGGAATCATATAAGAGACATGCGTAAGCGATTAACGTAAATCCCAAAGCATTTTGCCCCAAGACGGAACCATGGAGAACGTCAAACCCAAGACCGATAAACCAACCATTTATAACACCAATATATTGAGGTGCCTTAAGGCACCAATAAATCATTACTATTGCTGGAATGGCTGGTCTATAGTCATTTAACTCTGCAGGGAAAGGAACGACCGCTAAAATAAAACTACACAAGAAGCTAAGTATGATAAAGGGTATTTTCTTGCTTTTTTTCATTCTAGCCAGCAGTCCCAATCGCATTACTATTATTCTCTTCTTCTTGGGATTCGCCTTTATCTCGGCTGCTTTCTAGTTCAATCAAAAGCACTTCATGAAACCTTCCTAGTTTAGAAGCTGGCTTTACTAAAGCTCTCTGAAAGTCATCCCCCGGCCGACTCTCAACCGAGACGATTGAACCAACCGGATATCCACTTGGAAATACGCCACCCATCCCAGAAGTAACAACAGAATCTCCAACACGTATATCATCACTTAAGGAAATAAAATCTAAGGACAAGACATCATTTTTTCTCGAGCCAGTAACTACTGATCTTAAACCATTCCTGTTAATCACGATTGGCAAGGCGTGAATAGCATCAGTTATGAGGACTACAGTTGAATAAAAAGCACTCGCATGACTGACTTGTCCGACGACTCCAGCAGAATCTACAACCGGTTGGCCGCGGTAAACTCCGTGCGACCGACCTTTATTTACAACAATCTTTTTGCTTGCATGAGAGCTTTCTATTTGCAAGACATTTGCCACTAAAATTTTCTGGTCAATTACCGAAGGGGCCTGAATTATTTTCTGCAAACGTTCATTTTCATGTTTAATGCTTAGATAGCGAGAAGCATCTAAAGTTAAAGCGATATTCTCAGCACGTAATGCATCATTCTCTTCTAAAATATCTATCTGAGTTCTCAACTTAAACACCGTCGTTTTATAGGCTCTATAAGGTACATCGATCAGCGAATATAGTGGAAAAACAACCACTCCAATAGTCTCTCGGATGCCTTCCAAATGACCATCATTTTTATCAATCGACATAAATAAAAAAGAAAGTATCACACATGCTGTGAACTTAATTGAAATTAGGTATTTGTTACTTGAGCGCACTTTAATTGCTACAGCCTCTAGAAGTTAAGTGTACCCCGTCTATTCTAGAGAGAGCATATCTGACCCGTGCTCTTCTATCATCTCTAGAAGGCTTCCTCCTCCTCGAGCTACGCAAGTCAGAGGGTCATCTGCCACATACACAGGAAGACCTGTTTCTTCCATAAGCAGTCTATCTAAGTCTTTGAGCAAACCACCGCCCCCCGTCAGCACCATACCTCTCTCAGCCACATCAGATCCTAGTTCGGGTGGAGTCTGCTCAAGCGCTATTTTTACAGCATCAACGATCCCAGAAAGAGGTTCTTGCAGTGCTTCTAGAATTTCATTGGAATTCAGACTGAATGCACGTGGTAACCCCTCCGCCAGATTTCGACCCATGACTTCGATTTCTAACACTTCGTCATTAGGATACGCACAAGCGATCGTATGCTTGATTTTCTCTGCAGTTGCAGAACCAATAAGGTTTCCATAATTTCTTCTGACGTAACCGATTATCGCTTCATCGAAGCGATCTCCGCCAATCCTCACCGAATCCGAATAGACAATACCGTTCAGAGAAATGACTGCTATCTCAGTAGTTCCTCCACCTATATCAAGAACCATAGAACCACTGGGGTCTCCTACTGGTAGACCAGCTCCAACAGCCGCAGCCATTGGTTCTTCTATCAGATAAACCTCTCGTGCGCCGGCACCTTGGGCCGATTCCTTAATTGCTCGCCGCTCAACCTGAGTAGAACCACAAGGCACGCACACTAACACTCGGGGGCTTGGTTTAAAAAGGCTATTACCATGAACTTTTTTTATGAAATGTTGTAGCATTTTTTCGGTGATAGTGAAATCAGCTATTACTCCATCTTTCAGGGGCCGGATGGCCTCAATGTGCCCGGGAGTTCTGCCTAGCATTAGCTTGGCATCAGCACCCACAGCAACAACCGACTTATTACGAGAACCATCTGCATTTCTAATAGCAACTACAGAAGGCTCATTTAACACGATGCCTTTCCCACTCACATAAATGAGCGTATTTGCAGTACCCAAATCAATGGACAAATCATTAGAAAATAATCCACGGAGCATTTTGAACATATAAATAATCCTTAAAAACTAGTCGTGTTATCAGGTAAACTAAGACATCGAAAGTGGGTTTAACTCAATAGCTGAAATATTAATCTGTAAATTAGGTTCGGCCGAGACTTACACCGTATTGTTTTCAAAGTATAATGATACACAATTAACACTACCATATCGTGCCTTTTGGTGCTCGATGAGTCAACAACTAGCGGGAACAAATGATGCCTATAACTGAGAAAGAAGTCAGAGAGATTGCGCAACTCGCTAGAATTTCGATTGCCGTCAAAGACATCTGTTCTTATGAAGATCAACTCAATAAAATTTTAGCCTTCGTAGACGAAATGAAAGCGGTCGAAACAGAAGGGATCACTCCCCTAGCATACCCCTTAGAAGAGACTCAAAAGCTCAGAAACGATAAAGTAAGTGAAAAAAATCAGAGAGAAAGCTATCAGTCAGTTGCTCCAACGACTGAAAATGGCTTATATCTAGTCCCTCAGGTAATTGAATAAAGAATGAAATGAACCTACCAAATAGCGTTACCAAAATCATACAAGGCTTGGAGGATGGCACATTCTCCAGTCAAGAATTAACCGAAGCGTACCTGAACCGTATTGATAACCTAGATCCTGAAATCAATAGCTTTATAACAGTATGTCACGAGCGAGCACTTCTAGATGCAAAGAATGCCGACAAAAGCAGGTCAAATGGGTCAGCAAGTAAGCTAACAGGAGTGCCTTACGCTAACAAAGATATATTTTGCACTAAAGGAGTCCGAACCACGTCTGGATCGAAGATGTTGGACACATTTATTTCTCCTTATGATGCAACGATCGTCGAAAGACTCGGCTCGCAAGGCATGGTCATGCTTGGAAAAACAAATATGGATGAGTTTGCAATGGGCTCGTCTAACGAGACAAGCTTCTACGGCCAAGTCAACAATCCTTGGAACACTAACTGCGTACCTGGGGGCTCTTCCGGCGGTTCTGCCGCTGCAGTGTCTGCAGGCTTCACACCCTTGGCAACTGGCTCTGACACTGGGGGTTCCATTAGACAGCCAGCTGCTTTTTGTGGGATAAGCGGATTAAAGCCGACCTATGGAAGAGTCTCCAGATATGGAATGATTGCTTTCGCATCGAGCTTGGACCAGGCAGGACCGATGGGGCGCAGCGTAGAAGATCTCGCTCACCTACTCTCGCCTATGGCTGGCTATGATCCTAAAGATTCTACCTCGTCCATGGATAAGATAGAGGACTATTCTGGAAATCTGGAAGATGCGCTCAAAGGAAAAACAATTGGGCTGCCCAAGGAGTATTTTTCTACAAGTCTCGATCGTCAAGTTGAAGGCGTAATTGAAGAAGCAATTAAAGAGTTCGAAAAACTGGGAGCAAATGTCGTAGAGATCAGTCTCCCCACTACCTCGCTTTCAATTCCTGCTTATTATGTTATATCTTCTGCTGAGTGTTCTTCGAATCTTTCCAGGTACGATGGCGTCAGGTATGGACATAGGTGTGAACTACCCATTGACATTGAAGATTTGTATAAACGAACTCGAAGCGAAGGCTTTGGAGAAGAAGTTAAAAGGCGTCTATTAACGGGCACGTACGTATTGTCTTCAGGCTATTATGATGCCTACTATCGAAAAGCCCAACAAATCCGACGTTTGATAAAGAACGATTTTACCAACGCGTTTACGCAGGTTGATGCAGTAATTAGCCCCACAGCTCCCACTACAGCTTTCGAGGCGGGTACGCACCTAGATAATCCAGTGGAAATGTATCTGGGAGATTGTTTTACAGTGGCATCAAACCTAGCTGGTCTGCCCGCTTTGTCTATTCCCGCCGGTTTTGTGGGTGGTATGCCTGTCGGTCTTCAGCTCATAGGTAACTATTTTCAAGAATCAAAGCTGCTGTCGCTTGGACATATGTTCCAAAAATCTACTGGCTGGCACCAACACTTTTCGCGAGATGACTTAAAAGGAGCGCAATAATGTCTTGGGAAATAGTCATTGGGCTCGAAGTCCATGCGCAACTTACTACGAGTAGTAAAATTTTTTCTGGATCTTCCACTGCATATGGTGCAAACGCTAACACGCAGGCCTCTGCCATTGACTTAGCACTCCCAGGCGTACTGCCAGTCTTGAATAAAAGAGTTCTAGACCTTGCGATTATGCTAGGACTTGCGATCGATGGAGAAATTGCATCTGAATCCATATTCTCACGAAAAAATTATTTCTATCCAGACTCTCCAAAGGGTTACCAAATCAGTCAATATGACAAACCTATAATATCTAAAGGGCAATTAAAGTTTGTAAACGACGGCGAAGAAAAAATAATTAATATCACACGCGCCCATTTAGAAGAAGATGCGGGAAAATCGTTACACGGAGAATTCGAACATAGTACAGCCATAGATCTCAATCGTTCCGGAACACCACTATTGGAAATAGTTTCTGAACCAGAACTAAGGAGTGCGCAAGACGCGGTGCTGTATCTTAAAGAACTTCATTGCTTAGTGCGAACATTAGGAATATGCGACGGCAACATGCAGGAAGGTAGTTTCCGGTGTGACGCAAATGTTTCAGTTCGAAAAGCCGAAGATCCTGAACTAGGCACTCGTACTGAGGTGAAGAATCTTAACTCATTTCGATTTGTCGAGCGCGCCATAAACTATGAGGCGGCTCGACAAATCGAAGTTATAGAGGAAGGGGGGACAATCAGACAAGAGACTCGTTTGTATGATCCAGAGAAAAACGAAACACGCACCATGCGAAGTAAGGAAGACGCGCATGATTACCGTTATTTCCCCGATCCAGACTTGCTTCCAATCACCATCACTGCAGAACACATCGCTCGGATAGCGAAAGATCTCCCGGAAACGCCATGGAACAAGAGGCTACGGTACCTCAAAGACTACGGAGTAAGTAGCGAAGATTCGGAAATACTAGCTAATAGCCCAGAAACCTCTGTGTATTTCGAAGCATGCATGAAAAAATCGACTCTATCCCCAAAATTAGTCGCCAATTGGATCATAGGAGAACTTTCAGCTCTCGTTAACAAGTCCAGCCTCACAATCTCTAAGAGTCCAATAGTGCCGGAGAGGCTAGTAAGTGTTCTTAAAAGGATAGAGGATAAGACCATTTCTGGAAAAACCGCCAAACATCTACTTGGATTAATGTGGGATAGCAGCTCAAGTGCCGACCAAATAATTGCTGACAAGGGACTTGACCAGGTATCGGACAATGAGCTTCTAGAGAAAGTGATATCTCAAACCCTAGCCAATTTTCCGTCTCAAGTAGAAGAGTACAAAGCTGGCAAATTGAAGATATTAGGTTTCCTAGTAGGCCACGTTATGAAGCAAACAAAAGGCAAAGCTAACCCGGCGATGGTTAAAGCTATAATGGAAAAAAATCTACGACAAAGTATATAAAACTATTAGGCAGAGTCTACAACCTCGATCTCAGTTTCTTCAGGTCTATCCATAAGCTCTACAATAGCCATCGGCGCGCTATCACCGGGTCGGAAGCCGCACTTCAATACCCGTAAATATCCTCCTGGACGGGCTGCATATCTGGGCGCGAGCTCATTAAATAATTTTGTGACCATTTCACGATCTCGAAGTCGAGAAAACACTAGTCGTCTCTTGGCAAGTGAGTCTATTTTAGCAATAGTAATCAATGGCTCAGCGGTTCGCCTGAGCTCTTTAGCTTTTGCTAAAGTGGTGCGTATCAACTCATGCCGAAAAAGAGATGCTGTCATGTTTCTAAACATTGCTTTTCGATGTGAGCTATTTCTATTAAGCTTGCGCCCGCTCTTCAAATGTCTCATTTATTCTAATCTCGCCTTTAAATGTCGATGATGGTCATAAGGTTATGATCTACCATAAAGATCTGCTGGGGGCCAATTTTCTAGCTTCATACCTAATGTAAGTCCGCGAGTTGCTAAAACGTCTTTTATCTCTGTTAAAGATTTGCGGCCTAGATTAGGTGTTTTCAGTAAATCGACTTCCGCTCTTTGTATTAAGTCACCAATAAAATGAATACTTTCAGCCTTCAGACAATTAGCGGATCTCACAGTTAATTCCAGATCATCAATAGATCTCAATAGGATTGGATCAATTACAACCTCTGGAATGACTGGAACTTCTTCTGGAGCTTCCTTACTAATGTCGACAAATACCGAAAACTGATTCCGAATAATAAAAGCAGCTTCTTTTACCGCTTCTTCCGGATCAATTGTGCCATTTGTTTCGACCGTTACTATTAGCTTGTCCAGGTCTGTTTGCTGTTCTACCCGCGCAGCTTGTACCTCGTAGCTACATCTCACAACAGGACTATACGACGCATCAAGCTTCAAAGCACCAACAACTGAAACACTTTCGTCCTCAGTACCGTCACTCCTAGCGTTCGCAGGTTGATAACCTCTACCTCTAGTGACCTTTAACACCATATTTATTTCCCCCTTATCTCCGAGAGTACAAATATGGAAATCTGAATCTACTATCTCAACGTCATGGTCAAGAGCTATATCTTTCGCTGTAACAACGCAGGGACCTTTTTTATTAACCGTCAAGACTGCTTCATCACGCTCGTGCATGTTGATTGCAAGACCTTTTAAGTTTAACAAAATATCCGTCACGTCCTCATGGACACCTTCAAGAGTAGTGTACTCATGAAGAACATTTTCTATTTCAACTTCTGTTACTGCACTCCCAGCCATCGACGACAAGAGGACACGTCTAAGCGCGTTCCCTAGTGTGTGGCCGAAACCGCGGTTAAGTGGTTCTATGATTATCTTAGATGTATTCAGCCCCGTGACCTGTACATCTGCTATTTGTGGCTTTAAAAGCTCATTCAAGGCTGACGCCATCTTGGAGTCTCCTAATAAAAATTATTTGGAATATAATTCAACAACTAATGATTCGTTAATATCAGCCGACAAGTCAGCTCTTTCCGGAATGGATTTAAAACACCCTTCCATTTTTTTCGAATCAACCTCTATCCAGTCTGGAAACCCCAACTGCTCTGCTATGGCAAGCGAGTCCTGAATTCTAACTTGTGCTTTCGATTTTTCACGCACTGAAATCACGTCGGCGGGAGCAACTTGATAAGAAGCTATGTTCACAACATGCCCATTCACTGTGATAGCTTTATGACTTACCAACTGTCTGGATTCTGCCCTTGTACAACCAAACCCCATTCGGTAGACGACGTTATCAAGCCTCTTTTCTAGGATTTGCAGGAGGTTTTCGCCAGTAGCACCTTTCTTATGTGCCGCAACCTTATAGTAGTTTCTAAACTGTCGCTCCAAGACTCCATAAGTAATTCTTAATTTTTGCTTTTCACGAAGCTGCAGCGCGTAGTCTGACAGCCGTCTCCCTCGGGAATCTCCGTGCATTCCTGGAGGCTTTTCAAGCTGACATTTCGTCTCGATAGGACGTCCACGACTTTTAAGGCCGAGATCCATTCCCTGAGAACGACTTAATTTGCATTTTGGACCAATGTAACGAGCCATTTTTATACCCTTCGCTTTTTAGGAGGTCTACATCCATTGTGAGGAATAGGTGTGACATCAGTGATGTTAGTGATCTTGAAGCCGGCGTTATTAAGGGATCGCACTGCAGATTCGCGACCTGGTCCTGGACCCTTGATACATATATCTAAGCTCTCCATTCCGAAATCATCTCTCACAGTCTTTAGTTTTTCGGCAGCCACCTGAGCAGCAAAAGGAGTACTCTTTCTTGAACCGCGAAAACCACTTCCTCCAGCGGTTGCCCATGCTAATGCGTTGCCTTGGCGGTCGGTGATAGTAATTATCGTATTGTTAAAAGAAGCATGTACATGCGCTATACCCTCTAGAATGGTACGCTTAACTTTCTTCTTAGGTGCAGTAATAGCCATATTCTAAATCCTAAATACTAACGTTTAAGGGCTCGTTTTGGTCCCTTGCGGGTACGGGCATTTGTCTGAGTCTGTTGTCCACGCACGGGCAACCCTCTTCTATGTCGCACTCCCCTGTAGCAACCTAGATCCATCAACCTCTTAATGTTCATGCTGACATCCCTTCTCAGGTCACCTTCAACATCATATTTACCAACTGCAGTTCGAACTTCGTCTAACTGCCCTTCCGTAAGGTCTTTAACAAGCAAAGAAGGGACAATCCCAGCTACTTCGCAAATCTCAGCAGCGCGCGTTTTTCCAACGCCATAAATTGAAGTAACTGCAATTATTAAATGTTTCCTATCTGGAATATTTACACCTGCAACACGAGCCATAGTATATCTCTCTAAAAATTAATAAACGCGACTTAACCTTGCCGCTGCTTGTGACGAGGGTTCTTGCTGCAAATTACACGAATTGCCCCTTTACGTCGAATTACTCGACAATCCCTACAAATCTTTTTTACTGATGCTTGCACTTTCATATTCTGATTAGCTCCATCTTCGCTACGACCATTACCGGCGGCCTATACCTTTCAAATTAGATTTCTTCATCAACCCTTCATACTGGTGGGACACCAAATGGGACTGGACTTGAGACATAAAATCCATAACAACCACCACTATAATTAATAAGGAGGTCCCTCCAAAGTAAAAAGGAACGTTTAGTTGGAGAATCAAAAATTCTGGCAATAGACACACAGAAGTGATGTATATCGCTCCAACTACTGTCAATCTGCTCATTACATTATCTATATATCTCGCCGTCTGGTCGCCAGGTCTTATACCAGGAATAAAACCCCCGGATTTTTTCAAATTATCGGCCATTTCCTTAGGGTTAAACACTAGTGCCGTATAGAAGAAGCAGAAAAATATGATTGCTGCCGCATAGCACATCACATAGAGAGGTTGTCCTGGCGAAAGAGTACTACTCAAGTCGCGAAGCCAGCCCATACCTTCTGCGTTGCCAAACCAGCCTCCTATTGTAGCAGGAAAGAGTATAATACTCGATGCAAATATCGGTGGAATTACTCCGGCCATATTTAACTTCAAAGGCAGACTGCTGGATTGCCCGCCATAGACCTGACCACCTCTTTGTTGCTTAGCATAATTCACTGTAATCTTCCGCTGCGCTCTCTCCACGTATACGACAAACGCTGTCACTCCTACAGCAAGAGCGAACAGCATTAAAACTAACAATATAGAAAGTTCGCCGGTCCTAGCAAGCTCCAAGGTTCCCGCGACTGCAGCTGGTAGGCCTGCGACGATTCCAGCAAAAATAATCATAGATATTCCGTTTCCAATACCTCTTTCAGTAACCTGCTCACCCAACCACATCAGGAATAGTGTGCCACTCACTAATGTAGAGACGCACGCTACCTTGAAATACACACCGGGGTTAATCACTAATTGAAGCCCTGCGGCAGTCTGTTGCTCCAACATGACGGCCACGCCTATAGACTGAAAAAGGCATAGGACTACCGTAAAATATCGAGTTAGTTGGTTAATTTTTCTTCTACCTGATTCGCCTTCTTTCTTAAGTTGCTCTAGCTTAGGATGCACGACAGTTAGTAACTGCATAATAATTGAGGCGGAGATGTAAGGCATAATACCTAAAGCAACTACCGAGAATCTTTCTAGCGCTCCACCAGAAAACATATTGAACATATCCAATATCGATCCACGCTGTTGTTCGAATAGTGCGTTCAGAGCCACCGGATTAATACCTGGAACTGGAATATGCGTGCATATTCGGAAAACTAGAAGGGCACCCAGAAGGAAAAATATTCGCTGCCTAAGCTCGGTCATTTTGGTCAGACTTGGAAGTCCGGCGGGTGCTTGATTTTTGCGTCCTATAGCCACGTTAGTCAGCCACTTGCCCACCGGCTGCTTCGATCTGAATGCGAGCGCCTTTAGTTACAAACAGCCCTTGTAGTTTTACAGCTCGGCTAATTTCACCAGAAGCAATAATTTTCACCTTCTTAGTGTCATGCTTTACTAATCCTGCTTGCCGTAAAACTAAAATATCGATAGTCTCTGCGTCTAGTGACTCAAGCTCGTGCAATCTTATTTCATCACCAAATCTTGCAGTTCTCGACCTAAAGCCAAATTTAGGTAAACGTCGCTGCAACGGCATCTGCCCACCCTCGAAACCAACCTTATGGTAGCCACCTGATCGCGACTTTTGGCCTTTGTGTCCTCGACCAGCGGTTTTACCAGACCCTGAACCGGACCCTCTACCCACTCTTTTAGCTGATTTATTAGACCCTGCCGCCGGACTTAGTGTATTTAATTCCATGATCTAGACCTCTTGAATCTTCAGCATATAATCAATCTTATTGACCATGCCTCTATTTTCATCTGTATTAACGACCTCGATAGTCTGCCACATCTTCCGTAATCCAAGACCACGGGCACACGCCTTATGGCTCTTCAAGCGGCCGTTTAAACTCTTACATAAGGTGATTCTTAATTTTTCAATAGCCACATTCATTAACCTCGAATTTCTTCTACCGTCTTGCCTCGTTTCTCAGCCATTCTATTAGGGGAAGACATAGACATAAGGCCGTTAATAGTAGCTCGCACGACATTCGCCGGATTGGTAGTCCCTATACATTTTGCAAGCACGTTACTAACTCCGAGCACATCAAAAACAGCTCTCATAGCTCCACCGGCAATAATTCCAGTCCCCTCTGAGGCAGGTTGCATATAGACCTTGGCAGCTCCGTGAGTTCCAACTATCGCATACTGCAAAGTTGTCCCGTTAATATCGATTGGCTGCATATTCTTTCTAGCACTTTCCATTGCCTTTTGAATTGCAATTGGAACCTCGCGTGCCTTACCTCGTCCATAGCCAACTCGCCCCGCACCGTCACCGACAACTGTCAGGGCAGTAAAACTGAAGATACGGCCTCCCTTAACTACTTTCGAAACGCGGTCAACATTAATTAGTTTTTCAAGATAGCCGTCGTTATTATCAGACGGGCCTTTTTTAAAATTCATTTTCTTTGGCTACTCCTAGAATTTCAGTCCATACTCGCGGGCAGCATCAGCAAGTGCTTTAACGCGCCCGTGATATTTAAATCCAGAGCGGTCGAAAGCCACCTTGCTTATGCCGGCAGCTACCGCTCGCTCTGCTACTATTTTACCTATCTGCGCAGCGGCCTCAATATTTCCGGTCGAGGAGATATCCTCATTAATACTTTTTTCCAAAGTCGAGGCGCTCGCTAACACCGAAGCGCCATCTGAAGAAATTATCTGCGCGTACATATGCCTTGGTGTCCTGTTCACACATAACCTGACTGCACGTTGCTGGCGAATAATAGCCCGAGTTTTGGTCGCCCTGCGTTGGCGTGTAGTTGTCTTAACCATCTCTGTCCCTATGCCTTTTTAGCTTCTTTTCTGATTATATGTTCATCAAAATAACGAACACCTTTACCTTTATAAGGTTCTGGTTTCCGATATGCTCTTATGTTCGCCGCAACTTGACCGACCTTTTGCTTATCAATGCCTTTCACCACTATCTCTGTCTGGCTAGGCGTATCCACTTGCACTTCTTTAGGAATCTCGTAAACAACAGGATGAGAAAACCCTAATGATAGATTTAATTTTTGACCCTGCGCCTGCGCACGATAGCCAACCCCGACAATAGATAGCTTCTTTTCAAATCCTACCGAGACACCTATAACCATATTTTGCAATATAGCCCGAGTGGTTCCAGAAAGAGCATTCGCCTCCTGACTCTCGTCTCCAGCGACTACTCGCAGGACAGTGTTTTCTTGGTTTGCGCTGACTAGGGCGTGCATATTGTGCTCCAACTCGCCTTTCGGTCCAGAAATTCGCACCTGAGCACCTTCAATTTTGACGCTAACTGTATCAGGCAACTCAATAGCCATTTTTCCAATTCGTGACATTCTACTTACGCCTCAATAAACCGAACAGATAATTTCGCCACCGATCCCCTGGGAACGGGCTTCACGATCACTCATTAGCCCTTTCGAAGTAGATACAATAGCGACGCCCAAACCAGCTACCACGGCAGGAATCTCGTCTTTACGACGATATACGCGTAATCCTGGCCTGCTAACCCTTTTCAGGTTTTCTATCACAGGCTTACCATCGAAATACTTAAGTTCAATAGTTAGCTTGCTGTCCGCTGCTTCACCATCGACTGTGTAATTGACGATATAACCTTCGTCTTTCAAAATTTTAGCTATGCTGGTCTTTTTTGTGGAAGCAGGCATAGCCACGCTCACTTTAAGCCGTGCATGTGCGTTTCTGATTCTTGTCAGCATATCGCTTATAGGGTCTTGCATACTCATATATCAAACAGCCTTTTACCAACTTGCCTTTACTAAACCAGGGACATGTCCCTCCATTGCCACTCTTCTTAACTCATTTCGAGATAACCCAAACTTTCTGTAGAAACCATGAGGCCTACCAGTTGAGGCGCACCTGTTTCTCCCTCTAACTGGACTAGAGTCCCTCGGAAGCTTTTGAAACTTCAATCGCGCTAACTCACGCTCTTCATAAGACGCCGTCTCATCCGCCATCATTTTCTTCAAACTTGCTCTCTTGTCGGCATATTGCGCAACCATCCGAGATCTTTTCAACTCTCGATTAACCATAGATTTCTTTGCCATTAGTTACTGACTCCTAAAAGGGAAGCGAAACGCTTCTAGTAGTGCACGTCCCGCATCATCGGTTTTAGCTGAGGTGGTAATACAAATATCCATTCCTCGAAGAGTATCAATTTTGTCGTAATCTATTTCAGGGAAAATGATTTGCTCTTTTATACCTAAACTATAATTTCCTCTTCCATCGAAAGACCGAGAACTAAGACCTCGAAAATCTCTAATTCTAGGAATAGCAATATTAATTAGGCGATCCAAGAATTCGTACATCTTTTTTCGCCTCAGGGTAACTTTAACGCCAATTGGCATATCATCCCTGATTTTAAAACCTGCGATTGACTTGCGAGACAGGGTAATGATAGGTTTCTGACCCGCAATTAATGTCATATCTTTGACAGCGTGATCTATAACCTTCTTATCCGCCACTGCTTCTCCGACACCCATATTAAGAGTTATTTTTTCAACCCTAGGGAGTTCCATAGCACTCTTCAAGCCTAGCTGTTCAGCTAGTTTTTCAACGATAACATTCTCGTACTCAACTTGCAGTCGAGCATAATCTACACTTTTTTTGTTAGGCATCTACGACCTCTCCATTAGACTTAAAGTATCGAACCTTACGTCCGTCCTCTAAAAACCGAAATCCCACTCGATCGCCTTTGCCGCTGGCAGGGTTATAAACCGCGATATTAGATATCTCTAACGATGCCTCTTGCTCCAAAATGCCACCAGGTTTATTTGCTTGGGGGTTAGGTTTGGTATGTTTTTTTACCATATTTATCCCCTGAACGATCGCTCGCCCATTAGGTAAGATCTTAAGTACAGAACCTCGCTTACCGCGATCCTTCCCACATAAGATATACACTTCATCACCTTTTTTTATTTTATTCATTTTTACCTATAACTCCTAGAGCACTTCAGGCGCGAGAGAAACTATCCGCATAAACTTATCACCGCGTAATTCACGGGTCACTGGACCAAAAATACGGGTCCCAATAGGCGCCAGCTGCTTATCAAGCAAGACAGCAGCATTGCCATCAAATCGGATCAAGGAACCATCAGAACGCCTGACACCCTTGCGAGTACGCACAACCACGGCGTCATACACTTCCCCTTTCCTGACTTTTCCTCTAGGGATAGCTTCTTTCACAGTTACCTTGATGACATCACCAATGCCGGCATATCTCCGATGAGAACCACCCAACACTTTGATACACATTAATCTGCGTGCCCCGCTATTATCAGCAACATCCAACATCGTCTGCATCTGGATCATATATAACTCCGAGAAATTGTTATTATCGCACCCACTAAACTAATGTCGCTTTTTTAATCACTTTCTGTAATCGCCAGCTTTTATTCTTTGAAAGTGGACGACATTCCTCAATGGCGACTGTATCGCCATCACCGCACTCATTCATTTCGTCATGGGCAAGAATTTTTGAAGATTTTCGTATGTATTTCCCATAAAGAGCGTGCTTGACTTGTCGTTCCACTTCGACTGCTATAGTTTTTTCCATTGCGTTACTCACAACTTTTCCTGTCAGAGTCCGTGCTGTGCTTACTGCCTCGTTCATCCCGATTCACCTACCAAACGTTGAGTCATAATTGTTTTTACGCGCGCTATATCTTTTCTAGCTTCTCGTATATCACTAGATCGCGCTTCTTGACCGAAACCACCTTGCATACGCAAGCTAAACTGCTTTTTACGCAACTCAATTAGTAGTTCCGTCAACTCTTCTGTGTTTTTTTCTCTAATATCAGCTACTTTCATCACATAGCGGTCCTTACTGCAAATGTAGTCCTAACCGGCAATTTGGCACTGGCAAGCCTCATTGCCTCTCTCGCCAACTCTTCATCAACACCTGCCATTTCATACAAAATGGTCCCTGGCTTTACTTGAGCTACCCAATACTCGACAGGCCCTTTACCTTTGCCTTGTCTAACTTCTAGGGGCTTTTTCGTGATAGGCTTGTCCGGAAATATTCTGATCCAGACTGTGGCATCACGTTTAACGAAGCGATTTATCGCTCGTCTTGCTGCTTCTATTTGACGAGCAGTCACACGCCCAGCTGTAGTAGCCTTAAGTGCAAAGTCTCCAAAACTCACCTTACTTCCACGGTGAGCAAGACCTCTATTACGGCCTTTCATCTGCTTTTTGAATTTCGTATTTTTCGGTTGAAGCATAATTAAATTCCTAGGTCTACTTCACAGCACTGACTGCGTTATCAGCAGTCGGCTCGATCGCGTCTGGTGTTGGGGCTGATTTAACAACCTCACCTTTAAAAATCCATACCTTAACACCTATCACACCATAGGTAGTATTCGCTCTAGCAATGCCATAATCAATATCGGCCCTCAAAGTGTGAAGAGGCACGCGTCCTTCTCTATACCACTCTGATCTAGCTATCTCGGCTCCGTTCAATCGGCCAGCCACAAAGATTTTAATACCCTCTGCACCCAGTCGCATTGTGTTTGAAACAGCTCGTTTCATAGCCCGTCTAAACATGATTCTACGTTCCAATTGCTGCGCTACTGACTCGGCTACTAGAAGAGCATCAAGCTCAGGTTTTCTGATTTCCTCTACACTCATATGCACGGGGATCCCCATAAAAGCAGACACTTGCTTTCTAAGGGCATCAATATCTTCACCTTTCTTACCTATCACTATACCTGGACGTGCTGTGTGAATAATAATCCGAGCGTTACTAGCTGGTCGCTCGATCTGTATGCGACTCACAGAGGCGTGCGCTAGTTTTTTGCGCAATAATGATCGTACCGCTAGATCTTGATTAAGGTACTTTGCGTAATTCTTACTATCTACGTACCAAGTCGACGTCCAATCCTTTACGATTCCTAGACGCATTCCATATGGATGTACTTTTTGACCCATAATATTATTGCCCCAATTCCTTTACTTTTATAGTGACGTGGCTGGTTCTTTTTAAAATCTTTGCAGTGCGTCCTCTAGCTCGAGCACGCCAGCGCTTCATTGTAGGCCCTTCATCAACAGACACATGCTCGATGAAGAGCTCATCTATGTCCAGACTATCGTTGTGCTCAGCGTTTGCTATCGCAGACTCTAGGAGTTTCTTCATTAAAGCAGCCGCTTTTTTCTCACTAAAAGTTAAAAGATTAAGCGCACGATCAACCTTGAGCCCACGCACTTGGTCCGCTACTAATCTCACTTTCTGTGCTGATATTCTAATATTTTTTAATTTTGCTACAGTCGACATTTGTGACACCTTATCAGTCAATTACTTAGCTTTTTTATCAGCTATGTGGCCGCGGAATGTTCTTGTAGGAGCAAACTCGCCTAGTTTGTGCCCCACCATATTCTCATTCACATAGACTGGCATATGTTGCCTACCGTTATGCACTGCTATCGTTAAACCAATCATATCTGGCAAAACAACCGACCGTCTTGACCATGTCTTAATCGGTCGCTTTTCATTTTTCTCTAATGCAGTCTCCACTTTTTTAGCTAAGTGATGGTCTACAAAAGGGCCTTTTTTTATTGAACGTGGCATAACTTCTCCCGGTCCCTATCTCTTATTACGTCTTTTAACTATCATATTGTTTGTTCGCTTATTACTTCTGGTTTTAGCCCCTTTTGTAGGCTGTCCCCAAGGACTAACTGGATGCCGTCCACCTGAAGTACGTCCTTCACCACCTCCATGGGGATGATCCACAGGATTCATAGCGACACCCCGTACAGTTGGTCGGAAACCTCTCCATCGAGTCGCACCCGCTTTCCCTAATGAACGCAATGAGTGCTCTGAGTTACCTACTTCACCTACTGTCGCCCTGCAATCTAAAGGCACTTTTCTCATTTCCCCTGACCGCAACCGAAGAGTGGCATAATCACCATCTTTTGCGAGATATTGGACGCTAGCGCCGGCGCTCCGAGCTAATTGAGCGCCTTTTTTCGGCTTCATTTCAACACAATGAACTGTAGAGCCGACAGGTATGTTACGGAGAAGCAAAGAGTTCCCTGATTTTATCGGAGCATCCGCGCCCGACCTTAGTGTCATGCCAGCTTTGAGATCTTTAGGTGCAAGAATATAACGCCTCTCGCCGTCCACATAGAGTAATAAAGCGATGTTCGCTGTACGATTTGGATCGTACTCTATTCTTTCAACTTTTGCATCGATACCGTCTTTATCTCGCTTGAAATCAATGATTCGGTATTTCTGTTTGTGGCCGCCCCCTCTGTGACGGACAGTTATACGTCCAGTATTATTTCTACCGGCCGACTTAGACTGAGACTCAACCAAGGGACCATATGGGTCACCCTTATGAAGGTCTGCGTTTACAACACTAACGACTCCTCTTCGGCCGGGAGACGTGGGCTTTGCTTTTCTTAATGCCATATTATTTTATTCCGCGCCCATGAAATCAATCTCAAATCCATCTTTGAGAGACACATAAGCTTTTTTCCAAGAACTTTTAACACCAACTCGGTTCCGAAAGCGACGTGTTCTCGGCTTAACTACGAGAGTCGTGACTTTTGACACTTCTACTTTAAAAAGCTGCTCAACCGCTGTTTTTATTTCTATTTTTGTCGCATCCTTCAGTACACGGAACATGTATTGGTTGTGCCGTTCACCTATGCGTGCACTTTTTTCAGTAACCTTCGGCTGCAATAGTATCTGAAGAACACGTTCCTGATTCATTTCAACATACCTTCTATCTCTTCTAGCGCTTCTCGCGTAACGATTACGTTTTTGAATGCAACCAATACCGCAGGGTCGATCGTAGCAGCTTCTATCAAGCCTATGTTCGGGATATTACAAGTCGCCAAGATAAGATTCTCACTAGGCTCGCTGCATATAATAAGCGCATCGGAAACACCAAGAGTCTTTAAACACTCGATGACAATTTTTGTCTTGGGCTCGTCGACAGGGAAACCTTCAACTGCAATCAGTCGGTTCTTCCTGAGCAACTCAGATAAAATAGATTTCATTGCACCACGGTACATTTTCCGATTTACTTTCTCAGAAAAATCTCGAGGTCTAGCTGCGAAAGTGGCTCCACCGCTCCTCCATATAGGAGATCTGCTCGTTCCAGCCCTGGCACGTCCTGAGCCTTTTTGTGCCCATGGCTTTCTGCCGCCGCCTCGAACATCGGAACGGCTCTTTTGAGCTTTTGTTCCGCTTCGTCCGCCTGCCAAAAATGCCGTGACCACTTGATGAATCAATGGTTCGTTATAATCTCTACCGAAAACCTCATCCGAGAGCACAGCTTGTGCAGATGAAGAGTCCGATGCGAATGTTTGAAGTTCCAATTCCATGTTAATCACTTACTTTTCGATTTTTAATACCATGATGAATAAGCAGCTCGCCGCCTTTAGCTCCTGGGACTGCACCCTTGACCAAAAGATATCGGTTTTCTGCATCTACACGCACTACTTCCAGCCCTTGAACGGTACATTGCTTGTTCCCCATCTGGCCGGCCATTTTTTTACCTTTGAAAACTCGTCCTGGTGTTTGACACTGGCCTATCGAACCCGGCACACGGTGAGACAAAGAGTTACCATGAGTGGCGTCCTGCCCTTTGAAATTATGCCGTTTTATCGTTCCGGCAAATCCTTTACCAATGCTAGTCCCTGACACATCAACGATTTGACCTTTCTCGAATAGACCAAGAGGAATTTCAGAACCTGCAGTCAAATCCTGCCCCTCACCTTCGTCCAAACGAAACTCCCAAAGTCCAAGACCTGCTAGCTCACCTGCTTTCTTGTATTCGCCTTCCAATGCCTTGTTAACACGGTTCTTATGCTTCTCACCATAAGTTATTTGAACCGCTCGATATCCATCACTTTTCTCAGTCTTAACTCTAATGACTCTATTAGCCACAACCTCTAGCACTGTTACAGGAGTAGACGAACCATCCTCAGAGAAGACTCTAGTCATTCCTCGTTTTACTCCGACCACACCTAAACTCATAATACTACGCTCCAACCCGTCCTAATTAAGCTTTATTTGCACGTCAACGCCAGCTGCCAAGTCTAGCTTCATCAATGCGTCTACAGTTTTATCTGTAGGATTGACGATGTCTAAAAGACGCTTGTGCGTTCGGATTTCGTACTGATCCCTAGCGTCTTTATTGACATGGGGGGAGATAAGCACCGTGAAACGTTCCATCTTTGTAGGCAAAGGAATAGGCCCTTTTACTTGAGCACCGGTCCTTTTAGCAGTCTCCACAATTTCCCGTGTGGACTGATCTATTAACCTGTGGTCAAACGCCTTAAGTCGTATTCTAATTACTTGTTGATTCATGTTACTTACTACTGGCCTAAACTTTATAGTTATTATTCAATGATCTTCGATACAACGCCTGCACCGACTGTTCGTCCGCCTTCTCGTATGGCAAAGCGCAACCCTTCTTCCATAGCAATAGGGTTAATTAGCTTCACAGTCACTTTTACATTATCTCCAGGCATCACCATCTCGACGCCTGAAGGCAACTCTACAGCCCCAGTTACATCCGTTGTACGAAAGTAAAACTGTGGACGATAGTTATCGAAAAAAGGCGTGTGACGACCACCTTCATTCTTAGATAAAACATAAACTTCTGCTTCAAAATGAGTATGAGGCGTTACAGAACCCGTGTGACAAAGCACTTGTCCACGCTCTACATCCTCACGCTTAGTTCCGCGCAAAAGAACACCCACATTGTCACCAGCTCGTCCTTCATCAAGAAGTTTTCGGAACATCTCAACTCCGGTACAAGTTGTTGTCTGGGTATCTTTAATACCTACAATCTCAATTTCTTCGCCAACCTTCACAATCCCTCTCTCTACTCGCCCCGTGACTACTGTTCCACGGCCAGAAATAGAGAAAACATCTTCAATAGGCAACAAAAATGGCAAATCAACCGGCCTATCTGGAATGGGAATAAATTCGTCCATCGCCGCAACTAGCTTATCAATAGCTTGGGATCCGATCTCGCTTTCATCGCCTTCTACCGCTTTTAAAGCACTGCCGATAATGACTGGCGTATCATCGCCTGGATACTCGTATAAATCGAGCAACTCGCGGATCTCCATTTCAACTAACTCGAGAAGCTCTGCATCATCGACCATGTCAGCTTTGTTCAAGAAAACAACAACTTTAGGTACACCGACTTGGCGAGCCAACAAAATATGTTCTCTTGTCTGAGGCATCGGGCCATCTGCCGCACTACATACTAAAATCGCGCCATCCATCTGAGCCGCGCCTGTAATCATGTTTTTTACGTAATCGGCATGTCCAGGACAATCTACGTGCGCGTAATGGCGTCCTTCGCTTTCATACTCAACATGTGCGGTCGCAATTGTAATTCCGCGCTCACGTTCTTCAGGAGCATTATCAATTTGATCATACGCCTTAGTTTCTCCACCAAATCTCTTGGCACCAATTATCGTGAGCGCCGCTGTTAGCGTCGTCTTCCCATGATCTACGTGGCCAATAGTGCCCACGTTTACATGTGGTTTCGTTCGTTCAAATTTTTCCTTCGCCATGGTCGCTAACCCTCTATCTATCTATATTTAGCTAAAAACTTTATGTTCTGTTAATTACCGTTTCTGCCAACTTCTTACGTGGAGCCCATAATCGGAGTCGAACCGATGACCTCTTCCCTACCAAGGAAGTGCTCTACCAACTGAGCTATATGGGCTTTAAAATCGCTCAGCTTCAATGGCTTCTCCAATTGCCTACCATACTAACCATCAGTCCTTTTAGTGGAGCGGGTAAGGAGAATCGAACTCCTATCATTAGCTTGGAAGGCTAAGGTAATACCACTATACGATACCCGCCTCGCTCTTTTACGAATCTGACGCCCGATGGTGGAGGGGGAAGGATTCGAACCTTCGAAGGCTGAGCCGGCAGATTTACAGTCTGCTCCCGTTGACCGCTTGGGTACCCCTCCAAAACGGTAACCCACTATTGTCTTAAATTAACATCGGTTGTGTCAACACATTTCACTCTCTAATTATATTTCCGTTAATTCCATGAATAATTTTCGATGGACGTACGCTTCCTCCAAGCTCACCAGGCAAATAAAAATCAATCTCTTGCCCAAAATATATTCTCGCGCGATGCAATGTTTTTGCCGGCAACTTCCCTGCCCTATTAGCGCTAGTGGAAACAAGCGGCCCACTCAACTCGCATAATTGATTAGCCTGCTTATGCCCAGTCATCCTAATAGCCACTTCCCCTTCTTCAGTAGCCAACCAAGGAGGCGCCTGCCTAGACAACGGTAAAACCCATGTAACGGCTCCCGGCCACGACTCAAGGATTTCGACTTGCAAAGGCACTTCTATATCGGCAACTTCCTGAACTTGGGACAAATTGGCTGCTATGACTAAGAATTTTTTAGCTGCTGCCCTAGATTTTAGCGTCATCAGCTTATTAAAGCCGACTGGCGAGTATACACTCGTAGCAAGGCCAACGACGGATTCGGTAGCATGTGATATTAGATCACCACGACGCAAATGATTAGCCGCTAAAATGAGTTTCCAATCATAATTCATATTCTGCTTTCGTTCTTCAAGTTGACGCGAAATATCAAATTTGACTCTTGTGTCAGAGATCATACCTACTTGTATTCATTCAGAATCCACTTTCTTCTTAGTAACTACTTTCTTCTTAGTAACTACTTTCTTCTTAGTAGCTACCTTCTTCTTAGTTACTACTTTCTTCTTAGTAGCTACTTTCTTCTTAGTAGCTACCTTCTTCTTAGTTACTACTTTCTTCTTAGTAGCTACCTTCTTCTTAGTACCTCGGCCTCTTCTCTCAGGAGCGGCCTCTATTAGGGCAATACACTCGCTAACGCTTAAGCTCTCGGCTACTTGATCTTTTGGTATTCTTGCATTCTTGGAGCCATCAGTAAGATAAGGTCCCCAACGACCATGCAAGATAGAAATACCTTGCTCAGGAAAGAATTTGATCAATTTAGCGGCATCAGCTTTTATTTTTTCTACGACTAATTCACGGGCGCGGGCATACGAAATAGAATAAGGGTCATCTAGTTGCATCTCTATTTCACTGTCTTTGTCTTTGTCTTTGTCTTTGTCTTTGTCTTTTTTCGTCTTTATGCTCGCGAACTTGTCTCCGTAACGGACGTAAGGACCAAACCTACCAATCCCTATGACTAACTCGCTGAGATCCGCTTCCATGAAAATATTTTCATCGTTATTAGGGTTAGCCAATTTTCTAGGCATTGTCGTAAAGGTAAGCGCATCTTCCAGGGTCATAGTACTAATTTTTGTTCCCGGAGGCACCGGAGAAAAAATCGGCTTCTTCTCAAGGATTGTCAGGTCTCCAATCACAAGAACCCATCCGTACCGACCCATCCTTACTGAAACAGGCTCTCCGCTTTTCGGGTGAATCCCTAAGTTTCGTGAGCCTTTAGCCTCATCGGTAGTCACAGAAATCTCTTTATCGTCTAATGTTTCTTTGAAAGGCTGCCAGAAGTCGCTCAGTAAACTTACCCAGTCTTTTTCCCCTCTAGACACCGCATCAAGATCGTCTTCTAAACGAGCCGTAAACTCATAATCTACATACTTGGTAAAGTGACTTGTTATAAAGTTGTTCACAAGTCGGCCTATATCTGTGGGCTCGAAACGCCTTTTCTCATTTGAAACGTACTCACGCTGAACTAGTGTCGACATAATTGCCGCATAAGTCGAAGGCCTTCCTATGCCGTATTCCTCTAAAATCTTCACTAAGCTGGCTTCAGTGTATCTCGGCGGCGGCTGTGTAAAATGTTGCTCTGCCTTAATGCCTTTCTGACCAATTTTCTGCCCTACTGTAAGCGGAGGCAAGGTTTTCTCCTGATCGTCAGCGGACACAGAAGAAGACTCATCAGATCCTTCTTTATAAACAGCCATAAACCCCAGCTCAGCTATAGTGGATCCCGAAGCACGAAATACACCCACATCACCAGCAGATAAGTTGGCTGAAACTGTGTCTATTGTGGCTTGTATCATTTGACAAGCGACTGTTCTCTTCCAAACGAGATCATATAGCCGATATTGTTCGTCAGTCAGGTAATTTTTTAAATCACTAGGTTGTCGAAAACAAGATGTTGGTCGGATGGCCTCGTGGGCTTCCTGGGCATTTTTAGATTTTGTTTTAAAAACTCGTACCTCTGATGGAAGCTGATCTGCACCGTATTTACCTGTTATAAACTGTCGTAAGTCATCAGTAGCATCGGCAGCTAAATTCAAAGAATCAGTCCGCATATAAGTTATTAGACCAACTGCCTCACCTTCATTACCGACAGACAGGCCTTCATATAGCTGTTGCGCTACCCGCATCGTTCTTTGTGCTGTAAAACCTAATTTTCTGCCCCCTTCCTGTTGAAGGGTAGAAGTAATAAACGGAGGTGTTGGGTTCCTTTTGCGTTGTTTCTTCTCGACACTATCTACAACTAGAATCCCTTGGCTCGCAATTAAAAGTTGATCTCTAGCTTCAAACGCTTTTGATTCAGAGACTATAGAAAATTGTGAGATTTTTTCTCCATGGAGCTTGATGAGCCGCGCTGGAAAGCTATCTGTTTCCGACTCAATACTCCAATATTCCCTACCCTCGAATTTTTCTATCTCATCTTCTCTCTCGCAAATCAATCTCAAAGCAGGACTCTGTACCCGACCAGCAGAAAGTCCATATTTTATTTTCTTCCAAAGCAAAGGAGATAAATTGAAACCTACCAAATGATCAAGCGCGCGTCGCGTTTGCTGTGCATTGACTAGTGGCATAGAAACCTCGCGCGTTGAGGTTATGGCTTCCTTTATAGCTTTCTCAGTAATCTCACTAAATACGACACGGTGCACCGCTTTATCCTTTAGAACATTCTTTTCCTTTAGTAATTCTACAAGGTGCCAAGATATAGCCTCACCTTCGCGATCCAAGTCAGTCGCGAGATAGAGAGCCTTTGCTTTTTTCATCGCCTTGGTGATGGCGTCTACATGTTTCACGCTTCTTTCACCAATTTCATAATGCATAAAAAAATCACTTTCGGGATCTACAGCACCATTTTTTTTCCTTAAATCCCGAACGTGTCCATAAGATGCGAGCACCTCAAAGTCAGGACCTAAATACTTTTTTATAGTGTTTGCTTTCGCAGGAGACTCAACAATTACCAGATTTGCTGCCATATTTATATTCTTGTGATTTTAGGTTTAACAGTTAATTTATCAGAATTGTCCATCAAAAAATAAGAAGTCAGTGCAAATTCCCGGATGTCCCGTCCATTACAAGATCTTCCATCCAAAGAAATTCCTCGCTTTGATCAGGCTGATTAAGCAAGACCATCAGAATTATCCATTTTAGCTGAGAGAGGTCAATATCATCGGTTTCAAGAGCAAAAATTCTATCTATTACGAGCTCTCGACTAGTCCCACTCAATATCCCAATCTGCTCTAAAAAATGCAAAAACCCTCTGCAGTCAGTATCCATTTTTCTCTGCTCTTCGACAGAATAAACGCGGATAGATGAAGGATTTGCTCCGATATTGAAAGCAGAGCCAGATTCTGACTCTGCCAAATCCTGCAACCAATCAAAAGCCTTAGACACCTGTGTGGACTCAAAACCAGCGCTACGGAGCTCGGATTTGAGACGTTCCCCATCTGTCTCTAATTCAATATCCTCTTCGATATAGTTCTCAAAGAGGTAAATTAGGATGTCGATAAGCGTTTGCTTCATCTTAGATTTCTCAAAAAGGTGTACCAACTTCTTTAATCACAGAAGTCGATAATTCAAAATTTATAACGGTCAAAGCGCGCATTTTGTGCAGGCTAAAAAACAGCTCGTTCCAACTTGTTCTCTTGGCATGGTTTTCTCCCTCAATAGGGCGATGCCTAACCATTAATCGCTAAGGGTGTCTTGCACGCAAGCATGGCGGAAAGACTCAATGTCGTCAATCGTATCCGAAATCCAGCCCAATTGTCTCCGCAAAAAACACAAAACTGGCAGTGAATGGCGAGAATAAACGTGGAGGTTCCACGATAAAATCGAATTCTGTCATGAGAATCAGTGTGTTACAATAATTTTCGAGCATAATTATAATTATTTAAGCAGTCTATACGTTATGGCAATAAGAACTATCCTGCACCATCCCGACGAAAGATTGAGAACACGAGCGGCTGAAGTGACTAAATTCGATGAAAACATTGAATCACTTATCGAGGATATGCTCGATACAATGTATGACGCCCCCGGCATAGGTCTTGCCGCAACCCAAATAAACATCCATTTGCGTGTAATCGTTGTAGATTGCTCGCGAGAGGAGAAAGCCCCTATGCACTTTATTAATCCCGTCTTGTTGGAGGAAGTGGGTATCGAAGAAATGGAAGAAGGGTGTTTATCAGTTCCCGGTATTTTTGAAGAGGTAAGTCGTGCAGAGAAAATCAAAATAAAAGCGCAAAATGCTGGCGGGACAGTGTTTGAGATGGAAGCAGACGGGTTGCTAGCCGTCTGTATACAACACGAAATAGAACATCTTGACGGGAAGCTATTTGTCGACAAACTATCAACGCTTAAGCAAAAACGCATACGCAAAAAGTTAGAGAAGATAAAACTTTAAAACAACGGCATCGGCAGCTTAAGGATATTAAGTGAATAAATTAAAAGTCATATTTGCAGGAACGCCAGTATTTGCAGTATCGAGCCTCAAGGCTCTCACTATGAGAAAAGATATTGAAATTGTAGCTGTTTACACCCAACCAGACAGACCAGCCGGCCGAGGCCGAAAGCTCAAGCCCTCCCCAGTGAAAGTTTTTGCACAGAAACTCTCTCTAAAAGTAAATACCCCAATAGATTTAAAAAGCACCGAGACTAGAAATCAAATTGCAAACCTAAAACCGGACTTACTAATAGTAGTTGCATATGGACTGCTACTTCCTAAGGATATCATCGATATTCCAATAGTTTCTATTAATGTGCATGCCTCTCTTCTGCCCAGATGGCGCGGGGCGGCTCCTATACAAAGAGCGATTATGGCGGGAGACGCCTCAAGTGGAATTTCAATTATGAAGATTGTTGAAAAACTTGATGCCGGACCAGTACTACTCAAGAAGCCATACGTGATGAAAGCGAATGAAACTTCACAAACTCTGCATGAGGTTTTAGCAACGCTAGGATCGGCGGCACTAAACGAGGTCATTGATAAGTTTTTATCGAATGCTTTGACCGAACAGGTACAAGACGAAAGTCTAGTTACGTACGCTAAAAAAATAACAACGATAGATCAGCAAATTGACTGGACGAGACCTTCTTGTGAAATTGAGCGAAAAATTCGTGCTCTCAGTCCGAAACCAGGCGCAAAAGCTAATCTAAAAGGCCTTGATCTCAAAATTCTTTCTGCACATGAAGAGCCGTTAAACGCAGGTAATAAAGTTTGCGGGGAAGTCTTCCTTAGCGCTGCTGATGAAGTTTATGTTGTAACAGGGGACAGTTCCATCGTCATAAACAGTCTACAACTTAGTGGGAAAAGTCCGACGATGACTAAAGCCTTTTTAAATGGCCATAAGGATCTCTTCTGAAAACGCAAGAATTATTAACACGGCCATCTATCGCTATAACACTAAAAAAAATTATTGTTGATGGTCGATCTTTATCCAAATGCTCAACTGAGCTGGGAATCACCATTCCGGATCCTAGACAACAGGCATTTTGTAAGGCGTGTATATATGGGGTATTAAGAAACTATTTCAGTTTGACGGAAGCCTTGTCCACTTTGCTAAAAAAACCTCTAAGACAAAAAGATGCTGACATTCATATGCTTATATTAAGCGCGTTGTTCCAAGCAAAATTTATGCAGACCCCACCACATGCGCTAGTATCCGAAAACGTAGAAGCAGCAAGGTCTCTAAAAAAAGAGTGGGCCTGCAAATTAGTGAACGCCGTATTAAGAAGATATCTAAAAGAAAATCAGGTGAATGCATTAGATTCAAAAACTCACTTTGATTGCAATCATCCACCATGGCTGGCAGCTCTCATACGACAAGACTGGCCAGATGATTGGGAGAGTATTTTAATGGCAAATAATGCGCATCCACCACTAACCTTGCGAGTCAACTCTCAGCGGGTAACTCGCTCAGAATATTTAGAAACTCTGATTGAAAAAAATATCGAAGCTGTGAGTACACATCATTCTCCAGATGGAGTTATCATTAAAAACCCTATTCCACTTGAGTCACTCCCTGGATTTCACGAAGGCCACTTCAGTGTGCAAGATGAAGCAGCGCAACTGTCTAGGCTTGTCCTAAATATTAACAAACCAGGTTTAATATTAGATGCCTGTGCCGCTCCAGGGGGAAAAACTACTCACCTCTTAGAGCACCTTAATGAAGAGAATTCATTACTGTCAGTTGATTGTGACCAAGATAGAATGAAACGATTAACTAAGAATCTCGCGCGGCTTGGGATGAGCTGTGAGACATTGATTGCAGATGCAACCCAGCTAAATTCCAGCCCAGAAAAAAACTATGAATTTATCCTACTAGATGGTCCCTGTAGCGCTAGTGGTGTCATTCGAAGGCATCCCGATATTCGCTTTCATCGTCGGGAGGCTGATATTGTCAAACTAGCTGAAAAACAGCTAGCGCTTTTAGAAAGACTTTGGCATTTACTGGCGGATAACGGGAAACTTCTGTACGTAACCTGCAGTATCCTTAGAGCTGAGAATGACAATGTCATTGAAGGTTTTCTTGAAGAAAACAGTGACGCTGAAACAGACACAGGAAGTTTTCTATGGGGTGTTAAAACTAAACATGGAAGGCAAATACTGCCGGGAGTATCAAACATGGACGGTTTCTACTTTTCACTAATTAAGAAGCGAAATAAATGTCACGTTCAGCTAGCAAAGTAACAATTGCTTCAACTCTATACTTTTGCTGTTTTTTCCTAACAGGAACGCTCTTAGCCGACGGTATTAAGCTAACTGAATTAGATTATAAAGTTAGCAATAAGGTATTAATGGCCGCAGCAAAAGCTGAATTAAACTTTAATAGTGACATGCTAGCCGCAGTTCAAAGTGGTATCGCCCTGTATTTTGATTTACATATCAAGGTGGTACAGCCTCGCCCCTACATATGGAATAAAGAACGTCATAGAGTGAAATACACCTTTAGCTTTCGCAAACACGCCTTAAGTAACCAATTTGTTATTACAAACTTAGTTACAGGTCAACGGGGCGTCTATCGGACCATTGAACTAGCAATAGATAATCTTGGTGAAGTCGACTATCTAGCAGTACTAGACGTCAAAGAAGTATCAAACACATCTGACCTATTCATGGAAATGCTATTCGAGCTTGACATAGAGTCTTTACCTGCACCCATGATCCCGATGGCATATATCTCACGAAGTTGGCATATATCTAGTAAATGGCTGCGAAGAAACCTAAACTTATGAACACCAGAGTGCTCTCTCTCTTCTCTGTAGCCCTGTTAAGCGCCTCGCTTCTTTGTTCCCTCGTCCTTATGAGTGGCGCAATACAAAACTCTGCTAAGTTTGGTGCTCTTTATGCTGTTCTCTTACTCTCTAATGCTTTCGGCATCCTAGCTTTTATGATCATCATCGGTCGCAATATATGGGTACTAATCCGACAGCTACGCACAAAGGAAGCTGGTGCTCGACTCACGCTTAGAATGGTAATTATTTTTACAATACTAGCCGTCGTCCCAGTCACTGTATTATATGGTTTTTCATTAGATTTTTTGCGCCGAGGGGTCGACAGTTGGTTTGATTTAAGAGTCTCGGATGCGCTTTCTGATTCTCTAGAACTAGGAAGAGAATCTCTAGATTTAAGAATGCGCCATCTTCTTCTGCAAACCGAAAAAATGGCAGACGAACTTAGTGAGATTACAACTGAAATCATCCCATTGAACTTGGAAGCTTTCAAAAATTCATCGCTATCAACTAAGCCTTACCTGATCCCGACTCCCGCTCAATTAGATACAATGCGATCAGAAAACCGAGCAGAAGAACTTATTCTACTTAACAGAGAAGGCGNACTCATTGCCTCAAGCAGTGCAACTGGCAACCTGGTACCCAGTCTTCCTCCCGAGCTTATAAGAGCTCAAGTCCGCCAGGGGCAAAGCTATATTGGGCTTGACCCGATAAGAGACGGAAATCTCTCTGTTAGAGTAGCAGTCAAAACCAACATCACGAAAAATGTGCAAGATTACTATACGTTGCACGCACTTTATCCTTTTTCTAACCGGATAAATATCCTCGCCGATAGTGTTGAATCTTCCTACGAACAATATATGGAGCTCTCTTACTTACGAGAGAAATTAAAGCTAAGCTTTGCCATGACTTTAACCTTAGTGCTGCTTTTCAGTATTGTCACCTCAGTGTGGGCGGCTTTCTATTCGGCTAGAAGGCTATCTGCACCTATAAGGGATCTTGCTGAAGGAACTGCTGCCATCGCTCGAGGCGACTATACTAAAAATCTCCCCGTAGAAAGTAACGATGAAATAGGATTTTTAGTCAGTTCTTTTAATTCTATGACAGCTCGAATCGCCAAGGCGCGGGAAGAGATCGAGAGTCAACGTGAGTATTTAGACACTTTACTAAGCCAACTATCATCAGGCGTTATCGCTCTAACATCGGAAAAGATTATTACTACATTAAATCCCTCTGCGAGAAATCTTTTAGCAATACAAGAATCCAATTGCGAAGGTGAAAGCTTCTTGACTCTATGCTCTGAAAATGGCGACTTAGAACCATTTAGAGAACAGATTCTTTATTTAATCAAGGAAGGAAAAGAGTATTGGCAAGCACAAATCGCTATTCTTAATGCGGACTCACGAAAAGAGCTCGTTTGCAAAGGAACAACTATAAAAACGTCAAGAGGGACCGTGAGCGGCTACGTAATAGTGCTGGAAGACGTAACCGCAATCGTTCAAGGACAACGAGATGCTGCATGGTCTGAGGTCGCGAGGCGATTAGCACACGAAATCAAGAACCCATTAACACCGATCCAGTTAGCAACAGAGCGACTAAGGCTCAAATATCTCAAAAAACTTGGAAAGGAAGATGGTGAACTGTTAGGAAGTTTAACTGACACCATAATACAGCAGGTAGAAACGATGAAGACTATGGTCAACTCGTTCACCGATTACGCCAGCTCGACAACAAAACAAAAGACCTTGACTGACACCGAAAAACTGTTGAAAGGAGTGGTTGAGCTCTTCCGTTCTACCCATCCGGCAGTTAACTTCATATATAATGTTGATTCAAATTTACCAAAAATCAAAGTTAATATCGTCCGCATCAGACAAGTATTCAATAATCTTGTGAAAAATGCTTTAGACGCCTCTCCCCGCGACATAAAAAGTAATATCATCATTTCGATCAGACTAGTAGACTACCTCAACAACGAACATATTGAGATAGAAATAGAAGATCACGGTTCAGGGATACCTGAAAATCTTCTCGGAACGGTGTTTGATCCGTATGTTACTAGTAAAAGTAAAGGAAGCGGTCTAGGACTCGCAATTGTTAAAAAGATCCTAGAGGAGCATGATGGCATGGTGGCTTTGAGAAACAAAAAAGAGCGGGGGGCCGTAGTGTTAGTTCGTATACCCAGCTCGGATATCAAGGGGGACACACCGACTCCGCTAGGTGACATGCGAACATGAAAAAAAATCACATACTAATTGTAGATGATGAACCTGACATACGTAACCTCTTGAAGGACATACTGGAGGATGAAGGTTATGAAATTTCTGTTGCAAAAAATGCTACCGACGCTCGGAAGCTAAGAAGGCAGCGAAGACCAGATCTTGTTCTTTTAGACATATGGATGCCAGATACCGACGGGATAACCCTTCTCAAAGAGTGGTCATCAGACCAAGGAGTTCTGCCACCCGTAGTAATGATGTCAGGCCACGGAACGGTAGACACAGCACTAGAAGCGACTCGTTTGGGTGCATATGACTTCGTAGAAAAGCCGCTATCTATAGCAAAAATAATCCTTACCGTAGAAAATGCTCTGGAAGCAGATCGTCTCAAATCTGAGAATGTGAGTTTTGAAAAAAGATCAGAAAAAATAGCGGAGCCGGTTGGTTCAAGTGAGAGCATGTCTCTGCTTCTTAAAGCAGCATTGAAGATAGCAGACCATAAGACGAGCATTTTCATAAGCGGCGCTTCGGGAACTGGCAAAGAGACCTTGGCACGTTTTATTCACCACAATAGCCTGCGCTCGCAAGGGCGCTTCGTAGAAGTCAATGTTTCCGCTATGGCGCGGGAGAACCCTGAGGAGGAGCTCTTTGGCTTTGAAAAAGGAGGAAAACTGCGATTTGGTGCTCTAGAGCTCGCTAATGGCGGTACTCTTTTCTTGAAAGATGTTGCCGACATGGACTTAGGTACTCAAGCTAGACTTGTAAAAGCACTGGAAAATCAGGAGTTCACAAGACCAGGGGGACAAAAAAATGTTCGCATAGACGTCCGTCTTATCACGAGTTCTAGACATGATCTAAAACCTTTAGTAGAGGAAGGTCGCTTTAGAGAGGATTTGTTCTACCATTTAAATGTGCTGCCACTGAAAGTTCCGTCTCTTAAGGAAAGACGCGAAGACATTGAAGAACTGCTTGACTATTTCCTGAAGTATTTTGCCTCTAGTGAAAATTTACCATTGCGAGAATTCTCTAGTGAAATCAGGCAGAAATTTAAACTTTACTCCTGGCCAGGAAACATTCGCGAATTACGAAATCTCATACAGCGCATTCTAATTTTAGGGAGCCATAACAATGTAGAGTTAAAAGAGATTGCGCCCATAGTCAACGCTCAAGCCTATAGCCGAAAAAATCCGCTCGACATGGGTTTCAACTTGCCGTTGCGCGAAGCCAGAGAACAGTTCGAAAAAGCCTATATTGAACATCAAATGCAAATATTTAATGGGAGCGTAAGTAGGGTGTCTGCACAAATTGGAATTGAAAGAACTCATCTATACAGAAAGCTCAGAAGTCTAGGCATAGATGCGAAACAGCTAAAAGACAACTACTAAGAAATTGTGAAAATTATTATATTAGGAGCGGGACAAGTAGGTGCATCATTGGCAGCTAATTTATGCAGTGAGCCGAACGATATTACTGTGGTAGATTTAAATCCCAGCACATTGCATCATTTGCAAGATAGGTATGACCTTAGGACAGTGGTGGGGCATGCAGCTCACCCTGATGTGCTCTTGAAAGCTGGAGCGCAAGATGCTGATATGATAATTGCCATTACAAATAGTGATGAAATAAATATGGTGGCATGCCAAGTCGCCTATACACTTTTTCAAACCCCGACAAAAATTGCACGCATCAGAGAAAACCAATACCAGAAGAGGAAGCAGCTATTTGATGCTGAATCTTTTCCTATCGATGTCATTATTAGTCCGGAGCAAGAAGTCACAGACTATATTAAGAACCTCATAGAATTTCCAGGATCTATTCAAGTAGTGGATTTTGCTAACGGAAAAGTCCAGCTTGTCGCAGCAAGGGCCTTTTATGGAGGACCACTAGTCGGACATAGACTAGCCGAGCTCCCGGAACAATTAAATGATGTCGAAACAAGGGTCACAGCTATATTTAGGCGGAATGATGTCATTATCCCTACGGGAGAGACCGTAATTGAGGCAGGAGACGATGTCTTTTTTATAGCAGCACAAAAAAATATTCGGGCTGTGATGAGCGAATTCAGAAAAATTGATGGCCCTAATAGAAATGTCATTATTGCGGGTGGTGGAAATATAGGTCTTAGGCTCGCTAAAGCTCTTGAAGATACATGTAATATAAAAATTATAGAGAATAATTCTGTGCGAGCGCACAAGATCTCTGAAAGTTTCAAGCGCGCTTTTGTATTACTTGGTGACGCTGCGGACGAAGATCTCCTCAGAGAAGAAAACATCGAGAACACAGATGTTTTCTGCGCCCTCACTAATGCAGATGAAGCGAATATTATTTCTTCAATGCTAGCCAAGAGACTAGGTGCTAAAACAGTAATGGCTTTAATTAACCGAGCCGCATATGTAGACCTCGTTCAACGTGACATAATAGATATTGCAATATCTCCACAACAAGCCACTATTGGAAGCTTATTGGCGCACGTAAGACACGGCGATGTGGTAAAAGTGCATTCCCTTCGGGGAGGTGCTGCGGAGGCAATGGAGGCAATCGCACATGGAAATGCGAGACAAAGTAAAGTGGTCGGTCGAAAAATAGATGACCTAAAACTACCCCCCGGCGTTGTCATTGGCGCCATAGTTCGAAAAGAAGACGTGATCGTCGTTCATCATGACACACTGATTGTAGAGGATGACCATGTAATTCTTGTCGTCACGGACAAACGGCATGTAAGTGACGTCGAAAAACTATTTCAAGTTAACCTTACTTCAAGCTAAGTATTTCAAAATGCGCTTTAAAGTTATTCAGAAAATTCTCGGATTATTGTTAGCGCTTTTTAGTTTAACGCTTATTCCACCGCTGGTTATGTCCATTACTATGGCCGATGGGATTGAATATGCGTTCATTAGCGCTATTTTCGTTACACTATTCCTCGGACTCTTTTTATGGCTCCCAGTGAGAAAATTTAAAGGAGAACTTAAGCTCAGAGACGGGTTCCTTGTAGTTGTTTTGTTCTGGCTAGTGCTGAGCTTTAGTGGTGCGATCCCCTTCATAGTTGTGGACGACCCAAAAATGACCGTAATAGATGCGATTTTCGAGTCAATGTCGGGTTTAACAACTACAGGGGCGACAGTCCTGACTGGCTTAGAAGAGCTCCCTGTATCGCTGCTTTTTTATCGACAGTTGCTGCAATGGTTAGGAGGTATGGGTATCATTGTTCTGGCCGTTGCGGTTTTACCTATGCTGGGTATAGGGGGAATGCAACTTTATCGTGCTGAGACTCCAGGCCCAATGAAAGATGCGAAGCTAACTCCGAGAATTACTGAAACCGCAAAAATGTTGTGGTATATATATCTGGCTCTAACTATATTTTGCACAATAGGGTTTTACGTCTCAGGTATGTCATTTTTTGATGCCATTTGCCATAGCTTTTCAACTGTGGCAATTGGAGGATTTTCTACTCATGATCAAAGTATTGGCTACTTTAATAGTTGGCAGATTGAAGCGGTCGCAATAGTATTTATGTTTCTCGCTGGTGTTAATTTTTCACTGCATTTTTTAGCCTGGCGTAGTAAAAGTTTAAAACACTACTTTGAAGATTCTGAATTTTTAATGTATCTAGCACTGCTCTTATCTGTCTTCCTAATATGTTTTCTAGGACTCATGCTAAACAATGTATTATCTGGAGAGATTGTAACCACATTAAGAGCTAGCCTTTTCCAAGCCATTTCTATGGGAACTACGGCTGGCTTCAGTACAGAGGATTTTCAGGCATGGCCTGCCTTCCTCCCGGTCATCCTTATTTTATTAAGCTTTGCTGGGGGATGCGCTGGATCAACTGGTGGTGGAATTAAAGTCGTTCGATGCTTGCTCCTCTATAAGCAAGGTGTGCGTGAAATACGTCGATTAATTCACCCAAATGCTATTTTAAATATCACGATGGGAAATAAGGCAGTAAGTAATCGGGTCATCGAAGCGGTCTGGGGATTTTTTGCAGCTTATGTCGCAGTGTTTTTACTCTTAATGCTGGCATTAATGGTAACCGGGCTAGATCAAATCACCGCATTTTCAGCAGTTGCAGCATGTCTCAATAACCTTGGACCTGGTCTCGGTGCAGTTAGCGAGCACTACGGGAACATCTCTGCCACAGCCAAGTCTTTATTGTGTCTTGCAATGTTGCTAGGCCGACTCGAAATCTTTACGTTGCTTGTAATATTAACCCCGTCTTTTTGGAAAACATGAGCTAATACTGGGCGATTGATTCGATAAAAAACAAACAGTACATCATTTTATGTATTTAAGCTTAAGGATCCTGTAAGGTCACTTATCTGCTCGAGCCCGTGTCTGTCTAAGTAGGATGAAACTCCCTCATTTATTTTTTCACAAACGAGCGGATCGTAAAATAATCCTGTTCCCAACCCCACACATGCCGCGCCGGCTATTAGAAATTCAATAACATCAATCGCCGAACTTACCCCTCCTTGGCCAATTATTGGAACATCGTGCTTTTTAGAAACCTCATATACCTCGTGGACTTTAAGCAACGCAAGCGGCTTAATAGCCGGTCCGGAAAGTCCTGCTCGGTTATTAGCAATTACGGGTTTTCTTTTTTCGGCATCAATCGCCATCCCCATTACAGTGTTAATAACAGCCAAGCCATCGCTACCAGCTTCAATACACATCCTAGCGTTTTCAGCTATATTCGTTTGATTAGGGGATAACTTGGTAATTATCGGTTTAGAAGATTCTCGGCGGCAAGCGGCCACGACTCTTGCAGACATATCTGGATCGTTACCAAATGCGACACCGCCCTCTTTGACATTAGGACAGGAGATATTTATCTCTAGAGCACTCACCGGAGACTGATCAAAGATTCTCGCTACCGCAGCGTACTCTTCAATAGTAGATCCACAGACATTAGCAATAAAGTGTGTCTCGTTGAAGTCTAAAAGAGGAAGTATTTTATCTACTACTGCTCTAGCACCAGGGTTTTGTAGACCGATTGCATTTAGCATTCCTCCCGGAGTCTCAAAAATTCTTTGAGCTTTATTACCTAATCGAGGTTCCAAGGTTGTCCCTTTCAAACACACAGCACCCGCATCCCCGTTAGAAAATCCTTCAACACGTGTATACTCTTCTCCGAAGCCAACACAGCCGGATAGCAACACTAGCGGGTTTACGAAATGGAGGCCGCAAAATTCGATTGTCAATCTAGCGTCACGTTTAATTTTTTGCACTTTTTGCACCTCTGACCCTCTAACTTGGAAGCATTATAACTTGTTTGAGATAGTTCTCTACGAACCAGAAATCCCACCTAATACAGGGAATATAATCCGTTTATGCGCAAATACTGGTTGTCGCCTTCATCTCATCCGACCATTAGGCTTTAGACTCGACAATACGAGGCTAAAAAGAGCAGGACTTGATTATCAAGAGTATGCTGACATCTTAGTCCATGACTCTTTCGAAAAATTCATTACACTCCGAGATATTTCTCAAGTATTTGCTTTTTCTACACAAGGAAGAGTTGTTGCCCATAACACCTCATTCACTGCCGAAAGTATTTTATTATTTGGACCAGAAACTAGAGGATTACCCGAGAATATACTAGACAAGGTTCTAAGCCATAACATCTTAAGATTGCCTATGGCTCCGGAGAGTCGAAGCTTGAACTTATCTAATGCAGTCGCTATAGCTGTTTACGAGGCATGGAGACAAAATGCCTTCCTAGGCTCCAAGGGATAGCTATATTTTTTTCTCCTAAGCTCAAATCCCCTCGGCGAAGGGAGCTCTCGACAAAAGGGTTTCTAACGCCGCATGAGCAGACTTCGCACCAGAAATTATGGCCCAGATTTCTGAAGATATAGGCATTGAAATATCCAGTCGCTCTGACATTTCTGAGACAGCTTTCGCACTAGCAACTCCCTCGACCAGAGCACCAACCTCAGACTCAGCCGAATTGGCGGTACCCAATCGGGCTAATGCAAGACCGAATCTTCTATTTCGAGACTGATCATCAGTACAAGTGAGCACCAAATCTCCCATACCAGAGAGCCCCATAAAAGTATTTCGACTCGCACCTAATGCTTCCCCAAGACGAGCAATCTCGCCAAGTCCTCGCGTCATTAGTGCGGCACGTGCATTACTGCCTAAACTCAAACCATCAGAAATTCCAGCAGCTATAGCTATGACATTTTTCAAAGCTCCCCCGAGCTCAACACCTACGACGTCATAGGTAAGGTAGGGCCGGAAATGTGTGCTATGCATCATACGCACTAGCGATTCTCTTAGGGCACGATTAGATGATGCGACAGAAATCGCAGCAGGACAACAATTGATTACCTCGCTAGCAAAATTAGGTCCCGAAATTTGGGAAAAAGGCACTTCTGCCCCGAATTCTTCAATAACTATTTGGTGAGCTAACGCGCTAGTACCAAGCTCTAGTCCTTTACTCGCGCACACTATACTTTCTGCAGCAATTCCGCTGCAACGGAATTGCTGCAACGCTTGACGAAATTTCTGAAAAGGAACAACAAAAACAACGCAATCAAGTGCAGGGGCTAAATTCAGATCTATACAGGCAGAAATACCTTCATGAAGAAGGACATCAGGCGAAAATATGGGATGACATCTGTGCTTTTGGATATGTTCGAGAACGACCTGTTTTCGATCCCAGATTAGGGTTCTATTGCCCGCCCGAGCAAACACTGACGCTAAAGCTGTACCCCAGGCTCCTGCACCAATAACCATAACCGTACACTGTTTCATTTCTATTGCGCTAATCCCTTTTTAAAAAAAAGAATATGAGCCTATTCTGAAGGCTTAACTAATGGATAATTCGCCGACTTCCAAGCAACAACGCCCCCTTTAAGAACAAAGCTTTGCTCGAAACCAATTTTTTTCAGCTCCCGCACTGCCCTACTGCTTATAGATCCAGACGAGCAGCAAACTATTAGAGGCTTATTTTTATGCTTTTTTAGACGTTCGGAAAACACACTGAAATCTTTACGAGGAATATTTATAGCCTTAGCGATATGTCCACTTATGAACTCTTTTTCTTCTCTGACATCTACAACCACAGCTTTTTCTCGATTAACCGCCGTAACAGCCTCAGATGCGCTCAGACCGCTAGCCTGATTCAAAAAACTAGACAGTAACAGGCTACATGAGACGCAAAAAGCTGTCACAAGAAACCAATGATTTATTACAAATTCTGAAAGTTGTTCCATAAAAAATATAAAAGCCTCTAGCATAGCGACATCTCAGTTTAGGCAAACTATTCCGAACGTGCTATTACAATTTGTTATACTAAGCATTAATTATAACATTATAAAACACTACCAGGCGGACTATGGGAAATCATGTGCAACCTATCCTATTACTTATTCTAGATGGTTGGGGATATAGCGAAAAAAAAGAATACAACGCGATCGATAACGCTAAAACTCCTAACTGGGATCGGATGTGGAGAAATGAAACTCACACGTTACTAAGCTGCTCAGGCCGCGATGTAGGTTTACCTGATCGCCAAATGGGCAACTCTGAAGTAGGCCATATGCATATGGGCGCTGGTCGCTTGATTGACCAAGATCTATCAAAAATAAACAAGCAGATCGAAAATGGAGATTTTTATGAGAATACGGCCCTCAAAAAAGCAGCCGGCATTGCCGCTGAAACGAAACAGAACCTCCATATTATAGGAATGCTTTCTCCGGGCGGAGTTCATAGCCATGAAGACCACATCGTTGCCCTGGTTGACTTATGCAGTCAAAATAAAGTGGAAAATATTCTACTGCATTTGATTTTAGATGGCCGCGATACTCCTCCCAAAAGCGCTCTACACTCTATACAAAAGCTCAATGATTTTCTCTCCCTGCATCCTAATGCGAAAATTAGCTCAGTGTCAGGTCGATACTTCTCAATGGATAGAAATAATAACTGGGACAGGTCGAAACTCGCTTTTGACTTGATAACACGAGGAGTCGGTAAATTTAGCGCCCGTACCGCGAATGAAGCGATATTATCGGCATATGACAGAAATGAAACCGACGAATTTATCAGCCCTACTGCCATAGTCAATGATACGAAAATCGACCAAGTGAACCCCAACGATGTTGTTGTCTTTGCAAACTTTCGCTCTGATCGTGCAAGACAGCTAACAGAACCTATGAGTCAGAAAAAGTTCGAACAATTTCCACGACCGACTGGGTTCCCTTTAAAGAACATTTTCACAATGACTCAATACAAGAAAGATTTTCAAGTCACAGTGGCTTATCCACCAACTGAAATTAAAAATTCCTTTGGTGAAGTTATCTCGAATGTTGGACTTAAACAGCTGCGAATAGCGGAAACCGAAAAATATGCCCACGTTACATTTTTCTTTAATGGAGGAAAGGAAGAACCACTAGAAGGAGAAGAAAGAAAATTAATCCCATCTCCTAATGTGACAACTTACGATTTAAAACCAGAAATGAGCGCGCTTGAAGTCACAAATATTCTCGAAGCAGCCGTAGCAAGTAAAAAATATGATGTAGTGATTTGTAACTTAGCAAATGCTGATATGGTTGGGCACACTGGTGATTTTGCTGCCACAGTCGCAGCTATTGAGACTCTAGACAGCTGTTTAGCGAGGATATCATTAGCATGTAAGAATTACGGCATGGAAATACTTATCACAGCAGACCACGGCAATGCTGAACAGATGTCAGACCAGAAAGAGGGTGCTGGGTCTGAACCGCATACAGCCCACACTAACAACGCAGTCCCTCTAGTCTATATTGGAAGAAAGGCAGGTGCTATAGATGGCGCCAGCCTCGTTGATATAGCGCCGACACTATTATCGCTAATGGGTCTGGCGGCACCTGAAGAAATGCAAGGCAAGCCATTTATTCGGTTATCGGACGATCACTGAGACAAGCTCACTCCTTTCGTCCAAAAATAGCATACATAAGGCTCGCAAAACCTGCACTTCCTAATATTAGAGTTTCTCTCGGTATAGAACTCGACAAAGGGAAACTGGAGGTATGTAGCCCATAAAGTACCGCAGCCGATATCATGAAACCTACTCCAATGATCACTAATGTGATAGTTCTCCGCAGAACCTTAATCTCTTTTCGGATATTGATTAACTGCGGATCACTAGTTTTTATGCGCATTCTTCCTGTTCGCATCTGGTCTAATAAATCGAGCATGGCCAATGGTAGTGCAGGCAACTGAGCCGCCCAACGCGGGGTATTTTCTTTCATCCCTCGATTAATACTTTCAAAACCTACTCTCTCTTTCATGAATAACTCTAACGAGGGCTTCGCAGTTGCCCAGAGATCTAACTCAGGATAAAGCTCCCTCCCCATACCCTCTATATTCATAAGTGTCTTTTGCAATAATAGAAGTTGTGGGAGAACTTCCATCTCAAAGCGTTGTGCCGTCTGAAATAAGCGCAGCAACAGGTCTCCGACTGATACGTCTTTGAGCGGCCGATCAAAGATAGGCTCGCAAACAGCGCGAATAGCAAACTCAAATTCTTCCACTCTGGTAGTATCTGGGACCCAGCCAGATTCGACATGCAGCTGAGCTACACGTCGGTAGTCTTTGCTCAAAAACGCCGAAAAATTCTCTGCTAGGTAACGTTGATCAAAATCGCTTAAAGCTCCCATAATCCCAAAGTCGACTAGCGCATAACGCCAGTCACCATCCGCATCTTTAGGCATCACAAATAAATTCCCAGGATGTACGTCAGCATGGAAAAAGTTATCTCGAAACACCTGGCTAAAAAAAATCTCGATCCCTTGCTCAGCTAGTGTTTTCAGATCCGCTCCTGCTGCTAATAAGTCGTCTCGATGCATTACGTTCAAACCATGTACACGCTCAATGACGAGAATATTAGACCTGGTTAAATCCCAATAGACCTTCGGGACATAAAGTATTTTCGACTCTTCATGATTCCGTCTAATTTGCGCCGCATTGGAGGCCTCGCGCATCATATCTAATTCATCAAGTATCGTCTTCTCAAACTCGGATACCACTAAACTCAACTTTAAGCGCTTACCGCTCGCCCAGTACTTCTCAGCTGCACCTGCGAGCTTATGCATTAATGCGATATCTTGTTCTATAGCTTTCTTTAGGTTCGGGCGAACAATTTTAACTACCACATCCGAACCATCAAGCAATTTGGCCGAATGAACTTGAGCAATTGAGGCTGATGCTAAAGGCTTTACATCAAACTCCAGAAATGCCTGATCCACGGATTGACTATATGCTTTCTCGATTATTTTGACGGCCATTTCCCCAGGAAATGGGGGCACATGGTCTTGGAGTTTTTGGAGCTCTTCAGCTATATCATCACTAAGAAGATCTCGTCTGGTCGAAAGAATTTGACCGAATTTTATAAAAATTGGACCCAATTCTTCAAATACGAGTCGAATGCGTTTTGCCCGATTATTTTTTTGTTTCCCTAACCAATTCCAAGGAAATAAGTACCTAACAATATGAAACGGTCTAAGAACTGACATTGAGAAAATAATGTCATCAAAGCCATGTCGTATTAAGACACGCTGTATAACTAAGACCCTGTAGATGTCTCGCAACTTCATATGGCTCTTCATCCCGTTTTTTCTATGGTCTTCATTTGATGTTCAACTGATTCGAGTCTTTTTGATAATGAAGACATTTGATCAACGAAATTTTTGAAATCTCCACTCGAAGGCACTAGTCCTTTTTCATACTGTATATAATCTATTAAATCAAATTTAGCTTTACCAACAGTAGCTAAAAGCTTATTTCGAATTATCCCTAGATTATAAAAAACCACATGCGCCGAGGCATCGCCAACTATTTTTGACAATAATTCTTCCCCATCAAAATCAATTTTTTCAATCAAATTTTCAACCTGCTTAGCCACTCCGAGATCTCCCGAAATTTGTACTGATCCAGCGGCTAAGGGCTGTCTACGAAACTTGCTTTCAAAGAAAGTTAGATAATTTAAAGCGGTACCAGAAACAGTAACATCTGGATCTGAAGCTTGTCCATGTTTGATAGAAAATTGATTATTATCAATCGCGATATGAAACTTAAGGTCAATTTGGGTCAGAACAACTTGGACTACCCGTCCGTTCAGCTCTAATATTTCAATATTCTCCCCGCGGTCGAGACCAAGAATTTTATTAATGTGAGTAGACAAGCTATTTGTGAACAATTCATAGTCACTCGTATTATTAAGTCTGTTAGAGAACATCCTACTTACTAAGAGCTTCTCGCCACATGCACTGCCACAGCGCCACCTAACAAGTTATAGCATCTCACATCTTTAAGTCCAGTGTCTTCAATCATGTACGAGAGTTCTGTTTGGCCTGGGTGAAGATCTATCGACTCGCCGAGATAACGATAACTCTCGCTATCATTCGCTATAAGGGCACCAAGTTTAGGAAGAATTTTTAAAGTATAAAATTTATGAACAACAGATAATAAAGGCGCTTTAACCTTTGAGAATTCTAAAATAACGACGGCGCCTCCAGGTGCTAAAACTCTACATATTTCGTTTAGCGCGTTAAGTTTGTCAGTAACATTACGGAGGCCAAACCCTATCACTACCCGATCAAAAGTACCATCTTGATATGGCAAAGACTCTGCACTTGCTTGGGCATAGCTAATTTTTTTTACAGCCGCATTATCGAGAGATTTGTCTCTCCCAAGTGAAAGCATACTTAAATTAATATCGTTACAGACCACACTAACATCGTCTTTTCGAAGACCATTTATAATTCTGGCCAGATCTCCAGTCCCAGACGCAAGGTCTAGTACCTTATGTCCTGGCTGAACATCCAAAATTTTTATCGCATAATCCTTCCACCACCTATGCAAACCAAAAGACATGAGATCATTCATTAGGTCATATTTCAGCGCTACAGAATCAAACACTCCGCGAACTTTTCTTGTTTTTTCGCTATGAGACACTGTCTCATAGCCAAAGGCACTTGATTCATCAGATGAATTTCCCTGACACATGTTAGGAGTCTTCATTCTGACTAACTCTGACATGACCTGCCAATTGAAGCGCTTCTATATAATTGTCCCAATACTCTTTTTTCTGGACGCCCATTTCATACAAGTAATCCCATGTATACAATCCGGTATCATGTCCATCACCAAAAACAAGCCTCACTGCATAATTTCCAATAAGCTCGACATCCTCTATAGTCGCGTCTTCCTTCCCGACTTGTAGCACCGCTTGACCAGGACTATGGCCCTTTACATCTGCAGAAGGAGAGTAGACACGAAGAAATTCAGCTGAAAAATCGAAGACTTCCTCTGTATCGAAAGTTACTATTAATCTTCGAGATTTTTTACGTAGCTCAATATTCTTAGGGTAATGCTTTTCCATGAGCTTATAGGATATATTTGGCTAGATCTGAGTCGCCAATCAAATGTCCAATATGCGTATCAACATAACTCGCATCTACTTGAACGCTTTGGCCTTTCATCTCTGAGGCTGTGTAAGACAAAGCCTCAAGCATTTTTTCCATCACAGTATGTAACCTCCTGGCCCCAATATTTTCACTCTTCTCATTTATCGCAAAAGCACATTCTGCGACTCTCCTTATCCCATCTTCCGAAAAATCAATATCGACACCCTCTGTCGCCAAGAGGGCTTTATACTGCAACGTTAATGAAGCATTCGGCTCAGTTAATATTTTCACGAAATCTTCAACTTCAAGAGATTTTAGCTCCACGCGATTTGGTAATCTACCTTGTAATTCAGGAATGAGATCAGAAGGTTTTGAAAAATGAAAAGCACCTGAAGCAATGAACAGAATATGATCGGTTTTAATAAGACCGTACTTTGTGGAGACAGTACACCCCTCTACCAACGGGAGCAAATCTCTCTGCACCCCTTCCCGAGAAACATCAGGCCCAGAGCTATCACCGCGCTTGGCGATTTTATCGATTTCATCTAAAAAGACGATTCCATTTTGCTCAATGTTCTCTATTGCTTGTGCTTTTATCTCGTCTTCATCAACTAACTTGGCGGCTTCTTCATCTAGTAGCATTTTTCGGGCTGCCCTGACCGTAACCTTTCTGCTCTTACTTTTCTCTGAATTAAGACTCTGAAACATATTTTGAAGCTGACCCGTCATTTCCTCCATCCCGGGCGGTGTCATAATTTCCAGCCCAATATTCGGAGAATTAACTTTAATGTCAATTTCTCTATCCTCTAAGGTGTTTTCTCTAAACATCTTCCTAAATTTTTGTCTTGTGTCAGATTGGCTATCGCTATCGTCAACTCCAGATTTAGGGAGTAGTGCATCCAGGATACGTTCTTCGGCTGCGTCAGCTGCCCTCCTCTGAACTGCCTTAACAGCAGTAGCTCTGGCTAGCTTAATAGAAATTTCCGTTAAGTCCCTTATTATAGATTCTACATCTCTGCCAACATAGCCCACTTCTGTGAACTTTGTAGCTTCTATCTTGACAAAAGGAGCCTTAACAAGCCTAGCTAGTCGTCTAGCGATTTCAGTCTTACCTACCCCTGTAGGGCCAATCATCAAAATATTCTTAGGCGTGATTTCTTCCCGTAATGATTCTTCAACCTTAAGCCTACGCCATCGGTTTCTTAACGCAATAGCGACTGCACGCTTCGCGTCGTCCTGGCCAACAATATGTTGATCTAGATGTTGAACTATTTCTTGCGGGGAAAGATCATTTTCTTGTTTCAATGTTGTTACCTAAGAGTCAATTTTTTCTAGTGTGAGATTATTATTTGTATAGACGCATATCTGACCAGCAATAGTGAGCGCCTTCTGTACAATTTTCTCAGGATCAAGATCTGTTTCGTCAAGCAAAGCTACTGCAGCTGCACGAGCGTAAGAGCCCCCAGAACCGATGGCAAGAATGTCATTCTCAGGCTCAATCACATCACCGGTCCCTGAGATAATTAGCGAGTATTCCGCATCTGCTACAATAAGCATTGCTTCTAACCTTCGTAACATTCTATCTGTTCGCCAATCTTTTGCTAATTCTACTGCTGCTCTCAGAAGATTACCTCTGTGTGCTTCCAGCTTACCTTCAAAACGTTCAAATAGCGTAAAGGCATCAGCCGTGCCGCCAGCGAAACCAGCCAAGACTTTACCTTCGTATAGTCGTCGTACTTTCCGCGCATTACCCTTTAAAATAGTTTCGCCCATGGATACCTGCCCATCGCCACCTATGACAACAGTTTTACCCTTTCGCACACTTATAATAGTGGTTCCGTGAAACACGATTCGTATTCCTCTTTTATATTAGAGCAAAGGATTGTACACCAATAGATGGATCGTCACGCCTTAATATACTACTTGTTATCTCGCCGTGCCCGCGGATGGGCTTGGTCATAAACTTTAGCCAAATGCTGGAAATCAAGATGTGTGTAAATCTGTGTAGTAGAAATATTTACATGCCCTAGAAGCTCCTGCACCGCCCTTAAGTCACCGGAGGATTCAAGCATGTGGCTGGCAAAACTATGTCTTAACATGTGAGGGTGAAGGCTCTCATCGAAGCCATATTTTCTGGCCCACAACCTCAATCTCAGCTGTACGCTACGATTGCTCATCTTACATCCATTCCGCGTCAAGAAAAAAGCCTCTACTACTTCACGTCCTAGGAATTGAGGGCGAACATTCAGCCATTTTTCTAGTGCTCTCTGAGCACAGACTCCCACTGGCAGCACGCGTTCTTTATTCCCTTTACCGAGCACGCGAACTTCCCTACTTCTAAGATCAACTCCACCCAGTGTTAATGATGTTAACTCTGACACTCTTAATCCACTAGAGTAAAGTAACTCCCACATAGCAAGATCTCTTATATCCAAAAGAGTCACGGGTTTTTGCTCTAGAAGACTTATGGCTTGGTCAACATCTAGCGTACGAGGCAAGCGTCTAGAAGTTTTAGGGACATTAATTCTTAAGGCTGGATTATGAAGCATCTCTCCTCGATGGACTAAAAAATCAAACCATGCTCTCAAGGCCGACAAACTTCTCATTATCGAACGCGCACTGGCGTGATCTCGACGGCAAAAGGCGACATATCCCTGAATACAAGTCACATCAATTGGCTGCAAGGACGAAATTTTCCGCTCTCTAAGGTAGGTAGTGAATTTTTTGATATCTCGACGGTACGCAAGAACTGTATTAGCAGATTTATTCAAAAGGGAGTCAAAGAAAAGCTCCCCGGCATCATCTAGCGTATCAACTTTAATTCGCCCCAATTTGAAAATCCCTCAGCTGTAACTCATATGAGTGTTAACTATTTCCCTGAATAACTCCACAAATCTGCTTAAAAAATCAGTTCTCATTCCCGAGAAATACTTTTGGGAATTGCTCGAACAGATAATGAAAGCCCCATTCCATTCCTTTTCGCTCATTGGCAGCATTACTGCTGAGTCATTCGGTTCATAGTCAGGGAACGTACTTAAAAATCGTGCGTCACCTACTGACCCACATTTTATCTCCCCTTTCAAAATAAATTCTTCCAAAGACAAATACAGGGGACTTTCTCTAGCAAAGAAGCCCTCTAGATTTTTTTCTCCAGAAAACAGAGCTACTTGGACCTTACTAGCATCAAACTCTTGCTCGAAATACTGCTCCACTACCTCAATTTTTTTTTCTACTTCTTTCTCTCTTAATAACATTAGTGTGATGGCGTGAACTTTCTCCCCAACAAGTTCATTATCTCTCGCATTAGTGAAAACTTCATCTAACTGGTCATGCAAGGAGCTATTTTGTTTTCTCAAATTCAAGAGCTGGCGCTCTACCAAGGAAACAGCTTCACCTCGAACATGCGGTATCATCAAAGAAGATAACACAGACTCATTCTTATTAAAAAAAGTCGGGTTATCTATCAGATATTTAGATACAGTTTCATCTGTTACTAGCGTCTGGTTCTTTTTGGTGTCTTTCATTTCCATTTTTTATAACTCTATAAAACCGTCAAACACTCTCACTGCAGGGCCAGTCATGAAAATACTATCTATTGGATTATCTGACCAATCAATAGAGACAATGCCACCGGGCAGGCTAACTTCTACCCTCGGACTCAATAATCCCAGACGTCTTCCAATAGCTACCGCAGCACAAGCCCCTGTTCCACAAGCAGGCGTCTCGCCTACTCCTCGCTCAAACACGCGAAGTCGCACATGATTCGTATCGCATATCTCCATAAAGCCCACATTGACCCCCTCCGGAAACAGACCAGCCCCCTGTAAAGCAGACCCAACTTGCTGAACTAATGCATCGGATACTGAATCCACTAGAATCACCGCATGTGGGTTTCCAATCGATACAGCGCTAAATTCGGTCGAAACGTCACTAACTTCAGCTTTATAAAAATCACTATAACTCGACGCTATATAGGGGATTTCCCTGGGCTCAAAAACAGGCGTCCCCATTTCGACTCTTACGTTGCCTCCATCTAGAGATCGACCACTTAAAAATTTTCCGGCAACCTCTAAAACAACTGTTTCTCTTAAGGGATTTTGCATCTCAAGGTATCTAACAACACACCGGAAACCATTCCCACACTGCTCGGCTTCAGAACCATCTGCATTTATAATACGATATCTCGCAGTCGCCCTCTTGTCATCAGAGCGACTGAGTAAGAGTATTTGATCGCACCCTACACCTAATCTCCTATCGGCCAAAAGCAAGAAGGTGTCTTGAGTTAGATCATAGATTTTCTCTCTTTCATCAATAATTGCAAAGTCGTTTCCCAGACCATGCATTTTAGTGAAGGGAATTCGCATAATAGAACTACCTACTTGGCTCCGGTCGCAACTCGGACTCCGAGTCGGAATTAAAGAGATGAATAGTTGATGTTGGAAACGCGCATTCAGCGCCCTCTGATGCCACGATCTCAAGCACCTTCAACATTACATCCTGTTTGATTTCATGGAACCGTACCCATTCTGTAGTTTTCGTGTACGTATAAATAAAAAAGTCCAAAGACGAGCTCGACATTTTATTAAAATTCACAATCATCGTATGTGAGGAGTCTATTTCATTATGCCCCCTTAACATCTCTTTGACCCTGACAACTATGTTCTCCATTTTCAGTGAATCATCGTAACGAATGCCTACGGTTTCATAAATTCTTCTATTCGTCATTCTGGATGGATTCTCAATGACGATCTGATTAAATAGAGAGTTAGGAATAAATAACGGTCGCTTATCAAATGACCGAATAGTTGTTAGTCGCCAACCGATCGCCTCTACAGTCCCTTCTATTTCCCTGTCAGGAGAGCGCACCCAATCACCAACACTAAAAGGCCGATCGAGATAGATCATCAAACCGCCAAAAAAGTTAGCGAGCAGATCCTTAGCGGCAAAACCGACAGCAACTCCACCGACTCCTCCAAAAGCAAGAACACCAGATACGCTATAACCTAGCGTCTGCATAGTTACGAGTGAAGCAGTAATAATGACTGAGAGCCTCAGAAGTTTAGACACAGCATATGTCGTGGTTTTATCGAATCTTTTCTCAGAGATAGAGCGTCGACCTATATAAGATTTTTCAGCGGAAGCTATAAACCTCACGACAAACCAAGCGAAAGCAAAGATGACACCGACATCTCTTAAACTATCTACCGCGGTAAAAATAGCTGCCGCTCTTTCTTCCTGAGATATAGCTATTGCGTAGGAGATTCCTGTCAGCCAAATCAGCAGTCTCAATGGCTTCCGAAGAGCAATAATTAAAGCGTCATCCCAATAATTCTCTGTTTTCTCCAGCTCAGCATGCAGTCGATTGCATAATCTGAGCTGAAAGAGGTCTAAAGACAACGCTGCTAGAATTACAATAAAAATCTGGACAATCCACGATTCCGCCGTAAGAAAGTCAAAAACCTGCTCAATCATTATGCTTCCCTTCAGTTTTTCCTTAGTTGCTAATTAAGTACTCAATCGAGTTTCAAAAATATTTGGCTATCTTAAGGTACAGACAAGATATACTCAATTCACATCACGAATGAGCGTAATGGGCTAATTTGAGCGCGCCAATTCGGGCTCGTATAGCATGCCATTTTTCACTCGATTGCAGAACTTTTAATTCCTTATCGACGGAAACCCCTCTGAGTAGCTCCAAATTTTTCAGCTCAAAATCATCAAATACACTTGTATTCACACTCAATAAATCTTCTACTGCTGAGCGATTATTACATACTAATAGCGAATCACAGCCAGCAGAAAATGAAGCGTGGGCTCTGTCAATATATGAGTCATAGGTCGCTGCACCTGTCATACTCAAATCATCACTCATTACTAGCCCAGAGAATCCATAATCTGATTTCAGAATACTAGATATCCAGACTTTCGAATATCCTGCCGGTAGTTTATCTATTTTAGGATAAGAAACATGAGCCATCATTACTGCGGCTAATCCTGCTTTAGCGACATCGACGAAAGGAATCAAATCATTACGCTCTATTTCTTTTAGCTCTCTGAAATCTACTGGTAATTCTTTATGTGAGTCAGCAACGACGGAACCATGTCCAGGAAAATGTTTCGCTACAGACCGCATGCCAGATCGATGCATCGCATCAATATATACAAGGGCAAGCTCAGAAACGATAGCACTGTCGGCATGGAAAGCCCTGGTCCCGATCACCTCGCTTTGAGCACCATTGATATCTAGCACTGGAGCCAAGCTTAAATCCACTCCTGCTGCAAGTAATTCACTGGACATCATCCACGCACAATCTCTGGTGAGGCTTATAGCTTCGTATGAATCAAGATCGTATATCTTGCCAAGTATGCCCAACGCGGGAAGCAAGGTAAATCCATTTTTAAATCGTTGAACACGACCCCCTTCCTGATCAACCATTACTAACAGGCTCGGGCTACGCAAGTGTTTTATCTGTTTACATAAGCTATCTAACTGCCCCACTTCTAAATAGTTCCGAGCAAATAATATAACCCCTCCTACTAGCGGGTGCAGCAATAGCTCTCTATCTTCGAGGCTGAGAGAGGTGCCTTGTATATCTATAACCAAAGGTCCAAGCATATGTAACTCAATCTATTTTTAGACGCATCATTCTCTGACTATTCAATAGTTGCATTAATTTATGTTGCGAGAATAGCCCTCGGCTAATTTCTCCTGAAGCCTATCTCCTGCAACATTGATGAGAAACACAAGGCTCATCAAGGCCATCCCTGTCAAAATAACATAATGTGGCGCTGTCATTAGATAAAAAGAGCCGTCTCGAACCATTGAACCAAGGGAGGCTGTGGGCGAAGAGACTCCAATACCTAAAAAAGACAGACCAGCTTCCGAAAGAATAACACTGGCGGCCGAGTATGTGAGTTCGACTAGCATTGGACTCACAATCAGCGGCAAGATATGTAATATAATAATTTTTGGCGTGGTCGTACCCAAAAGTCGGGCAACTAAAACGTGATCTAATTGCTTAACTCTTAAAGTTTGTGCCCGAGCTAATCGGGCAAACCCTACCCAACCGACCGCAGACAATGCTAGGACAACATTATGCAAACCTCCACCCAAGATTCCAGCCAAACTGATTGCTAGCAGTATGCCAGGGAAAGAAAGAAAAATATCAATAACGCGCATCATAATCGAATCGAATTTTCCGCCAACCAAGCCTGAGAGAATACCTATTAGCGTTCCAAAAACACTTGTAACAGTGAGTACGATTATGACGACAAAAAGTGATAGTCGAGCACCCGAGACTATTCTGGGCCCAATACTTCGTCCTAAATCATCAGATCCGAAAAGACTCTCACTATTTGGAGGCATAAGAATTTTTTCTAAATCAATAGTGTTTAAAGCTGATTGATCCCATGATGAAAAGATCAAAACAACTGACCAAAGAACCATAGAAAAAACCAGGAAAAAAGTTGATTTCTTCACGAGCCTAGATCCACGCGTGGGTCTAGTACTTTATATAAAATGTCGGTCAGCATATTAATAACAATGTAGCTGACTGCTATTACTAAAACAGAAGCCTGCACCATCGGGTAGTCTCTTCTAGAAATAGACTCGATGACTAAAGATCCTAATCCTGGCCAACTGAAAACCGCTTCTGTAATAACGGCGCCACCCAATAACAGGCCAAGCTGTAGACCTAACGTTGTGACAACGGGAAGTAGAGCGTTACGAAAAACGTGTGCCAGCATAATTCTCGATTGAGTCAATCCCTTAGCTCTAATGGCAAGAATATAGGGCTCTCTGAGAACCTCAATCACGGAGGCACGAGTCATGCGCATAGTCAGGGCGGCCAAAGACAGTCCTAAAGCTGAAGCAGGCAAAACTATAGATAAAACTCCCTCTGAGGCCCCAATCGGAAGCCATTGAAGCTTAACTGCAAATACTATAATTAAGAATGGTCCAAATACGAAATTTGGAATAGACATGCTAATGAGCGCGGCAAAAACAGCTAATCGGTCCCACACTTTTTCTTGATATAAAGCGGCCACAATACCCAGAGAAATTCCCACGCTAGTCGCAATGATAAAAGCGGCGCCGGCAAGATAAAATGTCATGACTGTACTTTTAGCGATGATAGGTGCAACTGGTGCATGATAATAAAAAGAGAACCCTAGATCTCCAACTACCAGATCTGTAATAAATTGAACCCACTGGGAAGTTAAAGGAAGGTCTAAGCCCAGTTGCGTCCTTAATTGCTCGATATCTTGCAACGCCGCCTGCTCCCCCAGAATAGCTACGATAGGATCCCCTGGAATTAAGTGAATAAAGAAAAAGACTATTGTTACGACACAGATGGTTACAATAAAAGCTGTGATAACACGGGTAAAAATTAGCTCTAATTTCCCCACGCGAAGCTCTTTCTTTTTGATAACGTTAACTGAATAATGCCTAACTTGCTTGTCAGACAGTGAATCATTCTTCAATCATCACTTTTGTTCCTACCCCAACTATATTGAACAACTCAATGATGTTTCGGTTCCCCATCTGGATACAGCCCTTTGAGTTAGGCGTACCTAAAAACTCTTCATAAGGTGTCCCGTGAATATAGATGTACCGGGCCTTTGTATCCACCTTTCCCTCCAAGTTCTTGCCGGGCTCGAGTCCACTCAACCACATAATACGTGTGACTATCCAATCGCGTTCTGGGAACTTTTTAAGTACTTCCTGAGAACATACCTCTCCAGTTGGTTTCCGACCGATAAAAACTGTCCCTTCGGCAGTTCCTTGACCAATCATCTCTGCAATACAATGTAGCCCCAAAGGAGTGCATTCACTGCCTGATAGCTCTCCAGGTCCATTGCGGGCAGTCGAGACAGAATATTGGCGCTTATTATGATTAACATCGACAACGGTGAGAGTCTGCTTGCCGACAGAGATAGAGATAAAGGTTGTATCTGGTTTCATTTTCGAGATCTCTGCGTATCAATTAATGCAGCGTAGCCCCCATCAATGTTTGTAGTATAGGATTGTATATCTTTTCGCATCACTACTAAGTGATCTTCAAACCATAAAGGGACATAAGGCAACTCTTCCAGCAAAAGAAATTGAAGCTTCTTATAGAGATTGCGTCGCAAATGTAAGTCACTTTCTTTCTCAGCCATTTCTATTAGCTCATCTGCTCGGATACTCTTGTAATGGCCTCTATTTTTCCCCAAAGGAGGCACGGATTTACTGTGAAAAATCTGGCGATACATATCAGACGTTCGCAGCCCCACCCATGATAGCGAATAAGATTGGAAGTCGCCTCGAGAAATCTCTCCCATCAGCGTACCGAAGTCTAAAATTTCAATTTTCATATCCACTCCAACAGATGCTAGTTGGCTTTGTATTACGTTTGCGACACGCTGCCTAAATTTGTTCGTGGATGTTTTATAATTCAAAATAATTGGTGTTGCTGTAGGGTTTATTTCTGCAATAATTTCTCGTGATAACGTAGGGTTATACGAAAACCCCGTCAAATTTTCTGCTCCCGCCCAATGACTAGGGGGAAATAGTGCCCATGCTTTTCTTGCAGATCCTTGAAAAAGAAATTTTAAAATCGCATCTCGATTAATTGCGTGCGCTAAGGCTTGACGAAATCTTGGGTCAGAAGTGATTCCATCTCTTAAATTAAACCCTAAATAAGAGAAAGTATTACCCGCAACTCTTTTTCCATACAAATCCGAGCGCTGTAAAAGCGATGCATAAATATGGGGAGGAACATCTCCTTGCATAATATCTATCTCACCGGAGATCAATCGTAAAGATCTAGCGTTGCTATCTTTAATTGCGATGAACTCAAATATATAACCGTCTTTTCTTCGACGCAATACTAATGGCTCATTTGTCGTCCAACTTAAAACCTCGAATGGACCGGCACTTGCTGCAAAAATATTTTTTGGGGGAGGATTTTGAACGTATGCAGCTGGCAAAATACCGATCGACAAAGAATCAGGAAAAAAATGATCAGCTTCATTTAAAATAAAATCCACTGTTCGATCATCAAGTTCGATTATCTCTCTAATGTTTTTCAAACTACCTATGTGGGGAGACAGAATTTTAGGATCTAGAATAGATTTGTAAGTAGCGTGAACATCAGATGCCACTACCTTATTCCCATTGTTAAAGTATGCGCCCTCATTTATTGTAAAACGATAATGTAGTGGCGCTAATTTATCCCACTCTGCTAAATCAGGAACCACCATCTGACTCTCTTCGAACCGAACTAAAGAGCGATGTACCAAATTCTGCAGCCTCGCTGACACTGCATCAACCGAGAATCTAGGGTCAAGAGAACTCGGCGCTGTAGGGATACCAAAGCGAATTCTATTTCGCTCAGTTTCTGCATGGACTTGAAGGCATTGAACTATTAATAAAGCTAATATAAATCTAAGGTATAAATACATAGGACTTATATCCCTTTTTTAAACACACCAACGAGTTCAACATGAGCTGTCTGAGGAAACATATCAAAAACACGTGTGCTGATAAGTGTATATTTATGTCTACCGCACAATACTTTAGCATCCCTAGCAAATGTAGAGGGGCTGCAAGAAACATAGACGATATGATTAATTTTTTCAAAATCACAATTAGTCACGAAATCCAATGCACCTAGGCGCGGAGGATCTAGTAGAATTTTTTCGCAATCTGCAACGCGCGCCAATAAGAATTCGCTACATTTAAAAAGGTCCCCTCGCAAAAATTCGCAATTCAGAATCGCATTTAAATCAGCATTTGCACGCCCTTGTGCAAGTAGATCTCTGTCGGACTCAACGCCTACGACTGAACCAGCCAACTGCGCTAGAGGTAAACTGAAATTACCCATACCACAAAATAAGTCAGCAATAGTTTCGTTTTTTGATGGCGCCAAGACCTCTAAAACATGAGCCACTAACGCTGTGTTTATTTCATGGTTCGTTTGCAAGAAACCACCAGGATACATCTCAAAATATAGTTTATTAATATAGTAGCCATGAACCACGTTTGAGCTTCCTAAAGACTCAATCGTCTTGCCAGATTTACGACAGACACTAACTTTATGTGCATTGGAAAAATCACTTAACTTTATTCGATCTGAAGCATTGAATTTGGGTTCAATAAATAGGGTTACAGTCACATTGTCTTCTGTCGAAAGCAACTCTACTTCAGATACACTGTTTTTAAAGTCTAACCCTTGAATAAGATCAGTTAAATGAGGCAATAGATCTGATAATGAAGGTTCAAGGATGTCGCATTTTAAGCAATGGACAACAGTTCTACTGCCCTTCTCACGAAAGCCCAACGTCAGTCCGTGTTCAAGAGAGGTGGAAACTGCAATTCTAGCATTCCGGCGATATCGCCATGGGAGACTAGTGACCGCCTCCAGCTCATATTCTGCAGTTAAATCTGATTGACGAGCCAATATTTCGGCCAATACATCTCGCTTATATTTTAATTGATAAGAGTCTTGAATATGCTGTAAATCGCAACCACCGCATGTCCCAAAATATTCACACTTTGGAGTAACGCGAAGATGACTTTCCCTACTTAATACACTAATAGCTTTTGCTTCATCAAAGCTACGATGCGTGCAAACAATCTCCGCCTCTACCATTTCTCCGGGCAGCGCATTAGACACAAATACGGTTTTTCCTTTTAACCGAGCCACGCCACGCCCATCGTGAGCAAAGTTTTGGATAGTTAGCGTATCGCGCTCATTGTTTTTCATAGGGAATAAAGGGGCCCACAACAGACAATCAAAATAACGCCATAGCTGACCATAGAGCCAACAGTTCAGACGCATGAGGCTGATTACTGGAGGCGAGACAGTCCCTAGTTCGTTCCATCTCAATATTAATGTCAATCTGGCCAGCCATAGATTGGTAATTAAGGTAAACGAACCAGAGTTTAAGTACGTCCACTTCATTCTTTTTTCGAATGATTTCTGTGCCGCCAGTTAGATATACTTCGAACATCTTTCTACTATCCATATCTAGTGTGTTAGGGAAACCTAGCAAACTAGCAACTTCTGAAAGAGGAGAATACGGCGCGTCTTTAGAGCCACCTAGCTGATTCATAAGATCTGTATGCATGGCAGTTGTATCTTCTTGACAGCAATTTTCCTCCATATTTACGTATCTACTCTCACTATTCCAATAATTTGGCGCAGAAACTTTATTAATAAGAGCCCTATAATGCAAAACGGGCAAGTCAAATACCGCACCGTTCCATGAAATCAGCGCCGGACCATGGGCCTCTATATATCCATAAAATTCCCGAAGCAATCTGCCTTCAGCAGAATCAATTTCAGGGAGATTTCCTTCTCCCAACGACCAGATTTTAATGCTTTCATCCACTCTATAAATCGCCGAAATAGACACTACTTTTTGAAAGTGCTGACGCAAGGAGTTACTTATACTGTTAGTCTCCTGCCGTCTTTTACTATGCATGACGGCACCAGCTTCTTTATCTCCTAAATCGCCTAGATTCCAAAATTTACGCCCTGCATCGAGATCTGGAACGGTTTTTATCTGAAAAGCAAATACATTCATTACGTTTTTTTCAAAATACGTTCCTGAAAACGTACTTACCTCCTTCAATCAAAAATAACACATGTGATATTTGCACTAGACACTTCTGGTATTGATCACATGCTACTACCGCTTATAACCTTTAAAATCGGAAATCTGACAAGATTGGTGATTACCAACACAGCTCTCTAAGGTCTACCGTTCAATAGCTTACATTTTACCAACACGCAGTAAGCAGGAACACGAGAGCGGGCTCAAAAATGGTAGCCTAATTGAATGACATGAAAATTAAGTCCGGGGTTTTCATCGCCTAAACCGGCATTTGATAAGTGCTGAAACCGATAAGCAACTTCATATGCTCCTTTCGCACCGAAACGAGCACCCGCACCAACATGAGTCCCGAAAGAAAACGGAATATCTATATCTTTATTGCCAATTCCTGTCTCAGTATGAACATGCGCGCCTGTCCCGAACTCTACGAAAGGGGCGACACTCTCTCCAAGCTTCCGCTGGTAGCGGAAAATAGGCGTTACCGAAAAATCTACGAGACTGTCCTTGCCTTCAGTGCCCTTATCGCCGTCCCAATAAGTAAGCCCAAATTCGAAATAGGTACCCAAATACCAATCTCCAGCCGCAAACCATTTTTTATCCGACTCCACACGAAATGCCCCACCAAACCGATCAGCATTCTCGTCACCTTCTATCGTCCCGAGCTCTAAAGCTACCGAGTTTGCAAAAGCAGTATTAGCTCCGGCAAACAAAAGTGTTATATAGAAAATGTTTTGAATTAATTTTGAGGCACGCATATCAGGAAATTTCATCCGGAACTCCTAGAAAAAACAGTATTTACAGTTGATGATAAAGGTAAAGGTTTAAGCCTCTGCACACAAGTCCACATTAAATTACATAGTCAGATTTAAAACGTGAGCATCCTCGCGCCCATTAAGGGCAGGGTAATACTTGAGTCTCTCACCGACTTTGGAAAAACCTATCTGAGAATACAGATCAATAGCTGCGAGATTAGACGGACGAACTTCCAAATACACACTGCTTACATTATGAGTTTTAACTATTTCCAGTAACTTGGTAATCAACAGCTTACCAAAACCCTTCCTTCGATAGCTCGCATCAACACATACATTTAAAATATGTGCTTCTCCTGCCCCGAAAGATATTATCCCATACGCTGCCAAAACCCCTCCAACATGAGCGACGTTACATAAATAGCCGGCTTTCATACAGTCCAAGAAAATTTTTTCCGACCAAGGGAAATCGTAAGAACGCACTTCTATATCAATTACTTCAAGCACATCTTCTATTCGCATAGAACGCTGAATAAGCATTTCTAGCGGCAAAGGGCTAATCATTTAGTCTCGACTTTCTCGAACCTATTTTGCAACTTACTCAACGTTTGCCAAACTTCTCGTTTTCGAACTGGATTTTCAAGTAGCTCAAGCAACGACTCTATAGAATAAAAGCTAAGATCATAATCACCTGAATTCAGAACACTTGGAGATTTTTTTTTCTCATTAGCATTGGTTATTAGGTGGTGTATTTTAAAGCCTGATAATAATAGAAAATCTGGAGTATGATATTTCAATATATCTTCAAGCGAAGCCTCCTCCTCAATTATATCTTTTGGGTTTTCGCGTGCTAGTAAATCGTCTTTGAGAGAGCATCTAGATAAACCAACTGCCAGCATCATATTGTCCAAAAGAAGCGCAACACTAACTCCTGCAGCTTCATTTCCAACTTTAAGCACAACACAACAGGTCCGCTTGTTACTATGATCTGAAAAGAAATGGTGTTGAAACTTAGGAACTTCGATAATTCGCGGGCTCCAAACATCAATCCCCATTTCTGATAAATGAGCGATTCCGGAGCTTGAAGAGCTCATCGTTTCCTCCAGATACTCTCAAAGCTCGGCGTTTTCATAATCTGTCCAGATGGCCATATCCTCATGAGAACTCCACATCAGTCTCCATCAAGATGCCGCGCAGTCGAGCTCTGGTCTCCTTTAAACCATATTCTCTTCAATCTAACCCCTAACGGAGATAATGCATAACCACCAAAAAGAATTAGAAGGACACTGGCTGGCTCTAGTGAAACCAAAACAAACACCATAACAACGGCTAGTACTGCCACGAATGGAACTTTTCCACGCAAGTCAAAATCTTTAAAGCTGTAGTACATCAGGTTACTTACCATAAGCAAGGCAACGCATAAGGTAATCATCATGACTAGAAACGCAAACCCATGGAGGCTGAGAAAACTGAAACTCTGACCAACCCATACCGTAGCAGCCACTACGGCAGCAGCAGCAGGGCTAGGCAACCCTTGAAAAAAAGTACTATCAGTGTCGGAGCTTTGTGAATTAAATCGGGCTAACCTCAAGGCAGCGGCAGCGGTATAAACAAAGGCTGCTAGCCATCCGAATTTCCCTAACTGAAACAAAGACCACTCATAAATGATGATGCTTGGCGCCAAACCAAAAGACACAACATCTGCCAAGCTGTCGTATTGAGCCCCAAAGTCGCTTTGTGTATTAGTTAAGCGTGCTATACGCCCGTCTATCCCGTCTAGCACCATGGCGATGAAGACGGCAATCGCCGCTGCTTCAAAACGGTCGTTGATAGCGGCGACTATACTATAATACCCAGCAAACAAAGCTCCGGTAGTAAATAAATTCGGGAGCAGGTAAATTCCTGTGCGCTTCTTCGCGACTTCGGTCGTCCTTACTGTGTCTGGCTTTCTACCAAGTAATCGCATCGGCGTTTTCACCATACCCTTAGCTACAATCTTAACTGAAAATCATCAACGAAGTTCAGAACACGCCTCGCCAAAAAAAGACCTCAATTGGCTATCACAATACAACGATTTGCCTTAATGCGATACCAGTCCTACCCAAGTAACCCACGAATTAGACGTCATTGAAGACTCTAGTTCTTGTCTTTATCGACAAGCTTGTTGTTTCCAATCCAGGGCATCATGCTTCGAAGTTTAGAGCCAACTTCCTCTATTTGGTGCTCTTGTGATATCCGTCTCTTCGCTTTTAGAACGGATACCCCTGTCTTATTTTCTCCAATCCATTCTCTTGCAAATTCACCATTTTGAATCTCAGAAAGAATTTTTTTCATCTCCACTTTGGTTGTGTCGTTGACTATTCTAGGGCCACGCGTGAAGTCTCCATACTCGGCGGTATTTGAGATCGAGTAGCGCATATTGGCAATACCACCTTCATAAATCAAATCCACGATCAATTTAACCTCATGCAGACACTCAAAATAAGCCATTTCAGGTGCGTACCCCGCTTCCACGAGAGTCTCAAAGCCAGCTTGAATTAGTGCCGTCACGCCCCCACACAAAACGGCCTGCTCTCCAAATAAATCCGTTTCAGTTTCTTCTTGGAAACTGGTTTCTATTACACCTGCACGCGCACCACCATTAGCCGATGCATACGAAAGCGCAATATTTTTTGCACCACCTGAGGCATCCTGATGTATAGCGATCAAACTCGGAACTCCCCCTCCTTCAACATAGGTTGAACGGACGAGATGACCCGGTCCTTTTGGAGCTATCATAATGACATCTAAATCAACGCGTGGAGCTATTTGCCCAAAGTGAATATTGAACCCATGAGCAAATGCTAAAGTAGCGCCAAGCTTTATGTTCGGCTCAATATCAGTCGCATACAAATCTGACTGTGTTTCATCTGGAGCTAAAATCATTACCACATCAGCATTTTTCGTGGCTTGGGCGATAGACGAAACTGATAAACCTGACTCAGTCGCTTTGTCCCAAGACGAAGAACCCTTTCTCAACCCGACCGTGACAGACACTCCTGAATCTTTGAGATTGTTAGCATGAGCGTGTCCCTGGGAACCATAGCCAATTATAGCAACCTTCTTTGCTTGAATAAGAGAAAGATCTGCGTCCTTGTCATAGTAGATACTTAGTGCCATTTTGCTTTTCCCATTATCTATTTGGTCAATTTATATATTGTATTAAATTATTTTGAATTTAGCGATTTAGGCCCTAATTGGAGACCTAAAGTCCCGGAACGAGCTAATTCAAGGATACTTGAATCAACTAATCGGACAAACTCATCTAGCTGTGCTGAGGAACCGGTAATCTCTGCAGTAGAAACCCCTTCGGTAGTATCTAAGAGGGCACCTTCTAACTTACCCACTGCCTTCAGAATTTTGTCTTTTTCTAAATCATTATCGTGCCGCATCTTCACCAAAAGAAGTTCACGCTCAACTCGCAAACCATCACTCAGGTCGACAAGAACAATAACGTCAATAAGCTTGTTTAGCTGCTTGACGATTTGGTCAATAATCTGAGGAGAACCGCTAGTCACAACAGTCATTCTCGAAATAGTGGGATCTTCAGTTGGCGCGACTGAAAGCGACTCTATATTGTACGCGCGAGCAGAGAAAAGACCTGCAACTCTCGATAAGGATCCCGCAGTGTTCTCTAGCAACAGGGCAAGCGTGTGTCGTTCTGTCATGCTAGCTCACGATCATCTGTTGCCAAATGCATCTCATGTTGCCCTTTGCCTGCAGCAATCATGGGATAGACATTTTCAGTCTGATCTGTAATAAAATCCATTACCACAAGTCTATCTCGCAAGCCAAAAGCCTCTTCTAATGCACCAACTACGTCTCCAGGCTGATCAATTCGCATTCCTATATGCCCATAGCTTTCAGCCAGCTTCACAAAATCTGGCAGTGCATCCATATAAGAATTGGAATATCTTGATTCATAGAAAAATTCCTGCCACTGCCGCACCATCCCCATATATCTGTTGTTGAGACTTACCACCTTGATAGGTAAATTATACTGAAGACATGTGGATAGCTCTTGGATACACATTTGGAAGCTCGCCTCACCAGTAACACAGGCTACAACGCTGTCAGGAAAAGCCAATTGTACGCCAATAGCGGCTGGCAAACCAAAACCCATAGTCCCTAATCCGCCTGAATTTATCCACCTGCGCGGTTTGTCGAAGGTGTAGTATTGAGCAGCCCACATCTGGTGCTGCCCTACATCAGAGGTAATATAAGCATCCCCATCCGTGACTTTGTGTAAGGCCTCGATCACCGATTGTGGCTTAATTAGCTTACTGGTTTTGTCGTAATCTAAACATTTTAGACTTGCCCATTCTTTAATCTGAGCCCACCAGAGATTCGTGGCACGATCGACAGGAGCTCGACCACTTGATTCTATAGCTTGATTCAACTCTCTAAGGACGCTGCGCACACCCCCTACAATAGGCACATCAACGTAGACATTTTTAGATATTGAAGCAGGATCTATATCGATATGAATAATTTTCGCTTCTGGACAAAATTTCTCTAGATCTCCAGTTACTCTGTCATCAAAACGAGCCCCAATGGATATCAAAACATCGCAGTGATGCATTGCCATATTGGCCTCATATGTCCCATGCATACCAAGCATTCCAACAAACTGAGGGTCACTTCCGGGATACGCACCCAGCCCCATCAAGGTCTGCGTTACAGGGTAGCCTAGTAATCGGGCAAACTTAGTGAGCTCCTCAGACGCGTTACCGATCACAGCCCCACCGCCAGAATAAATCATGGGTTTTTTAGCCGACAATAACAAATCACAGGCTCGATGTATTTGCTCAGGATCACCGTCAACTGGAGGTTTGTAGGATCTCATAGTAACCGTTTTAGGGTAACTATAAGATGTAACTGCAGCTGTAACATCTTTAGGTAAATCAACTACGACTGGGCCAGGTCGCCCAGTACTGGCAACATAAAAAGCTTTTTTTATAGTCTCTGCTAAGTCTTCGACTCGCTGTACCAGAAAGTTGTGCTTAACGCATGGCCTAGTTATCCCAACGCAATCTACCTCTTGGAAAGCATCATTACCAATCAATGCAGTTGACACTTGACCGGTGAAAACAACCATAGGAATTGAGTCCATATATGCCGTAGCAATCCCTGTAACAGCATTTGTCGCACCAGGACCGGATGTCACAAGCACAACTCCAGGTCTTCCACAGGCACGCGCATATCCATCCGCTGCGTGTGTCGCGCCTTGTTCATGCCGTACTAATATATGTTTGACTTTGTCCTGCTTGAAAATTTCATCATAGATGTGCAATACAGCACCTCCAGGATAGCCAAACAGGAACTCTACGCCCTCATCAGAAAGGGCTTTTACAAATATTTCTGCTCCACGCAGTTGCTTATCCAATAGTTTTGCCTTTTTTACAGTCCAATGAAACCCATATACGAAGTAGCGAAAATATTAGACTAAAAAGGGAAGGATTACTTCCTATTTAGAGACTTAAATACAGTAATAGCAACATTTTTAAGGAGTATTAAACAGTTCAGTGTAATTGAACGCTAGGCTAATGATATTCCTGAGTTTAGTCAAGTCGCCACTGCGCCATACCAGCGCTTTATTAATCCACTTTCGGAAAAATCTCACGTAATTGAAAGTTTGATTCTCAAATTCTGCTCGGGAGGCAGCAGTATTCCAAAACAAGTCCATGCCTGAAACCGGTATCTTATTTTGGTATTCTCACTAAAAGACGAACAATTTTATCACATCAACAAAGACTTAAATTAACTTAATTACCTAATTTATATAGAGTTTGCACGCTCTGTTACCACTCACAGAAGGATCTAAATATTTGATAGCAAAATGCCAGTATACTAAATGCATATTTATTTTCGTGCAGGGATGCTTTTTATCTCGCACATTTGTAGTTCACCAAAAATAAAGTTACTGCGACCATGAAAACTTCGAATTTTTTTATACCTACTTTACGAGAAGCCCCCTCTGAAGCTGAAATATCTAGCCATCGCCTGATGTTGAGAGCTGGTTTAGTGCGACAACTAGCCGCAGGAATATATACTTGGCTTCCACTAGGCCTCAGGGTACTTCGCAAAGTTGAAGCGGTCATACGAGAAGAGATGGATCTTGCAGGGGCTCAAGAGGTATTGATGTCAAGTGTGCAGCCGGCCGAACTTTGGAAGGAATCGACAAGATGGGAGGCTTACGGCCCAGAGCTTCTTCGCTTTACCGATAGACATGACAGAGACTTCTGTTTAGGACCTACTCATGAGGAGATTATTACTGATTTAGTGAGAGGCGAAATAACAAGCTACAAGCAACTACCCTGCAACCTCTATCAGATACAAATGAAGTTTAGAGATGAGATCAGACCTCGCTTTGGCATTATGCGCGCCCGCGAATTTTTGATGAAAGATGCCTACTCTTTCCACATAGATGCAGACTCTCTCGAAGAGACATATCAAAAAATGCATGCTACCTATTGCAAAATTTTCGACCGTCTAGGCCTAGAGTATCGGGCCGTTATAGCAGACACGGGTAACATCGGGGGATCGAAATCCCATGAATTTCATGTTTTAGCAGATTCTGGAGAAGACAGAATTGCCTTCAGCTCTCTAGGTAATTACGCGTCAAATATAGAAATGACTCCAGTCACTATGGATACATCAGAACCGTTATCGGGAACAGAGGTGATGAAAACTGTTGAAACCCCGCAGCAACAGACAGTAAGAGAGGTCTGTGACTTTCTCAATACACCCTTATCCAAATGTCTTAAAACTCTTGTTTTAGAGGGCTCTAAGGGAAACTTGATAGCGATAGTATTAAGAGGCGATCACGATCTAAATGTGGTAAAAGCTCAGAAATTAGACGAAGTAGCAACCCCTCTTCGCTTCGCTGAACCCGATGAAATTTTAGCCACGATTGGTTGCCCTCCTGGTTCAATAGGTCCGGTTGGTCTCCCTGTTGATATTTTAGTCGACCAAGATGCAGCACTGGCTTCGGATTTCATATGCGGGGCAAATAAACATGGATATCACCTTACTGGAGTAAATTGGACACGTGATCTTCCCAGCCCTAAAGTCTTTGATTTGCGGGAAGTTGCCACGGGCGACCTTGCACCCGATGGCTTAGGAACCCTAGACATCAAAAAAGGTATTGAAGTAGGGCATATTTTCCAACTTGGAACAAAATACAGCTCAGCCATGAAAGCTAGCGTACTCAACGAGAATGGAAAAGCTGTGACAATGACTATGGGCTGCTACGGTCTTGGAGTTTCTAGAATCGTATCTGCGGCTATAGAGCAAAATAACGATTCTAAGGGTATTATTTGGCCCAAACAGATGGCGCCTTTTTATTGCGCAATCGTCCCTATTAACATGCATAAGTCACCTTCTGTCCTCCAAAAAGCAACTGTACTCTATGAAACATTGTCGAAAGAGGGGTATGAAGTTCTTTTCTGCGATAAACCAGAACGGCCCGGTGTAATGTTTACAGATCTTGAACTAATAGGGGTGCCTCATCGCCTAGTCCTCACAGAACGAGGTCTAGCTAAAGATGTGATCGAGTATAAAGGCCGCACGTCTGAAGAGACTCTTGAGGTTAAGTGGAGTGAGATCTCGAGCTTTTTAAACAAACTCCGGTAATCAACTATGGAGATAACGATCTATCACAATCCGAATTGCTCAAAATCTCGTGAAGCTTTAGAACTATTACGGTGCAAATCTTACAAGCTCAATGTAATCGATTATTTACAAAGCCCTTTGGGAGAAGAAGACATCAAATTTCTCTTGAAGGTACTCAACATGAAGGCCATAGAATTGGTCAGGAGAAAAGAAAAGTCATGGGCAAGTTTAGGGCTACATACAGGGTCGAGTGAAATTCAAATTATCAACGCCATGCTGGAAAACAGAGAATTAATAGAACGTCCAATTATTATAAATGGTTGTAGAGCAGCCATTGGTAGACCGATAGAAAATATCATGACGTTGTTAGAAAGTTAATGTCCCACTACAAAACTCTGTCATATTATTGATGGAGTGCCGGAAAAGCTCTAACAGCCGAGCATCACTTAGAGAAAAATTCTCTAACGATCTTAATTAAATCTCAAGTTCACGCCCCTTTAAGAACTCTCTAACAAATGGAATGGTAAGCGAGCGACTATGCTCAAGAGATGCCGCGTCAAGTAGTACCAAAACTTCCGTCAAAAATACCATATCCCTTTTATAATTTCTCATGATGAAATTTACTGTGCTTTGGGGAAGATCAAGGCCACGAATATTAGCCTCTTTTACGAGTAACTCTGTTTTATCGCTATCTGGCAATTCACGCAATTGATAGACAAGCCCCTCCCTAAAACGGGAGCTTAAATCTTGCAGGTCAAATCCGACCACATCTGGTCGCGACGTTGAAGAAAGTAACAGCCGTCCACCGCGCTCTTTTAGCTCGTTGTATAAATGAAAGAGTTTTTCCTCATTTGTATGAATCCCGCAGCATAGATCTACGTCATCAATAGCGACAAGAGAAACTTCCGTAAGGTCGCAAAGAATCATTTCTAAGTTAGGGAGTATCGTTTTAACCGGCAGGTATATGGCGCGCTGATCTAGACGGTTAGCTTCCCTGACCGCGGCTTCAAGCAAATGTGATTTACCCGTCCCTCGCCCACCCCAGAGATAAACAGAAGAATAACTACTAACTGAACGCCACGCCTTCAAGGCGGACAGTATTTCCAAATTCACACCCGGCATATAACGCTGAAATTCATGGTGGGGGGCACGATATAGATCGAGCGTGAGCTGCGAAATCAAAGGCTTTCCTGAATAGTCGTCATTCATATCAGGGCTGTAACTGACGGAGCCTAAGATGCCTCAATAAGACGACAGTAATCGCGGCCACTGGAAGTGCTAGTAAAACGCCGGAAAACCCAAAGAGATGCCCTCCTGTCATGACCGCAAAAATAACCCATACCGGATGCAAGCCTATTCGGTCTCCCACTAGAAGAGGACTCAAAACCATGCTCTCAAGTAATTGACCCAAACCGAAAACTCCAAAAATCTTCAGCATTTCTGAATAATGATCAAATTGTCCAAACCCAACGACAACCGCCAACAATAATCCAACTATCACACCAAAGTATGGGACAAAACTAACTAAGCCGGCGATACAGCCAATAAGGAAAGCATACTTAACTCCCAGTATCTGAAGCCCAATCCCATAAAACAGACCCAAAACGAGCATTATTAGGAGCTGTCCTCTCAAAAACTCGGACAGAACAGCGTCCACCTCACAAGCGACCGTTTTTAGTTCTTCAATAAATCGTTGCGGACAGATATTCACTACGCTACGCAATACCTTGTTCCAGTCTCGCATTAAATAAAAAGTTATCACAGGGACCAGAACTAAATATGCAACACCCCCAAGGACATACTGGCCTGACTGACCAATCTTTGAGAACACTTGAGTAGCAAGCGATCCCAACTCTCTCCAATTGGTGAACAACATATTCTTCAACTGATCTGACTGCAAGGTTGCTGCATTAGCCCCAAACAAGGTTTTTGCCGGCACAGAAAAGCTATCACGAAGCTTCTCTATGGTTTCAGGGATCACAACTATTAAGGCTGCCAATTCAGCTTGCAAGATAGGTAAGATAATTACCACCACAACGAAAAAGAACAGTATGAGGATGAGAAAAAAAGTCAATACACCGAAACCCCGAGACAATTTTCTGCATTCTAAAAAATGTACTATTGGTTGACCGAGATAAGCGACTATACCGCTTAAGAAAAAAGGCGATAAAACTGGCGCCAGTAGATAAACAATGAGTACCGCGGCGGCTAAAAAAAGTCCAATGAGCATAGTATAAGATGGTCCTCTAATTGATTCAGACATCATCTAATTCCTTTTAAAAAAACCGCAATTTTTATTCTACTGGTAGGATACACTCTATTAGTCGAGCGGATCATCCTGTGCCGTCAATAGCTATTAAGTGAAGGTTCCCCGATTATACATAACAGCAATTCCTTCCCCAAGTATTGGACCAATATTAGTCAGAACGCAGCAGAACTCTCTAACCAGACATTTTAAAATATGTTACTCTCAACTTCTTTCACTTAAACTCGTTGCGAGTGTAGACCCGCCTTCAGAATGGCATCGTGTAACAAATCCTACTGATGCGTTTCAACTGAGTAGACATCAACACAAATGCAACACCAAAAGTATATGACAAAAACCACGACAAAAAGACTTTCATACAGCGACGCGGGAGTTAATATCGAGCGCGGCGAAGAATTTGTAGCGAACATAGCGCCGCTTGCAGATGCGACGGCGAGAACCGGCGTTATGGGTGGGTTAGGCGGATTCGGCGGACTTTTTGATCTGAAAGCCACAGGGTTTCACGATCCTTTAATAGTGGCCGCCACTGATGGAGTTGGGACTAAATTACTTCTTGCGATTGATTTAAACCGCCATCACACAATAGGAATAGACCTTGTCGCTATGTGCGTAAATGACCTAGTGGTACAAGGAGCTCAACCTCTATTTTTCCTGGATTATTTCGCGACCGGAACATTGAGTCTCGAAGTTGCAGAGTCTGCGCTTAAAGGCATTGTAGAGGGCTGTCTTCAGTCAGATGCGGCTCTTTTAGGTGGAGAGACCGCAGAAATGCCACAAATGTATTCTCAAGACCATTACGACCTTGCTGGCTTCTGTGTAGGAGCAGTTGAACGAGAAGATTTAATCGACGGTTCTGATGTCAAAAGTGGAGATATTATCTTAGGTTTGGCTTCATCTGGAGTCCATTCAAACGGATATTCTCTTGTAAGAAAGATTATAGAGAAAAGTGGCGTCAATTATGACTATGTTCTAGAAAAAAAATCGCTAGGAGAAATCCTACTTGAGCCTACTCGAATATATGTCAAAACGATTATCAGTCTAATAAAGCAACACAAAGTAAATGCTATAGCTCACATCACCGGCGGCGGGCTCACGAAAAATATACCTCGTGTTTTACCAAAAGGCCTTAGTGCCCGAATCGACCTAAGTAGCTGGCCTGCGCCCACTATATTCAGTTGGCTAAAAGAGAAAGGTCAAGTCTCCTCTAGCGAAATGCTCAGCACTTTTAACTGTGGGGTAGGAATGGTTTTAATAATCCCTGAGGACACCATTGCCGAGGCAGAAGTTTATCTCAAAGCTGCGGGGGAGAAAACCTATAGAATTGGTGAAGTCACTGAAGGAGATCCACTTGTCGTGTATAAAAACGAATTATTTGTAGATAATTAATTTACCGCAGATTTTTTCTAAGAACAGAAGAACCTAGCCGTTGCTCTATCGCCGCCAAGAACCCTCGAACAATTTGAACCTCGCTATGACGTAAATTAGTCGAGTTCAAGTAGCGGCCTATCCTACGCTCCAATAACTTAGGATAACTAGGGTCATAGTAGCCAACTGATGTCATTACCGCTAAAAGATGGGTCCTCAAGAGTTGAGTTTCCGAAGCAGTAGCTAGGGGATCCTTTTTTTGACCTATAGGGCTTTGGTTCTGGGACTCAGTCGACAAATGAGCCATACGTAGCTCATATGCCATGATCTGAACTGCTTGGCTCAAATTCAAAGACTTAAACTGACTTTGAGTCGGAATACATATAGAACGCTGGCAGAGGTCAAGTTCGGAATTACTCAAACCTGCTTGCTCACGACCAAAGACAATGGCCACTGATGTCTCAGTCCGCGCAATTTCTAAAGCAGCGTCGCGAGGCGACAGTATCGGCCAATTTATTTGCCTATTACGAGCTGTAGTCCCGTAAACCAATGAACAACCTTCTATCGATTGCTCCAGCTCTGAATGGATCTCTGCGCCCTCTAGCAAATCGCTTGCGCCAACTGCTCGCGCCGTCGCCTCCATCGCAGGGAATCTGACTGGACTCACTAAATGCAGTTGATCAAGGCCCATGACTTTCATAGCTCTAGCCGCCGCACCAATATTGCCTGGATGACTAGTCCCAACTAACACTATGCGCAATCTAGACAACTTCAAACCAGCTTCAATATCTAATTCTTCGCTAAAGTAATTCAATAACAGTTTCCATTAATAGGTTAAACTAACTTCTTTTAAAACGTGACATCATCTTATGCAGCCAATGCTTAACATCGCTATCCGCGCAGCTCGGAGAGCCGGTACGATTATTTCTAGGGCACAAAATCGCCTTTACGACCTAAAAATCGAATTAAAAGGGCTCAACGACTACGTGACACAAACAGACGTCGAGGCAGAAGCAGCCATCATTGAAGTCCTCAATGAAGCGTACCCTTCTCACTCTATTGTAGCAGAAGAATCCGGATCTTCCGGTGCCTCCGATTTCAAATGGATCATTGACCCAATTGACGGAACACTCAACTTCATCCATGGCTTCCCAAGCTATGCGATTTCTATCGCACTGCAAGTCAAAGGCAGGCTAGAACAAGCTGTTATTTACGATCCTACCCGAGATGAAATGTTTACGGCTTCTAGGGGTACAGGAGCGCAACTTAATGGACAAAGAATCCGAGTGAGTCCGAGGACAGGACTAGATGCTTCAATCATAGGAACAGGGTTTCCGGTAAGGAACAAAAATAAACTGCCAAGCTATCTTCTCGGCTTCACGACGCTGCTAAATAAAAGCGCCGATATTAGGCGTACCGGTTCTGCCGCCTTAGATCTCGCTTATGTCGCTTGTGGCAGACTTGACGGATACTGGGAATTTGATCTGCACCAATGGGATATAGCCGCTGGGGCTCTTCTAGTGCAAGAATCGGGGGGACTCATTGGTGACCCTGAAGGTGGGGAAACGCATATGAAAACAGGTAATGTCGTGGCAGCGAACCCAAAAATCTTCAAGCAAATACTAACTGCTTTGCGAAGCAGTTAAGGGGCGGGAATCGAGGACATTGCTAAATGTCTAAACGTAAGGTATTACTATCCTTATTAAAAGAGCCGACAATGCGACAACACATAGTGTTTCTATAACGGTCATCTTTCTCATTTTTTAGAGCCAAGCTCTGCATGTCTAGCAGAACAGTAAGGTCTCTTGCTGAGGACAATACTCTCTTCTAAAGGGACATATAAGCTACAATAAGTACACGCAACTACCTCACCATTCGCAATCGATGTCCTTTTTTTCATAAGACGCGTGCGTAGGACGCTGAACAGCCAACAAACGAAAGTCGCTATCAAGATCGCCAAGACCATCCTAATCAACATGGAAAACCCTCTTACAATAAATTTTTACACTTGCTCCCAAAAATTCCAATGACAAAACAAGCTAGAATCGCCATACTTGGAACCGTACAAGGTTATATCTTTTAAGTTTAGCATATAGTCAAGTTTTGTATGACACTAAACAAGCCTAACAAATACTTCTAGGGTATTATTAGAGCCTTATAGCAAGGTCAATTGCATCAGGAACGGAGTTAACGGAAATGAACTTACATGAATATCAAGCAAAACAGTTGTTTGCAGAATACGGAATCCCAGTTCAGGATGGCTTAGTCGCACATACGGCCGAAGAGGCAGTTAAAAATGCAAAGGCTCTTGGTGGCGATGCATGGCTTGTTAAAGCACAAGTGCACGCTGGTGGAAGAGGGAAAGCTGGTGGCGTTAAGTTTACTAAAGATTTAGTGGATGTCGAAAAAATAACTAGTAATTTAATAGGTTCTCAGCTTATTACAAAGCAATCAGCCCCCGACGGACAACCAGTAAATTGCGTTCTAATAGCTGCAGCTGCCGATATTGCTAAAGAGCTCTACTTGGGTGCAGTCGTAGACAGGGGTTCTAGGCAAATTACTTTCATGGGATCATTAGCCGGTGGAATGGACATCGAAGAAGTGGCCGCAAACACCCCTGAGGAAATTGTCACATTCAGTATTGAGCCGGGACTAGGAATACAAGATCATCAATGCAGAGAAATGGGTTTTGCTCTCGGATTAGAAGCGAGTCAACGCGCAGAACTACAGAAGATACTGAAAGGACTCTACCTACTTTTCAATGAAAAAGATCTCAGTCTAGTTGAAATAAATCCTCTAGCAATATTAGAAGACGATTCTTTGTGCGCTATTGACGCAAAGATAACCATCGACGACAACGCTCTCTACCGACAAGAAGTTGCAGCTTGGCGTGACGCTTCTCAAGAAGACGAAAAGGAGCGCAAAGCTGCAGAATTTGAACTCAATTATGTAACTCTCGATGGAAATATCGCGTGTATGGTCAATGGTGCGGGACTTGCAATGGCGACAATGGACATTATTAAGTTAAGCGGTGCAAATCCAGCTAATTTTCTTGACGTCGGTGGAGGGACTACAGCTGCGAGAGTTGCGGAGGCGTTTAAAATTATCGTGTCCGACAGTAATGTTGAAGCCATACTTGTGAATATCTTTGGTGGAATCGTACGTTGTGACCTCATAGCCGAGGGAATTATCAGCGCTGTAAAAGATGTCGGCGTTAAAGTCCCAGTCATAGTCAGACTAGAGGGGACTAAAGTGAATGAAGGGAAAGAAATGCTAACTCAAAGTGGCTTAGCCATTATTAGCGCAGAAAATCTTGCAGATGCTGCAGAAAAGGCCGTAAGTGCTGTAGGAGGCAAAAAGTAATGTCGATATTAGTAAATAAAGATACTAAGGTTCTAGTGCAGGGCTTTACTGGCAAGCAAGGTACTTTTCATGCAGAGCAAGCAATAGCATACGGCACTCAGATTGTTGGTGGGATTACACCAAACCGCGGAGGAAACGAGCATTTAGAGAGGCCCATATTTAATACCGTCGCAGAAGGCGTGGCAGCTACTGGAGCGGATGCTTCATTGATCTTTGTCCCGCCACCGTTTGCGGCGGATGCTATTATTGAAGCGGCTTCAGCGGGAATAAAAGTTATCGCTTGCATCACAGAAGGCATCCCGGTATTGGACATGCTTAAGGTCAAAGATAGCCTTAGTAGGCAACCCGATGTTCGATTGATCGGCCCCAACTGCCCCGGTATCATTACCCCAGGAGAATGCAAGATAGGCATCATGCCTGCGGCAATCCATCAACCGGGACGAATTGGTATCGTGTCTAGATCGGGAACTCTTACTTATGAAGCAGTTCACCAGACTACGGCAGAAGGGTTAGGACAAAGCACCTGCGTAGGCATAGGTGGAGATCCTATACACGGAATGAGCTTTATTGACTGTTTAGCTCTTTTTCAGGATGACCCTCAGACAGAAGGTATCATCATGGTAGGCGAAATAGGAGGCACAGCTGAAGAAGAAGCCGCCATATTTATAGGCGAATATGTCACTAAACCTGTGATCGGTTATATCGCTGGTGTTACAGCTCCCCCGGGAAAGAGAATGGGACATGCTGGAGCAATAATCTCGGGTGGGAAAGGTACCGCAGATGACAAATTCATTGCACTGGAAAAAGCGGGAGTCAAAATCGTCAGATCACCGTCCGCTATGGGTTCTGCAATGGCTACAGCGCTGCGTTAGCTGCCCTTTCTCGACGGTAGTGCTATAGAGGTTAATATTCAGCCAATTAATACTAGGCCTATATCTATGAGCGAAATCCTAAAAATTGCTGTGGCGCAAACTAATTTTTGTGTTGGGGATATCCTAGGTAATTGTCAAATTATTATTCGAGATATCAATCGTGCACAATCAGAATTTGGCGCTAATGTAGTCATCTTTCCAGAACTAGCTATTACCGGTTATCCACCGGAAGATCTGATTCTGAGACCGGAATTACATCGACAAGTAAAAACTGCTCTTGATGAAATAGCAAAAAACACTTCAGACATGTTCGTAATTGTAGGGTACCCCGAAAAAGAAAACGGTCTTCTATATAATAGCTGTGCGTTAATGCACGATGGTTCTATCGTTTCTAATTACCGGAAACGAGAACTTCCGAATTACTCAGTCTTTGATGAAAAACGATACTTCTCCTCCGGAGAAAACCCATGTGTGGCTAGTATTCTGGGATTTAAAGTTGGCTTCAGCATCTGTGAAGATATCTGGAGCCCTAGCACTGCACAGCAAGCCAAAGATGCAGGTGCCGAGATTATTTTCAATATTAATGCGTCCCCATACCATATAGGAAAACCCACAGAGCGAGTTGCAGCTTTGGCCCGTGCTGCGAAGGCTGCGAAGTTGCCTATAATCTACCTTAACTGTGTTGGCGGGCAAGATGAACTTGTATTTGATGGCGCCTCATTCGCAGTCAACGAACTCGGAAACGTTGTATCTCAGCAGCCGGCCTGTAAAGAGTCACTTTCTTTAATAACAGTGAAACGTGGAAATACGGGGCCTATTCTTTCCGGTACCTTTGAAATACTGCCTAATCGGCATGAATCAATTTATCAAGCTATAGTCTTGGGAGTAAAAGATTATGTCGATAAAAATAACTTTCCGGGTTGTGTTATCGGGCTATCCGGAGGAATAGATTCAGCGCTCACACTTTCAGTTGCGGTTGATGCCCTCGGCGCAGAGCGAGTCGCTGCGATTTCTATGCCATCAAAATTTACTGCACAAATGAGTATTGATGATGCCCGCCAACAGGCAGAATTATTAAATTGTAGCTTTGAAACAACCCCGATACATGAAATGGTTGATTCTTTCGAGAAATGTCTTAACGTCAATGAATCGAATAAAACAAAAGGAGTGACTGGAGAGAATATTCAAGCGAGAGTCCGCGGAGTAATTCTAATGGCCGAGTCGAATGCTACGGGAAGAATGGTTCTAACCACTGGTAATAAAAGTGAAGTGGCTGTGGGTTACTCAACGCTCTATGGAGACATGGTAGGTGGCTTTGCTCCGCTCAAAGACATACCTAAAACATTAGTATTCGAACTAGCTAAATGGAGAAACACACAGTCATACGCTATTCCATCGAGGGTCATTGAGCGACCTCCTAGTGCTGAGCTTGCTCCAGACCAAAAGGATTCGGACTCACTTCCGTCCTATGACCTACTCGACCAAATTCTAGAGCTGTATATAGAGTGCGACAAGACACCAACGGAAATCTCTTCACTGGGCTTTGAATTACCCATTGTGAAAAAAATAGCAGCGATGGTCGATAAAAATGAATACAAAAGGCGTCAATCCGCTCCTTGCGTGCGTGTCACTACCAGAGCCTTTGGTAGAGATCGACGGTTCCCAATTACTTCAAAATACAAAGAAACAGAGAGCTTTTAAATTACTCGACGGTGACTGCCTTTATCTCTGGTAATCGAGGATGATCTGGATAATTAAGCTCCAGAACTGACAGTGCGTCCGCCGCGAGATCATTCAACTCTAGAATCTTATATGACTTCACTAACAATACTAGCGCAGCTGGAACAGCTGGAGTTTGTTGGTACTTCTCTATCACGTACCGAGCCCTGTTTGCCGACGCTACGTATGCGCCTCTCCTCATATAATAATTAGAGACATTAACCTCATGCTGTGCGAGCTGATTTCGCAGGTACCGCATACGCAATCTAGAGTCTTCGACGTAAACACTTTCTGGAAAAGTCTTAACAACTTCACTAAAATCATTGAAAGACTCTAACGCCATTCCAGGATCTCGTTGCGAGCCATCTTTAGGAAGCCAACGCTCAGCAAGTCCTTTCCCTCTTCCGAAGTTAATTAACCCCCTAAGATAGAAGGCATACGACATATTAGCGTGAGTCGGGTAAACTTTGATGAAACGGTCGATTGTAGTAATCGCCATCATAGGATCATCTGTTCGGAAATAACAATAAGCTAGCTCAATTTGCGACTGCTGTGTGTAAACACCAAAAGGGTATCGAGCCTGCAGCTTTTCATAATACTCAATTGCCCCTCCACAAGAACCGAAGTCAAGCTTTTGCTTGGCCATATTGTAAAGCCTGTCCTCAGGCCACTTACTTTCTTCTTTATCTTTGTCTGATTGACTCTGAAAATATCCACACCCCGACGCCAACAGGAAGACAAATAGAAACATTTTGCGCCACAGAGAGGCTTGCAATTTATTTTTCATATAAATGATGAATCCCAGTAATACTTTTATATTTGCCGGCAGCCGCGCTGCAAGAAAATTTTAACCGATCCTACTATAAATAACATGAAGAAAATAACATACTATACACGTACTAAATAATAGGCTTTAAGATTCAGGTAACTCATAAATGTCCGATATACTCTTAACCTCAATCGTACCCGAATCACTAGACGGTCAACGTTTCGATCAAGCTCTTGCAAAACTTTTCGAACAATACTCTCGAGAGATGCTGAAAAACCAAATTGTCTTAGGCCGAGCGCACCTAAATAATATAAGCGCAAAGCCGAGAGCCAAAGTTCATGAAGGTGATGTTTTAACATTAGCTACGGCCAAAATAACACTAGTCGAAAATACAATAATTCCTCAGGAAATAGAATTTGAGATAGTCTCGGAAACCCTCGACTTCATTATTGTCAATAAGCCAGCTGGTTTAGTGGTTCATCCAGGGGCAGGTAATCACGATCGAACCCTGGCTAATGGCTTAGTAGAGAAGTATCCAGAGCTAAGTCTGTTGCCAAGAGCAGGACTTGTGCACCGTATTGACAAGGATACTTCCGGCTTGCTTTTAGTTGCACGGCAACAGCATAGCTATACCTCTTTGAATGAGAGCATGGCTGCTCGAAAAATCAAAAGAGTCTATGAGGCTGTTGTCAATGGTGTCCCAATATCGGGGGGGACAGTAAATGCTCCGATAGCTAGAGACCATCGACAGCGAACCAAAATGCGCATAGCTCCTTCTGGCAGACATGCTGTCAGTCATTTTACAATCTTAGAGAAATTTAGACGCCACAGCCTACTCGAGGTCAGATTGGAAACAGGCAGGACCCATCAGATTAGAGTCCACATGTCATCGCTGGGCCATACATTAGTTGGAGATACTACCTACGGTGCAAGGCCGATCGTGCCCAAGAATTGTGACGAAAATCTAAAAGACACAATTAGAACATTTACACGGCAAGCTCTTCATGCAAAACAACTAGAATTCTTCTACCCCTTACCAGATCAATTACAAACTTTCACTGCCAACCCTCCCGACGATTTTGTCCATCTGATCTCCGAGCTGAGGTGTGATGTGCAGAGACAGGCAACTTGATATACGCGGACAATAAAACAGTCGTAACAAAGAATGGTTTTTTTAGCCCTCTTTGGCCAGCGCCAAAAAATATTTCGGCAGTTTTCAGCGAGAAATTCTCAGAGATACCTGAACTCCTCGATTGCCTACAGACCAACAACAGTACCAGCCTTAATGAACGCCAATTAATCCAGAGCAGTGAACAGAAATTTTGNCAACATTTGCGCCTGCCAAGCCCTCCTGTCTGGATACATCAAGTACACCAAGCGACTATTAAGAGGTTTCCTGCCAAAGAAAAGCCTATTTTAGCAGATGGGTGTGTAACATCAGAACGTAATACACTTTGTGCCGTGTCAGTAGCGGATTGCTTACCAATCTTATTGACCTGCCGAAAAGGTAAGGAAGTAGCTGCAGTCCACGCGGGATGGCGCGGATTACTTGCGGGAGTTGTCCAAAATGCTCTTCTTTCTTTCCACGCGCCACCAGAAGAAATAATTGTCTGGATCGGACCTCATATTAGTCAAATCCACTACCCTATAGGAGAGTCTCTACGTCAACGTTTTATTGCTCTTAACTCTTCCAATCATGCCTGCTTCAAACTTATTGATGAAAAATGGCATCTGAATCTTGCGCTCTACGCAACCATGCAGTTGGAGATGCTTGGAGTTTCAGAAATTTATACTGATGAGAGATGTACTTTTGATAATACACAAAAATTCTTCTCTCATAGACGAGGAGATTCGGCAGGAAGAATGGCTGCAATTATCTGGATAAACTAGACAATAATTAACTGGAAACTAGCGCATGCTTTTTGAACACTAAGCCATAGGCAGCTTTAGTCTATCATTATGTGTAGAATCCTCTGTAGAATTCCAAAGCCAGGATAACTAGATGACTTCAAATCAACCTCAATACCCTTATGTAGTAGCAGTCACTGGAGGCATAGGATCAGGAAAAACTTATATCTGTGACATGTTTTCCGCAATGTTCGACATAAAAGTTATAGACGCTGATCTAATAGCTCGGGAAATAGTAGAGCCTGGAAAACCCTGTCTTAAGGAAATCATTAGCGAATTCGGTACCGGTGTTCTCAATGACAACAATACATTGAACAGGGCGGCACTAAAATCGGTTGTTTTTTCTGACGAAAGCAAAAGAAAAGCACTAGAAAAAATCACTCACCCGAAGATTAGAGAAGAAATTTCCAATCAGATTAAATCTTCAACGATGTCATATTGTCTTATTTCTATCCCACTAGTAGCAGAAAGTGAACGACGTCAAAAATTCGATCGCATCCTAGTAGTTGATTGCTCTGAAAAAGAACAGTTAGAACGAGTAATGAGTCGAGATTTACTCGAAAAAGAAGAAGTCTCAGCTATCATGAAAGCTCAAGCTACTAGAGAAGAAAGGCTAAGCATTGCTGACGATGTTATAGATAACTCATCACAGCAGATTAGTTTGACTACGGAGATACAAAGGCTCCATAAGCTGTATGAGCAACTTGCGCAAAAACTGAGTCCCGTGAATGAATAGTCACGACCACCAAAATTTTTTTCTTCAAGAAAACCTAGTAACTTATGAGTTACCAATAAATGAAAAAGCTCGTAATTTTCTAAGAATGGAGTACTTTTGTTCACAAATTGATAACTATACCGCAGGAGAGAAATTAGAAAGTGGCGCAACGGTAAGTTTGTTAATAGAGTTATCTGATTTTATTAATCGCTCAGACCTAAGGAAAGATTTGATAACGGAGTTAGAACGTGCTGCAAATGCTTTTAGCATTTTTTCCGGCAACCCTCAGGTGGATCCAAATAATTTAGAAAAAGTGATAGCCACTATAAAAAACAGTCTCGCCACCCTAAAATCACCCGCATATCATCCAGGAATTTGCATAAAATCTGACGAGTTAATTCACCAGGTCCGTCAAAAACGTAGTTTCCAAAAAGGGGTTAATAAATTTGATCTTCCCCGCTTTTTTTTCTGGAGCAATCTTAGCCAGGATGAAAAAATTTTTCAAATTGAAAAATGGATGTCAGATATTCTACCGATGAAAAATGCCACTGCACTCATGCTTGAAATTATTAGGGGGAGCTCAGTAACATCTTTTGAAACGGCATCAGAAGGTTTTTTTCAACGGAGTCTAGATAAAGAGAAAGTCAGTCATCTATTGCGCTTTTCTCTACCGATGTCATTACCTGTTTTCCCCGAAGTAAGCGGCGGCAAGCATCGCTTCACAGTTCGGTTTTTCCACCATTACGATACTAGTAGTAAACCCAAACAAACCTCAGAGGCCATTCAGTTTCAGTTACAAATCTGCGGTATATAGAACAGGAAAAGTCAAGCCTAACTGTCCTATCATCGGGTTTATATCGCTTGTCGAAGCTTCATTCTCTCCAGAGCGCTGTCACCATGCTCACACCTTGAAAGCCTAACTTGCCAGCATGCTCAGTATCGTCCCTTTTTAAGCCACCCAGAGCATATACTGGGAAAGTTGCCAGACTTGCTAACTCTGCTGCAGACTCCCAACCTAAAGTGCTTGAGGAATCATGAGAAAATGGCTTCTTTATTGGGCAAATATAACCAAAATCTACGCCAATTTTATTGGCATGAGCGACTTCATTTTTGTTATGGCAAGAAGTGCTTAACAGAGACCGTTCTGATACAGGTCTTTCACTTAAACCCTTTAAAATATAAGACGGCAAATGGAGACCATCGATGTGCAATTCGCTTACTAGAGAAGGTTCGTTGTTAATTAGCAGTGTCGCCATATGCTTTCGACACAGAACCAAAGCCTCTCTAGCTATTCTGGCAACACACACTTGTGAACTCCCTGGCATCCTGAGTTGTACCAATTTCACTCCATTACTCAAACATACCTCAAGCTGATTCAAATACGATAAGTCATCACCCTCAAAGTCAGGAGTGATTAAGGACGTGTTCGGTAACCTCAGTGCTAATTTTATGGACTGATTAGCATCCGGCATTTTAGAGGAGAGTAGCTCTTCTAAAGTTACCCACATGAGCTTCTGGCCTTCGCAGCTAATTGGTGACCCTTCCCACTCATCGAGCCTATAAACATGCATGTCGACGATGAAGTCCGAATACTCATACTTGAAATTAATCAAGGGTATGGGTTCAGCGCTAACCTTAATGCCTACTTCTTCGTATAACTCGCGCGTTAGCGCTTGGACAGCTGACTCCCCCTTCTTAATTTTTCCACCAGGAAACTCCCACAAACCGGAGAAGGAACGATCTTCATTTCTTAAGGAAAGGAGATACAATCCATACTTCTGGCGTATCACTCCGACCGAAACACTAAGTAGCTTCTTCATCTTATAAGTGCAATATTTTAATCGTCAATGCGATCTGGTCGATCACTTAAGACCGATATTCCGCATTGATGCGGACATAGTCATATGAAAGATCACAAGACCATACTGTGACTTCTTCTTGACTCTTACCTAGTGCTATATTTATTTCAATATCAGATAAAAGCAGTAGGTCATTTAACTTATCTTCATCGTGATCAGCAGGTAGACCATTTGCTACAATCGAGTGCTCCCCAAATTTTATATCAATATCTTCAATGGGTGTGTCTGAATCAATTGCTCTGCCAACAGCTGCTAAGACTCGACCCCAGTTAGCATCCGCAGCGAATAAAGCAGTTTTTACTAGCGGCGATTCTGCCACGGCAAAAGCCACATTCTTACATTCGTCTTCACTTTTCCCACCAGACACATTGACCGTAATAAATTTGGTTGCTCCTTCTCCGTCCCGAGCGATATCCTTTGCTAATTCTTGACAAACCAGAAGTACTCCTCTGAATAAGCTCTCATAATCCGCATCACCAACGTTGATTTCAGAATTTCCTAAAGAGCCTGAGCTAATTAACGCCAGCGCGTCATTAGTAGAAGTGTCGCCATCCACTGTTATCCTATTAAAACTTAATTCACTAGCGTCACTGCAGATCCGATCAAGAGTTTTCTGGGAAATATTTGCGTCTACTGCGACGAATGCCAACATTGTTGCCATATTTGGCCTTATCATGCCACTGCCTTTAGCTATACCTGTAATAGATGCTTTCTCGTCACCAATATAAATCTGGGTACTTCGCGCTTTGATTCTCGTATCTGTAGTGATTATTGCACCAGCCACATCCAGCCATTGATTAGAACTTAAATCAGCAAAAGCCTTCGGAATATTATCTACTATAAGGTCGCTGTTTAAGAGCTCACCAATAATTCCAGTTGAAAAAGGTAGCACTTCTTCTAGCCGGCAACTACCGTACTTAGCTACAGCACGGCATACACTTAAGGCAGCTTTATCGCCTGCCACGCCTGTTCCTGCGTTAGCGTTTCCCGAGTTGATCACTAAAAATCTCGGCCTGCTTTTCTTTATATGAGATTTCGCTAATGACACTGGCGCCGCACAAAATTTATTCTGAGTGAAGACACATGCTGTCTTCGCGCTTTCAACCAACTCTATCAGGGCCAAGTCCGGCCTGCCTTTATAGCGATCACCCATAGTTGCGGTACCTAAACGGATACCGTCTATAGGGAGGACTTCAGGCAGAATTTTTATTCTCTTATTTATTTCAGACCATCCATAAGTTTGAGTAGATTAAGGGGTTCTCCCGTGACACTGTTTGAATTTTCTACCAGAACCACAGGGGCAAGGCTCGTTCCGGCCGACTTTTTCCCCGCCTCGTTTAAAGGGCTTAGAGGAGACTGCTACTTCCTTCTGATTCGTGGCGATAGAATCCACAGGTTCAGTCGTCGATCCTCCATGATGATAATTCGCCTCTGACAATTCAAGTTCTTTGCGCTCCGTTCGTTGCAAGTCTGACTCGTTCGAAACCTGTACTCTCAAAAGGAGGGCAACAACCGAACGCTGAATGTCATCCAGCATTTGAGAAAACATTTCGAAAGCTTCTCGCTTATATTCCTGCTTAGGGTTCTTTTGGGCAAAACCTCTAAGGTGAATCCCTTTCCTCAGGTAGTCCATTGCAGCCAAGTGCTCCTTCCATTGGGTATCTAACACCTGCAACATAATACTTTTTTCAAAATTTCTTAAAGCATCCGATCCAACCACCAATTCCTTCTTTCTGTACTCCTCATCTACACGCCGAAACACAACATCTTCCATAGCAGCCTGAGTCACCGCATTATCCTCAAAAGCACTAAAGTCGATAACTATGCCAAGATCTTTTTCGAGGTCCCTGGATAGCGCGGTCAAATTCCACCCTGCGTCGCTCGAGGATAATGACATATTACGTTCTAAAGTTTCTCCAACAACATCCTCTCTGATCTGAATAATTGTTTGTTCTATATCTGCAGACTCAATGATCTCTCGACGTTGCTCATAGACATTTTTCCTCTGATCGTTAGCAACATCATCAAAGTCTAATAATTGCTTACGAATATCAAAGTTTCGCCCTTCAACTTTTCTTTGCGCATTCTCAATTGCTTTACTGACCCAAGGGTGCTCTATGGCCTCACCATCCTTCATACCAAGCTTTTGCATAAGGCCTGCAACTTTTTCAGAAGCAAAAATACGCATTAAATTATCTTCCAAAGAAAGATAGAATCGACTCGATCCTGGATCACCTTGCCTACCTGACCTGCCCCGAAGTTGATTATCTATTCGTCGAGATTCATGCCGCTCCGTGCCGATAATATGCAAGCCACCAGAGGATATAACTATGTCATGATTAGTTTTCCATTTATCAGAGCTCTCTAGATCCTCATCTCCTATGAGATCCCTTTGAAAATCCGGATTGCCACCTAAAATAATATCCGTGCCTCTCCCAGCCATGTTAGTGGCTACCGTCACGCTAACAGGCATTCCAGCATCTGCAATAATTCTAGCTTCCTGTTCATGGAACTTGGCATTTAATACTTTATGCTTTATGTCTCGTTCTGTAAGTAAGGAGGATAAGTATTCCGAAGTGTCTATGGATGTAGTACCAACAAGAACAGGCTGCTGCCTCTTTACACAGTCCTCAACATCTTCAACTATCGCTAGAAATTTTTCGCGTGTAGTTAGGTAAACCAAATCGCCATTGTCTTCTCGGACCATATTTTTGTTCGTCGGAATCACAACTACTTCTAGTCCATAAATTTCCTGAAACTCATAGGCTTCCGTATCCGCAGTCCCTGTCATCCCAGATAGGTTTTGATATAGACGAAAATAATTCTGATAGGTGATGGATGCGAGAGTCTGATTTTCTTCTTTAATCGAGAGTCCTTCCTTCGCCTCTACTGCTTGATGTAATCCTTCTGACCACCGGCGTCCAGGCATAGTTCTACCAGTAAACTCGTCAACTATAACTATCTCTCCCTCTTGAACAACATAGTCGACATCTTTCTGAAATAAATTGTGTGCACGTATTGCGGCATAAACATGATGTATTAATGAAATATTAGCAGCACTGTATAGGCTATCATTTTCCAATAGAAGATCAGCTTTCAATAAAATACCTTCAATATTAATGTGTCCTTTTTCCGTGAGATAGACTTGTCTGGTCTTCTCATCCAGAGAGTAGTCTCCCTCGTCATCATCTTCTATCTGTCTTTTCAAAGGCGAAACTAGAGTGTTCATTTTTATATAAAGGTCAGTTTTGTCGTCTGCGGGACCAGATATAATTAAAGGAGTTCTTGCTTCATCGATTAAGATTGAATCAACCTCGTCTATAATTGCAAAAGCTAAGTCCCTCTGTACTTGCTGGTCTGACGAAAAGCACATGTTATCGCGAAGATAATCAAAACCAAACTCGTTATTAGTACCGTAAGTAACATCGGCACGATATGCCTCTTTACGCGCCTCATGCTCCATTCCACTGACGATTACGCCCACGGACAAACCGAGAGCATTATATAAAACTCCCATCCAACCAGCATCTCGCGTCGCTAGATAATCGTTGACTGTCACCACATGTACTGACTTCCCAGAAAGTGCATTTAGATATGCAGGCAAAGTAGCAGCTAGCGTCTTCCCCTCCCCCGTGCGCATTTCCGCTATCTTTCCTTCATGCAAAACAATGCCACCAACTAACTGAGCATCGAAATGACGCATCCCTAATACACGCCTACTCGTCTCTCTAGCTACCGAAAATGCCTCAGGCAACAACTGGTCTAACGTTTCGCCACTCGAGAAGCGCGCCCGAAACTCATCCGTTTTCTCTTTTAAATCCACGGCAGATAACTCAAGAAGATTTTCCTCAAGTGCATTTATGGCAGATATTTTCTTCTGGGTTTGTTTCAACAAACGACTATTTCGGCTACCAAAGACCGAAGACAACACTTTGCTAATACGAGATTTAGAATCGAGCAACATTAATTTATTGAGCTACCTATAGATTTAAAGACTCTTACTACCATCCGTAAGATAGGCTAGAGGTCTTTATTGTAGCAAATCGAAAATCGTTATTCTCTAGATAAAATAAGTAATTATAATTATTCATTATCTATAATTAGTTCGCACCTATGATATACATACATAAGCCACAACGAATTAAGTAAGAAACAGACTATACATTTGTGAAAATTAGCTGGACACCAAATATGAGCCGCTTAAATACAATTGCCTCACTGCTTGGAAAAGATAGTGCGACCGGCGCTCTGGTAAAACAAGCATTAGCACTTTCTGATCTCAACACCTTACTTAAACAGCATTTACCTGCGAAATTCGCTGAACACATCACTCTATCTACGATAAAAGGTCGAACTATCCTTCTACATTCAGATTCTGCAGCCTGGGCGGCTCAATTAAAGTATATAACGCCAGAATTAGTGGACTCTCTAAATACGGTAGAAGAATTCCAAAATATCCTAGACATCGAGGTGAAAGTGAGGCCGGAATCATTGCCCGTAGACCCCCAGAGAAAACCTTTAACGCTAAGCCGAGCATCTGCCGACGCAATCAATCGCCACTCGTCTAGCCTCACCAACGATAAAACGCGCGAGGCGTTTAAAAGGATAGCCAAGAAAAGTAAAGAATAGCTATCTAATGGCCTATAGCAGTTATTGGCTGCTGAAAAACTATCGAAGAAATCTCTGAGTCTTCCATCGAGACCAACTCCCACGAATCCTTTTCCAGCAATACTTTCTTCATGAGTCTGTTGTTTAACTCGTGACCTGATTTATAACCATGAAATGCCCCGATTAAACTGTAACCTAGCAAGTATAAATCTCCAATGGCATCAAGAATTTTGTGTTTTACAAACTCATCTTCATAGCGTAGCCCATCCTCGTTCAAGACTCCGCTATCCGCTATAAGGATTGCGTTCTCTAAACTGCCTCCTAGAGCTAGATTCCTCTCTCTTAATGCTTCCACGTCTTTACTGAAGCCAAAAGTACGTGCGCGACTCACTTCTTTCACAAATGAAGTAGTAGAGAAATCGATGACTGCATGGCTAGTTTTCTTATGGAATACTGGATGATCAAACTCAATGCCAAACGAAACTTTAAAACCCTCAAAGGGTTCAAACCGGGCCCATTTATCACCATCTCTAACTGAAATTTGACGCTTTATGCGTATGAATTTCTTTTCAGCTTCCTGTTCTTCGATACCAGCTGACTGTAAAAGAAAAACAAAAGGTCCTGCGCTACCATCCATAATCGGAAGTTCGGAAGACGTCAGGTCCACAATAGCATTGTCTATTCCTAAGCCAGCTAACGCTGAAAGGAGATGCTCCACGGTTGATACCGTAACATCATCTTGTGTCAAACTGGTGGATAAACTTGTCGCGCCAACGTTCTCTACACTCGCACGGATTCTGACCTCAGGATCACAGTCTTTTCTACAAAACACTATCCCTGTATTAACTAACGCCGGTTTGATGGTCAGGCACACCTCTATTCCTGAATGAAGGCCTACGCCAGTCGCACGGATGCTGTTTTTCAGGGTCCTCTGCTTTATCATTCCCCTGACGCCCCTAAGAATTCATGAATAACAATCATACCATAAATCTAAATGCTCTAATCGTAGTTTTTCCAGTGCGACTGGCTAACTAATCAGCCTGTCTCCTTAAAAAAGCAGGTATATCTAAATAATCTTCATCGTCAGTCTGGCGATTTTTTTCATCTGAGTCATTCTCTCTATGACCTAGAACACTTTGCCGATTAGGAAGTTGTAACTGAGCTTCTGTATTCTCAGAAACCAAAGAAGGTGTAGAAATAACCTCGTCTTTTTCCGTACCAATCCCTGTAGCAACAACCGTTACACGGACCTCCTCTTTTAGTGTCGGGTCTACAACATTCCCAATTACTACTGTGGCATGATCCGAAGTGAATTCAGCCACACATTCACCAAATTGCTGAAATTCTCCTATTGTCAGATCAGCACTAGAAGTGATATTGACTAAAACTCCTTTTGCTCCAGTCAAATCTATATCTTCTAGTAAAGGACTGTTGATAGCTGACCTAGCAGCATCTTTCGCTCTTTCTTCTCCACGACCGGAGCCTGTCCCAATCATTGCCATCCCTTTCTCAGACATGACTGTGCGCACATCGGCAAAATCAACATTTATACGGCCACTGCAGGTTATCAACTCGGCTATTCCTTGTACCGCACCTAGTAATACGTTATTTGCCGCACTAAAGGCATCCGAAAGAGTTATATCTGCTCCCAATTCACTCAACAATTTTTCATTTGGAATCACTATTAATGAATCAACATATTGAGATAACTCTTCTAAACCTTTGTCTGCGACCAATCCTCTCTTCTTACCTTCAAAAGAGAATGGACGTGTGACTACTGCCACTGTCAAAACATTCATTTCTCGAGCAAGTTGAGCGACTACAGGAGCGGCACCTGTACCTGTACCACCTCCCATTCCAGCAGTGATAAAAACCATATCTGTCCCTTTCAACACCTCTGTAATCCGGTCAGTATCATCTAGTGCCGCTTGGCGACCAATAGCAGGGTCTGCGCCTGCACCTAAACCTTTCGTAAAGTCTCCACCTAATTGTAACGTGTTGCTGACACTGCCATTCTCAAGTGCTTGAGCATCCGTGTTGGCACAAACAAACTCTACATGTTCAAACTTAGAAGTCATCATGTGCTGCACAGCATTACCGCCGCCGCCGCCTACCCCAATGACTTTTATTAATGCTCGGGCTGTTGTTTCTTCTATAATTTCAAACATGTTTTTTACTCCATATATAAATTAAATATTTAAGTCTTTTTTATTTA
>JGI20155J14468_10000029_pt1 | contig 103703 bp, 102 predicted proteins | sample COG_05_FD_14468 | JGI IMG/M metagenome (IMG submission 14468) | reverse complement strand
AACATGTAATGAGGGCTGCTTCAGAAAATCTAGTTCCAGTAACCTTGGAGCTTGGAGGAAAATCACCTGTTATTATTTCAAAGAAATCTAATTTTGATGTATCTGTAAATAGAGTCATGGCTGGAAAAACAATGAATGCTGGTCAAATTTGCCTTGCTCCCGATTATGTTTTTATCCCTAAAGATAAAAAAGAAGATTTCATCTCACAATCGAAAAAAGTTGTAACGGATATGTATCCATCATTAAAGGATAATCCTGATTATACATCTGTAATAAATCAAAGACACTATGATCGACTTCAGGGGTATGTTGAGGAGGCAAAGGAAAAAGGCTTTGAGGTTATAGAAATTAACCCTTCGAATGAAGATTTTAGTCAGCAGGCACATCATAAGATTCCTCCTACACTGATTGTTGATCCAGATGACAGTTTATCGGTTATGAAAGAAGAAATTTTTGGTCCAATACTCTCAGTTAAAACTTATGAGAGTATTGAAGATACTGTTGATTATATAAACTCTAAAGATAGACCCTTGGGCCTTTATTATTTTGGTGATGACAAAGAAGAAATGCAAAATGTATTAGAGAATACTACATCAGGTGGTGTTACTATAAATGATGTTGTTTTTCACGTCGGCCAAGATAATGCTCCTTTCGGAGGTGTTGGACCATCTGGAACAGGATCATATCATGGTGTTGAGGGCTTTAAAAACTTTTCTCATACCAAAACTATATATACTCAATCAAAATTCGATGGTTTGTTTGGGCTTTTTCGTCCTCCTTTTGGCTCAAAAGCTAAGAGTGCTATAAAGGGTCAAATTAAAGCTTAAAGTTTGGAATAAATATGCCAAAGATAAATCGTAATGGAGTTAATATCCATTTTGAAACATATGGCAATGGGCCAGCTATCTTTTTGACGCATGGCTTTTCTGATAACCTTGGCATCTGGAAAAATCAGATTAAGTCTTTTTCTAAAAATAATACTTTAATTCTATGGGATTTAAAGGGACATGGTAACACAGATGCTCCTGATGATATGATTCATTATAGTGAAGAAGAAACTATATTGGACATGTTAGAAATTCTTGACCATTTAAATATTAAGAAGGCTTCAATAGGAGGTTTTTCATTAGGTGGATATATGTCTTTAGCTTTTTATAGACAGTACCCCAATAGGGTTTCTTCGCTTTTAATAATTGATACTGGTCCTGGTTTTAAAAATGATGAAGCAAGAGAGGGTTGGAATAATTATGCTATTAAAAGTGCTGAAAAATACGAAAGCAGGAATCGTCAAGGGATTGGGAATGCAGCTAGAGGAATGTTAATTCAAAAAGACGATAGAATCATTAAATCTCTACCTGATATTTTAGTGCCAACTTTAATAATTGTTGGCGAAGAAGATAAACCATTTTTATCCGCAGCAGACTATATGAATAGTAAAATAAAAAATTCAGAAAAAAATATTATCCCTAATGCTGGCCACGCAGTTAATATTGAGCAGCCAGAACTGTTTAATAGTGCGGTTTTAGACTTTCTTAAAATATAAATCGATCTCTAAGTTTTTTTAAAATTAAAGCTCTTATTTTTCTTATTAAATATTGATATTTTTTAACCAATAATTTCTTTCGAATTTGTTTGCAATCCCTCGTTTAAAGGATATATTGCACTCAAGTTTGTAGGGGGATAAAGGAGCAAGTTGGATGCCGTCTATACTACAAGATTACTTACCTATAATAATCTTTATGAGCCTTTGTATGTTCATTACTCTGTTGCTCATCATCCCACCATTGCTAATCGCGCCAAAGAACCCCGACCCTGAAAAATTATCACCTTACGAGTGTGGCTTTGAACCATTTGATGACGCTAGATCAAGGTTTGATATAAGATTTTATTTAGTTGCAATTTTATTTATTATTTTTGATCTGGAAGTAGCGTTCTTATTTCCATGGGCAATAGTTTTTGGTGACATTGGTTTTTTTGGTTTCTTCTCAATGATGTTTTTTTTAACGATACTAACTATTGGCTTTATTTATGAGTGGAAAAAAGGAGCTCTTGAATGGGATTAATATTAGAGCATAATAAAAATGATTTTTCTTCCCAGATGTCTGATAAGGGATTTTTTGTAACGTCATCGGAGTCACTGATTAATTGGGCAAGAACTGGATCATTGCATTGGATGACTTTTGGATTGGCTTGTTGCGCCATTGAAATGTTTCAGGCTAATGGGCCTCGTTACGACCTAGAAAGATTTGGTACAGCACCAAGAGGGTCTCCAAGACAATCTGATGTTATGATAGTTGCAGGTACGTTAACTAATAAAATGGCTGGACCACTAAGAAAAGTTTATGATCAAATGCCTGAACCTAGATATGTTATATCTATGGGCTCATGTGCTAATGGAGGTGGTTATTACCACTACTCATACTCAGTTGTTAGAGGATGTGATAGAATTGTACCTGTTGATATTTATGTTCCTGGGTGTCCACCTACGGCCGAAGCGCTTATGTATGGAATTCTTCAATTACAAAAAAAAATTAGACGAACGGGGACTGTCGAAAGATAGTTATAGAAATGTTTAGAAGAAAAAATCATTCTGAATTGCTTGAAGATATAAAAGCACATCCAATTATAAGCAGCTATGTTATTGATCACGAGGTTTCAGCTGATGATCTTTCAATTTATATATCCAATAAAGATATTTATGATGCTCTCAAGATTTTAAAGGATGATGATAGTTTTCTTTTTTCTCAATTAACCGATTTATGCGGAGTAGATTGGCCTGAGAAGGAAATTCGATTTGAGGTTGTTTACAACCTTTTATCTATGTCAAATAATTCTAGGATTAGAGTGAAGTCTCTTACAGATGAGAAATATAATATTAAAAGTGTGTGTAAACTTTTTCCTTGTGCCGAATGGTATGAGCGTGAAGCATTTGATTTATTTGGTATTAATTTTATAGGAAATAAAGACTTGAGAAGATTGCTTACCGATTATGGTTTTGAGGGTCATCCTTTAAGAAAAGACTTCCCTCTTACTGGTTATGTAGAGGTAAGGTATGATGATGATAAGAAAAGAATTATCTACGAACCAGTTGAATTAAAGCAAGAATTCAGAAGTTTTGATTTTGAGAGCCCTTGGGAGGGAGTTAAGTACCCAGATGAAAATTTAGATAATGAGAATCTAGATGACAAATAAAAATACAGATAAGTTTAGAGTTAATTTTGGTCCTCAGCACCCTGCAGCTCACGGTGTTCTTAGGTTAATTTTAGATTTGGATGGAGAAGTTGTTGAAAGAGTTGAACCTCATATTGGTTTACTGCACAGAGGTACTGAAAAATTAATTGAAAATAAAACTTACTTACAAGCCTTACCTTATTTCGATCGCTTGGATTATGTAGCCCCGATGAATCAAGAACATGCATTCACTCTCGCAATCGAAAGCTTATTAAAAGTAACTGTCCCCAAAAGAGCTCAATATATTAGAGTTCTTTACTCTGAGATAGGAAGAATTCTTAATCATATGATCAATGTTCCCGCTCAAGCTCTCGATGTCGGGGCTCTTACGCCGACACTTTGGGGTTGGGAAGAAAGAGAAAAATTAATGGTTTTTTATGAGAGGGCTTGTGGATCACGACTTCATGCCGCTTACTTTAGAACTGGAGGAGTTCATCAGGATCTAGAAGATAACTTGATAGAAGATATTTATACTTTTTGCGATCCTTTCCTAAAAGTCTTAAATGACCTTGAGGGGCTTTTAACTGATAATAGAATTTTTAAACAGAGAAATGTTGATGTTGGTATTGTGACAAAACAAGATGTTTTGGATTGGGGTCTAACAGGTGTTATGGCTAGAGGTTCTGGTTATCATTGGGATTTAAGAAAAACTCAACCATATGAGGTTTATGAAGAGTTAGATTTTCAAATTCCTGTTGGAAAAAATGGCGATAATTATGATCGTTACTTAATTCGAGTAGAGGAGTGTCGACAGTCAATTTCACTTATAAAGCAGGTTATAAATAAAATGACTCCTGGTCCAATAATTTCTGATGATAAGAAAGTCTCTCCTCCAAAAAGAGCTGAAATGAAATCTTCTATGGAAGCACTCATTCATCATTTTAAACTTTATACTGAGGGTTATGATGTTGGTCCAGGTGATGTATATAGAGCTATTGAAGCTCCAAAGGGTGAATTCGGTGTTTATTTGATTTCTGATGGTACAAATAAGCCTTATAGATGTAAAATTAGAGCCCCAGGATTTGCACACCTTCAATCAATAGATTATTTAGGAAAGGGACATTTGCTTCCTGACTTATCAGCAATTTTAGGTTCTCTCGACCTTGTATTTGGCGAGGTTGATAGATGACTGTAAAAAGACTTGATAGTAATCAGCCAAAATCATTTTCATTTAGCAAAGAAGATATAGCTTTAATTAATAATACAATACAAAATTATCCTGATGGTAGAAAACAATCTGCTGTTGTTCCAAGTTTGTATATTGCTCAAAAAAGAGCAGGTGGTTGGTTACCTGAACAGGCAATTTTAAAAGTAGCTGAAATGCTAGATATGCCAAAAATGAGAGTTTTAGAGATAGCAAGCTTTTATTCAATGTTTAATTTAACCCCTACTGGCGATAATTTTATTCAGGTGTGTGGTACCACTCCTTGTTGGTTAAGGGGATCAGACGAAATTAAAAAAGCATGCCAAGATATGGTGGGGAATGAAGGCGAGGTTTCAAATGATAGCATTAGTTGGCTAGAAGTTGAATGTCTAGGGGCGTGTGTGAATGCACCTGCTGTTCAAATCAATGAAGATTACTATGAAGATCTAGACTATGAAAATATGAGACTACTAATAAATAATATTAAAGATAAAAAAGGTATGAAGATTGGATCCCAAACAGGAAGGGTTTCGTCAGAACCAAAGAAAACGGAAGAAAGTGATGCTTAAAGAAAAAGATAAAATTTTTAGTAATTTATATGGATTTGAATCACCTTCTTTGGAAAGCGCTAAAAAAAGGGATGATTGGTCTAATACTAAAGAAATTATTCAAAAAGGAAGAGATGGTATTATTGCTGAATTAACTCAATCTGGATTAAGAGGTAGGGGAGGTGCAGGATTTCCTACAGCAACTAAATGGTCTTTTATGCCAAAAGAATCAACAGGAAAGATACATTACCTTGTTGTTAACGCTGATGAATCAGAACCAGGAACTTGCAAAGACCGTGATATAATAAGACATGAGCCTCATAAATTACTCGAAGGTTGCATAATAGCGTGTGCTGCAATGGGCGCCCAAGTTTGTTATATTTATATTAGGGGTGAGTTTTATAACGAAAGAATGGTTTTAGAGGCAGCCTTAAAAGAAGCTTATGATGATGGCCTTGTTGGAAAAAATGCTTGTAATTCAGGATTGGATATTGAAATTTTTATTCATCATGGTGCAGGAGCCTATATCTGTGGAGAAGAAACGGCGCTTTTAGAAAGTCTTGAAGGAAAAAAAGGTATGCCAAGGTTGAAACCTCCTTTTCCGGCCACTTCAGGTCTTTACGGATGCCCAACCACAGTAAATAATGTCGAAAGTATAGCTGTAGTTCCGACAATTTTGAGAAGGGGGCCTAATTGGTTTTCATCTCTTGGGCGAGAAAGAAATGCTGGTACAAAAATATTTTGTATTTCGGGCCATGTAAATAATCCTTGTAATATTGAGGAGGAGATGGGTATCCCTTTAAAAGATCTGATTGAAAAACATGCTGGCGGTGTTATAGGCGGTTGGGAAAATCTTCTTGCAGTTATTCCAGGCGGCTCATCAGTCCCTATGTTACCTAAGTCAATTTGTGATGATGTTTTAATGGATTTTGATTCTCTTCAAGCAGTAAACTCAGGCCTCGGAACAGCAGCTGTTATTGTTATGAACAAATCAACTGATTTAATAAAGGCTATTTCAAGAATTTCATATTTTTACAAACATGAAAGTTGTGGTCAATGTACTCCATGTAGAGAGGGAACTACTTGGCTTTGGGAGATGATGGAAAAAATGGCCAATGGCCAAGCTCGTGTCGATGAAATTGATACCCTTCTAAATTTAACAAAAAGGATTGAAGGTCATTGTATTTGTGCACTTGGTGACGCAGCTGCTTGGCCTGTTCAAGGTTTAATAAGACATTTTCGAGATTACATGGAAGATAGATTAAATGAAACCAAAAAAGATATAGCGGCAGGACTTTGATGGCTAAAATTATAATTGATGGTGAAAATTTTGAAGTTGAAGATGGGGTATCTGTTATTCAGGCATGTGAAGAGTCCGGAATAGAAATACCCAGATTCTGTTATCACGAAAGATTATCCGTAGCTGGAAACTGTAGAATGTGTTTAGTCGATGTTGAGGATTCTAGGGGTATGAGTCCAAAGCCAGTTGCATCATGTGCGATTCCAGTGAGTGAAGGTTTAATTGTACACACAAAAACTGAAAGAGTTAAAAATGCTCGCGAAGGGATAATGGAGTTTCTCCTTATAAATCATCCTTTAGATTGTCCTATTTGTGACCAAGGTGGTGAGTGTGATCTACAAGACCAGTCTCTTGCCTATGGCCATGGCATAAGTCGTTACGAGCAAGACAAGAGATCAGTTGAAAATAAAGACATGGGTCCATTTATTAAAACTGAAATGACCAGATGTATTCACTGTACAAGATGTGTTCGTTTTTCTTCCGAAATTACTGGAGTTGACGAGATTGGAGCTATTGGAAGGGGAAGAGATATGGAAATAACTACATATCTTGATAAGGCCGTTCAATCTGAGTTATCTGGTAATGTTATAGATTTATGCCCAGTCGGAGCTTTAACATCAAAACCTTATGCATTCACTGCTAGGCCTTGGGAATTAAAACAAACTGAATCCATAGATGTGATGGATGCTGTAGGTTCAAACATAAGGATAGATACTAAAGGTAATAAAGTAATGAGAGTTCTGCCGCGCATTAATGAAGAAGTTAATGAAGAATGGATTTCAGACAAAACAAGATTTTTCTGGGATGGTCTTGGACTTCAAAGAATTGACAAGCCTTACTTAAAAGAAAATGGAAAATTTAAAGAGATTAGTTGGGAAAAGGCGATTAATGTAGTTTGTCAAAAGCTTAAAGGTTCTAAACCTGATGAATTAGCTTCTATTTCAGGTGATCTTTGTTCAATAGAATCTATATATTCACTCAAAAAATTAATGGATTCTCTAGGATCTCAAAATATTGAATGCAGGCAAGATGGATCTAGAATTTCTGGTGAAAGAGAGAGGTGGCTTTTTAATACTAAATTCTCTGGAATAGATGAGTCTGATGGCTGTCTTTTAATAGGAACAAATCCAAGGTTTGAAGCAGCATTAATTAATTCCAGGTTGTTACGTAAATCTAAAGAAAATGATTATTCGATAGGTTTGCTGGGCAAAGAAAATGACCTTAATTATGATTATGATTTTTTAGGAGATGACCCTAGTATTATTAAAGAACTTATTGATGGAACACATGCCTTTTGCTCAAAATTAGAATCAATGAGTAGACCTATAATGATAATTGGCCAAGGAGCTATAATAGGGGACTCTGGGGAAGATTTTTTAAACCTTACTATTAAATTGGCAAATAAATATAATTTTTTATCTTCAAATTGGAATGGCTTTAATGTTTTACATAATGCAGCTTCCAGGCCTGGAGCTATGGAAATTGGTTTCTTGCCTGGGCCAGAGGGTAGAAATTTAGATCAAATTATTGAAGGTTGTAATAATGGACAAATTTCAACATTATTCTTGTTGGGTGCAGATGAAGTCTTTTTAAATGAAGATTCTAATTGTTTTGTTATATATCAAGGTCATCATGGAGATAACGGAGCTCATCAGGCAGACTTAGTTTTACCTTCACCGTCTTTTAATGAACAAAATGGATTATTCATCAATACAGAAGGAAGAGTTCAAGAGTCTGTTAGAGCAACATTTCCAGTCGGTAGCGCCAAAGAAGACTGGGAAATAATTTCAATTATTGCAAAAGAAATGAATCTTGATTTTCAAATTAATAATTTTGACGAATTAAGAGATGAAATTTTTAGTTTATTCCCTGAGCTTTCAAATATTGATAATTGTATTTCTAGCGATAATCCAAAAGTGCAAGAGTTTAATGAAATAGAAGAACATAAATTTTACAATACTATAGAGAGTTTTTGGCTAACAAATTCAATTACTCGTTCATCAAAAATATTGTGTGATAGAAATAATTTTTCATCTAATGGGGTAGTAGATATTTAAAATGTCTTTATTTTTTATGAATTATATTCTTCCTTTGCTAATTATATTTTTACAATCAGCCTTAGTAATGGTCGCCGTTCTTTTGATGGCATATTTTGGTATTTACGCAGATAGAAAAATTTGGGCTGCAGTTCAGTTAAGAAAAGGGCCAAATGTAGTCGGCCCTTTTGGTTTGCTTCAATCAGGTGCTGATCTTTTGAAGCTTCTTTTTAAAGAAATCATTATTCCTGAAAAGGCAAATAAGATGATTTTTATTCTTGGCCCCATAGTAACCTGTTTTGTTGCTTTATCGTCTTGGGCGGTTATACCCTTCGCAGAAGGTTGGGTTGTTGCAGATATTAATGTTGGTATTTTATATATTTTTGCAGTCTCGTCTTTAGGTGTCTATGGAATAATTATGGGAGGATGGGCTTCTAATTCTAAATATCCGTTCATGGGCGCCATGAGATCAGCCGCTCAAATGGTATCGTATGAAGTTTCTATTGGTTTTGTAATAATTACAGTTCTTTTATGTGTCGGATCTTTAAATTTAAGCGATATAGTTAATGCCCAAAAGAATATTTGGTTTATTTTTCCTTTATTTCCAATGTTTATTGTATTTTTTGTTTCTGCATTAGCTGAGACCAATAGGCCACCTTTTGATCTACCCGAGGCCGAAGCTGAATTAGTGGCAGGATATCAAACAGAATACTCCTCTTCATTATTTATGCTTTATTTCCTTGGAGAGTTGGCAGCTACTTTTTTAATGTGTGCCATGATAACTATTTTATTCCTTGGGGGCTGGCTTCCACCTTTTGATGTTTTTCCTTTAACAGTAATTCCAGGCGTAGTTTGGTTTTTATTAAAAATGGCTTTTATTTTTTATCTTTTCTCTATGGTTAAAGCTTTGGTTCCCAGATATAGATATGATCAATTGATGAGATTAGGTTGGAAAGTTTTTCTTCCTATATCTTTAGCGTGTGTAGTTTTAACTTCTAGTTTCTTATTAATTTTTAATATTGCTCCATAGGTGTTGTAATGAAATGGTTAATTAATATCTTTAAGACTTATATTCAATGGGATTTTCTGACTGCATTTTTTGTTGGAATGAAATATTTTATTTTTAAAAAAAGAGCAACCATCAATTATCCATATGAGAAAGGTAAGTTGTCACCCAGGTTTAGAGGAGAGCATGCCTTAAGAAGGTATCCAAATGGAGAGGAAAGATGTATTGCGTGTAAATTATGCGAAGCAGTTTGTCCAGCTCAAGCTATAACAATTGATGCAGGTCCTCGCGATAAAGACGGTGTAAGAAAAACCATCCGTTATGATATTGATATGGTGAAATGTATTTATTGTGGATTGTGTCAAGAAGCATGCCCAGTCGATGCGATTGTTGAGGGTCCAAACTTTGAATTTGCAACTGAAACTCGTGAAGAACTTCTCTACAGTAAAGAGAAATTAATGGATAATGGAGATAGATGGGAAGTTTCATTAGTTAAAAATATAGAAAGGGATGCGCCTTTTCGATAGGTAAAGTTTTAATATGTTTCCAGCATTACTTTTTTATATTTTCTCTTTAACGATTATTGCATCAGCTTTGATGGTAATCTTTTCTAAACAACCTATTAATTCCATTCTTTTTCTTATTTTTTCTTTTATCAATGCAGCCGGTTTATTTCTTTTAGCGGGAGCGGAATTTTTAGCTTTAATTATTGTAATTGTTTATGTGGGGGCAGTAGCAGTTTTATTTCTTTTTGTAATAATGATGCTCGATTTTAATCCTGAGACGATAAAAGAGGAAACTAAAAAATATCTTCCTGTTGGTTTATTGGTTGGAAGTGTCCTTTTTGTTGAAATAATACTAATGATGAATTCTCCCGAAATTTTCTCAAAAGAATTTAAAATAATAGGAAGAATTGTTGAAACAGATCTTACTAATACTGAGATATTAGGACGCTTAATATATACTGAATATTTTCTTCAGTTCCAGATGGCAGGCTTTATTTTACTTGTTGCGATGATAGGCGCAATTGTATTAACCCTAAGACATAGAGATTTTGTTAGAAGGCAAAATATCCACGATCAAGTTTCTAGAGATCCCAATACAAGTATTGAGCTTATAGATATTGAGTTAAAAACAAGGAAATAATGAAATGATAGTTGAGCTTGGACATTATCTTATATTGGCTTCTATGCTTTTCACGATTGGAGTAATAGGAGTTTTTCTTAATAGAAAAAATGTAATTATAATACTTATGTCCCTTGAGTTAATTTTGCTAAGTATAAGTATAAATTTGGTTGCATTTTCATCCTTCCTTAACGACCCTGCCGGACAAATATTTTCACTCTTTATTTTAACAGTTGCCGCTGGTGAAGCAGCTATAGGTCTTGCAATTCTTGTTGTTTATTTCCGGAATGTTGGAAATATTGAAGTTGATCAAATTAATAAAATGAGGGGATAATGGCTTTAGTTTTTCTTGTATTTTTACCTTTATTTAGTGCACTATTTGTTGGTTTTTTTGGAAAAAGATTAAACCTTTTTGCAAGCCATATTTTCTCATGCTTGTTGATAATAATTCCATTTTTTATTTCAATATATTTTTTAAATTTATCTCTTTCTGGGAATTATAATCTAATCGTTCCTTTATTTAATTGGATAAACTCAGGTGATTTGGTTTCAGAATGGTCCCTTAGGTTAGACATGCTAACTTCGGTTATGCTTGTAGTTGTTACATCTGTATCATCGTTAGTTCACATTTACTCAATTGGATACATGAGTCATGACCCCCATCAGACAAGATTCTTTTCCTATTTATCCTTTTTTACTTTTTCAATGCTTATCTTGGTAACTTCAAATAACTTTCTACAATTATTTTTTGGTTGGGAAGGTGTTGGATTAGCTTCTTACTTACTTATAGGATTCTGGTATAAAAAAGAGAGTGCCAATTCTGCTGCAATGAAAGCTTTTGTTGTTAATAGGGTTGGTGATTTTGGTTTCTTGATTGGAATCGCAATTTTATTTTTTTCCACGAGATCTTTAGATTTCGATACAATTTTTTCTATGAAAGAACAACTACTTGCCAGTAGTTTTATACTTTTTGGCTATGAATTTAATACCTTGAATGCAGCTTGTTTTTTTCTTTTTATGGGAGCTATGGGTAAATCAGCTCAGCTATTTCTTCATACATGGTTGCCTGATGCAATGGAAGGGCCAACTCCAGTATCAGCCCTTATTCATGCTGCAACTATGGTAACAGCAGGTATTTTCTTAGTGGCAAGATGTTCGCCGTTATTTGAGCTATCCCCTTCAGTTTTATCATTTATTACGATTATAGGGGCAAGCACAGCTTTTTTTGCAGCTACAGTTGCATTAGTCCAAAATGACATTAAAAGGATTGTAGCTTATTCAACTTGCTCCCAATTAGGCTTTATGTTTGTTGCTTTAGGTTCAGGGGCCTATCAAATAGCAATTTTCCATCTTTTTACACACGCATTTTTTAAAGCACTTTTGTTTCTTGGTTCAGGTTCAGTTATACATGCTGTTTCAGATGAGCAGGATATTAGAAAAATGGGAGGTTTATATAAACTTATACCCACAACATGGATAGTAATGCTTATCGGAACTCTTGGATTGACAGGCGCTCCACTAATGTCTGGTTATTACTCAAAAGATGGTATTATCGAGGCTGCATTTGTCTCAACAACTCAAGGCCATACTTATGCTTTTTATCTGTTAGTTTTTTCAGCACTCTTAACAAGTTTTTATTCTTGGCGTTTAATATTTTTAACTTTTCATGGTAAAATTAATATTTCAAAAGATATCTTTTCTAAAATTCACGAAAGTCCAAAAGTAATGATCTTCCCATTATTTATACTTGCCTTTTTTACAATTTTTTCAGGTGCTTATTTTGTAGATTATTTTATGTCACACGATTACCAATTTTTATGGGAAGATGCAATTTACCTATCACAAAATAATCACGTAATTGAGGCAATTCATCATGTACCTAAGTGGGTAAAATACTCGCCTCTTTTAATGATGTTGACTGGTTTGGCAACTTCTTTTTTCTTTTATATAATATTCCCTAGTATACCAAAGTATTTAGCCAATACTTTTAATTCGTTATATAAATTTTTATTAAATAAATGGTATTTTGATGAATTGTATGAATTTTTATTTGTCTCTAATATCAAAAAGCTTGGTGCTTTCTTATTTAATTTTGGAGATAAAAAAATTATCGATGGATTTGGGCCTGATGGTGTTTCATCTCGCGTATTATATTTTGCAAAACAAATAGGAAGGCTTCAGACTGGTTATATTTATCATTATGCTTTTGCGATGCTCTTTGGACTTACTGTATTCATTTCTTATTTTTTTCTAAAAGGTTAATCTTATGCAAAGTTGGAATCTTTTATCAATTGTAACTTTTTTTCCTCTATTAGGGGCTTTATTTATACTAATATCTCCACAACAGGAAAAAGAGATTTCAGAAAGGAATTCTAAATCGCTTGCACTTTGGACTTCGATTATAACATTTTTAGTTTCACTATTATTATTATACGGATTTGACTCTGGAGATCCCTCTTATCAGTTTTATGAAAGGATAGAGATCGCAAATGGACTAATGACATATCAAATGGGAGTTGATGGAATATCAATACTATTTGTTATGCTTACAACATTCTTAATGCCATTTTGTATTTTAGCTAGCTGGAATTCTGTAAAAGATAGAGTTCAGAGCTTTATGATATCTTTTCTTGTTCTAGAGACTCTGATAATCGGAACATTCTGTTCCTTAGATATAATACTCTTTTATTTGTTTTTTGAGAGTGTATTGATACCAATGTTTATAATAATAGGTGTTTGGGGTGGAGAAAGAAAAGTTTATTCCGCATTTAAATTTTTTCTTTATACACTTTTAGGATCTGTTTTAATGCTTGCAGCTATTATTTTTCTTTATACAAGCACTGGTAGTACTGAATTAATTATCATATCTGAAAATTTTGATACAAAAAGTTCATCCCAATATTTTCTATGGTTGGCTTTCTTTTGTTCGTTTGCTGTAAAGTTACCAATGTGGCCAGTTCACACATGGCTGCCAGATGCTCATGTGGAGGCACCTACATCAGGATCAGTAATATTGGCAGCTGTTTTATTAAAAATGGGTGGTTATGGATTTTTAAGATTTTCTCTTCCACTTTTTCCTGAGGCAAGCCACTACTTTGCTCCCTTTATGTTTACTCTCAGTCTTATTGCAATTATTTACACATCTCTTGTGGCATATGTGCAGGAGGATATTAAAAAATTAATAGCATATTCATCAGTGGCTCATATGGGTTTTGTAACTTTAGGAATTTTTACTTTTAGCACTCAGGGTATTGAAGGTTCGATATATCAAATGTTATCACATGGACTAATATCTGCAGCCTTATTCTTTTGTGTAGGAATAATATACGATAGATTACACACTAGAAAAATTAAAAATTATGGTGGCTTAGTCTCAATAATGCCAAATTTTGCAGTTTTCTTTATGTTATTTACAATGGCTAATGTTGCTTTGCCAGGTACTAGTGGTTTTGTTGGAGAATTTTTAACAGTAATAGCTGCATTTAGTATTTCTAAAATAGTGGCATTTTTTGCAGCTACAGGAGTAGTCTTATCAGCTGTTTATGGATTGTTTTTATATAAAAATGTAGTCTTTGGTAAGATAACAAACGAAACAATTGAACTTTTAAATGATTTAACCGTTAGAGAAAAAATAATTTTATTTCCCCTTGCAGTTTTAATAATTTTTTTCGGTATCTTTCCTTCACCAGTTTTAGATTTAATTAGCGAATCTTCAAATAATCTAGTAGCTATACTTGATCTTCAAATAACTCATAATAATGTCTCGGGAGTGAAATAATGAATTTATTTCTTAATGACTTATTACTAATCATTCCTCAATTCTTTCTATTATTTTCAGCAATTATCTTGCTGATGTTAGGATCATTTACAAAAAAAAATTCAGCAAAGATTATAGTTTACTTCTCAGTTTTGACTCTTTTTTTAGTGACGTTTTTGGAAATTTTTATGCCTTGGGATATTCACGTAATTTTTAATAATTCTTTAGTTGAGAATGGCTTTTCTAGATTTGTTAAAAGTATAATTTTTATGTCATCGGCTTTTGTAATAATTTTATCATCGAAATGGCTTATACGTTACGATGAAAAAGCATTTGAATATCCCATTCTAATCCTTTTTTCTTCATTAGGTATGTCTTTGATGATATCTGCAAATGATCTAATAACGCTTTATTTAGCTATAGAACTTCAAAGTTTACCTCTCTATGTAATGGCTGCTTTTAAAAGAGATAGTGTTGAATCAGGTGAGGCAGGCATTAAGTATTTTGTTCTAGGCGCTCTATCCTCATCTTTATTTTTATTTGGCTCTTCTTTGATTTATGGTTTTACAGGCTCTATTGAATTTTCTGAAATATCTAGAAGTATAGATATTTTGAATATTAACTCTGGAATAGTTGTTGGAATTGTTTTTATACTTTCAGGTCTTATATTTAAAATTTCAGCGGTACCTTTTCATATGTGGACCCCCGATGTTTACGAGGGTTCAGCAACTCCTATAACGGCTTTTTTTGCAACAGCACCTAAGATGGCTGCAATGTGTATGTTGGTTAACATTTTATATGGACCTTTTTCAGGAGCCTTTGAGTCGTGGCAGCAAATTATCATATTTGTATCTATTGCCTCTATGAGTTTAGGGTCATTTGTTGCGATTAGACAAACAAACATCAAAAGACTTCTCGCTTATAGCTCTATTTCTCATATGGGATTCGCGCTTATTGGATTAATTTCACCATTATCTCAATTAGGTGTTCAGGCGCTATTAATTTACATGCTAATTTACATTGTAACTAACTTAGGGGTTTTTGCATGTATTATAAGCTTGGAGAAGAATGAAGGAGAGACAATCTCTAATACTGATGATTTGTCAGGTCTTTCAAAAAAATATCCTTTCATATCCTTTAGTATGGCTATGCTAATGTTTTCCTTTGCTGGTATACCACCGCTGGCTGGGTTTTTTGGAAAATATTTGATATTTAGATCTGCTATAGAAAATGGTTTAATTGAGATAGCTGTTTTTGGTTTAATTATAAGTGTTGTTGCTGCTTTTTATTATATTAGGATCATAAAAATTATGTATTTTGATGAATCAAACATTAAAATAACAATGTTATCCTCTAAAGGACTTAATATAACAAATGTAATATGTACTATTTTTATAGTCTTTTTTATTTTTATATATAGCATCTTTCCAATTTCTGAGTTAGCAGATTTGGCCGCATCCTCCATCAATTAAATGATTGAACTTGATCCCTATACCGGTATCCTGCATTACAAAGAAATTGATAGCACCAATAATGAAGCTAAAAAATTAATTAATAGTCAAGAAGACCTACCTTATTGGATTATTGCTGATAAACAAACCTCTGGAAGAGGAAGGAAGGATAGATTTTGGGATTCACCAATTGGAAATTTTATGGGAACATATGTTTTAAAGATTGAGGGTGAAAGAAGAATTTTACCTCAACTTTCGTTTGTTTCAGCTTTAGCTATTCACAATACTATAATGGAATTTCGACCAAACGATAATTATGAAATAATGCTTAAATGGCCTAACGATATTATCGTCAATAATAAGAAATGCGGTGGTATTTTAATTGAAAACCTCTCCTCTGAAAGTAATTTACTTCATACAATAGCAATTGGTATAGGTGTGAATCTTAAAAGCTCACCCAAACACTCTACTTTTCCCTCAGGTAATCTTTTACAAGAATTTAATAAAAAAATAGAAAGAGACGATTTCCTTATGTCTATGAATAAAAATATCTTAAAGTTTCTTTCGCTTTGGGATAATGGGAATAATTATCAAGATATTCTTAATAATTGGAAATCCAAAGCATATCTTTTAAATAGCAAGGTTGCCGTAAGTTTGCCAAATGGCGATAAAAAAGAGGGTATTTTTTCTACAATTGATGAAGAGGGAGGCCTAATATTGCTTAGCAATAATGGTCAGGAAGATATATTTTATGCAGCTGAAATTTTTGAAGGATTATAAATGAAAAATACATATTTTCTTCCGTTAGGCGGTACTGGTGAAATAGGAATGAATTTAAATCTCTATGGATATGGGGAGAGTGATAACGCTGATTGGATAATGGTTGACTGCGGAGTTACTTTTTCTCAATCAGGGCTTCCTGGCATTGATCTACAAATGCCAGATCCAACTTTTATTGCTTCACAAAAAGAAAATCTAAAGGGGGTTATTCTTACTCATGCCCATGAAGATCATATAGGAGCAATGCCTTTTATTTGGCCTTATTTTGACTGCCCTATATATACAACTCAGTTTACTGCTACTTTATTAATTGAAAAATTTAATGAACATAATATCGATTATGAAAATAAATTAAAAATTCTTAGTGAAGGAGATATAATCAAAATCTCTTCTTTTGAGATAATGGCTATTGGATTAACACATTCAATTCCTGAAATGAATGCCCTTTTAATTAAAACTCCTTCAGCTAATATTTTTCATACAGGTGACTGGAAAATCGATAATGATCCTTTAGTTGGTGATGGATTTAATAGCAAAGATCTTTTAAATTTTAATGATTTAAAAATTGATACCATGGTTTGCGATTCAACAAATGCAATAGTACCAGGCAGATCAGGTTCAGAGCTAGAAGTTAAAGAATCTCTTGATAAAATTATCGGAGAAATTGATGGTAGAATATTTATAAGTACATTTGCCTCAAATGTTGCGAGACTTTACTCAATTGCTGAAAGTGCTGCAAAACATGACAGACATGTTGTTTTATCAGGCCGTGGGATGCATAGAATCGTAAATGCAGCAAAATCAGTCGGAATTTTAAAGGGTCTACCAGAATTTGTAGATGAAGAAGATGCTGGATATCTTCCAGCAGAAAAAACTCTTATTCTTTGTACTGGAAGCCAAGGAGAGTACAGGGCAGCTTTATCAAAAATTGCCCGCGATCAACATCAGCACATAGTTGCAGAGAAAGGCGATACAGTTATTTTTTCATCAAAAATCATTCCAGGAAATGAATCTGGAATTTTAAATCTTCAAAATTTATTTGCTAAAAAAGGAGTTAACATTATTACCGGTAAGGATGAGTTTATTCATGTTTCTGGGCATCCTTGTCAGGATGAATTATTAGAAATGTTTAGTTTAATTAAACCAACCTCAGTAATTCCAGTACATGGAGAGTTTCGTCATTTGACCGCTAATGCCAGTCTTGCTGAGGCTAATGGTATAAAAAAATCATTAGTTATTGAAAATGGTACTATGGTTAAGGTTTCTAAAAACGATATAGTTATTGAAACTGAGGTTGAAAATGGAAGACTTTATAAGGATGGAAAAATTATAGTTTATGATTATGAATCACCATCTAATGAAAGATCTAAGTTATCTCAGACTGGTCTAATCATAGTAAGTTTGGTTCTTGTTAATAATAAAATAAAAGGTAAACCAGTAATAAAAACATTTGGTATACCTGAGTTTGATAAGGATGGAATTAGATTTGATGATTGGGTTATGCAAGCTTTAAACAATGTTCTAGGTTCTAAAAATAAAGGGGGAAATCTAGAAAGTAAGATTAGAAATTCTATAGTTAGGCAAATTAAAAGTATATGGGGCAAAAAGCCGAAAGTAGAGATTATTTTTAATTAAATTAATTTTATTATTGAGGAGTAAATATGTTAGGACCTTTAAATCATGTCGGTATAGCAGTGCCTTCTATTGATGCTGCAGCTGAAGTGTATAAAAATTTATATGGTGTTGTTGATATAACTGATCCCGGCGAGTTGCCGGCTCAAGGCGTGCGCTTCTGTTTTGTTAATCTTCCAAATAGTCAAATTGAATTAATTGAACCATTGGGCGAAAACTCTCCAATTGATAATTTTTTAATCAAAAACCCTAAAGGCGGGCAACATCATGTTTGTTTTGAGGTTAATGATGTTCATTTAGCAAAAAAAGAAATGGAAGAAAAGGGAGCAAAAGTTTTAAATGAACCAAGAATAGGGGCTCATGGTACATTAGTTATTTTTGTTCACCCAAAAGACTCAAGCGGAGTCTTAATTGAGCTTATGGAGCCAACTAGATAACAGTAAGCTCTTCCTAATCTTGTCCTATTAGTTATAGTTGTTTGTGGGTGTTAAAGAGTTTATGGTGAAAATTGTAAATTAAAAAAATATTTTGGAATTGATTAATGCTTTGGTCTAACTACTTCATACCTACTCAGAAAGAGAACCCTGCAGACGCTAAAATCCCTTCTCATAAATTAATGGTTAGATCTGGAATGATTAAGCAAGAGAGTGCAGGGATTTACTCATGGCTTCCATTAGGTATTAAGGTTCTTAAGAATATAGAAAATATTATTCGGCAAGAACAGGAGAGAGCTGGGGCAATTGAAATTTTAATGCCCACCCTTCAATCATCTGATCTATGGAGTGAGTCTGGAAGATATGATGGTTATGGCGAGGAAATGCTTAGAGTCGTTGATAGGCATGACAGAACATTAATTTACGGACCTACCAATGAAGAGCAGGTTACTGAAATTTTTAGAAAATATGTTAAGTCATATAAAAATTTACCTTTAAACCTCTATCATATTCAATGGAAGTTTAGAGATGAGATTCGGCCTAGATTTGGTGTAATGCGGGGAAGAGAGTTTCTGATGAAGGATTCATATTCTTTTGATCTAAACGAAGACACTGCAAAAATATCATATTATAAAATGTTTGTAGCTTATCTTAAAACTTTTCAAAGAATGGAATTAAAAGCAATTCCTGTTTCAGCAGAAAGCGGACCTATAGGTGGAAACTTAAGCCATGAGTTTTCTGTAATTGCACCAACCGGTGAGTCAGAAATTTTTTGTGATAAAAGTATATTAGATCTAGATATTAATAAGAAAAATCTTACAACTGATAAAGAAATTTCAGAAGCTGTTGAGAATTATTTAAGTTTTTATTCAGCAACAGACGAAAAGCATGATGTAAATAATTTTAACAAAACTGTTAAAAAAAAGGATCAAATATCCGGAAGGGGAATTGAGATTGGGCATATTTTTTCATTTGGGGATAAATATTCCAAGCCAATGAAAGCATCCATTGTTAATGCTGATGGAAAAATTTCTGATGTTTATATGGGCTCTTATGGCATCGGTGTTTCAAGGTTAGTGGCTACTATTATAGAGTGTTTTAATGATGATGATGGTATTATTTGGCCAATATCAGTTGCACCCTTCAAAGTTAATATTATTAATTTAAAAAATAACGATGATGATTGTTATAGCAAATGTATAGAGATTCATAATTTATTAGAAAAATTAGGTATTGAAACCATCTTTGATGACAGAGATGAAAGTGCAGGTAAGAAGTTTTCTGATGGAGATTTAATAGGTGTACCTTTTCAATTAATAATTGGTCCAAGAGAGTTAAAAAATGGCAATGTTGAATTAAAGATTAGAAAAACTAATAAAAAAGAAATTATCTCATTTGAAAGAGCCATTGATAAAATTAAAAGTATAATATTTGAGGAATAGTTTTGAAGAGTTTTTTTCTAGAGTGGTGGATTTCAAAACGTTATTTAAAACCCAAGGGAAAAGAACGGTTTTTTTCAATTATAACATTACTTTCCTTTTTTGGTATCTCTTCAGGAGTTACGATTTTAATAATAGTTATGTCTGTTATGAATGGGCTTAGGTCTGAGCTATTTGATAAAATTATTGGCTTAAATGGGCATACATTAATTTATTCAACTTCAGATCAGGGTATTAAGAATTCAGATGAAATTTATGATAAACTAAAAGAAATTACTGAGGTGGAAAGTGTCATTCCGATACTTGAGGCACAGGTTTTGGTTATGGGTGAAGATCAGTCATCTGGAGCTCTCTTAAGAGGTGTATCTCCTAAAACTTTAAATTCATTAAAAATAATAACATCAAATGTTTTATATGGTGATGTTAAAAATATCAAACAGGGCGAAGCTGTCATTGGATCAAGGTTAGCCTCTTCATTAGGTCTATATATAGGTGATAATATAACTCTTTTATCTCCAAGGGGCATTAACTCTCCGTTTGGAACAATACCAAGATCTTTATCATTTGATGTTAAAGGAATCTTCGAAATTGGAATGACTGATTATGACGGTAGTGTTGTATTTTTAAATATAGAAGACGCTAGACAGATTTTAAACTTAGAAAAGGTTTACGGTGTTATAGAGGTTATGCTGACTGATGCAGAGACATCTCTTTTAGTAAAAGATAAAATTGATTTAAAGCTAGTTGATTATGATGTTTATTCAAGAGATTGGAGAGAAACAAATTCAAGTTTAGCAGAGGCAATGATGGTAGAAAAAAATGTTATGCTACTTGTTTTATCTCTTATTTTAATAATTGCCGGCATTAATATTGCATCTGGTTTGGTAATGCTTATTAAGGACAAAGGAAGGGAAGTATCTATATTAAGGGCTATGGGAATGAGCAAATTCAGTGCATCAAGAATTTTTATTATATCAGGTCTTAAAATAGGTTTTTTTGCAACTTTTTGGGGAGTTCTTATTGGTGTTTTAATTAGTCCATACATTGAAGAAATAAGGCTTATTTTTTCTTATATCTTTCAGGTAACTTTTTTTAATCCAGAATTTTATTTTTTATCTGAACTACCTTCAGAATTAAAATTTTCTGATGTGTTAATGGTCGGAACTATATCTATGGTAATGTCTTTTTTATCAACAATATATCCATCATACAGGGCAATTGCCCGAGATCCTGTTGAGGCTCTGAGAAATGAGTAACATTTTAGAGCTAAAAAAAATTACAAGAAACTATCAATTGAATAATAAAACTTTGCATATTTTTAAAGATATCAATCTTTCAATAAAAACAAAAGAGAGCGTTGCTTTAGTTGGACCATCTGGTTGTGGTAAAACATCTCTATTGCACATAGCAGGTCTTCTTGAAGCTCCTTCATCAGGTGAAGTTTATCTTAATAATCAGAAAGTAAATTGGAATTCAGATAAGGATTTATCAATCTCCCGATTAAGAGATATAGGTTTTATTTTTCAATTTAATAATTTATTGGATGATTTTAACGCTAAAGAAAATATTGCTTTACCTTATATAATTTCAGGGCACGAGAAAAAAATTGCATTTGATAAAGCTGAAATACTTTTATCAAGAGTTGGATTAGAAGATAGGATGAAAAGCTTTCCAAATCAATTATCAGGGGGCGAGCAACAAAGGGTAGCTATAGCAAGGTCTTTAATAAATGAGCCATCTATCATTTTGGCCGATGAGCCTACTGGAAACCTTGATTTTAAAGCAAGCATGAATGTTATGGAGTTATTCAGTGAACTTGTTGAGGAGTATAGTTGTAGTATTATTTTAGCAACTCACGACTTAAGCATTGCCGATCTTCAAGACAGAATTATTTCAATTGATGATCTGAGAATTTAAATGTCACAATATTTAAACGAAAAAATCAATACTTCCGTTAATTTCATTCCTCTCCGAGTTACAACGCCTTATTCATTGTTGCAAGGCGCAATAACAATGGAAAAAATTTCTGCAAATTGTATCAACTACAATATACCAGCTGCAGCAATGGTTGATAATAATAATTTATTTGGCGCCCTTGAGTTTTGTGAGCATATGTCTGGCAATGGTATACAGCCAATAATTGGTTGTAATTTGGCTATCGTTTATGGAAAATATAGGGGTTACTTACCTTTGCTCTGCTCGACAAGGAAAGGTTACAAAAACTTAATTAAATTATCTTCGGAGGTTTATATTAATGATTATGGGGATGAGGAGGTTAGTCTCGATAGAGTACTTGAAATGGATGAGGGTTTAATTTGTTTATCAGGAGGTGATGGTGGATTAATTAACAATCTTTTTATCGATAATCAAAAAAAAGAAGCAAATGATATTATTAAAAAAATTAAATCAAAATTTTTTGATAGGTTTTATATTGAATTACAAAGAACTGGTTTAAGCGATATTGAATCTGATTTGCTTGAGAGTGCCTATGCACATGACATTCCTCTGGTTGCGACAAATCCTTCTTATTTTAATTCTAAAGAGGAATATATGGCTCACGATGCTCTGTTGTGTATAAATCAATCTACAACAGTTGATGCATCAGAAAGGTTTCGTCTTACACCTGAGTTTTATTTTAAGAATCCAAAACAAATGTCCGATCTTTTTTCTGATATTCCAGAGGCTATAGAAAATACAGTTGAAATCGCAATGAGGTGTTCTTATAAAGTTGCAACATCAAACCCAAAGCTACCAAGGTTTAGTGGCTTGGATCTTAATGGAGAGGCCTCAGAGTTCAAAAAACAAGCTGAAATTGGATTGGAAAGTAGGTTAAAAATTAATCCAGTTAAAGACCCTGAAATATATTGGAAAAGATTAAAATCAGAAATTGATATTATAACTAGAATGGAGTTTCCTGGTTATTTCTTAATTGTTGCTGATTTTATAAAGTGGTCTAAAAATAATGAAATTCCTGTTGGGCCTGGAAGGGGTTCTGGAGCGGGTTCTTTAGTGGCTTGGGCATTAACTATAACTGACTTAGATCCAATTAGATTTAATTTAATTTTCGAAAGATTTTTAAATCCAGAAAGAATTTCTTTACCAGATTTCGATATTGATTTTTGTCAAGAAAGACGNGATGAAGTTATTAATTATGTTCAAGAAAAGTATGGAAGAGATAAGGTTGCTCAAATTATAACATTTGGNACCCTTCAGTCTAGGGCAGTTTTAAGAGATGTTGGACGTGTTTTAGGATTACCTTACGGACAAGTTGATAGAATTTGCAAGCTTATACCAAATAATCCTGCAAACCCAACCACACTTGGTGAAGCAATAAAAGGTGATGCTAGAATAAGAGATGAAAGCGACCAAGACCCCGATATAGAGAAAATGCTAAATATAGGATTAAGCCTTGAGGGTCTGTATAGAAATGCTTCTACTCATGCTGCTGGGTTGGTAATTGGTGATAATAGTCTTCAGGATTTTATCCCTCTCTATAGAGATCCAAGGTCTTCAATGCCAGTAACACAGTTTAAAATGAAATGGGCTGAAGCCTCTGGATTAGTAAAGTTTGATTTTTTAGGTTTAAAAACTTTAACAGTAATTGATAAGACTCTTCAGTTAATAGAAGAAAAAACTAATAAAAAAATTGATATCCTACAAATTCCTTTGGATGATGAAAAAACATTTAAACTTCTAAGTACAGGTAATGCAATAGGGATTTTTCAGCTTGAAAGCTCAGGCATGAGGGATGTTCTTAGAAATTTGGAGCCTGATTGTTTTGAGGATATTATTGCTTTAGTAGCTTTGTATCGCCCTGGACCAATGGAAAATATTCCAAAATATATAGCATGTAAAAAAGGCGAAGAAAATCCTGATTACATGCACCCACTTTTGGAAGATGTTCTTAAGGAAACTAATGGCGTTATTATTTATCAAGAGCAAGTTATGCAAATTGCACAAATACTTGCAAATTATAGCTTGGGTGAGGCAGATATCCTAAGGAGGGCTATGGGTAAAAAAATTAAATCTGAGATGGATGATCAAAAAGAGCGTTTTGTAAATGGTGCTTTAGGTAACGGTATTCAAAAAGATAAGGCTAATTATATATTTGATTTGGTTGCAAAATTTGCAGGTTATGGTTTTAATAAATCCCATGCTGCCGCATATGCTTTAATAGCATATCAAACAGCTTATCTTAAAGCCTATTATCCAGAATATTTTTTAACAGCATCAATGACTATGGATATTGAAAATACAGATAAATTAAGTGTTTTTGCTAATGAGTGTAAAAGAATGGGTATTAAAATTTTACCCCCAAGCATTAACCATTCTTTGATGCGATTTGATGTTCAAGATGGAGCGGTTAGGTATGGTTTGGGTGCAATAAAAAATGCTAGTCAGCAATCTATGGTTAAAATCAATGATGAGGTTTGCAAGGGCGGAGAATTTAAATCACTTCATGATTTTGCACAAAGACTAGATCACAATATATTAACAAAGAAAAATCTAGAAAATTTATCTTATGCTGGGGCATTCGATGAAATTGAGTCTAATAGAAATGTTGTTTATTCGTCAGTTGATATATTATCAAATATTTCTAGTTCAGCAGAAAAGGCTAAATCTGATAATCAAGAAAATTTCTTTGGAGAAGAGTTTAAGACTTTTAATCATATTTCCCTTCCTTCCGTTCCAAAATGGACAAATGAAATAAAACTTCAGAAGGAATTTTCTGCTATAGGCTTTTATTTAACAGGTCATCCCCTAGAGGATTATAAGGACTTAATTCAAAGACAAAAAATTGTCTCCTATTCTGACGCTATCAATGGAGATAACTATAAGTATAAAATTGCTGGAACAATATCCTATGTTATGGAAAGACGGTCTAAAGGTGGAAAAAGGTTTGCATTTGTAGGTTTGACAGATAGCGAAGGACCTTTTGAGATTACTATTTTTTCTAATTTACTCTCTAGGGTTAGAGATCAGATTATTCCGGGTATGTCTGTCGTTATTGATGTTGAGATTCAAAGAGAAAAAAATAATAATAGACTTCTTACAAACTCAATTACCCCAATAAATGAATTTTCTTCTCAAACCCTGTCTAATATGAAAATCTATATTGATAATCCAAGTTCAATTAAAACAATAAAAAATAGATTGAATAGACCAGGTAATTCTGAGGTATCAATTTGTTTTATCTCAGTAAAAAATCAAGTTCATAAAGTTGAGTTATCACTAGGAGTTAAATTTTATATTGATCCATCAATTATTAGCTCAATTAAAGATATTGATGGAGTTTCAAAAATAGAAGAAATTTAAGTTTTATGTTGCAGTTATCCTTAATAATGCTTATATCGTTTTTATCACACACACGAACACATAGCTAACCGGTCCTTAATTGGATTTTGTTCGTGGAGGTTAAACCGGAAAAAGGAGGTACACATGGCGTTACCAGAATATTCAATGAATGATCTTTTAGAGGCTGGAGCTCATTTTGGGCATCAAAAGCATAGATGGAATCCTAAAATGGAATCCTATATCTTTGGAATAAGAAACAATATTCATATACTAGATCTTTCACAAACCATTCCTTTACTTCATCAAGCTCTATCTGCAGTTAGAGATGTTACTAAATCTGGGGGTAGAATATTATTTGTTGGAACTAAAAGGCAAGGTCAAGAAATAATTGCTAATGCAGCAAATGATTGCGCACAATACTATATGAATCATAGATGGTATGGAGGAACTCTCACCAATTGGAAAACTATTTCTAAAACTATTTCTAGACTTCGTTCAATTGAGGAATTATTAGACGGTGAAGATTCATCCGGTCTTACAAAAAAAGAATTATTAAAAATGAATCGAGAAAGAGAAAAATTAGACACCTCAATTGGCGGAATAAAGGATATGGGTGGATTGCCTGATTTAATTTTTGTTCTTGATACTGTTAAAGAACAAATAGCAATTCAAGAGGCTACCAAATTAAATATTCCAATAGCAGCTGTAATAGATTCTAATAGTAATCCAGAAGGAATTACTTACCCAATTCCTGGTAATGATGATTCTACAAAAGCAATTGCCTTATATTGTGATTTATTATCAAAGGCTGCTTTAGACGGTATTGCTCAATCACAAAGCGAAACTGCTGACAGCACCTCGATTGAAAAAGTTAAAAAATCTTCAAAAGAAAAACCTACTCCAAAGGCAGAAGAACCTGTAGTAGAGGAAGAGGCTCCAAAGGCAGAAGAACCTGTAGCAGAGGAAGAGGCTCCAAAGGCAGAAGAACCTTTAGCAGAGGAAGAGGCTCCAAAGGCAGAAGAACCTGCTAAAAAATAAGAGTAAATAAGATTTAGGTGAATTAAGTTATAAATTTTAAAAATTAATTTTGAAATCAGGGGTAATAATTAAATGTCAAACATTTCTGCATCATTAGTTAAAGAGTTAAGAGATAAAACAGGCGCTGGCATGATGGATTGTAAAAATGCTCTTAATGAGAATAATGGAGATATAGAATCTTCAATTGACTGGCTAAGGACAAAAGGCTTGGCAAAAGCCGCTAAGAAATCAGGAAGAGTAGCATCTGAAGGCTTAATAGCCATCTCTTCATCGGATAACTTTAGTGCAATTGTAGAAGTTAACTCAGAAACTGATTTTGTTGCTAGAAATGATACTTTCCAAGCTGTTGCAAATACAATAAGTTCTCTAGGTTTATTATCTTCAAATATTGATGATTTAAAAAAACAAAATATTAGTGAAAAAAATATAAATGTCGAAAATTATATTACAGAAATGATCTCCTCTATAGGTGAGAATATAAATCTCAGAAGAATGACAAGATTTGAATCATCGAATAGCCATGTCTCTACTTATATCCATGGGCAAGTTAATGAAGGTCTTGGAAAGATTGGAGTTATGGTCAACTTTAAATCAGANTCTGAAAAAGGGTCCTTAGATGAATTAGGAAAAAAGATAGCAATGCATATTGCAGCAACTAATCCATTATCAGTTTCTATTGATGGTATTCCGTCAGAAACTCTAGAGAGAGAGCGTAATATTTTAATAGAAGAGGCAAGAGAGTCAGGTAAGCCTGAAGAAATAATTGAAAAAATGATTGATGGACGATTAAAGAAATTTTATCAAGAAAGCGTTTTGTTAGAGCAAACATATGTAATTGATGGTGAGAGCAAGGTTTCAACTGTTCTTGAGTCACTAAGTAGTCCAGTTGAAATTATTGAATTTGTAAGATATGAGCTTGGAGAAGGTATCGAGAAAGCTTCTGATGAAGATTTTGCTAGCGAAGTAGATTCAATGGTTTCTGGAAACTGATTATAAAAAATAAATTTATATTTTTTTCTAATAGAATTTTAATTCCTCATTTAGTAACATGTATTTCGTTTAATAATCGGGGTGTACATGTCAAATGTTCGTTATAAGCGAATTCTTCTAAAAATTTCAGGTGAATCATTAATGGGTGATGATTCTTATGGTATCGATGTTAAGACCGTAGACAGAATAGCTTCTGAAATATCTCAAGCTTGCGACTTAGGAATACAGCTTTGTTTAGTTATAGGTGGGGGTAATATATTCAGAGGACTAGCAGGTTCTGCAAAAGGTATGGACCGAACTAGCGCAGATTATATGGGCATGTTAGCCACTGTTATGAATGCTTTGGCTATGCAGAACTCTCTAGAAAGAATAGGTGTTCAAACAAGGGTTCAATCAGCAATAACTATGACCTCTGTTTGCGAGTCATATACGAGAAGAAGAGCAATTAGACACATGGAAAAAAATCGAGTAGTGATATTCGCTGCAGGTACTGGGAATCCATATTTTACTACAGATACTGCAGCAGCATTACGTGCTAGTGAAATGTCTTGTGAGGCATTATTCAAAGGAACAAAAGTAGACGGTGTATACTCTAAAGATCCTCATAAGTATGATGATGCCATTAAATATAAAAATATTTCTTTTCAAGACGTTCTTACTAAAAATTTAAAGGTACTTGATGCTTCGGCAATTTCATTGGCAAGAGACAATGATATTCCTGTGATTGTTTTTTCAATTACAGAAAAAGATTCTTTTTTAAAGGTTTTGAATGGTAGTGATGAGTCTTCAACAATTATAAATTAAATGTGAGAGAGAAAAGTGACTGAAAAACTTAATATTGACGATTTAAAGAGAAGGATGGAAGGAACGATAAGTTCTTTTGGCCATGATCTATCTGGGTTAAGAACTGGTAGAGCTTCAGCCAATATGATTGATCATGTAACAGTGGATGCATATGGATCCAAAATGCCTATTGAGCAAGTTGGAACTATATCAGTTCCAGAGCCTAGAACTATTTCTATACAGGTTTGGGATAAGGGTCTTGTAATTTCAGTAGAAAAAGCAATACAAGAGGCCGGCTTGGGATTAAACCCACAAACAGATGGTCTATTAATTCGAATTCCTGTACCAGAGTTAAATGAAGAAAGACGACAAGAACTTATTAAAATAGCAGGAAAATATACTGAACAATCAAAAATTGCTATTAGAAATATTCGAAGAGATGGAATGGATTCTATTAAAGATATGGAAAAGAATTCTGATATTGGTAAGGATGAAAGTGTTTCATTATCATCAGATGTTCAGGACTTAACTGATTCCTATATTAAAAAAATAGATGAAACTTTAGCTACTAAAGAAAAAGAAATTAAACAAGTATAGTTTTTTATGAAAACTTCTGAAAAAAGAGAAAATAATCTTTCTCATCTTGCAATTATTATGGATGGAAACGGAAGATGGTCAGAACAAAAAGGTTTGCCTAGGGAAGATGGCCATAAAGAAGGTGTTAAATCTCTAAGAAAGCTTTTAAGGTATATAGATGATTTTAATATTCCATACTTAACAGTTTTTAGTTTTTCCACTGATAACTGGAAGAGACCAAAGTCTGAAATTTCTAATCTAATGAATCTTTTAAGAAAATTTATCCAAACTGACTTAATTGAGCTTCATAATAAAAATGTAAAGATAAGAATTATAGGAAATCGTGAGGGTGTCCCAAAAGATATTGTAAAATTAATAGATTCCTCTGAGTTTTTAACAAGAGATAATGATGGGTTATATCTTCAGATTGCTTTTAACTATAGCGGAAGAGATGAAATTATTAATGCTTTAAAGAAAATTGGTACTTCAATAAAATCTGGAGACATTGATCCTTATAATATCAATGAAGATATTGTGAATAGTAATTTATTTACTGCAGGACTTCCTGAGCCAGATTTATTAATAAGGACTGGTTCAGAAAAAAGAATATCTAATTTTTTGCTTTGGCAACTTGCTTACACAGAAATTTATTTTGAAAAAGCCTTATGGCCCGATTTTAATAAAGATCTTTTAACCAAAGCTGTCAATGACTTCAATAATAGGTATAGAAGATACGGTAGGATTGAAGAAAGGTTAAAAAAATGACATTACCCGAGGATTTTATCACTAGATTAGTATCATCGATTTTTCTATTAATAGTCGTTTTATTTCCTTTAATTAAAGGAGAATTTTTTTTTAAAACATTCTTAATTATTATTTCTCCGATTATTTTATTTGAATGGATGAGAATGGTATCAAATAGGTTTTGGATTATAAGGGGCTTGCTTGCCTCTATTGGTATTTCCTCTGTCTTAACATTTTCAAGTATTGGGCCCGTATCTGGTTTAATATTTTTTCTTACCTTTTTATCTATTTGTATTTTTGGAAAACTTACAAATAGTTCTTATAAATTATCATCTTTTGGTTTTATTTATATTTCTATCGCTACGTTATCTATTCTTTGGTTAAGAGAATCTGCACAAGGATTTTTATCCTTATCAATCATTCTTTCAACAATTATAGTTACTGATGCAAGTGCTTATATTATAGGAAATTGGCTTGGTGGGCCTAAGTTATTTAAAATAATTTCTCCCAATAAGACCTTGTCTGGATTTATTGGTGCGATTATCTTTGGAGTAAGTTGGTTTTATCTAGTTGCTTCTTCTTTTAGTGAAACATTTGAAATTAGTCATTTGCCTATAGGAATTTGTATAGTTTTAATCTCAATTTTAGGCGATTTATTTATTTCTTTTTTAAAAAGAAAGTCTGGAATAAAAGATGCTAGCTTTATATTACCTGGTCATGGCGGATTACTCGATAGAGCTGATAGTATTTTACCAGTGTTTATTTTAATTCCTATTTTAGTAATTATTTTTGATTTAATTGAAAATCCATCTTTAATAGTTTTAGGATGGTAGTATGAAAAAAAAATCTATTTCTATTTTTGGTGTAACGGGTTCTGTTGGATCCAGTACCATAGAGTTGCTTAGACAAAGAAAAGATGAATTTGAAGTTATTGCCTTAACTTGTAATAAAAATATTGATCTATTATTGGAGCTATCTCAAGAATTTCAACCAAAATCTATTGCTGTTTCTGATGAAAATTTTTTCTTAGAGTTAAAAAAAAGAGCTGGAAATAACTTTAAGTGTTTTGGTGGTAAGGAGGGTCTAAAAGAAATTGCTAATTTACATTCTGATATTGTAGTGGCATCTATCGTAGGTCTCGCAGGACTGAGTCCCTTGCTTTGTTCAATTAAAAATTCATCAGTAATTGCCATAGCTAATAAAGAATGCATTGTCGCTGCTGGTTCATTAATTACAGAAAGTGCAAGGAAAAATAACTGTCAAATTATTCCTATTGATAGTGAGCATAATGCAATTTTTCAAATTTTAGATGGAAAGCCAAAAAAAGATATAAGTGAGATTTTCTTAACTGCCTCTGGAGGTCCTTTTCATGGCTTTGATGATGAGCAACTTAGTAAGGTAACGCCATCAGATGCAGTCAAGCATCCTATATGGAGTATGGGTAAAAAAATATCAGTTGATTCAGCGACTTTAATGAATAAAGGACTTGAGATAATAGAGGCCCATCATTTATTTGGTATTGAAAGTAAAAAGATTAAAGTGATAATTCATAAACAATCTATAATTCATGGTTTAACATTGATGAATAACGGAGCTCTTTTTGGTTATTTTGGAAAACCAAGTATGTTAAATCCTATTGATCATGCATTGTCATGGCCCGACTGCAATAATAATGATATTGACCCTATTTCCATTGAGGATTTGAATGGCTTAAGCGTTGAAAGTGTATCAGATGAAGATTATAAATCACTTCAACTTTCTAGATATGCCCTTGATAAAGGTGGTTTTTATCCAATTTTTTTAAATGCTTCCAATGAGATTGCAGTTAATGCTTTTTTAAACAATCAAATAAAGTTTATTGATATTCCCTTGGTGGTAGAGAAAGTTATAGAGGAAATTGGACATTCCGGTAATAAATCATTAGAAACTATGGGTAGTTTGGATGAAATAGTGTCAGCGGATAATGAAGCGAGAATTAAAGCTTTGGAAATTATAGGATTAGGATTTTAATATGGATCAATTATTTATAATGTTAAATTATATTCCTTCAATTATGCAATATATACTAGCATTCTCTTTGCTAATTACTGTAGTAGTTTTCGTTCACGAGATGGGACATTACCTTGTTGGTAAGTGGTGCGGTATAGGTGTAGAAACCTTTTCTATAGGAATGGGTAAACAGATTTGGGGAAGATATGATAAATCTGGAACTTTATGGAGAATAGCATTATTTCCTGTTGGTGGTTATGTAAAGTTTAGGGGCGATGAAGACCTGTCGGGTAAAAAAGATTTATCATCTGTTGTAGACGACTCAGAAAATTTTCACTCAAAATCAGTTTGGCAAAAAATTGCTACAACTGCAGCTGGTCCAGTTTTTAATTTTATTTTAGCTATTTTTATTTTTGCTTCAATTTTTATATTTAGAGGCGAGACAATTGTTGAGCCTTATGTTGGTCAAGTTGTGAGTGAATCTGCAGCTTCAGAGGCTGGAATAAAAAAGGGTGACTTTATTATATCAATAAATGAATCCAAGATAGAATCTTTTAACGATATTAGAAATATTGTAATAGGAAATCCTGAAGAAAATTTAAATCTAATTATAGAAAGAGGCGGTCAGGAAGTTTTAATAAATATTCAACCAGATATTGTTATAGAAAAGGATAGGTTTGGAAGTGAATATAAAATAGGAAGAATTGGTATTATTGCAGAACAAGACCCATCTTTTTTTCAAAAGAAGAAATATAATATTTTTTCAGGAATGCTTAGGGGGTTTCAGGAAACATTTTTTCTTGCCTCAAAAATTTTAGATTATTTAGGTCAATTAATTATAGGGAGAGAGTCCGTTGATCAGATGGGCGGCCCTATAAAAATAGTACAAATTTCTGGTCAGGTTGCTGAGTATGGATTTATTCCCCTTTTAGGCTTGATAGCAGCTATTTCAGTTAATCTTGGTGTTATAAATTTACTCCCAATTCCTGTTCTTGATGGAGGACATCTTATGTTTTATGCATATGAAGTTGTATTTGGAAAACCTATTAATCAAAAAGTCCAAGAATATGGTATGCAAATAGGGGTAAGTCTTTTAATTGCTCTTATGGTTTTTGTAACTATTCTTGATATAAGTCGTTTATAAATCTAAAGGATATTTTCCTGGGAACAATATGAATAAATATTTGCATTCAATATTTGTAGTTCTTGCTATATTTTTGCTTAGTTATCCTGCTTTATCTCAGGAGGGCGAGGAAGTAGAAAATAGCGGTCCCCCTGAACAAAGTTTTGAAAGGATTCTTTTTATTGAGGTAAGTGGATCGCAAAGAATTGAACCTGATACTATTCGTTCTTATATGACAATTAGACCAGGAGATCTTTATAATGAAGAGATTGTAGATCAGTCATTAAAAATACTTTTTAATACTGGTTTATTTGCTGACGTTGCAATTCGTTACGAAAAATCAGGATTAATAGTTTTTGTTGTTGAAAACCCAATTATTAATAGAGTAGATTTTGAAGGCAATAAAGCTCTTAAGACCGATAAATTTGAAGAAGAGGTCGAGTTAAGTCCTCGTTCCGTTTATACTAGGTCAAAAGTCCAAGCTGACGTTCAAAGACTTGTTGAGCTTTATAGGAGATCTGGAAGATTTTCTGCTATTATTGAACCTAAGGTAATTAGGCAACCTCAAAATAGAGTAGACCTTATTTTTGAAATAAGTGAAGGTCCTACAACTGGAGTTTCATCGATAAATTTTCTAGGAAATAAGGAGTTTAAAGACAGGAAACTTAAAGGAAAATTAGTTACTAAAGAATCTCGTTGGTGGAAATTCTTTTCATCGGATGACTCATATGATCCAGATAAACTTGCATATGATAGGGAGGAGTTAAGGAAATTTTATTTAGACGAGGGTTTCGCTGATTTTCAAGTTATATCTGCTGTTGCTGAATTAGCAAAAGATGGTTCAAATTTTATTATTACTTATGTTCTTGATGAAGGACGCGAGTATAGATTTGGCGAGGCATCAATCACAAGCACACTTCCTAATATGAATACCGATGACCTTCTTCCTTTAATAGAGCATAGAAAAGGAAATATATACAAAGCAACACAAATAGACACATCTATTGATCAGCTTACATTATCTGTAGGCGAGGAAGGCTATGCATCAGCTGAGGTTAGGCCTCGAGTAAAAAGAAATAAAGAAGAAGGTATAATTGATATCGTTTATTCAATTGAAGAGGGTCCTAGGGTTTATGTAGAAAAAGTTAATATTAATCAAAACTCTAGAACTAGAGATGAAGTCATAAGAAGAGAGCTTAGAGTTCTTGAAGGAGATTCTTACAATAAAGTCTTAATAGATAGATCGGAAAATAAAATTAAAGGTTTAGGCTATTTTAAAGAGGTTGAAGTTAGCGTGCGACCTGGATCAATTGAAGATAGAATGATTGTTGACTTTGATGTTGAGGAGCAACCTACTGGTGAGCTATCTGTAGGTGCTGGTTTTTCTTCCGCGGAGAGTTTACTTTTAGAAATTGGAATTTCTGAGAGGAATCTTTTGGGCCGTGGTCAGTCAGTTAAATTGAATATTGCTAATTCGGAAAGAAGAAAACAGTTTGAAATAGGATTTACTCAACCTTATTTTTTAGGAAGAAGATTATCTGCTGGATTTGATATTTTTCATATTGATAATGACTACAGAAGATACTCTTCATATAGATCCATGCAATCAGGTGCGTCACTAAGAGCTGTCTTTCCTATGTCTGATTTTTCAAGCCTTCAGGTTTTCTATAGATATTTTCAGGAAGAAATTTCTAGTTACAATTTTGATAGTGGTTATAATTTAGCTGATGATTATAATGCCGATAAATCAGAGATTGGTTACAGTTATGCCATTGATACTAGAGATGACTACATTGACCCAACCTCAGGCTGGACCTTTTCTTTCGGACAAGATTTAGCAGGATTATTGGGTGACTCTGAATATTTAAGAACTACTACTGGTGGTAAATATTATTATGAAATTGCTCAAAACTGGGTCCTTAATATTGGTGCAAATGCTGGATACATCTATAACTATTCTGATAAAAACTTAAGAATTAATGATAGGTTTTTTAAAGGTGGAACAACCTTTCGTGGTTTTGATAGGGCTGGTGTAGGTCCAAAAGAAATAATAACTGACAGACCTCGAGGCGCAGAATTTTTTGCAATAGGCACGATTGAATTAACTATTCCTTTAGGTCTTCCTGACGAGTTTGGATTAAAGACTGCGTTATTTAGTGATTTTGGTATTCTTGGCAAAAATGACGATACTGATAGAGTTTTAAATAATTTTCAGGCACAAGAACTTTTATCTGATCCTAATGGAGTATATTATGATCTTACAGCATTACTAAATAAGGACTATAGCGCAATAAATAATGCCTGTAGCATTGATAGTGTCGGTATGAATGAAAAATATGGAACTCTTTGTACGCAATTTGTTGATGATGCTACTTTTAGAGCAACAATAGGTGTAACTCTAAATTGGAATTCACCATTTGGACCTATTCGCTTTGATGTAGGCCGAGCTGTTGCAAGTGAAGATTATGACGACGCTAAGTTCTTTAGGTTTAGTGGGGGTACTAGATTTTAATTATTAGAAAGACTATTAGAGTATCTTAATGTACTTTATTAGTTATTAGTGTATATGTTTTTGATATAATTATTATTTAATATTTGTTTAAAATATATCAATAGATATTTGGAGGAAAAAATGAAAAAATCATTTATTATTGCTGCGATTGCTCTTTTAGTAGGGTGTTTATCTTTACCAGCTAAAGCTGCAGAAGATGTTCTAATTGTAAATTTACAATATGTAGTATCTCAATCAAAGTCAGGTCTTTCACTTAGAAAACAAAGTGAAGCTCTTAATAAAGAGGTGGTTGATCTTCGAGATAGTATTTCAAAAGACCTCCAAGCAAAAGGTAAAAAGCTTGAGGATGATAAAACTCTTCTTGCTCCAGAGGTTTTTCAAGAGAGGTTATTAGCCCTTCAAACAGAGGCTGAAAGCAAACAATCTGAACTTCAATCTAAAGTCCAAAAAATACAAGAAGCTATTCAGAGAGCCTCAGCTTCTATTGATTCAGTAATGAGTCCTATTTTAACTGAATTAGTTAATGAAAAAGGGGCTAAGGTTTTACTTGATAGGCAGGCTATACTATTTGGTGACCCTAAGTTGGATATTTCAGCTGAGGTTGTAAAAAAACTTAATAAAAGACTTCCAGATGTAAAGGTTACTATTTCTGACGAATAGGAGTTTTTTTTATTAATGAGTGACCCTAGATTTTTTGAAAAGTCAGGACCTTTTAGTTTAATAGAGATCGCTAATCTTATTAATGGTGATTTGTCTTGTGAGAACGATGGCATTCTTATAGAGGACATTTCAACNCTTAAAATTGCTAAAGATAATGAAATAACTTTTTTTCAAGATCTTTCTTATAAAAGTGATCTTGGCAAAACAAAAGCCGCAGTTTGCTTAATTAAAAAAGAACATAAAGATTATGCTCCTGAAAATATTGATTTAATATTTTCAAGTAATCCATACATGGACTTTACATTAATTTCTCAATCTTTTTATCCCAATGAAATTTTTCCAAAAAGTACTTCAAGTTTTGAAAAAAGTTTATTGAATAATGGAGTTGACCACACTGCAGTTATTGACACAACTTCAGTTATTGAAAAGGGGGCTATAATTGGTGCTAATGTAGTAATTGGTAAAAATTCTACTATATCTTCCAATGCAGTTATAGGAAAAGGAGTTGAGATAGGCTCTAATAGCTTTATAGGGGCCAATGTAACAATAACTCACTCAATTATTGGTAAAAACATTATAATTCATCAAGGAACGTCTATAGGTCAAGATGGTTTTGGTTTTGCTATGTCTTCTGAAGGGCATAAAAAAATTCCTCAAGTTGGACGTGTTTTGATTAAGGATAATGTTGAGATAGGAGCAAATTGCTCAATCGATCGTGGAAGTATTCAAGATACTGTAATTAAAAAAGGTACTAAAATTGATAATTTGGTCCACATAGCACATAATTGCGTAATTGGAGAAAATTGTATAATTGCTGGAATGGTCGGTCTTGCCGGATCAACAACATTAGAAGACTTTGTGGTAATGGGTGCTAAATCTGGAGCAGTTGGCCATATTACAATTGGTAAAGGTTCGCAAATAGCCGCAAAAGCTGGAGTAAGTAAAACTCTTCCTCCGGGAAAAATATGGGCAGGGTTTCCTATAAGGGAAATAGATTTATGGAAAAAAGATCTTTCACAGATTAGAAAATTATCTAAGGATAAAAAAAATGACAAATAAAAAAAGTAGTATTGATGCAAAAGAAATTTTAGACTTAATACCTCATAGATATCCTTTTTTACTAGTTGATAGGATAGAGGAAATCGTCATTAACCAAAGTTGTATTGGTGTTAAAAATATAACAATAAACGAACCTTTTTTTCCAGGCCATTTTCCAGGTCACCCAATTATGCCTGGTGTTTTAATTATAGAATCAATGGCTCAAACTGCTAGTGCACTTGTTGTTTATGGTTATGAGGGGAATACAAATGGTCTTTCCGTTTATCTTATGAANGTTGATAAAGCTAAATTTCGTAAACCAGTTCTTCCAGGTGATCAATTAAGAATGGAAATTACAAAAGAAAAAAATAAAGGAGAAGTTTGGCAGTTTTTTGGAAAAGCTTATGTTGACAATAATCTTGTCGCAGAGGCCAGTATCACAGCAATGGTTGTGAGATTAAATGAGAATTCTAAATGAGCTTAATTCATTCAACAGCAATTATTGACTCATCGGCACAAATAGATGAAAGCGCCGAAGTTGGACCTTACTGTGTTATTGGAAAAGGTGTTGTAATTAAAAAAAATGTCTCTCTTTTATCAAATGTTGTTGTTTCTGGTCTAACAACAATAGATGAAGGAACAAAGGTATGGCCTTTCTCTGTTTTAGGCGGTGACCCTCAAGATCTTAAATATGAAGGTGAAGAAGGGAAATTAATTATAGGGAAAAATAACAATATAAGAGAGCATGTAACTATGCATATAGGTACCGATGCAGGAGGGCTAGAAACAGTCATAGGCGATAATAATTTATTTATGGCTGGTTCACATGTTGCACATGATTGCTTGATAGGAAGTGACTGTGTTTTTGCTAATAATGTTATGCTTGCAGGTCATGTAATAGTTGGCAATTGTGCGATCCTTGGGGGTTTATCTGCTGTTCATCAATGGACGAGAATTGGATCATACTCGTTTTTAGGGGGTTTTTCAGCTTTAACAAAAGATTTAATCCCATTTGGATTAGCAATTGGTAATCGGGCTGTTTTAGAGGGTTTAAATTTAACTGGATTAAGACGAAGAAATTTTGATAATGCTGAGATAAAAAAAATAAAAGAAGCTTATTCTATTCTTTTTGATCCTAAAGAAAGCGAATTTAAAAAAAGAATTGTTAATTTAAAAAATTCAAAAATCCAATCAGAAGTAGTTGATGANATGATCGATTTTGTTAGTCAGAAGGGCAATAGAAGTTACTGCCTTCCAGAAAGTTAAACTATGGTTTCGAAAATTGGTATATATGCTGGTAAGGGAACCCTACCTATAAAAGTTGCACAGACAATTACCGATTCAGGAAAGGATGTTTTTATAATTGCTATTAAGGGTTTAACGAATAAGGATATTGAGCGTTTCCCTCACAAATGGCTAAGGTTTGGTCAAATAGGGGCGGCTATGAAAATGCTTCGAAAAAATTACTGCGATGAGTTAGTAATTATAGGTGGGGCCCATATACCAAACTTTTTTTTACTATTTCCTGATTTTTCAGGGTTAAAATTATTTTTTTCATTATTTAAAGTCCGAAAAAATGGTGATGCATCAATTATTAAAACAATAATAAATTATATTGAGGTTATTCAGGGAATTAAAGTAACAGGTGCTGATGTCTATTTAACGGATATTTTGATGCCAAAAGGTACGATTACAAATACTCTACCAAGGAATAACTCACTAAATGATATTAGATTAGCAGAAGAAACTTGTATGAAAGTTGGTGCAAAAGATGATGGTCAGGCTTGTTTAGTTGCTAATGGAAAAGTTATTGCTGTTGAGGACATTAATGGTACTGATTTTATGCTTTATGAGGCGCTAAACCATAAGATAGATAATCTAGATGGAGGTTTTTTGATGAAGACACTTAAGCCTATTCAGGACCCTAGAGTTGATCTCCCTACTGTTGGTATTAATACTTTAAAGTTGATAAATCAAATTGGATTAAGCGGTATTGTTTTACAATCAAACAAAGCTTTTATTGTTGATAAAAAAGAGATGATTGATTTTGCTAATGCTAATAATTTATTTATTCACGGCGTTTAAAGGTTTTTAAAAGTGAAAAAAGAAAGGGCTATATATCTTGTTGCTGGAGAGCCATCCGGTGATTTCATTGGAAGCGAAACTATTTCTGAATTATTAAAATTATACCCTGATATGACTATTCATGGAGTTGGAGGCCATTTTATGGAAAAATTCAACTTTAAATCCTTATTTCCAATGAATGAATTATCAATCATGGGTATTTTACCAGTATTATTAAAAATAGTACCTCTTTATAGGAGAATTAATCAAGTTGTTGAGGATGTTTTAGATAAAAATCCTGATATAGTTATTTTAATAGATAGCCCTGACTTCAATCATCGGGTTGCTAAAAAATTAAGAAAAAAATTATTTAAATCACCAATAATTTGTTACGTTGCTCCAACGGTTTGGGCTTGGAGACAAAAAAGAGTAAAATCAATGTCACGAGATTTTAATCATCTTTTGTCTATATTGCCGTTTGAGGGTGAATTTTTTAATGATAATGGCTTAAATACAACTTACGTTGGTCATCCAGTTATACCTAAAATAAATATTAATAGTGAAGAAACGTTTAGATCAAAATATAATTTAAACGATGATCCTATTTTAATATTTTTACCTGGAAGCAGAGATTCGGAAATAAAAAGAAATATTGAGCCCTTTGAGGTCGCATTTGTTGAAATTCAAAAACAGATACCTAATATTAAATTAGTCATTCCTGTTAATAAAAAAAAGAAATCTTTGATTGATAAATATTTTACTAATGCCATTTTTATTTCAGACGAAAGAGATAAGTTTCTACTTTTTAAAGAGGCAGATGTTGCTTGTGCAACATCTGGAACTGTAACTTTAGAGCTTGGATTAGCTCTAACACCTATGGTTGTAATTTATAAATTAGATTTTATTACTTGGGCCGTCGTTAGTAGGCTTGCTAAAGTGAAGTTTGTTTCGTTAGTGAATTTGGTTTTAAATAAACGTTCTATTGAAGAACTTCTTCAGAAAAGATGTAACCCAAAGAATATTTCAAAGTCAGTTCTCGAAATATTGAAAAAGGATAAAACTTATCTCAAACAAAAAAAGGATCTTCAGGAGTTTAAGAATCTTATAGAAAGTAATAATATGAATCCTTCAAAAAAGGCAGCTGAAACAATTCATAATATTTTAGAAAATTAAATTATCTATTTTTTATATCTTGATAGTCTCTTCCAGGGTTCCCTACGTATAATTGTCTTGGTCTTCCAATTCTCTGACTTTTATCTTCAACCATCTCATCCCATTGAGAGACCCAACCGACTGTCCTGCCAACCGCAAATAGAACTGTGAACATTTCCATTGGAAATCCCATTGCCTTCATTACAATACCTGAATAAAAATCTACATTAGGGTACAACTTTTTTTCTACGAAATAGTCATCTTCTAATGCTATTTTTTCTAACTCCATGGCTATCGCAAGCTTAGGATCATTCTTTAATCCAAGGTGGTCTAATAGTTCGTGACAAGTTTTTTGCATTACTTTTGCTCTTGGGTCATAGTTTTTATAAACTCTATGACCAAAACCCATAAGCCTAAAAGGATCGTTTTTATCTTTAGCTTTGTTTATAAACTCTGGAATATTCTTAACAGATCCAATTTCATCAAGCATTCTTAGACAAGCTTCATTAGCTCCGCCATGGGCTGGTCCCCATAAACAAGCTATTCCGGATGCAATACATGCAAAAGGGTTTGCTCCTGATGATCCAGCTAACCTTACTGTGGATGTTGAAGCATTTTGTTCATGATCTGCATGCAATATTAAAATTTTATCCATAGCCCTTGATAGGGTTTCGTCTACATCTTTGTCTTCAGTTGGAACTCCAAAGCACATATTTAAAAAATTAGAAGCATAGCTTAATTCGTTTTTTGGATAAATTGTAGGCTGACCTAGGGAATGTTTGTATGCCATAGCTGCTAGAGTTGGCATTTTAGCAATTAATCTAAAGCATGCTATTTTTCTTTGTTCAGCATCATTTACATCTGTTGAGTCATGGTAAAAAGCTGATAGAGCTCCAACTACACCGCACATTATTGCCATCGGATGTGCATCAGGTCTAAACCCAGTAAAAAACCTATTTAATTGTTCGTGAACCATAGTGTGATTAGTTATAATTTCATCAAATTCATTGTATTGAGATTGATTTGGTAATTCACCATTTAAGAGTAAGTAACATGTTTCAAGATAATTTCCTTTTTCAGCTAATTGCTCGATTGGATACCCTCTATAAAGAAGAACACCTTCCTCACCATCAATATATGTTATTGTTGATTTACAGCTAGCAGTTGAGGTAAATCCAGGATCATAAGTAAACTTTCCTGTTTCGGAATATAATTTTGATATATCAATTACATCTGGACCAATGCTACCCTTATCAACATTGTAGTCTAAATCCTCATTATTAACTGTTAGCTTTGCGTTTTCAGAGTTTTTATCTGACATATTTATTCCTTTATTATTAATTTTACAAAATATCGTTTATACGGTTTATCACTTCATCTTTGCCTAGACAATCAAGAATATTATATATACTTGGTGAACTTAAAGTTCCAGTCAGTATTGCTCTCAAGGGAAGGGCAATATCTTTAAATTTAAGTCCTTCAGAAATAGAAAAATCTTTTAATAACTGTTCTATATTAGAAGTATCCCAAGTATCAAGAGTTTGAAGTATTTTTTTGATTTTTTCTATATTTTCTTTTGTTTCAACTGTTAAAATTTCCTTTGAATCTTCATTTAGCTTAATTGGCCCCTCTGTAATTATAAAACTTAGAGATTCGATCATATCAATAATTGTTTTTGAACTTTTTTTTATTTCAGGAAGAATTTTTAAAATTGATCTTTCTTGAGATTTACTAAGACTTTTTTCAGTTTTTTTTATAATTTCTAGTAAATCTTTTTCTTGAGTATTTTTTATAAAATGGTTGTTAATATTTTTTAATTTTTCAATATCTAGTCTAGAAGAAGATTTCCCAATATTTTTGAGTGAAAAAAGTTTTATCATTTCTTCTTCAGAAAAGATCTCCTTATCTCCATGGCTCCACCCAAGCCTTAATAGGTAATTTTTCATTGCATCTGGAAGATATCCATCTTTTTCGTAATGACCTATTCCAAGAGCCCCATGCCGCTTTGATAATTTTGTACCATCACTTCCATGAATTAATGGTATGTGAGAAAACACTGGAACCTTCCAATTTAAAGCTTCATATATTTGTTTTTGTTTAGCTGCGTTTGTTAGATGATCATCGCCTCTAATTATATGTGATATACCCATATCATGATCATCTACTACAACTGACAGCATGTATGTGGGGGTAGAATCTGATCTTAGAATAATAAAGTCATCAAAATTTTCATTCAAAAAAGATACATTACCCTGAACTTTATCATGGATAATTGTCTCACCTTTAAGCGGAGCTTTGAATCTTAAAACAAATGGTTTGTTTTTCTCATCTTCACCAGATTCTTTGTCTCTCCACAATCGATTATACTTTATGGGGAGCTCATTCTTTTTTGCTTCTTCCCTCATGATGTTTAATTCGTCCTCAGTGGCCCAGCACTTATATGCTTTTCCATTTTCAAGAAGAAGGTTTGCAATTTCGATATGCCTATCAATATTTTGATTTTGATAAATAGGCTCTTCATTATAACCAAGGTTAAGCCAATCCAAACCGTCAAGAATTACCTGAATCGAATCTAGTGATGACCTTTCTCTATCCGTATCTTCAATCCGTAAAAGGAATTTTCCATTATTGTTTTTTGCGTATAACCAATTAAATAATGCAGTTCTCACGCCACCTATATGAAGATAGCCTGTTGGAGATGGTGCAAAGCGAGTTACAACTTGTTTTTGATCTTCCACAATAATTATATTTCCAGATTATTTTTAAAATACGATTCTTTCGCAAAACTTAATACTATTCAAGTAAAATAACCATTAGTAATAATTAATAAGATCTCAGAATGCCAACTAAAGTTCCCTGTACCTGCACTCTATCTGGTCCGTAGATTTTTGTTTCATAAGCCGAGTTAGCTGGTTCGAGAGCAATTGTCTCACCTTTCTTCCTTAGCCTTTTTAGTGTTGCCTCTTCACCATCAATTAAAGCAACTATAATTTCTCCAGAATACGCGTCATCTGCTTTTTTTATTATTGCAGTATCACCATCAAGAATACCTGCCCCAATCATTGAATCACCTTCAATTTGTAATGCATAGTGTTCGCCTGAGCCTATCATATGCTTAGGAACAGAAATTTTGTTTTTTTCGTACTCAATTGCAGCAATTGGAGTTCCCGCAGCTATCTTTCCCATCATTTTAAGTTCGTATGTTTCCTCAAAAATATCATCATTTGTAGCTTCTTTATCACCTTTAATTAACTCTGGAGAAAAATTTCCTTTCTTATCAGGAGATGAGGCAGTAGGAAGTTTTGTGACTTCTATTGCCCTAGCTCTGTGAGGAAGTCTTCTTATAAAACCCCTTTCCTCTAATGCATTTATTAAACGATGAATGCCTGACTTTGATCTTAAATCTAAAGCTTCTTTCATTTCCTCATATGATGGGGCAACCCCGGTTTCACGAAGATTTTGATTAATATATATTAAAAGCTCATTTTGTTTTTTTGTTAACATCACTAAAACCTCAAACTTTATTTATAAAAAAGAACTAAAGTAGAACGATGTTTTACTTTTGTTCTCTATTTTGGTCAAGCCTTTGTGAAATTTATTTTAAATTTATGATATTAGCATATGAGTTTTTTTTTGCTCTTCTCTCTTTTGGCTTCCTTATAATTAAGATATTTGCTTTTGAAAGTGATGAAAGCGAGGCACTATCTTGATTATTAATTGGAGTCGCTAAGAGTTCGTCTTTTGAATTTTTACTAATATAACCTCTTATGTAATGTTCCCTATCTCCATTGGACGGCAAATCCTTTGATAGTTTTATTTTATTTATATTTTCGTCAAAGTAATAATTTTGTAATTTATATATTGATTGCTTTAAAAATAAATGAGAACAAACAATAGATGAAACAGGGTTGCCGGGGAGGCCAAGAATAGGAATATTTCCGGATTGTCCAAACATAAGAGGTTTTCCTGGCCTCATATTAATTTTCCAAAAATTTAACTTAAAGTTTAATTCATTAAGGGATTTTTGAACTAAATCATAATCTCCAACCGAAGCGCCGCCTATAGTAACAATCATATCAAATTTTAAACCCTTCTTAAGTTTAGATTTAAGTGATTTAACTGTATCTTTTGCTATGCCTAGATCAATTGGTACTCCTCCCCATTCTTTTATTAACATCATAATGGCTGGTTTTGTTGAAGCTGGTTGTCTGAATAAATTCGTTCTTTCACCAGGCTCATTAAGTTCATTTCCATTTGCTAGAACAGCTATTTTTGGTTTCTTATAAACTTTTAACTTCTTAAAGTTCATTGCACCTGCGAGTGCAACTTTATTTGCATCTAGTAAACAAGGGCTAGTAAGAAGACTTTCACCTTTAAAAAAATCCTCTCCTTGTTTTCTTATGTATTTATCTATTCCTAATTTATTTATTATAATTTCGCTATTTTCTTTTTTACAATATTCTTGAAGTACAACTCTTTCAGTGCCCTTTGGAAGAAAAGAGCCAGTAAAAACTCTAATTGCATAACCAGGTCTTAAAGAAAATTTCGGAATGTCACCTGCTTTAATTTCATCTTTAACCTTAAGTCTTAAAGGAAATTTTTTTATATCTTTCTTTGAAATTGCATACCCATCCATTGACGAGGTATCAAATGATGGTTGAGTTCTTTTTGATGATACAGTATTTTTTAGAACACGATTTATGCATTCATCAAGATTAATTATTTCAGTTTTGGTGATGGGTTTTATTGAATCTAAAATTATTTTTTTAGCCTCTTTAACAGAATTAGTTTTCATTTCTTGACCATTCACCTGATTTTCCGCCACTTTTATTTGTAAGCTTGATTTGTGATATAGTTGCCTCTCTGTCTATTCCCTTAATCATATCGTAAATTGTTAGGCATGATACTGAAACTGCCGTTAGGGCTTCCATTTCTACACCTGTTTGCCCTTTATTGGTTACCTCGCAAGAGATATGAATATTATTTTTGATAATAGTAATATCAATACTTATTGATGAGATTGAGAGAATATGACAAAGCGGTATTAGATCAGAGGTTTTTTTAGCAGCCATTATTCCTGCTATTCTAGCAGAGCCAAATAGATCGCCTTTATCAAGATTACCTTCGGTAATAGTCTCTATTGTACTTTTTTTGACTGTAACAAAACCCTCTGCTTTTGCCTTTCTTTTTGTTTCTTCCTTTTCGCTTATATCAACCATATGAGCTTCGCCTTTTTGATTCAGGTGGGAAGGTTTTTCCATAATTATTCCTTATTTACTAATTTATTTAATTCGTTACAAATATTTTTTGATCGCATTAATCTTTCACCTATAAGAAAGTTATTAATATTATGCTCACCGAGGTAATTAATATCATTAACATTATTAATTCCTGATTCACTAATAACGAGTATATCGTCAGGGATATTTTTTTTAATTTTAATACTATTTTCAATATTAGTTTCGAAATTTTCAAGATTTCGATTATTAATTCCTATCATCTTTGGATTAAATGGTAATAATCTCTCTAGTTCTTCTTGGGAATTAATTTCAAACAAAATATCCATACCCATTTCATTGCAAATATTAATTAATTTTGAAAGTTCTTCATTTTTTAAAATTTTCATGATCAAGAGAATACAATCTGCCCCCCAAGATCTAGATTCAATAATTTGATAAGTATCAATTATAAAGTCCTTTCGAAGAATAGGAAGTTTTGTATTTCTTCTTATATCCTTTAAATACTCGGGCGACCCCTGAAAAGAAGGGGTGTCGGTTAAAATAGATAGACAAGCCGCGCCACCTCTTTCATATTCTTTAGCTATTTCTATATGATTAAAGTCTTCCTTAATAACGCCTTTAGATGGGCTTGCTTTTTTTACTTCAGCAATAATTCCAGCCTTTCCTAATTCATTCTTTTTTTTCAATTCATTTGAAAAGCTTATTGGTTTGGATAATGATTTGATTTGCCGATTTAGACTTTCACCTGAAATGATTTTCTTTGATTGTTCAATTTCAATTTTTTTGTAGCTAACTATTTCCTGAAGAATATTTTTCATGAGTTTGATACTTTTTTTAATTTTTCTAAAGCTGACTTAGCAAGACCTTTGTCGATTGAATGGATTGATAGATCTATACCATCTTTAATATTTTTTACTTTATCGTCCACATATAGCGCAGCAGCAGAATTTAATATTACTATATCCCTATATGGACCTCTCTCTCCATCAAGAAGTTGAATAATTTTTTCTGCATTTTGTTTAGGGTCTCCGCCAATTAATCCATCTATTTTTGATAACTTTAAACCCAATTCTTGAGGGTTAATTTCATAAGTTTTAATACTATTATTATTTAATTCAGCAACATATGATATTCCAGTTGTTGTTAATTCATCAAACCCATCTGATCCATTAACTAATAAAGCCCTGATTGAACCAAGATTTTTAAGCGTTTCAGCCATTGGTTTAAGCCATTTTTTATCAAAAACTCCAATTACTTGTTTTTTCACGTTTGCTGGATTAGACAAAGGACCTAATATATTAAATATTGTTCTTACACCTAGTCTCTGCCTTACAGGTCCAACAAACTTCATTGCAGGGTGATGGTTTGGAGCAAACATAAATCCTATATTAGATTTTTCCATGCACTCAGTTATTTTTCTAGACTCTATATCTAGTTTGACGCCTAATTCCTCTAAAACTTGAGACGATCCTGACTTTGATGATAAAGATCTGTTTCCGTGCTTTGCTATAATTGAACCAGCTCCAGCGGCCACCAAAGAAGCAGCAGTAGATATATTATACTTACCAGACCCACTTCCTCCAGTTCCACAGGTATCAATTGCATTATTTGGAGCCAAAACTTTTGAGGATTTCTCTCTCATTACTTTAGTTGCAGCTGTTATCTCTTGAATTGTTTCACCTCTACCTCTTAAACCAAGAAGAAATTTTTCTATTTGTACGTCAGTTGCCTTACCTTCTAAAATATAATTAAAAGAAAAAAAACATTCGTCTTCCGACAAACCATTTTCTTGGGATATTTTCGATAATATTTCTTCAAATTTTTTCATTTACAGACTCAAAAAGTTCTCTAATAACTTGTGACCATACTCTGTTTCTATGCTTTCAGGGTGGAATTGTATTCCTTCCACAGGAGAACTTTTGTGTCTTATGCCCATGATAACACCTTCATCAGTGGTGGCTGAAATTTCTAATTCTTTAGGTATATTATCTTTTGATACTACAAGAGAGTGGTATCTTGTAGCATTAAATGTTTCTGGAAGATTTTTAAATAAACCTTTTTGGTCATTATTAATTTTGTTTACTTTTCCATGAACAATTTCATCACATTTTATTATTGTTCCACCTAAAGATTGAGCTATTGATTGATGTCCTAGACATACTCCAAGCAAGGGGAGGTCTCTCTTTATAGCCTCAATAACCAAATCCATTGAGATTCCGGCGTAGCTCGGATCACATGGACCTGGCGATATAACTATTTGTTTTGGCTTTAACTCAATAACCTCTGAAACAGAAACTTTATCATTCCTGATTACTTTCGTTTCTGCACCTAAATCACCTAGAAAATGATAAAGGTTCCAAGTAAAGCTATCATAGTTATCTATCAATATTATCATGTTATTCTTTCAAGTTATTTAATATTGCGTCTTTTGCAGCCTTAAAGAGGGCTTGAGACTTATTAACGGTTTCATTGTATTCGTATTCCTCATTTGAATCATATACTACTCCTCCGCCTGCCTGAACATACATCATTTCATCTTTTATTATTGCTGTTCTTAAAGCTATTGCAGTATCCATATCACCGTTGGCAGAAAAATAACCAACAGCACCAGCGTATATTCCTCTTTTTTCTTTTTCTAATTCGTCAATTATTTCCATAGCCCTTATTTTCGGAGCACCCGAAACTGTACCGGCAGGAAACCCTGCGGATAGAGAGGATATCTGATCTTCGTCTTCTCTTAAATCTCCTTCCACAGTTGATACTATATGTATTAAATTTGATGTTTCTTGAATGCTAAAAGGGTTTTTAACCTTAATAGAACCAATTTTGGCAACTCGACCAACATCATTCCTTCCTAAATCTAATAACATTAGATGTTCGGCTCTTTCTTTGGGATCAGAGAGGAGCTCTTTTTCAAGCTCTCTATTAGGGTATTCTTGCTTCAGTCTTGTTCCTGCAATTGGTTTAATTGTTATTTTATTATTTTCGGTTTTAACTAGAGTTTCAGGGCTTGAGCCAACAATATAAAAATCCTCTAAATCCAAATAGTACATATAAGGAGAGGGGTTTATTTTCCTTAATGATTCGTAAAGTTTAAATGGTGATATTTTAAAGGGAGTAAAAAATCTTTGACTTGGAACAACCTGAAATATATCTCCTGCAATAATATATTCTCTGGCCTTTTTTACCATTTCGAAATATTCATCTTTCGAAGTATTTGATTTTGGATTTTCTATATTCTTTTGTTTAGAGTATTTTTTTTCTTCAATTGATTCATTGTTGAGACTAATGAAAGTTTCTTTAATATTTTTTTCTATATTTTTATAGTTTTCATCAGCTGTTTGATTTTCTTTTGGCCTAGAGCACGAAAATATTGATATTTCTTTAGATATATTATCAAAAACTATAGTTACAGATGGTCTTAATAAAACAATATCTGGAATACCTAAGGCATCCTTATTTTGATTTGGAAGGATTTCTATATTTCTAACAAAATCATAGCCAATATAACCATATACGCCTGCCGCAACTGATGGGATATTTTCAGGAATTTCAAGGTGACTGTCTTTAATAAATTTTTTTATGCTTTCATTTACTCGGTCATACTCTCTTGAAATCTCATTTCCGTTCTCTTCAATTATTGATTGATTATCAATCACTTTAAAAACTAAATCAGGGTTTAAACCTATTATTGAAAATCTTCCATTTGTATCTCCATCCTCAAGTGATTCAAATAAAAATGAGTTTTTATTTTTTTTAGAGGTCTTAAGAAAAGAGGATGTAATAGTCTTTTCATTATTTGAAAATTTAAAGCTTACGACTTGAGAAATATTTTTTTCATATTTTTCTTTAAAGGCCTTAAATTCTGGTTCAAGAATAATATCTTCCATTATTTAAAATGATCCTTCAGATTCCTGTGTTACAAAAAGAGCATCCAATCTTTCTGGAAAAATTTCAGATGATAATTCTTTTTGATGCTCTTCAGCTAAAGAGTAAGCAAAATCATTTTCAAGCCTTTGTTTATTAACTGTATTTATTGATTCAATTCTTTCATCAGTCTTTTCCAATAAAGTAATATTTGTTACAACCCCTATAATTTTACTATTTCCAATCCCCACATTGGCAATAAAACTTGATTCTTTATCAGCTTTGAAAATTTCAATCAAAGCATTTTCGGAGAATATTTCATTTGTCGATGATCTGCTCAGGAGCCCACTTTTTGCAATAGCGATATCATTTCTATCTGATGTATACTCTAAATTATTATTATCAGATTTTAGACTATTGAATATCTCTAGAGCCTTTAATTGCATTTCAGAAACCGATTTATTTTCAGCTATTGTCGCCTTTATGTCTTCCGCAACTTCATTATAAGATATTTGCTTTGGTGTATTTATATTATCAACTCTTATAAAAACTATATTACCTTCCTCATCTTCAATAGGATCAATTTCGATATCAGTTTCATTACCAAAAACATTTTCAATAATAATTTCTCTAAGTGGGGTGTTAATATAGCCACCATTAATTTTTTTTCCTACGCTTGAAATAGAGTTCAATATTTTAATTGGGAGTTTATTTTCTGAGGCTATTTCTTCCAAAGTCTTTCCACTAGCTCTGGAATCTTCAATGCTCGCATAAAGTTCATATATATAATCTTGTGCCTTAAGTTTTTGAATGGACAAAATTACATCAGTCTTAACCTCATCAAGAAGCATTTCCTTTTCTTTAATTATCTCTCTAACAAATATTAATGACGGCCCAAAAGGACTTTCAACAGGACCAGTTATTTCATTAATATTTGCATTAAAAGCCTTGTTTGAAATTTCTTCACTAATACCCTCATTATCAGTTATTAATCCTTGATCTACATCAGATTTTTCCAAACCTCTGTCGCTAAGTAATTTTTCAAAATCATTATTTAATTTATAATTTTCTAAAGCATTTAAAGCCTCTTTTTCTGAGGTAAAAGGTACGAGATCATATCCTCTCTTTTCTGGTTCAAAATAATCATACTTATTATCCTCATAATAACTTATTACTTCTTCATTTTTAATATCAAAATTTGAAGAAATATCATTTATAATCAATGATATAAATGAGAAATCTCTAGTTTCTTCAGTTAGATATTTATTTTGATTTTTATTATAAAAATTGAGAGAACTCTCATCGCTGATTTTCGTTAAGTCAATATCATTTTCAGGGCTTATTATTATATAATCAACATTTCTCCTCTCAAATTGATATTTATACAATAAACTATTAAGAGGTCTGGGAGGATTGATATTAGTGAATATTGATTTTGAAAGTTGCTCTTGAACATGAAAATCACCTTCAATCGCTAGATAAGAATCTTCAGTTAACCCATTTTGTCTTAAAACCTGATCAAAAATATTTTTATCGAACTGATTAAATGCATTTTTAAATGCATTTGTTGCTAGAATTCTTTTCTTTAGAGCTTCTTCTGATGCTTTTAGGTTAATTTCATCTCCAGAGGCATTTATAGTTGTTTCAACTATCATTCTATCAAGTACTTGATAGTGGAGCCCTGAATTTCTTGCCTCTACTGAGCTAACCAACCTATTTAGCTGATTGGAAACTCTATTTATTTCTCTATTAAACCTAAATAGATAGTTTTCTGCATTAACTTCTCTATTTCCTATCTTAGCTAAAATATTTGCATTGTAGCCTCTAAATATATCACCAACACCCCAAATTGAAAAAGCAAAGACTAATAAAATAATTAGGGCAATACCTAATGGGCCAGTAGCATTTTTTCTTAAAAAATCTAACATATCAAAACAACCTTAAAGTTTTTTTATAAAATTTTCTGCATAGTGTATCTTTGAGTAATAAAAGGCAAGATTTTGCTATAAAGTTTATGAACTTATTTTAATAAGAATTGATATTATGGTATTTTTTTTGTAATTATTTAAAATGGTTAAAAATAAAGATTTATTAATTGCCGGTAATTGGAAGATGAATGGTTCGAAAAAGAATCTTTCTATGATTTCTTTGCTAATGAAGTACATCAAACAAAAAAAATTTAAAAATTCTGAAATACTTATATGCCCACCCAATACTCTAATAGATGCATTTTCTAATATATCCAAGCGATCAAAGCTTATGATAGGAGCTCAAGACTGCTCTGATAAAGAATATGGTGCATATACAGGCGATATTTCACCATCAATGCTTAAGGATATTGGCTCTCAAGCAGTTATATTGGGACATTCTGAACGAAGGCAGTATCAAGAAGAGTCTAATAAGTTAATTCGAAGTAAGGCTGAAAATGCTCTTAATAATAATCTTTTAACCATTATATGTGTCGGAGAGTCTTTAAATCAGAAAAAAAGTGGCAATACCCTTAGGGTAATTGGCGAGCAGTTAAAAAAATCCCTTCCAGATAAAATTAAACCGAATGACCTTGTTATTGCTTATGAGCCTATATGGGCTATAGGTTCTGGATTAGTTCCAAATAATGATGATATTTACAAAGTTCATAGCTTTATTTCAGATAAACTTAAATCTCGTTATGGAGGGAAGGCTAAAAAAATTAAAATTCTTTATGGTGGTTCGGTTAATAAAAAAAATGCATCATCAATCCTCTCAATAGATTACGTAGACGGAGCCCTTGTTGGAGGAGCAAGCCTCAAATTTTCTGACTTCAGGGCTATTTTAGATTTTTGTAATTAAGTTATTAAGAAGTTTGAATTTTCTGCATTGTTCGTATACAAGCAATATTAAAATTTAAGAGTATTATTAATATGACAAGTTTTATTTTGGTTATTCATTTGATCGTGGCAATTACATTGGTTGTTTTGGTTCTTCTTCAAAGATCTGAGGGCGGTGGATTGGGAATTGGTGGTACGGGTGATTTCATGTCCAGTCGTTCAGCAGGTAATATTTTAACTAAACTCACCACAATATTTGCGGCAATATTTTTCTCAACAAGTCTATTGTTGGCAGTTTTATCTAGCGTTAAAAATTCAGAATCAATTGTTAATGAGATTGAGGATGTTAGAATTTCTGATGAAATTGATAATCTAGATATAAATAATTTACCTGATTTAAATTAATAATTAACAACACTTCCATTAATCAATTATTTTAGCTATATTGTTTTTCCATGACACGATATATATTTATCACTGGTGGCGTGGCTTCTTCTCTAGGAAAGGGCATAGCTTCAGCAGCACTTGGTGCCCTGCTTCAATCTAGAGGCTATTCAGTAAAATTGAGAAAGCTTGATCCATATCTTAATGTAGATCCTGGAACTATGAGCCCATATCAACACGGGGAGGTTTTTGTTACTGAGGATGGAACTGAAACAGATCTAGATTTAGGGCACTATGAAAGATTCACTGATGTAAATTCATCTGTTCAAGATAATATAACGACTGGGCAAATTTATAATAAGGTTATTGAGAGAGAGAGAAGGGGCGACTACCTTGGTGGAACAGTTCAAATTATTCCTCACGTTACTGATCAAATTAAAGAATTTATAGTTAATAATAATAAAAATGTTGATTTTTGTTTGTGTGAAATTGGTGGAACGGTTGGAGATATAGAGGGATTACCTTTTTTTGAAGCAATCCGTCAGTTAGGCAATGAATTACCAAGCAACAAAACCTGTTTTGTTCATCTCACTCTTGTTCCATATATTGCAGCCGCAGGTGAGATTAAAACTAAGCCAACTCAACACTCTGTTAAGGAGTTAAGGTCTATAGGTATTCAGCCAGACGTATTGGTATGTAGGAGTGAAAAAGAAATTGATCGTTCAGATATAAAAAAAATTGCTATTTTTTGTAATGTTTCTGAAAATTCTGTTATTCAGGCAACTGATGTAAATACCATATATGCAACCCCAAAAGTTTATATGAAAAATGGATTTGACACTCAAGTACTTAAATCTATGAATATTAAAAAACCAAGCAAAATTAATTTAAGAAAATGGAATAAGGTAGTTAATAGTATTAACAATCCAAAAGGGGAGGTTAATATTGCTGTTGTTGGCAAATATATTGGGTTAAAGGATGCCTATAAATCTCTTACTGAAGCGCTTACCCATGGAGGTATTGCAAATGATGTAAGGGTTAATATTCACTGGATTGACTCTGAGAAAATTAAAAATAAATCAAACATTAGGAAGCTTAAGTCTATGTCGGGAATACTTGTCCCCGGGGGGTTTGGCGAGAGAGGTGTAGAAGGAAAAATATTAGCAATAAATTATGCAAGATTGAATAAAATTCCATATTTTGGAATTTGCTTTGGTATGCAGCTAGCTGTAATAGAGGCTGCTAGGAATCTAGCTAAAATAAAAGATGCTAATTCATCTGAATTTAGTAAAACAAAAAATCCTGTAATAGGCTTGATGACTGAATGGGAAAAAGATCAACAGAAGTTTGTTAGAAGTAATGCTAGTGATTATGGTGGAACAATGCGTTTAGGGTCATATCCAGCAACATTAAAAAGCAGATCTTTAGTAAGTAAAATATATAAGTATACGAATATAAAAGAGAGACATAGGCATCGTTATGAGGTCAATATTAACTATAAAAGCGATCTAGAAAAATATGGTTTAAAATTTACCGGAATGTCTCCAGACGGCCTTTTAACTGAAGTTGTTGAACTCAATGACCATCCATGGTTCGTGGGTGTTCAATTTCACCCTGAGCTTAAGTCAAGGCCATTTAACCCTCACCCTTTATTTGCATCATTTATAAAAGCCTCTATCAATGTTAAAAGTTAAATTATAGGTTAAAATATGTCTAAAAAAATAAATGTAGGAAATATCACCTTATCTAATTCATCTCAAATGTGCATTATTGCAGGTTTAAATGTTTTAGAAAGTGAGGATATGACCATTGAGGTTGCGAGAACTCTCCAAAAAATAACTGAAAATTTAGGCATTCCTTTTATTTTTAAGGCTTCCTTTGATAAAGCAAACAGATCATCTGTAAATTCATTTCGAGGGCCAGGTATATCAGAGGGTATAAAAATATTTAAAGAATTAAAAAAGTCTTTAAATGTTCCTATAATAACTGATATTCATGAAATTTCTCAAATAGAAGAAATTTCTGAGGTCGTAGATGTTATTCAAATCCCAGCTTTTTTATGCAGACAAACTGATCTCATAGAGGCTGCTTGCAAATCTAATTTGCCATTAAATATAAAAAAAGGTCAATTTCTCTCACCAGGTCAGATGGCTAATATTATTGACAAGTGTTCATCTTTTGGAAATGAAGATATTTTGTTATGTGAGAGAGGATCATCTTTTGGCTATAATAATTTAATAGTTGATTTCTTGGGTGTTTCTGAATTAAAGGAAACTCAAAACCCTGTTATTTTGGATGTAACTCATTCATTACAGTTACCTGGTGGCCAAGGAATTTCTGCAGGTGGTAGATCTAAACAAGCTTTAGACCTAGCTCTTTGCGGCGCTGCCATTGGTCTAGCGGGAATTTTTTTAGAAGTACACCCGAACCCTAAGGAGGCACTTTGTGATGGACCTTCAGCAACAAAGTTAGACGATTTTAAAGAACTTGTTTCAAAAATTAAATCGATTGATGATTTAGCTAAAACATTTAATTAGGATCTTTCCTAGCTTTAGCCTCTCCCCCTGTAAGGAGTTACTCCTTGCTCAGGGATCCAAGCAGACTTAGGCGGGTTTTTATTTTGCCAAAAAATGTCTATTGGGATCCCTCCTCTTGGATACCAATAACCACCTATTCTAATCCATACAGGATTTAAAAGTTTATTAATAGATTGAACTATTTCAATAGTAGTATTTTCGTGAAATGATTTGCTATCCCTATAACTATTAAAAAACAATTTTAAGGATTTTGACTCAACAATCCATTTATTTGGAATATAGTCTATAACTATATGTGCAAAATCAGGCTGCCCTGTGATTGGGCATAGGCAAGTAAACTCAGGTTGCGTTAAGCGAATAACATAATTTGATCCAATATTATTATTTTTAACTTTATCTAAAATTTTAATGTTTGGGCTTGTAGGTTGTTTTGATTGTTTTCCTAAATGTTTCATATTAAATCCATTCTTTTTTAAGGGTATCCTAGTATTTTATGTGTTTGGAGGCTTAATTTCCAGTTATTATTATTGTTACAAAACTTTCTTGCGTTAATGGTATTATTTTTAATCTCAGGTCCATCCATTGGTTGTAAGAGGAAGTTTTTAAAATTTAACTTTTCAAAATCTTTTGGCTTTATTGTTTTTTGAGGAAAAACTAATTTAAGTTCGTCGCCATAAGTTTGTACCAGATTTATATTTTCTTTAGGGCTTACACAAATCCAATCAATATTTTCAGGGGCCTTTATTGTTCCATTTGTTTCAACCGCTATCTTAAACCCAACCATGTGAAGCTCTTTTATTAGCGCTTCATTCACCTGAAGTAATGGTTCCCCGCCAGTTAGAACGATTAAGGGTTTCTGTTTCCCTCTCCATAATGCAATTGCTTTTAAAGCAAGTTCCTTAGGGCTATTAAATTTTCCACCATTTACACCATTTGTTCCAACAAAATCTGTATCACAAAAACTGCATATAGACTTCTTTCTATCCTTTTCTCTTCCTGTCCATAAATTACAACCAGAGAATCTACAAAAGACTGCATACTTGCCAGCATTAAAGCCTTCTCCTTGCATGGTGAAAAATATTTCTTTAACTGAATACATAATTATTTTTCTAATTCCGGATAATTAATAATAAATTCATTCCAGCCCTTGGATCTTAATTCACAGGCTGGGCAGGAATTGCAACCATACCCCCAATCAAATCTTTTAGACCTATCCCCTTTATAACAAGTATGGGATTCTTCTATCACAATATCAATTAACTCCTTTTTTCCTTTTTCATATATAAGCTGCCATATTTCTGCTTTTGATTTGAACATTAGAGGTGTTTGTATCTTGAACTCTACATCCATTCCTAAATTTAAGCTTTTTTCCATTGAAGTAATTGTCTCGTTTCGACAATCAGGATATCCTGAGAAATCTGTTTCACACATTCCCGCAATAATATTTTTAGTTTTATTTTTATATGCAATTATAGCAGCGTAATTAAGAAAAATTAAATTTCTTCCTGGAACAAATGTATTAGGCAATCCATTTTCTAGAACTTTTATATTTTCAGAATTTAACAAAGAGGATTCAGAAATTTTTTTAATTTCTTCAAGATTTACAATAAAATCATGAGATAGCTTACCAAAAAAATTACTTGAGTACGATTGTATTTTTTTTAATAAGTTTATTCTACACTTAAGCTCAACATTATGCCTTTGACCATAATCAAAACCAATCGTTTGAACTTCTTTGAAGTTTGAAAGGGCCCATAACAGACAAGCTGAAGAATCTTGACCACCAGAAAAAAGAACTATTGATTTATTTTTATCTAACATTTACCTATCATCTATAAAAAATAATATTCATTTAATAGCAACTATGTGAGTATAGAGATAGAGGTTTTATTTATGGCTAATATTAAAAAAATTACCGGAAGACAAATATATGACAGCAGAGGCAATCCAACTGTAGAGGTTGATTTATTTCTTGATGACAACTCATTTGGACGGGCTTTAGTGCCTTCTGGAGCATCAACAGGTGCATATGAGGCTCATGAGCTTAGAGACGGTGGTAGTAAGCTTTTTGGAAGAGGAGTTACAAAGGCTGTAGAAAATATCAATAATGAAATAAATAATTCTTTGGTGGGAATGAATTCGGAAAATCAGGAATTAATCGATGGTAAATTAATAGAGCTTGACGGAACAAATAACAAATCTCGATTAGGTGCAAATGCTATTTTAGGTGTTTCCATGGCTAATGTAAAAGCATCTTCAGCCTCCAAGAATCAACACCTTTTTCAGTCACTTGGTAATAAAAATTCTAATATTTTACCTGTGCCAATGATGAACATTATCAATGGTGGTGCACATGCAAATAATTCTTTAGATTTTCAAGAATTCATGATTATGCCGGTTTCGGCAGAATCTTTTAAGGAGGCTATGAGGATGGGTTCTGAAATTTTTCACTCTTTAAAAATTATTTTATCTGAAATGTCCGAGCCTACAAGTGTGGGGGACGAAGGTGGTTTTGCTCCGAATTTTAAGTCTCCAGAAGAAACGCTCTCATTTTTATCTAAAGCAGTAGAAAAATCGGGATATAAGGTGGGTGACGATATTGTCTTTGCTTTAGATTGTGCTGCTACGGAGTTTTACAAAGATGGCTTTTATAATCTATCAAACATGGACAAACCCATTGAAACTAATGAAATGATTGAATATTTAAAAAAACTAATAAATTTATATCCTATTTTTTCAATCGAAGATCCTTTAGATGAGGATGATTGGGATGGCTGGAGTAAGTTAAATTCAGATATTGGTGATAAAACTCAAATAGTTGGCGATGATTTGTTTGTAACAAATCCAGATAGATTATCGAAAGGAGTGGAGCTAAAGTCGGCTAATTCAATTTTGATTAAAGTTAATCAAATAGGAACTCTTACAGAAACAATAAAAGCTATTGATATTGCTAAAGAAAATAATTATTCATTCATAATTTCACATAGATCTGGTGAAACTGAAGATAGTTTTATAGCTGACTTATCGGTCGCTACATCGTCGTGTCAAATTAAGACAGGATCATTATCGCGTTCGGACAGAATCTCAAAGTACAACCAGTTATTGAGAATTGAAGAGTTTTTATCTGATAAAGCTGAGTATGCTGGAAAAACTATTCTAAAATAATATATAAAATAATCTTGACCGATGGGTACAACTTATGATTCTTTGAATCATGATTCGTTCTAAACAAATATTTGAAAACAATAGTTTAAGTAAACCTTATTACAAAAGAATTGGTTTATATGTTGTTATTTCTTTTATAATGGTTTCATTGAATTTTTCTGCACTATTTCATCTTATAAATAGTGAAAATGGAATTCTTGTATTAAAAGATGTAAACCATCAGATAAAGAGAAATCAATACGAATTGAATCTTGTGAATCAAACTAATCGCAAATTAGAGGATAGAATATTAGAATTTTCTAAAGGAAAGGACAGTGATCTCATTGATCAGGTAATAAGAGATTATCTTGGTTATCAGTCAAATTCTGAGCTAACAATTGTTTATAAAAAAAATTCAAGCTAGCAATAGTAAATTATTTCTTTTTTAGATTTATAGTTTATTATTGATTTTTATTTAATCAACTTACTGGAAAAAAAGTGCCAGATATTAGACATCCTGAAAAAGTTAAAAATAAAGATTCTGCTGTTATGCCGAAACCCAAATGGATACGCTCTCGTATCCCCAGCTCTGATACCTTTAAATCTACAAAAGAAATTATAAAAAAAGGTAATGTTGTGACTGTTTGTGAAGAAGCAAATTGCCCCAACTTAGGTGAGTGTTGGTCAAAAAAACATGCAACCTTTATGATAATGGGTGATACATGCACAAGAGCTTGTGCCTTCTGTAATGTTAAAACAGGAAAACCTGAGGCTCTTGACCAGTTTGAGCCTTATAGAGTGTCTCAAACAGTTAAAAACCTTGAGCTTGATCATGTTGTTATCACATCAGTTGATAGGGATGATCTAGGTGATGGGGGGGCTCTTCATTTTTCTAAAACAATTGATCTGATAAGGCAGGCAGCTCCAAGTACTACAATTGAGGTTCTTACTCCTGATTTTTTAAGGAAAAATGGCTCCCTTGAGATTGTTTTAAATTCAAGGCCTGATGTTTTTAATCATAATTTGGAAACTGTTCCAAGACTTTACCTATCAATAAGACCTGGCGCCAGATATTTTAATTCTCTTAAAATTTTATCAGATGCAAAAGATATTATGCCAGAGGTATTTACAAAATCTGGTTTGATGTTGGGCTTAGGTGAAACAAAAGACGAGATTATGCAGGTTATGGATGATTTGCGTTCAGCTAATGTTGATTTTTTAACTCTAGGTCAATATCTACAACCAACAAGAAAACATGCTCCAATTAAGGATTTTGTTACGCCTGATGATTTTAATAAATATAAGGAAATAGCTGAATCTAAAGGATTTTTGATGGTATCATCCAGCCCTCTAACAAGATCATCGCATCATGCAGGAGATGATTTTTTAAAGTTAAAAGAATTAAGAATTAAGGAATCCTTATAATAAATTGATAGATATTAGTTATAAAAAAACCTTAAATTACTCTCCAAAAAATATATATGAAATTGTAAGTAACGTAGATTTTTATTCTCAATTTATTCCTGGCTGCGTATCATCGGAAATTATTTCTAGAGAGGGTAATGTAATTGAAGCAATTCTAGAATTAAAATATTTAGTTATGTCAGGTAAGTTTAAAAGTAGAGTAACCCTTGATCCAAAAAAATTAACTATAATATCAGAGGGTATTGAAGGACCTTTTAGCTCTATTCTTACGAAATGGTCATTTAATGAAGTCGATGAAGGCGTTTTAGTAAATATAAATATTGCTCTAGATTTAAATAATAAAATTTTTGAATCAATATTAAAGAAAAATATAAAAAAAATTATCTCTAAAGTTGTTGTTAGCTTTGAAGAAAGGGCTGATATTTTATATTAGTTTATAAATTTCTAAATATATTTTCCAATGCCCTAAGCGTTGTAAGCTCTCTAATATGCTGTCTTCCTTTGTCATCAAATGTATATAAAAAATGTTCTGTCTTTTTATTTTTTTTTGCAACCCCCATATGAACTCGACCAACAGGGTTAATCTTGGTTCCACCTCCTGGCCCTGCAACCCCAGTAACTGAAACTGTAAGGTTGGCATTAGAAAGTTTAAGCGCCCCTTCGGCCATTAAGATTGCTATTTCTTTCGAAACTGCGCCATATTTTTCTATTAGTTTAATGTCGATATTTAATAAATCAGATTTTGATTCATTTGAATAAGTTATATAACCCCGATCATAGACTGCTGATGACCCTGAAATAGATGTTAATGCGGAACTAATTAATCCGCCAGTACAACTCTCTGCTGTAGATATAACTATATTACATTCATTTGCCTTAAGAATAATTTCTTTAGATAATCTTTTTATATCTCTAAGTGTCATTAAATTAATCCGTATGCGTTTAAAGAAATTATGATAATAGAGGTTACTACTCCAGCAAAAATATCATCTCCTATAACGCCAATATAACCTTTAATTCTATCTATCTTATTTATAGGAAAAGGTTTGCTAATATCAAGAATTCTAAATATCACAAAAGCTAATAATAATGATGATATTGTAAATGGAATAAATGCTATAGCAATCCATTGTCCTAAAACTTCATCAATAACCACTTCTTTCGGGTCATTGTTTTTCGACGATTTTAGGTACTCATCTGTTGCAAATATTCCTATTAAGGTAAGCATAAAAAAACAAACAAGAAATATACTATGGCTGAAAGAATAAATAATAAATATTCCCAAAAAAAGTCCTGCTAAAGAGCCTATCGTTCCTGGAAAATACTTTATATTCCCAAGCCCTCCAAATGTTACTATTAGGGAGATGATATTACTTTTCATATTCTAGAACCTCTATTGATACTATTGCCTGAGCGGCAATACCATTTTTACTGTTAATGAAACCTTGGTCTTCAGTTGAAGTTGCCTTCAGGCATACTTTATCGATATCAATATTCAATAGGGATGATATTTTCTTTAAAATTTTTCCCCTTAAAGGTTTAATTTTTGGGTAATCACATATTAAGTTTAAATCTAAATTTATAATAGATCCATTTCTTTTTTTCATTATATCTAAACTCTTTTTTAAAAAATAAATAGAATTCTTGTTCTTAAATAATTTACTCTCTGGTGGGAAATGCAATCCTAGGTCCCCGGAGTTAAAGGCTCCAAAAATTGAGTCAGTTATAGCATGGAGCAGAACATCGCCATCAGAGTTAGCAAGTAATCCATATTTTGATTTAAATTTTAAGCCTCCAAGCGTAATCTGATTACCTTTAGTAAACTCATGAATATCAAATCCAACTCCAACGAGATTATTTTTTTTTCCTGATATAATTTGACCAAACATTTGAATATCGTCTGTATTTGTAATTTTGAAATTTGCTTTAGAGCCCGAAATTAATTTTATCTTTATTTTTTTTTCTAATGCCAAAGAGATATCATCTGTAAACTTTTCTTTTGATTCTTTATGAAGAGAGATAATTTCCTTAAGTTGAAACCCTTGAGGGGTTTGAACAGAAACGATTTTATCTCTATCCTCACTTATAAGTTGGTTTTTTTTTGCTAATTTTTTTAATGTGTCATCACTTTTTATAACAGGACATACAGCATGGTAATTATCTAGATTCTTGATACATAACTTAATTAGCTTTTTAGAAACAAAAGGTCTTGCTGCATCATGTATTATTACTTTTTGGTTCTTTTTCTTGCCAAACTCTTTATCGATATTTTTCAAGCCTTTAAATGATGATTCTTGTCTCGTTTTTCCTCCAATAACGCTTTTTCGAAGTTTTTTTATATTTTTGCTATTTTCTCTAAATTTAGGAGCATCACCTTTTGCTATAACAACAGTTATAGTTTTTATCTCATCAATTTTATCTAAAGACATAAGAAGATAGTTGAGAGGTGATATATTATTTACCTTTTGATATTGCTTCGATTCAGGGTATTTCGCTGATCTTACTCTCTCACCTCTACCGGCGGCTAATACTAAACAATGCGTCATATTTGTTCCTAGTAACACTATTTTAAAAGATATATTGCCTAATTAATAGGCATATAATATAATTGCACAAAAAATAGTCATAAAATGAAACAAAATAAAGATACAATTGATCAAATAATGAATTCAATGACTTTTCCAGTCATTATTATAGACCTGGAAAATAAAATTTCCATTATTAATATTGCCGGTGAGAACTTTCTTAGATCAAGTTCTAAAATGATTGCAGGAAATAAAATTGAAAACTATCTACCTTTTTCATCCCCTTTGTTGGACTTAATTAGTAAATGTAAAAAAGAGGGGGTAGGCTTTAATGAGTATGGCCTAGATTTAAGTAATCCAAGAATAGGAATAAAAAAAGATATAGATGTTCAAGTTACCTCATTGCCTGATGATAACGTAATGATAATTTTTATTGATAATAGTTTTGAAAGAAATTTTCTTGCAACAAGAAGCTCTAATAATAGTGGCGATACATTATCTTATTTTGCATCAATGCTTGCTCATGAAGTTAAAAATCCTTTGGCAGGAATTAGAGGTGCTGCTCAATTGATAGAGAGGCAATACCCTCAACTAAATAATAAATTAACAGTATTGATATGTAATGAGGTTGATAGAATAAAAAGGCTTATTGAGAATATTGAAATTTTTGATACCCCTAACTCATTTGATTTGCAGCCTTTGAATATTCATACAGTTTTAAGGCATACATCTGATGTTTTAAAAAACTCACAAGATCTTAATTTTGAAATTAAAGAATACTTTGATCCATCCATTCCTAATATTTTAGGAAACAGAGACCAGCTCATCCAACTTTTTTTAAATCTAATGACAAACTCATGCGATGCAATAAAAGAAAAAAATAAAAAAAATAAACCTATTGCGGGGGTTATCAGCTTGTTTACTTCATATAAGCATGGGCCAATTATTAAGAAAAAATCTTCAGGTGAAAGAATAAATCTCCCCATAGAAATAAGAGTTAGTGATAATGGCTCTGGAATAAGCGAGGTTTATAAGAATAATATTTTTGAACCATATGTATCTTCAAAAAAATCTTCAAAAGGAGGTCTCGGCTTGGCAATGGTAAAGAAAATAATTGATGACCATGATGGTCTCATTAGTTTCGACTCAAGCCCTGACGGAACAACTTTTTTAATAAATCTTGCTAACGAGGTTTCAGCATGAGTAAGAAAATAATTTTATTAGCTGAGGATGATGACTCAATTGAACTTGTGACAAATGACTTTCTCTCTAGTGAAGGTTATGAGGTTCGCTCAGCTAAAACCCTCAAGTCTTTATGGAGTTTAATAGAAAAAGGGGGTGGGGATGTCTTAATTACCGACGTTATGTTTCCTGATGGTGAATCATTTGATCTTATCCCTCAAATAAAAGAACTAAGGCCCGATCTACCAATAATTATCGTAAGTGCAAGAAATAATCTCCAGACCGCTATTTCCTCCGTTGAGAAAGGGGCGTTTGAGTACTTACCAAAGCCTTTTGATTTAAATGATTTAAATAATTTAGTTAACAAAGCTTTGCTAATTAAACCTAAAATTAATACAAAATCTTTAATTAGAAAAAAAAGTAAAGATCTAATTATTGGAAGCTCTAAAGCAATGCAAGAGATGTATAGGGTTATAGGTCGACTGTCTCAAAACGACTTAACAGTAATGATTTACGGGGAGAGTGGAACCGGGAAAGAATTAGTATCAAAAGCACTTCACATCTTTGGAAAAAGGTCAGACCATCCATTTGTTGCGGTTAATATGGCCGCTATCCCAAGTGAGCTAATTGAAAGTGAATTATTTGGTCATGAGAAGGGATCTTTTACAGGCGCTTATCAAAAGAGCGATGGAAAATTTAAGCAGGCAGAAAAGGGTACATTATTTCTTGATGAGATTGGTGATATGCCTATTGATGCACAGACTAGATTATTAAGGGTTCTTCAAGAGGGTGAATTTACAAGCGTTGGCGGTAAAGAAAAAATTAAAACAGATGTAAGAATAGTTGCGGCAACAAACAAAGATTTAAAATCTTTAATAAAACTAGGTTTATTTAGGGAGGATCTTTTTTATAGACTAAATGTTGTTCCAATATACTCACCACCTCTTAGAGATAGAATTGAAGATATTCCTGAGCTAGCAGAGCATTTCTTGAGTAACGCTGATAAATCCGGCCTACCAATAAAGAAAATAAATAATAATGCTATTAATTGTTTAATGAATTATTCATGGCCTGGTAATGTTAGAGAGTTAGAAAATTTCTTGCTTAGAGTCTGTGCTTTATATTCTGAAGATATTTTGTCAGAAGAGATTATTAATTTCGAATTAAGACAAACTAAATTAGATAATGATAATGTTGATAAAGAAGATTTATCAAGTATGATCGATTCTTATTTTTCTAATAATTTGAATAAATTATTGAAAGATAATAATAAAAATATTCACTCAGATATTATTTCAGAAGTTGAGAAGTCAATTATCCAAAATGTTATGATTATTACAAAAGGAAACCAACTTAAGGCTTCAGAAATACTTGGTTTAAATAGAAATACTCTTAGAAAAAAAATCGGTGACTTAAATATTAATATACAGTTTAATAAGGATAATTAATTTATTGGAAGTTGTTAACATGAAAAATGGACCATTATCAGGCGTTAAAGTTATTGAATTTGCAGGAATAGGACCAGGTCCATTCTGTGGAATGTTACTATCGGATATGGGCGCTGATGTTTTAAGAATCGATAGAGATGAAAAAAAGGTATCAAAACATGTTATAGAGGGAAGGGGCAAGAGATCTATTAAGCTAAACCTTAAAGATCCTGATGATATTGAAACTTGTCTTGATTTAATTGAAAGGGCTGACATTCTTCAAGAGGGTTTTAGGCCTGGTGTTATGGAGAGATTAGGCTTAAGTCCGGATGAGTGTTTTAAGAGAAATAAAGCATTGGTTTATGGGAGAATGACGGGATGGGGCCAATATGGATCACTTTCTCAAGCATCAGGGCATGATATTAATTATATTGCTTTGACTGGTGCTTTACACTCAATAGGAAGGAAGAATGAGAAACCAGTTCCACCATTAAATTTAGTGGGTGATTTTGGAGGTGGTGCTCTATATCTGGCGATGGGTATGATAGCTGCGCTTTATGAAGCTAAAAACTCAGGCGAGGGTCAAATTGTTGATTGCGCAATGACTGATGGTTCGGCCTCTTTAATGACTATGTTTTATGGATTTTCTAGTTCAGGTATATGGAAAGAAAAGCGGGGAGATAACCTTTTAGATTCTGGTGCTCACTTTTATGACGTTTACGAAACTAAGGATAAAAAATACATTTCTATAGGCTCTATTGAGCCTCAATTTTATTCACTTTTATTGGAAAAGCTTGAAATAAATAATGAGGCTTTTTTAGATCAAATGAACAAAGGTTTGTGGGATGAGTTAAAGGGCGAACTTATTAAAAAATTTAAATCAAAAACTCGAAATGAATGGTCTGATATTATGGAGGGAACTGATATTTGTTTTGCTCCAGTTTTATCAATGTCTGAGGCACCTAGCCATCCCCATAATAAAGAAAGACAAACATTTATTGAAAAAAATGGTGTTGTTCAGCCTAATGTGGCCCCTAGATTTTCAAAAACTCCATCTAAAATTCAAGGACCATCTCCAAGTAATGGAGAGCATAATGAGGAAATCTTAAAAGATTGGGGGAGTAAAATAAGAAATCAATCTCCTTTTTTTCTATAAAAGATTGTTCTAAGCCATTTAAGAATACTATTATCTTTTAGGTCTTCTTTTATAAGAAATTTCATTAAATTTTTATAATCCTTGTTTAAAAATAAATCTTCTCTTGTCCGCATTGGCTTATTAGTATCAATTTCTCCAATTTTTTTTGCGGGATTACCTCCAAAAATTGAATTATCTGGAACATCTGATACTACTATTGATCCCATTCCTATAATTGAATTTTTTCCAATTTTTACTCCTTTGGCAATTTTTGAACCTTCACCTAACCAAGCATTTTCAGAAATATAGACCTCGCTACTTAGTCCTGGCGTTGAAATTCTATCATAAACTTCGTGCCAGTCTGAGTCAGAAATATAAACATTGCTAGCTATCATTACATTTGATTCGATAACAATTTTTTTTGATGAAAGTATCTTTACTCCCGGAGAAATTAAGACATTATTTCCAATATATATTTCACCATCACAATCATTTCGATTCCAAGCACACAATTGGGTAATTGTATTTTTTGATGTTCTTATATGAACATTATTTCCTAAAGAAATCTTACTACCGTAGATATCAATATTCCAAGGTTTATTAATATCCAAACCTTTTCCAGCACTTTGAAGTTGAGGTATGATAAATTTTTTAGTCCAAAAAGAATAAAATCTCTCTACAAGCAATCGGATATAAAAAGGTCTATTGTCTTTTTGCAAAATAGCTAATGCATTTTAGCTTCTGATATTTGATAAGAGCCATTTTTAAATTCACTGAACATCTCGTCTACTTGGGGGTGGCGAACTGGATCTTTATTAATGTCATCTAATAGATTTTGTTCTGATACATATGCAACATACTCAGTTACATCATTCTCAGCCAAAAGATGATAGAAAGGTTGATCTTTTTTAGGACGCATTTCCTCTGGTATTGAAAGCCACCACTCATCTGTGTTATTAAATGTTGGATCAACATCAAAAATCACACCTCGAAATGAAAGAAATTTATGTTTAACAATTTCACCTATTTTGAATTTTGCATCGCGTTCCATTTTAATCTCCATATTTTAAAGATAATTATTAATTAATTATCTTCAAGGTGTTTTTTAAAAATTATTTCATAAAATTTACAATTATATATATATTTGTATAAGTTGTTCTAATCCAAAAAAAATTATGAGTTACAATGAATAAATATATTAAAAAATTATTTAGCCCTTTATTAATTAATAAATTAGAAATTCCTAATAGAGTAGTGATGGCTCCAATGACTAGATCTAAATCACCAAACAGTATTCCTGGTGAAGATGTGGCATTATATTATAAAAGAAGAGCTGAAAATGGTGTTGGATTAATCATAACTGAAGGTACAACTGTTGGTACACCAAATTCATCTGATGATACGAATATTCCATCTTTTCATGGAGAAAAACCTTTAGCTGGCTGGAAAAATGTTGTGGAGAATGTTCACGAAGTAGGTGGATTAATATTTCCCCAAATTTGGCATCAAGGAACCTTAAGAAGAGCAGATACAACTTGGAATTCTGATTTTCCTTCTTGGGGCCCTTCAGGCTTAGCTTTAGTAGATAAAAAGGTTTCAGAGCCGATGACTTTAGATGAAATTGAAATTTCGATCGATGCCTTTGTAAAAGCTATTTATTCTGCAAGAGAGTTAGGGTTTGATGGTGCAGAGATTCATGGAGCACATGGCTATTTATTAGATCAGTTTTTTTGGGAAGGTACTAATATCCGTAGTGATGATTGGGGTGGTATTTCTATTGAAGAGCGAACAAAGTTTTCTACAGAAATAGTAAGAAGATCTCGTGAGGAGGTTGGCGATGACTTTCCTATTATTTTTAGATTTTCTCAATGGAAACAACAGGATTTTTCTCACAAGATGGCAAAAACACCAGAAGAATTAGGTAAATTTTTAATGAACCTTTCCAACTCAGGTGTGGATTGCTTCCATTGTTCGCAAAGAAGATTTTGGAATAATGAGTTTGACGGTTCAGAGCTTAATTTAGCTGGATGGACAAAGAAATTAACAAAAAAACCATCTATAACAGTTGGAAGCATAGGATTAACTGAGGACTTTATAGAGACTTTTAAAGGAAAAGAGTCTAAACCTACTGATATTTTAGGTCTTTTAGAACGTTTATATGAAGATGAATATGACTTTGTTGCCATTGGTAGAGCTTTAATTTCTAATCCCGATTGGGTTTCTCTAGTTAAAAATGAGGATTATGATAAAATTAAAATATTTACACCTAAGGATTTAGAAAGTTTAATATAATATGAATGATGATCAAAAAATAATCATGCCTAATGGTGGTGTTATTCTGAATAGGGTTCATTTAGAGATCGGAGATGGCTTTGTAAGGCATTCCTATGAATTAGACGAACGTTTTACTAATAGAAGAAATTTTATAATGGGTGGTTTTTTATCAACTATGCTTGATGGTCTTTGCGGACATGCGCTTCATACAGTTCATGATAAACAACATGTTACGCTTGAGCTTAAGACTATATTTTTGGCAGCTGCGAAAGTAGGAAAGTTTATTGGAGAAGGTAAGGTTATCAAAGTAGGAAAAAGCATTGGTTTTTCTGAGTCTACATTATGGGATGAATCAAATATTGAAATTGCAAAGGCTTCAGCAACATTTAAGATTCTTAAATAAAATTTAGAACCTTTTTTCCATTTCTTTTCTTAATTGTAATTTATATATTTTTCCTGAAGCTGTTCTAGGCAGTTGTTTTTTGTGAAAATCAAAAAAAGTTGGAATTTTAAATCCCGCCAAATGATTTTTTAAATAATCTTTAATATCTTCCTCCTTAATTTCTTTTTTATCTTCTATTGTAAGGGAACAACAAAGTATCTCTCCTAGCCTTTCATCAGGGATTCCATAAACACTTGCTTCAAGAACATAAGGATGGCTATTGATGGAGTCCTCAACCTCTAAGCAGGAAATATTTTCACCTCCGCGTATTACTATATCTTTTGCTCTATCAACTATAAAAAGATAATTATCTTCATCTAAAAATCCTATGTCTCCTGTTTTAAACCATCCTTTATAAAATGCCTCATTTGTTGCGTTTTTATCATTCCAATAGCATCTAAAGTTTGAAGGAGTTTTTATGTATATTTCTCCTGAAATACCATTTGGTAATTTTTTATTATTATCATCACAAATTATCATTTCTGTAAGAGGCTTTGTTGGTTGGCCTGTTGATCCAGGTTTTTCTATATATTCATCTCCTGAAGTTACCGCCCCTGCAGCATTTGTTTCAGTTAAGCCATATCCAAGTCCAGGTTTTGCATTAGGGAATTCAGTTTTAAGTTTTTTTACATGGGAAGATGGTCTAGCAGCGCCTCCGCCCGATAAGTCTTTTAAAGATGATAAATCAAAATCATGTCTATTTGGGTGGCGCATTATTTCCAGTGTCATTGTGGGAACACCACTAAGACTAATTATTTTTTCAGATTCTATTAATTTAAGTGCCTTAAGGGGTTCCCATTTATAAAGCATAACCATTTTTCTTCCTGAAAGAAAGGACAGCATAAACTGGCTATGACTTCCCGTAACATGAAATAAAGGTACTGTTATCATACAGGAAGGCTGTATGGTGATATCAGCTTCTATCTTATCCCTTATTCCTCTAGCAATAGAAACGACCATCCATTGGAGTAAGGTAGAAATGATTGACCTATGTGTTGAGCATACTCCTTTTGGATGTCCGGTTGAGCCTGATGTATAGAAAATTGTTGCATCATCATCATCAGGGTTAATTTCAATATTAGGCATTTTCAATTTTGAGAATGGCTTTATTAAATTATCCCAGTTTAGGTCATCACTAGTGTTACATCTAATTGATATTAGACTCAAATTATCAGTATCAGCAAAGGTCTCAATTAAGTCATAGCGTTTGTCATCAGCTATAATAATTTTTGCTCCACAGTTCTCAATCCCATATTTTAATTCATCTTTAGTCCACCAGCTATTTAAAGGAACTGCAATTGCTCCTATTGACGTGATGGCTATAAAGCTATTTATCCATTCAGGATAATTTCTCGATGCGATTGCAATTCTATCACCTTTTTTTATCTTGAATCTTTCAATTAAAGCATTGGCAAAAGCCGAAGACAGATCATAGCATGATTGAAACGTATATCTCTCGTTATCAAAAACTAACATATCGTTATCTGGATATTTTAAACTTAATTTAAAATAATCATTAAGGTTAGAAATTTTAGAATCGAAGCATTTATAATTTACACCTCGAATTGTCTCTTGTTTGAGCTTGAAGTCATCTTCGGTCAAGCATATATCATCTATTATATCATCAAGAATTTGATTCATCTCTTATTCCATTGGCGGAGGGGGTGGGATTCGAACCCACGAGACGGTTGCCCGCCTGCCGGTTTTCAAGACCGGTGCCTTCGACCACTCGGCCACCCCTCCGCAGGATTATTATTCTTATAAAGTGTATGTATTTATATTTTTTCTAAAAAGTCTAATAAAATTTTATTTACTTGATCGGGGGCCTCTTGCTGCGTCCAGTGACCAATATCATTTAGTTGCTCCTTCACCCTTAAATCTTCATAATTTCCTCCTACAGAATCAAATAAATTTACACCAGGTATGAAGAAATTAACTGGATCTAGAGAACCTGTTATGAAGCAAGATGGTTTCTTTATTTTATCAAATGACATTTTAAAAAGATCTTTCCAATCCAGATCCATACATCTATATCTATTTAGCGGACCAAACATTCCGCTTTTTTCAAATTCTTTTGTGAAATACTTTAAATCTTTATTTGAGAGCCATGAAGGTAAATCTTTTGGCTCATTCATACCTTCTAAGAATAAAGATTTTTTATCTTTTTCATTTAAATTATTTTTTAAAGAAAGATCTATCATTTTTTTCATGCCAAATGCATCAGAGTTGCAGTAAATTAGCCTTAGTGATTTCTCTATGTCCTTCTCGAGCTCCTTTTCAGCAAATCCTATTTTTTGAAAATAAAGAATATAAAAGAAAGTATTTTTATAAATTTGCTCCAACAATTTTATAGGTGGAATATCATTAAAAGGATTAAAGGGGACTGATAAACCAGAGACAGATAAAATTCTTTTTGGAAAAAGTAGAGATGTATACCAGCTAATAGGGGCACCCCAATCATGTCCAATAATATGAGCTTCTTCTTCTTTTAAGTGATCTAAAATACCTATTAAATCATTAGTAATTTCTTTTAAAGAATAAGAATTAACATTTTTTGGTTTTTCAGATCTACCATAACCTCTGATATCAGGTATTATTACTTTGTAACCAGCCTTTTTAAAAGGATTAATTTGGTGTCGCCAGCTATACCAGCTTTCAGGCCAACCATGAACAAATATGACTGGCTTCCCATCCCCTTCAATAAGTGTATTAATTTTTATGCCGTTTGTTGGGATTAATTCAAAATTTCTTTTCATTTTTTAACCTAACTCATTTTTAAACATTCATTGTATTTGTAATTAGCGAATCTTGTTATCATCAATTATGAAGAATTCTAGCCTTTTTTATATCTTTATAACATTTTTTTTAACAAGTTGCTCATCTTATCAATCCTCTACTTTTTCTTCAAAAAACCCCTTTGCAGGAGGTATTTATAAGATTGGAGAGCCATATATAATTCAAGATAAAATGTTTTTTCCTGAGGAGGACTTTTCTTATAGGGAGAAGGGTATTGCATCTTGGTATGGACAAAAGTTTCATAGAAAAAAAACGGCAAATGGCGAAATTTTCAATATGAATTTATTAACCGCAGCTCATAGAACCTTGCAATTACCTTCTTTAGTAAAAGTTACAAATACTAGTAATAAAAAATCAATTATCTTACGTGTAAATGATCGAGGACCTTTTGCTAAAGATAGAATAATTGATGTTTCAAAAAAAGCTGCTTCATTATTAGGGTTTCAAAAAGAAGGAACAACAGAGGTAATTGTTGAGTATTATGGAAAGGCAAATGTTTTTGATTCTTTTGGGCGAATTAAAAATAAAAAAATACATAAGGATATTAAAAATAAATCAAAAAACTTTATATTAAATGTAGGTGTATTTTCAGATAAAAAAAATATCGAAAAAATAAAAATACAACTTAAAGGCCTTGGAAAAATTAATATCGAAAAATCAAAAAATGATTCCTCGCTTTATAAAGTTTTTTTAGGACCTTTTGGAAGTAAAAATTTTGTATATAGAGTTCAAAGAGCATTATCAGAAAAAGGCTTAAAAGATTCTGTTGTTGAGATATTAGATTAAGATTTCTTAGGAGTTAACGATTGTTATTTAATAAAAATTTAAAAATTCTTTTTTGTATATTGTTTTTTTACTCTTCCCCAGCTTTCTCTTTTAATACAGATTCAGGATATGCTCTTCTTGTTGATTATAAAACAAATCAAATTTTGTTTGAAAAAAATTCTACGAAGAGAATATTTCCTGCTTCTATGTCAAAGTTGATGACACTTTATGTTTTATTCGACTACCTTGATAAGGGTGCAATCAATATGACTGATGAATTTGTTATTTCAGAAAATGCTTGGAGGAAAGGAGGGGCAATGTCTGACTCCTCCACTATGTTTGCCGAAGTATCTTCTTATATTTCAATTGAAAACCTAATAAAAGGTATCGTGATTCAGTCAGGTAACGATGCATGTATTGCGGTTGCTGAGGGAATATCAGGATCTGAAGACTTATTTGCAATTGAAATGAATTTTTTTAGTCAAGAGTTAGGTATGAAGGACACTAACTTTAAAAACTCAACAGGTTTACATCATAAGGATCACTTCACAACAGCCACGGATCTTGTAATTTTAACTAAAGCACTTATTAAAAATTTTCCTCAATATTATCATTTTTTTTCTCAGGAAAGCTTCACTTGGAACGGTATCTTTCAACCAAATAGAAACAATTTACTTAGAGATAATATTGGTGTTGACGGATTAAAAACAGGAAAAACAGAGCAATCTGGTTTTAGTATGATCGTATCATCACTTGCAAATGAAATTCGACTCATTTCAATCTTAGGGGGCTTGCCTTCTAAAGAAAAAAGAACTTCGGAGATGAGAAAATTAATAAATTACGGGCAAAAAGCATTTAAGCGTTCTTTGGTATTTAAGTCCAATGAAGTTATTGATAATGTTGACGTATGGGGCGGTAAAGCATCTTCTGTAGACTTAGTTGCTTCGGAAGATATTTACCTTTTATTGGACATAAGGGGTAGACGATTTCTAAATGTTAGCTACTTATATAATTCCCCTATTACTGCACCAGTAAAAAAAGGTGATATCATTGGTAAAATTACAATCTTAAATGATGATAAAATTATCATTGAATCAAACTTAATATCCAATAAAGATATAGATAGTAATAATTTTATAGGAAAGGCTATAGATACAATGGGATATTTGTTTAATTAATTATGAAAAATTATTTTATAACTTTTGAAGGTGGTGAGGGTTCTGGTAAATCTACTCAAATAGATTTTTTGAGTGATTTCCTAAAAAAGAAAGGCGCTAAAGTTTTATCCACAAGAGAGCCAGGTGGAACACCTTCTGCAGAAATTATTAGAGATTTGGTTACCAAGGGAGACCCCAATAAATGGACGCCTTTAACTGAATCATTACTAATGTGGGCATCTAGAACTGAGCATGTTGAAAAACTTATTAGACCGTCATTAGAGGATGGTAAATGGGTTTTATGTGATCGTTTTTATCACTCGACTTATGCATACCAAGGTATTGGTCATAATTTAGGTATAGAAAAAATGAAAGCAATAAAAAACATAGTACTTGGCGATTTTAAACCAGATCTTACTTTTGTTTTGGATATTGACCCTTTAGTTGGCATTGAAAGAACAAAAAAAAGAAACTCTGGTGAAGATAGATTTGAAAAAATGAATATAGATTTTCATAATAAATTAAGACATGCTTTTATTGAGATATCAAAAGAGGATCCACATCGCTTCGTTTTAATTGATGGCGAATTAGACATAAATTCAATTTTTGAAATTATATCAAATGAAGTTATGAATAGGTTTATATTATAAAATGAGTGTTGCGTTATTAGAAAAATTAAAGCCAAGAGCCAATTATGATTTATTTGGACACAATGAAAAAATAAATTTTATTTTAAATTCTTATAAAAAGAAACGACTTCATCAAGCTTATCTTTTTTCAGGAAATGAGGGTATTGGAAAGGCTACTTTCGCCTATTCTTTTGCTAGATTTTTACTTTCTAATATAGACTTGGACAGTTTTGACATTGATAAAAATAACAAAGCATGTCGACTAATAGAGTCAAATACTCATCCTGATCTTTTGGTTATTGAACCAAATACAGAAAAAAAAGATAGATTTATTAGTATTGATCAAGCAAGAAAATGTTCCGAATTTTTTAGTCATACTCCATCTATTAGTAAATGGCGGGTTTGTATAATAGACTCTATTGATTTTATGGATATATCGACATCAAATACAATATTAAAGATCCTTGAAGAACCGCCATCTTACTGTGTATTCTTGATCATAGCTCAAAAAGTTGATGCTGTTATTGAAACCATTCGATCAAGATGTGTTGAGCTAAGATTTAAAGATATTGAGAAGGATACTTTAGTTCGAGAACTCAAATTATTAAGGCCCGAACTATTAGATTCGGAAATATTAAGCTTAGTAAATTTATCTGAAGGTAGCATTGGAAATCTTAATAATTTAATTGAGAAAATTCCTTAGAAATATACAAAACAATAGAAAGCATTGCTATTGAAAAGAATATAAATTCTTCTGTTTATAGTTTTTCTGATTTTATTTTAAAGGAAGATGGGGGTACCAATAAATTTAATTTATTTATTAATTGTATTATTTTCAAAGTAAATTCCTTAATAAAGTCTATTGTTTCCTCAAGCACTTCTTTTGTGATAAATGAGGGGCTTGATATAAGAGATCAAATGCTTGATTTAATTCAGCAAGAAAGAATATTTAAATTAAATAGAAAGCAAACAATTATAAGCCTTATTTTAAATTTGAATAAAATAGTGAATCTTAAATAGAAGGTCAAAATGGAAAATTTTTTCATAAGCACTGCAATATCTTATACTAATGGCCCTCCTCACATGGGTCATGCTTATGAAGTAATAGCCGCAGATGTTATTGCTCGTTTTAAACGACTTGAAGGTAAAAATGTTTTTTTTGTTACTGGAACTGACGAGCATGGCTTAAAAGTTCAACAAAAAGCCAATAAACTTAATATTTCCCCTCAGGCTTTGGCTGACCAAATGTCAGAAAATTTTATTAAAATGGGACAAGCTTTAAATTGCTCAAATAATGACTTTATTAGAACTTCCGAAGAAAGGCATAAAAAAGCAGTAAAGGAAATATGGCTTAGAATGAGAGAAAAGGGAGATATCTATCTTGATGATTATTCGGGATGGTATTCACTCAGGGATGAAGCTTTCTATCAAGAATCTGAATTGACTAAAGATAATTTAGGTAACTTTTTATCCCCTAATAATACCCCTGTTGAGTGGGTTGAGGAGAAAAGTTATTTTTTTCGTCTTTCAGAATATGAAGATAAACTATTAAATTTATATAAAGAAAATGATAATTTCCTTCAACCCAAAAGCAGAATGAATGAAGTTAGAAATTTTGTCCAAACTGGTTTAAAGGATATTTCAATATCTAGAAAAGGATTAGAGTGGGGGATTGAAGTTCCTGATGATAAGGATCATTCTATCTATGTTTGGGTTGATGCTTTGACTAATTATATTTCGGCTCTTCAATGGCCTGATAATAAAAATTTATATAATGATTTTTGGCCAGGAGACCTTCATTTAGTTGGTAAGGATATTATTCGTTTCCATGCAGTTTTTTGGCCTGCATTTCTTTTATCGGCGGGATTAGAAATTCCAAAGCAAATATTTGCGCATGGATTTATTCTTAATAAGGGTGAGAAAATGTCTAAAAGCCTAGGTAATATAGAAGACCCAATGTCTCTTGTTAAAACCTTTGGAGTTGATCAATTGAGGTATTTTTTAATGAGGGAGACGCCTTTTGGTAGTGATGGAAATTATAGCGATGAGTTACTTATTAATAGAGTTAATGCAGACTTATCTAATGATTTAGGTAATTTATCGCAAAGATGTTTAACAATGGTAAAAAAGAATTGTAATCAATCTATTCCTCAAAAAAACGAATTAAATAAGATTGATTTAGATCTATTAAATTCAGTTGATTTAAAAAAGTCTACTATCATTCATTTGATGGAAAATTTCCAAATTAACTCATATATTTCAGAGGTATTTGAACTTATTTCAAATACAAATAAATATTTTTCAGACCAAAAGCCATGGGATTTAAAGAAGCTTGATGAGAATAGAATGAATACAGTTTTATGGGTTACATGCGAAATGCTAAGAAAGGTAGGAATACTTTTACAACCAGTTATACCTTCTGGAAGTTCAAAACTTTTAGACTTTTTATGTATTGATATTAATCATCGCCTGATAGATTTTTTATCAAATGATTTTGCTTTAAATCCAGGTGATCCTATAAAAGATCCAGAAATCATATTTCCAAAAATTGATTTAATAAAATAAAACTAATTGATGACATAGATATTTTTAAGTTGTATTAAAGCAACTGTTTAAAGTTTACGGGGATAGTTAATGGATAAATTTTTAGTTATTGATCTTGATATGGATATTAGAAACGCAAGAGCGCATTTTGAAAAAAAATATATACTTGCTCAGATAAAAAAATTCAATGGTAATATATCAAAAACAGCAAACTTTATTGGTATGGACAGAACGGCCCTTCATAGAAAGATGAAGGATTTAAAAATTATGCCCAATGAGAGATATAGAAATATTATCGGATATTAATTTATAGGAATATTATGCAAATAATAGTTTGTGGAGCAGGAAAAAGTGGATCCTCAATTGCTGAGAAGTTATCTCAATTAGGTAATGAGGTTACAATAATTGACTCATCTCCTGAGCTTGTTAAAAAATTAACCGGTAAACTTGATATAAGGGGCGTAGTTGGGCATGGTGCTCACCCAGATATCTTAGAAAGAGCAGGGGCTCGTGATGCAGATATGATGATAGCTATAACATCATCAGATGAAATCAACATGCTGGCATGTCAGATTGCACATTCTATTTTCGAGGTTCCAAAAAGAATCGCAAGAATAAGAGATAAGTCTTACCTAAATCCCTCCCACCAGGATTTATTTACAAGTGAAAAGCTTCCTGTTAGCGTAATTATCTCACCTGAAAAAGAAGTTGCAAAGAATGTTTTAAAAAGGCTAGAAATTCCTGGTGCAATTGAGAATATCCCTTTTGTTGATGACAAACTAAAATTTCTAGCAGTTAAAATTGATGATGATTGCCCAATTGTAGAAACTGAAATAAATGAATTAACAAACCTTTTTCCTGATTTAAAAACGGTTATTGTTGGGTTATTGCGAGATGGTGAGATTATAATTCCTAAATCAAATGATAAGCTTATTGTTGGTGATATAGCTTATTTAGTATGCCCCAACGAATTATCTAGAAGAGCTGTTTCAATTTTTGGACACCCCGAAAAAGAGGCCAGGAAAGTAGTGTTAATAGGTGGGGGCTCGGTTGGTAGCGAAGTTGCAACCATGATTGATCTCCTAGCTACAAAAATTAATCTTACAGTTATAGAACGCGATGATGCCTCAGCTGTAGGTTTAGCGGATAAATTAAAAAATGTAAGGGTTTTGAAGGGGTCTGGTGTTGATAGAGATATACTTCATGAGGCTGATATAGAAAATACAGAAACTTTAGTTTCTTTGACTGATAGTGATGAAACAAATTTCCTTTCTGCTGCATTTTCTTCAAGTGAAGGTTGCAAGAGATCATTGGCGCTTCTTAATAATTCTGATTATCAATCCTTAATTAAGTCACTAAATATAGGTGAGTTTATTGATCCAAAGGCTATTACAATTTCTTCAATTTTAAGACATGTCAGAAAAGGTCACATAAAAAGACTCTATTCTTTAATAAATGGTAATGCGGAGGTTATAGAGGGCCAGGTTTCTGGATCCTCAGAGCTTATAGGGCCATCTATTGAGGAAATGAATTTACCTCAAGGTCTAAGAATAGGTGGAATAATTAGAAAAGAAAAATTTATCATGCCTACCGGCTCAACGTATATAAAAGAGGGCGATGAGATAGTAATTTTCTCTAAACCTGAGTGTATTCATATGGTAGAAAAGTTATTTAGGATGAGCCCAGATTATTATTAATATTAATAAAAAAATAACCTAATTTTCTTGCAAAGAATAATCAAATCATATTAATTAACTTTTCTTAGTAAGACTGATTATAGTTTAAATTTATTTCCGTATTTTATAAAGGAAATTATACTGTTCTTTAAAGTAAAAAAAAGAGTTAAAAAAATGTTAAAAACCAATGATAGCCCCGATTTAGAAATTGACATTGAAGAACGATTTGTAAACTTTGCTATTACAAATTCAAAGGAATTAACTATATTTCTTGTCAACGGTATAAAGTTAGAAGGTAATATTATAGCAATGGGCGAAAACTGCTATCTTCTCAAGAGAGATGATAATATGCAGCTTGTTTATAAGCATTCAATCTCAACAATTTTACCTTTAGATTCTTCAAACTTTCTTGAATAATAGTTTGGAATTATAATTTTTCTTCCTTTTTAATTCTTTTCCAGTTTTTATCAATCTCATCTATTGTATATTTTTTATTATCTTTGTTGTCAAAAACATGAGGATTTCTTCTTATCATCTTTTCATTAATAGACTCAATAACATCATTAATTGAAAAGGCGTTTTCTTCTTTTTTTATTTCAGAGTGGAATATCACCTGAAACAACAGATCACCTAACTCCTCGCAAATTCTTGAGTTGTCACCACTTTGAATTGCTTCAATAACTTCATTAGCCTCTTCAAAAGAGTATTTTGCTATACTCTCAGATGTTTGCTGCTTGCACCACTCGCAACCCGTTTCATCATCCCTTAAACGTTTAATAATAGTAAGTAAATTATTGAAATTATTAACTATTTTATTTTTTTCTAACATTTTTTTATCCTCTGAAAGATTTTTAATTTCTTGTGTTATTTTTAATACTATTTTTTCTCGTATTTTGTTACAAAAATGCTATTATATCCATAAGTTATTGAAGCTTAATGCTATTATTTTAATTTATAATCAAAAAAATGGTATTCTGCCCTAAAAAAAATAATAAAAAAGGGGTAAAAAAATGAAAATTTTTTTTAAAAACAATCTTACAATTAAAGTATTAGTTTTATTCGGAATTATTCTTTCGAATAATTCTGCTGTAGGCCAAGATGCAATAGAAAATTCTATAGAGATTGATGAGATAATTGTTACAGGTTCAAGAATTAAGGGTGTTAATACTGATAGCTTTTCACCAGTAGGGGTTGTTTCACAGGATGATATTCTTTTATCTGGTAAAATTTCTATTGGAGAAATACTGCTTGAGTTACCAGGTCAAGGATCTGGCTTAAATAGAAATTATAATAATGGAGGTGATGGGTCTGTTAGAGTAGATTTTAGAAACCTTGACTCTTCCAGAACGCTTGTATTGGTAGATGGTAGAAGATGGATTAATGGAGGTGAAGGCGGAGATAGTGCTGTTGATCTCAATACAATACCAACTTCAGCAGTAGAAAGAGTGGAAGTTCTTAAGGATGGAGCTTCAGCTGTTTATGGATCTGATGCTATTGCAGCTGTTGTTAATATCATAACAAAAGACACATTTGATGGTTTAGAAGCTTCCGTTCAAAGAGGAGAATATTTTGATGGTGGAGGTCAAGCTGATAGCTACACATTATCCCTAGGCGTTGCTTCAGACCGAGGTTCATTAATGATGGGTGCCTCCTATGTTGATATTAAGGCTTTAGGAAACGGTGATAGACCTCAGACTGCTGCAAGACCTAGCTCTGGAGGATCTTCTGGAACACCTCCAGGAAGACTAGCCTATGGTGGAGTGGTCGGTGATTGTTCAAATTTCCAACCTATTGAGGGAACTAATGGTTCGTCACCATCAGACTTTAGATGCTGGTCAAGCCCAGATGATAGATTTAATTATAATCCTGCTAATTATGTGGAAACACCAAATGAGAGAAAGAATTTTTATGCAAAAGGTAAATATTCTATTACAGAAAATACTGACGTAACTTTATTTGGCGTTTATCAAAATAGAATTTCTGATCAGTTACTAGCGCCTATGCCATTATTTTATGGATTTGGAGATTTTGGCGGTAGTGAGGGTATCTCAAGAAATAATCCATACAACCCATTTGGTATAGAGTTTTGTGATCTTTATGGAGACTCAGTAGAAGGTAAGACCTGTAACGATGCTAATTACCCTGGAGGTTATTCAGTAGGCTGGTTTGGAAGAAGGCTTTTAGAGGCTGGGGAGAGAAACTTTATTCAAGATACTGAAACATACAGAGTTGCATTAGGGGTGGAGTCATCTTTTGGCAAATGGGATGTTGATGCATATTTGATATGGGCTCAAAATAAAAATACAACAACAACTTACGGTCTATTAAATACTGGAAACATTAGGAAAGCTTTGAGCGGTGATGCATGTACTGGTGATTGCGTTTCTTTAAATGTTTTTGGAGGACAGGGTGCTGATGGAGAATATTTGGGTGAAGGTCTTTGGAGTGGGTCAGGAACTATAACCAAGGAGATGGTTGATTATATTACATTCATCGCTCACGATACCGGCATGAATGAAATGAAAAATTATGGCTTTGATGTGAATGGAATACTAATGGAATTACCTGCAGGACCGCTTGGTCTAGCTTTCGGGATAGAGCATAGAAAAGAAGAGGGTAAATATGACCCCGATGCATTCATTGCAGCAGGTCTTTCTTCAGGAAATGCATCAAGCCCAATTGCTGGAGATTTTGAGGTTGATGAGGCATATCTTGAGCTAGCCATACCTGTAGTCGAAACAATAGATTTAAGTCTTGCTGTTCGTCATTCTGATTATTCAACCTTTGGAACAACAACTAATGCTAAATATGGTGTTACATGGTCGCCAAATGAACTTGTTACATTTAGAGCAACATTTGCCGAAGGTTTTAGAGCTCCTGGAATTGGAACACTTTATGGCGGTCAATTGGATAGCTATCCCGACCTTCAGGACCCATGTGATGCTTTATCAGACAATTTTACTGGTAATGCAGATGGCTCACAACTAGGTCAGTGCTCTAATGAGGGGGTCCCAACTGGATTTACACAACCTAATACTCAAATTAGAATAACTACAGGCGGTAATCCAGATATCCAGCCGGAAGAGTCAGAGGGTATTAATTTTGGTGTTATTATTAAACCAGTTGAAGGTCTCTCAATTTATGCAGACTACTATGAAGTTGAAATAACAAATACTATTTCGACAATAGGAGCACAGCTTTTACTTGATGGCTGCTACAAAGAAAATAACTCTAGGTACTGCGGTTTAATAGATAGAAACACATCAGGTTTAATTTCAGATTTAAGAGATTTGTCCAATAATATTGGTCAAGTTGAGACCTCAGGTGCTGAAATCTCAGTTATTTATGAGTGGAATGATGATTATGGATCGTGGATTGTATCAAGTGAGTTGGCATTTTTGGATACATATGATGTTACACGCGCAGATGGTTCTGTTGAGCATCGCGCTGGATATGTAAGCGGTAGCGATAGATCGCAATATAAAGAGGTTAAAGGAAACTTTGGTGTTATTTGGTCTAAAGACTCTCTTAGTGCCTCTCTATCTGCTCAATACCATGGAGAGGTCGATGGTATATATTCCGCTTTTCCTAAAACTTTAAGCGGAGGAGGTTCTAGTTCTGGTGATGATGCTACAAAATTATCAGCGACTTGGTACTTAGATGGTCAGGTTTCGTATAATTTTGATCAATATAATACCAGATTAACATTAGGTGTTGATAATTTATTAGATGAAGACCCTCCATTTTTCTCAGATAGCTTTGCTAATGACTTTGACCCTTCTTATAGAACTTGGGGTTCTCAGCAATGGTATGTAAGGGCTTCTTCAAAATTCTAAATTAAAAAAATGTGGCTTCCTGTTTTTCAGGGAGTCACTCTTTTAAGGTATCTTGTGCCATGAAATGAAGATGAGTTTTCTTTCCACCCTGAAATATCTTCTTTAACAAGAGATCTACTTATTCCAAATAATATCGGGGCAAGCGGCATGTCTTCCATTAGTATTTCTTCTGCATTCTTTAAAATAGAAGCCCTTTTAATTGTATCTATTTCTTTCTGAGCATTTTCCATTAGTAAGTCAAAATTTGGATTTATATATTTTCCATAATTGAGCGGGCCTGATGAAGACTCAAAAAGAAATAAGAAATTGGAAGCATCATTAAAATCGGCAATCCACCCAGCATCACCTACTTGAAAATCACCTGTTCGTAAGTAGTTGTATAAGACTTTTGGTTCTGAGGCCTCAAGAGAAACCTCTATATTAGCTTTACTAAGCATAGATTGTATTGCAACCATATGTTTTTTTTGGTCACCGCCATTTCTATACTTAAGAGTAAATTTTAAAGGGTTATCTTTTGAATAACCTTTTGATTCAAGGATCTTTATAGCTTTAATATACCTCTCTTCTTGAGTAAGATTTTTTTCCTCAATAAGTCCTGAGTATTCATAATTCAATATACCTTTTGGAACTAAAGACCAGGCAATGGTTTCATTAAAATTTCTTATTTTATTAACTATTATGTCCCTATCAATTGATAAAGAAACTGCCCTACGTATTAATTTATCGGTAAATGGCTCTGATTGACAATTAAAGATTAGATATGTGACGACGAGAATATTATCGTGTCTAATGTTATTAGGCATATTTTTTTTCAGCCATGATGTTTTATTTTCAGGATAACCGCTGTTTATATCAAGTTCTCCTGCCCTAAATCTTCTTAAGGCTGCTTCGTTATCTTCAGTTGGATAATATATAACTTCATCAAACCAAACATTACTGTCATCGTAGAAAAAAGAATTTCTTTTCAACCTAATGCTATCATGTGCTCGCCAACTTAATAGTTTGTATGGTCCATTTGTTTGGACATTTTTAGGTTTTATCCATTCTTTTCCATGTATTTCTAAAATATGACTAGGAATGGGGTAGGTTGTATAATGAGTTAGTAGCTCTAAAAGGTAGGGAGTTGGATATTCTAACTCGATTTCTAATTTATAATCATCAAGAGCTCTTACCCCCAATGTTTCAATAGGCTTGGTTCCGTTATTAATTTCCTGAGCATTTTTGATCATATACAACAATGATGCATATTGAGAAGCTGTTTTAGGGTTTAAGACCCTTCTAAAGCCAGAAACATAGTCATTTGCAGTTACCTTAATACCATCCGACCAAAAATGATTTTCTCGTAATATAAAGGTGTATTTTAAACCATCTTCAGTTTTAGAGTACTCTATTGAAGAGCCCCCGATAGGTTTTCCATTTATATCTTTTGTATAAAGCCCGATAAATAAGTCATTAATTATATTCCCTTCCCATGCTCCGGTAGCAAGATGAGGGTCTAAAGTATCTGGTTCTGCTCCATTACCTCTTTTTAAAACTTTTTCGTCATTTGCATATAATATTGGTGGTGAGGCGGTAACTGTTAATATAATAAATAAAAATAAGAATATTTTTAGAAAAATTTTAAACACAGATTTTCTCCATTTTTAAAGAATTAATAGTTGATAAATAAATTATTAAACTACCAAATCACCAAATAATATTTATTTATAAATTATGCTCAATTTATTTTTTGCCATTTTTTAATTTATCTAAAAAAGTTTTTTCAATACTTGTAGATATTAATAACGCTAACAACGATAAACAAACCGATATTAGTCCCAATCGAATAATTTCATTATTACTGTTAGATGTTTCTATTAAAGTCCATAGCGCCAATGGAAGTGTTTGGGTTTCTCCTGGAATATTTCCAACAAAAGCAATTGTTGCACCAAACTCTCCTATGGATCTAGCGAAGGATAAAACTAATCCAGCCAATATACCTGGGTACGCCAAGGGAAGCGTGATTGATAAGAATATTTTTAACTCAGATGCTCCTAATGTTCTTGCGGCCTCATCTAATTTTTTATCTTGTGCTTCCATCAATACTCTAATTGGTCTAACCATTAGAGGAAAAGACATAATGGAGCATGCTAATGCAGCACCAATCCATGAAAAAGATAAATTTATATTAAAGTTTTCAAAAAGAAAGTTTCCTAAAAAACTATTTTTTCCAAATATTATTAATAATATATAGCCAATCCCTATAGGTGGGATTACAAGTGGGAGGTGAATGAGGGAGTCAACGATTGTTTTTCCAAAGAAATTTTTTTTAGCAAGCACCCAACCCATAAATATTCCAGGTACCAATATTAATATTGTTGATAGTATTCCAATTTTTATACTTAAAAGAAGGGCGTTTATTTCAAAATCAGTCAACTTAACCTCAGTTTAATTTATGGATTCAAAGCCATAATTTTTAATTATTCTTTGAGCCTCTTTAGACCTCAACCATTCAATGAAGTCATAATCGTTATCGGCCTTATTCCTTTTAATTTTTGCTGCCCAATAAGTTGGTTTTTTGTAACTAAAGATTTTTTCATCGATTTTCGCAACTATTAAAATATTAGGTGAAGAAATAGCATCTGATAAATAACTTATTCCTACTAAAGCATCTCCGTTAGATATAAATTTTAAATTTGATTGTGATGAGGCTGTGTAAACAAATTTTTTTTCTAGCAAGCTCCAAAGCCCCATAGACTCAAGAGCTTCTTTTGCATATATACCAAGCGGCACTGTCGATGGGTGAGGAATTGGAAACTTAGATGAGGACAACTGATCTACAAAATCTTCCCTAAAGTTTTCAGATTTTATATCAATATAAAAACCCTTATTTACTCCACTTGAAAAAATTAATGAATTTTTTGCTATTAAGCTAGCCTCTTCAATGTTTATAAGTTCTTTATTATTCATCCATAATAGCCAATCTTTATTAGCGGTTATAATAATATCCGAGGTTTGGCCATTATAAATTTGTCTAGCGATCAAAGATGTAGGACCTGTAATAATCACTACTTCAGTACTATTAGTTTTTTTCCATTCCTCTACTAATGATTTACTTACATTGTAAAGGCTGGATGCTACAGATAAATAAAGGGTATCTTTTTGAGCTAATGAATAACCACTCATTGATAAAATTAAAGTAATGAAAATTATTATTTTTTTTATCATTTAGTTAATCGCGTAAATTAAATTCTTAGTTTCTTCTGCAAAAACCTCAAAACCATATTCTTTATAGAAAGGAAGGGCTCTTTTGTGATCTAATGAATTTGTTTGAAGAATAATCTTTTTAATATTTAGATTATAAGCTCTGGTAATAGCTGCATTCATCAATTTTATCCCTAACCCTTTACCAATATATTTTTCTATTAATCCAAAATGAACAATTCTTAATTCTTTGTCTTTTAAATAATCATGAGAGTAATCAATTTCAAAAAATCCTATATTTTTATCATTTTCTTTTATGAAGTGTATTTCAACTTTTTTGTTGAATATTATCTTTCCTAAATCATGGTTACTCATACTGCTTCTTCCAAACCAGCTATGGCTCTTACCTACGTTATGGTATATTTCTTTATATTCTTCAATTTGGACTGAAGTACAGTGTGAAATTTTATAATTAAAATCTTGGTATGGCTTTTTCTTGATTTCTCCTTTGTATTCAAGCCATATAATATTAATTATTTTTGATTTCATAATCTTATTAGCAACGATTTAATTTTAATATATAATAACAGATATCTTTTCATATTATTATATATATTTGGAGAAAATATTTAAGTGTCTTTTATTTATGTAGGTTTTGGTGGTTTTATTGGTGCAGTAGCCCGCTATTCTTCCAACTTGATTTTTGGGAGTATTCTTGGCCTTCCTAATCCATTAGCAACTTTATTTGTAAATATTTTCGGTTCATTATTGATGGGGAGTATTTTTTATTACACCTCAAATAATCCTTCTGAGTTTTATAAATTATTTTTTATGACTGGTGTTTTAGGGGGTTTTACAACTTTTTCAGCTTTTTCATTAGATTCAATTAATATGTTTTTTGAGAAAGAATACCAAAATTTATTCTTATATGTATCTATTTCAGTTTTTTTATCAATTTTTTCTCTTTACCTTGGTTTTATTTTTGCAAAGTTTATAAGTTCATGATTGATCTGAGAGAGTATAATATAGAGAGGGATTTCTCCGAAGCTAGGCTTGATCGATGGATTAGTCATTTTTTTTCAAAAATCAGTCATAATAATTTAGAGAAGTTACTTCGCAAGGGTATAATAAAAGTAAACGGTAAGAAAGTTAAATCAAGCTTTAGATTAAATAAAGGAGATATAGTAACTTTACCTAATTTTCTAGACGAGCTAGCCTCAAGCTCAGTTAATAATTCTCAGATACCTGGAGCATTGGATTTTATAAAAAAAATAACAATTTTTCAAAATGAAGAGATTTTAATTCTCAATAAACCCTTTGGGCTAGCAGTTCAAGGAGGAACAGGCATAGAAAATCATTTAGATGGATATTTAAAATCTGCTTTTTTTAATTCAAGTTTTAGTCCAAGGTTGGTCCATAGACTCGATAAAGAAACCACGGGTGTTCTCGTTGTTGCTTTGACAAGAAAAATTGCTGTTTATCTTTCAAATTTATTTCAAGAAAGAAAAGTTAATAAAACTTATTGGGCTATAACTGATGGATCTCCTGCATTAGATAAGGGTGATATTGATTTTGATATTAAAGTGGGTGAAGATAATAATCGTCTAAATTGTTTAACAAGATATTATAAAGTATTGAATTTAAATGATAAAATATCTTGGATTGCCTTTCAACCTGTCACTGGAAGAACTCATCAAATACGACAGCATGCGTCAATGTCTTCATTTCCTATAGTCGGGGATAAAAAATATGGAAGACATTCAAAAGAAGGTTTAACTTTTAAAAAATTACACCTTCACAGTCGAAGTGTTGACTTTATGAATGTTAATGGAGACATATTACATTTCGAAGCTTCTTTACCAAAACATATGAAAGAGACTTGGAAGAAATATAATTTACCATTGAATCCAAATATTGAGGGTTTTACAGTTAGGGATTAAGAGGTTTTTAATGGATGATATAATTAAAGAGCTTGAGGCAAGGCGAGAAAATGCGAAGCTTGGTGGCGGTCAAAAAAGAATTGATTCTCAGCATTCTAAAGGAAAACTTACCGCAAGAGAGAGAATTCAGCTTATATTGGACGAAGGATCGTTTGAAGAATACGATATGTTTGTTGAGCACGACTCTCATGAATTTGGAATGCAAGATCAGAAAATCCCTGGAGATGGTGTTGTTATTGGATCAGGTCTTGTAAACGGAAGAACGGTTTTTATTTATGTAAAGGATTTTACTGTTTTTGGAGGCTCTTTATCTTTAGCTCATTCAAAAAAAATAAATAAAATTCAAGATATGGCTTTAAAAAATAATTCACCTCTTATTGGTGTTCTCGATGCCGGAGGTGCAAGAATACAGGAAGGAATCGATTCCTTGGGCGGCTATGCTGAAGTTTTTCAAAGAAATGTTTTGGCCTCTGGTGTAATACCCCAAATTTCTATCATTATGGGTCCTTGTGCTGGTGGGGATGTTTATTCTCCAGCATTAACCGACTTTATTTTTATGGTAAGAGATACCTCTTACATGTTTGTTACTGGCCCTGACGTTGTTAAAACTGTAACTAATGAAGAGGTTACCGCTGAGCAGCTTGGTGGAGCCGAAGTACATACGTCTATTTCTTCTGTAGCAGATGGTGCCTATGAGAATGATTTAGAAATGATGGAGCAAATGAGAGAGTTGATAGGTTTTCTTCCGTCTAGTAATATAGAAAAATCTCCAATAAGAAAGACTAGCGATCCTATAAATCGTTCAGAAATGAGTTTAGATTCTCTTGTTCCCGATAACTCTAATACACCTTATGATATTAAGGAGCTGATTCTTAAGGTTGTTGATGAAGGTAAGTTTTTTGAGATTCAAGAGAAATTTGCTCAAAATATTGTCACTGGGTTTGCTAGATTCGATGGTCATACCGTCGGAGTAGTTGGTAATCAACCATTGCATTTAGCAGGTGTTTTAGACTCTGACGCAAGTAGAAAAGCTGCTAGATTTGTTAGATTTTGTGATGCATTTTCTATTCCTTTAGTTACATTTGTCGATGTTCCTGGGTTTTTACCTGGTACAGATCAAGAGTATGGGGGTCTTATCAAGAATGGCGCCAAGCTTCTTTACGCTTATGCTGAAGCAACTGTTCCTAAGGTAACTATTATAACTCGAAAAGCCTATGGGGGAGCTTATTGTGTAATGGCTCCAAAACATTTAAGAGGTGACATTAATTACGCTTGGCCAAGTGCTGAAATTGCGGTCATGGGTGCTAAAGGAGCTGTTGAAATTATTTATAGGAATGATATTGGTGATGAAGAAAAAATCAAAAAACATACAGAAGCTTATGAGGATAGATTCTTAAATCCATTTGTTGCAGCGGAAAGGGGATATGTTGACGATGTTATTATGCCTAGAAACTCTAGATCCAGAATTGGAAAAGCTCTTAAAATGCTTAGGAATAAGAAACTTTCAAATCCATGGAAAAAACACGATAACTTACCTTTATGAGAATTAAATGTTTAAAAAAATATTAATTGCAAACCGTGGAGAAATTGCTTGTAGAATTATTTCAACTTGTAAAAAATTATCAATTCCAACAGTTGCGGTTTTTTCAGATGCGGATAAAAGATCTCTTCATGTATCCTTGGCCGATGAATCAGTAAATATAGGACCAGCTGCATCATCAGAATCTTACTTATCAATAGATAAAATAATTTCAGCTTGTAAAGAAACGGGTGCTGATGCTGTTCACCCTGGATACGGGTTTTTATCTGAAAATCATAATTTTATGAATAGACTAGAAAAGGAAGATATAACCTTTATAGGACCATCTGCAGAGCCAATAAGAGTAATGGGAGATAAAATTGAGTCAAAAATATTTGCTATAGATGCAGGAATAAATACTGTTCCAGGTCATCAAGGTATTATAAAAGATATTAATGAGGCTGTCTCCATTGCTAATGAGGTAGGCTTTCCCGTAATGATTAAAGCTTCTGCAGGCGGTGGTGGAAAAGGTATGCGCATTGCTTTTAGTGAAAAAGATGTTCCCGATGCCTTTACCTCATCAATTAATGAAGCAAAATCAAGTTTTGGTGATGATAGAATTTTTATTGAAAAGTTTATAACAAAACCAAGACATATCGAAATACAAATTCTTGCAGATAACCATGGTAATGTTATTCACTTAGGTGAGAGAGAGTGCTCTATTCAGAGAAGAAATCAAAAAATAATCGAAGAATCTCCTAGTCCTTTTGTTGACAAGGATTTGAGAAATTCAATGGGTAATCAAGCCGTTCAGTTAGCAAAAAAAGTTGGCTATTCAAGTGCTGGAACGGTGGAGTTTATTGTTGATCAGGATAAAAATTTTTATTTCCTTGAGATGAATACTAGACTTCAAGTTGAACATCCGGTTACAGAACTAGTCACAGGTTTTGACTTGGTAGAGGAAATGATAAAAATTGCAGCCGGTGAAAAATTAAATGTAACTCAAAATGATGTTAATTTTAAAGGATGGGCTATTGAATCAAGAATATATGCCGAAGACCCTGAAAGAAACTTTATGCCATCAACTGGAAGATTAATAACCTATAAACCACCTTTAGAAATAGATAATGTAAGAAATGATACGGGCGTTTTTGAAGGCGGTGAGATTTCAATGTTTTATGATCCAATGATTTCTAAGTTATGCTCATATGGAGAAACAAGAATTGAAGCATGTAATTTAATGCAGGAGGCATTAAATAACTTTGAAATTTCTGGAATTGAAAACAATCTTAATCTCCTTTCATCAATTATTAAAAATAAAAAATTTTTAGAAGGTGAGATAAATACAGGATTTATTGATGAAGAATACCCCGATGGATTTTCTTCAAAGGTTTTGGATGAAGCGGATGCTTTAATGTTTTCTTTAACTGCAGTCTTTGCATATATAAAAGAAATAAATAATTCACAACACCCTGAGAGCCAAAATAACTCTAGCCTTAATGAAAAATCCTTAGTTGCATCAATAGGGAAGAATATCTTTATATTTAAAACTTACAATACTTTAAAAAATACAATTATTGAACATAATGGTAAGGTTATTTCTTTGGAATCTGATTGGAAGCCAGAGGATAAAATAATTAAAATAAAAATTGATGATAACTTTCTGACACTGCAAATTAAAAAAAATATTAAAGGTTTTGATATTAAAGGTTTTGGATTAAATGGAAATGTCAATGTGAGATCCAAAATTTCTCATGACCTATCCTCACATATGATTGAAAAAGTTATTGTAAAAAATACTAAAATTATTAAGTGCCCAATGCCTGGACTTGTTGTTTCTATTGATATTAGTGAAGGTCAAAAGGTTGAAGATGGTGATAAATTATGTACAGTAGAAGCAATGAAGATGGAAAATATTATTCGTTCAGAAACCACCGGCATTGTTAAAAAGATTTTTTGCAAAGAGGGCGATAGCCTTGCTGCAGACGAAGTTATGATCGAATTTCAATAAGCCTTGTATTTATATGAAAATTCTTTTCAAAGTTTTTTAAAAGTATCCCATCAATTTTTTCTTTTGGTAAAATTATCCCTAATTTTTTTAAACTCGTCACTCCATTTTTCTTGTTACCGCAAGAAATAATTCCATTAAAGTGATCTAAATTTGGATCTATATTAAGGCTTATTCCGTGAAATGTTATACCCTTTCTAACTCTTAAGCCTATTGACGCTATTTTTTCTTCAGGTTCACTTCCTTTGTCAATCCAAACTCCAACCTTTCCTTTTATTAATCGAGATTCAACTCCCAGATCACTAAGTGAATCAACTATCCAACTTTCTAGTGTATTAACAAATCTTCTTATATCGTAGCTTCTTTCTCTTAAATTTAACATTATATAAATAATTCTTTGGCCAGGACCGTGGTAAGTGTATTCGCCCCCTCTAGAAGTTTTGAATACAGGGAAGGTATTTTTTTTTAGAAGATCTTTTTCGTTCGAGCTTGTTCCTGCTGTATAAATTGCAGGATGTTCTAAAAACCAAAGTAATTCAGATTTTATTTTAGAGCTTATATGCTCCACTCTATTTTCCATTATCTCAACGCTATCTTCATAGTTAATTGCTTTATTAGAAATTGAATATTCTATCTCTTTTATTTTCATGACCATTTGTTTATTTTAAGCTATATGTTTTAAAGTAGAAACCAGTTTTAGTTTCATAATATATAAATTATTTTTATTTATTGATATATTATAAATTAGAATGCGGCCGTGGCGGAACTGGTAGACGCGCAGCGTTGAGGTCGCTGTGGGGTAAAACCCGTGGAAGTTCGAGTCTTCTCGGCCGCACCATTAAATTTAAATGACGAGATTTATATGACTGAAATTAAGGTAAGCAATCAAAATACTGACTTCACTCCTTTTGATCCATCTTTAATTTCTGAGATCATGGATGCTTTGGATACGTCTGATAAGAATAAAGTTATATCTTTAACCAAAAATTTATCGGCTGCAGATATTGCTGATATAATTAACCTTATTCCAAGGCATGAGGTAAAAGATTTTATTGGATTTATTGAAAACGACTTTAATCCAGAAATTTTATCTGAATTGGAAGAGACTATTAGAGAGGAGGTTATTAATCTTTTAGGTCATTCTTATGTTGCTGAGGTTCTTCAAAAACTTGAGACAGATGACGCTGTTCATGTAATTGAAGATCTTGAGGAGGATGATAAAAACTTAATTCTAAATAAAATTCCTAAAACTGAAAGAGAGGAATTACAATTATCTTTAAATTATCCTGAAGATAGTGCTGGCCGGTTGATGTCATTAGATTTTGTTGCTCTAAATCCAAATATTAATGTTGGAGAAGCGATAGATTTTTTGAGAAAAGATGGTGATTTACCAATTGAGTTTTATGAAATCTATTTGATAGATAGCTCTTTTAAGCCAGTTGCTGCTATATCTTTATCTAATATCATTAGGTCGCCAAGAAATATAAGCCTAAAAAATCTTCAGGCACATGATTTAATCACAATTTCAGGCGGTATGGATAGAGAGCTTGTTGCGTATCAGTTTGAAAGATTTGATTTGGTTTCTGCGCCAGTTATTGACCAAGAGGGAAGGCTGATTGGCGTTATAACAGCTGACGATATTGTTGAAGTTTTAAAAGATGAGGCAGGCGAAGATATAAAATTACTTGGTGGCGTCGGTGATGAGGATATTACTGACAACGTAATACAGGCATCAAGAGGCAGGTTTTCATGGTTGTTTATAAATCTTATAACAGCTGTTATTGCCTCTATGGTAATAGCTATTTTTGATGGAACTATTGAGGAGATGGTTGCTTTGGCAATCTTAATGCCTATCGTTGCCTCTATGGGCGGTAATGCGGGCACTCAAACATTAACTATTGCGGTTCGCTCATTATCGACTAGGGATCTTATTCCTCTGAATTATAAAAGAATTATTAATAGAGAAATTTTAGTAAGCTTTTTAAATGGAGTATTATTTGCTTTAATCTTAGGAGTTTTAAGTGCTTTTTGGTTTGATAATTCTGCTCTTGGTATGATTTTAGCTATGGCTATGGTTTTAAATATGGTGGTAGCTGGTTTTTCAGGAATAATAATACCCCTTATTCTAAATAAAATGGGTATTGATCCTGCATTAGCCTCTAGTGTTTTTGTAACCACAGTTACAGATGTCGTAGGTTTCTTCTCCTTTTTAGGACTCGCAGCAATTTTTTTGGTTTAAAGTGACATTAAATATTAAAAAATTATGCGTTGGCGCAGATTCAGTTTCAGATTTATATAATCGTCAGGAATATATTAGGAATCGCTATGGAGAGACAATCCACATAACTAGGATGTTTCCAAAAAGATTTGAAGAAATTCTTAATGGGGGGTCAATTTACTGGGTTATAAAAGGTAAGTTATGTGTAAGACAGGAGATCTTAAAAATTGAAAGATTTGTTGATAATGATAACGTAAAAAGATGCAGAATAGACTTAAAAAGAGATTTAATTTTAACTGTTCCTTTCAAAGAAAGGCCTTTTCAAGGCTGGAGGTATTTAGAAATCAAAAATTCTCCAAGTGATACAAGATTATTTGATATTAACAACATGGATGATGATCAAGAAATTATTTCTGATCTTCATTCTCTAGGCTTGGTATGATCCTGTGGTCTTAGTGCTAGGAATACTTTTCTTGATTGGTTTAATCTTCTTTTTTGACTGGATAATATCTTCTGAAAAAGAAATTTTTAAAGAAAAAATTAGAATGTTGATTGTAATTTTTTCAGTTTTATTAGCGATTTTATTTTTATTTTTTGGTCTTTATTATTTTTCCACTTTTTTTATATCTCTTGCTATTTGGTTTTTTAAAAGAAAGATTTTTTTTGATTTAATTATGGAGCTTTTTAAGAAAAAAGATAATTCATCTATTCCTTTATCAGAAGCATATGATTTATTAGGTATTGACGAAAATGCTTCAATTGACAATATAAACAAGGCTCATAAAGAATTGATAACTAGATTACATCCTGATAAAGGTGGATCTTCTTATTTGAGCGCAAGAATTAATGAAGCTAGGGATATTATTATGAATGAAAGAATGAATAGGGGTCAAAAAGGTGAGCGATAAGAATAATTTTATCGACAAGGACTCATCCTTAAAGACTCAGGTTAAAAATAAAGTTAAAAAGCCTTCTTTATATAAGGTTCTTATTCTTAATGATGATTATACACCAATGGAGTTTGTTATTTACCTTTTAAAAAGTTTTTTTAATAAAAGTAATGAAGAGGCAACAAAAATAATGCTACATGTTCACCAAAATGGTATAGGTGTCTGTGGTGTTTTTTCTTATGAGATAGCTGAGACAAAAGTAATTCAAGTTCTTGATACATCGAGAAAAAATAATCACCCCTTACAATGCACAATGGAAAAAGCTTAAATGACATCATTTTCTCAATCACTAGAAGAAACGCTTCAGAGATCAATTGACTTTGCAGCTCAAAATAAACATGAGCATGTTACTATTGAGCACCTTTTATTTTCACTGCTTGAGGATAGGGATGCTTATAAAGTTTTAATGGCATCTAATATAGAAATTGAATTATTAAAAAGCGAATTGCTCGATTTTATTAATAAACAGGATTATCTAGTTAGTGGAGAAGAGGGTGGTGTTCCAGAGCCTACCGCCGGCTATCGAACAGTGGTTACAAGAGCCGCAATCCATGTTCAACAGTCAGGCGGCCAAGAGGTTAACGGCGGAAATGTTCTGGTGGCTATTTTTTCTCAACAAGAAAGTTACTCAGTTTATTTATTAGAAAAGCAAGAAATGACTAGGTATGATGCAGTCCAATTTTTAGCTCACGGTATCAGAAAGAACCAAACATTCACTTCAATCCAAGCAGACCCTGAGGATGATCAATTCTCTTATGAAGATGATGATTCACCTTCCTCTAAGGAAAGCGCCCTCGATGCATTTTGTGAGAATTTAAATGAAAAAGCAAAAAAACAATTAATTGACCCCCTTATAGGAAGATCAGAGGAGGTTAATCGATTAATTCAAATACTTAGTAGAAGAAGAAAAAATAATCCATTGCTAGTCGGGGATCCTGGTGTTGGTAAAACAGCAATTGTTGAAGGTTTAGCTTTTAGGATTATTGAAAAAGATGTACCTGAGATAATAAGTAATACTTTGATTTTCTCTTTAGATATGGGTGCTATTCTTGCAGGAACTAGATATCGAGGAGATTTTGAAGAAAGAATAAAAGCTGTTTTAAAAGAAATAGAAGCCCAGGATGATGCAGTTCTTTTCATTGATGAAATTCACACCGTCATTGGAGCAGGGTCAACTTCAGGAGGCTCTATGGACGCTTCTAATTTATTAAAACCTTCTCTTCAAGGACAGCAGTTACGTTGTATAGGCTCTACCACTTACAAAGAATACAGACAGTTTTTTGATAAAGATAGGGCTTTATCTAGAAGATTCCAAAAAATTGATGTAGAGGAGCCAAATATTCCTGATACCATTAAGATATTAATGGGATTAAAATCAAGATTCGAGAGTTTTCATGGGTTAAAATATTCAAATGAATCAATAAAAACTGCAGTTGAGTTATCTTCAAGGTATATGAGTGATAGAAAGCTTCCAGATAAAGCAATTGATGTAATAGATGAGACTGGTGCCTCACAAAAACTCAAGCCAATATCAAAAAGAAAAAAAACAATAAATCAAAAAGATATTGAGCAAACAATCTCAACTATGGCTAGAATTCCATCTAAACATATTACTAGAGATGATAGCGAAAAATTAAAAGATTTAGATAAATCTCTAAAAAGATTCATTTTTGGACAAGATAAGGCTGTTGAAGAGGTTGTTGCCTCTATCAGATTGTCTCGAGCCGGTTTAAGAGATATGCAAAAGCCAATAGGGTCATATCTTTTTACAGGCCCTACAGGTGTTGGTAAAACCGAGCTTGTTAGACAACTTTCCTCTGTTTTGAGTGTTGAGTTATTAAGATTTGATATGTCCGAATATATGGAGCGACATACCGTTTCTCGTCTTATAGGTGCTCCACCTGGGTATGTTGGATTCGATCAAGGTGGATTATTGACGGATGGAGTCGATCAAAACCCTTATAGCATTGTCTTATTGGATGAAATTGAAAAAGCTCATCCAGATATTTTCAATATACTTCTTCAGGTCATGGATCATGGAACATTAACTGATCAAAATGGTAGAAAGGTTGATTTTAGAAATACTATTATTATTCTAACTACGAATGCTGGAGCTGCTGACTTAGCTAAGCCTGCCCTAGGTTTTAATCGAAGCGAGAGAATAGGTGAAGATACAGATGCGATAGAAAAACTTTTCAATCCAGAATTTCGAAATAGATTGGATTCTATTATATCATTCAATGCTTTACCCGATAGTGTCATTGAAAAAGTCGTTGAAAAATTTATACTTGAGTTAGAATCTCAGCTAGATAATAAAAATGTTTATATTAATATCTCCAGTCAGGCTGCTAATTGGTTGGGAAAAAAAGGTTATGATCATAATATGGGGGCAAGACCATTAGCTAGACTAATTCAAGAAAAAGTTAAAAAGCCTATTGCTGAAGAAATTCTATATGGCGTTCTTGAAAAAGGCGGAACTGTTAATGTGACACTTAAAAAAGATGAGTTATCTTTTAATTATAAACCATTGAAAAATATAGAAAAAGATACAAAAGAATTAATAAAGAATTAATAGCTATAAGTTTGCGATTATTTTATCAGCTTCTTTTTGAAGCTCTTTAAAGCTTCTTGGTTCAGAAGAGTGAAATTTATAATTTAAACCTTCGGACCTTTGTATTATATGAAAGTGAAGATGGAAAACTGTCTGACCAGCCTCAGCTCCATTTAATTGCAAAACCATAACTCCTGAAGGCGAATAAACCTTTTTTATAGAAGAGGCAATTTTTTGAGTTGCTTCTAAAATAGGTGAAAAATAATTTGAATCGAGATTAAGTAAATTCTCAGTTTTATATTTTGGTATTACAAGTGTATGACCTGGTGCTTGAGGCATTACGTCCATAAAGGCCAAAATAAAGTCATTCTCTAAAACTTTCACACACTCGGCTTCACCATTTAAAATTTTTGCAAATATATTTTTGTCGTTATAGGACATTTAACCTTCTTTTTTATAAGGAAGATAAGTTTCTAGTATTTTTTTACTTTTTTCAACCTCCCTAACTTCATATTTTAAATATTCTTCAATTGCATTTGAAAAATTCTTTTCCTTAATCCAGTGAGCAGAATAGGTTGTTTCTGGAGAATAGCCTCTTGATATTTTGTGAGTCCCTTGAGCCCCAGCCTCAACATTTTTATAATTATTAGCAATAGCAAAATCAATTGCTTGATAGTAACATAATTCAAAGTGAAGAAATTTATGGTCTTCAGTGCATCCCCAGTTTCTTCCATAGACAGTATCATTACTCAGAAAATTTAAAGCACCAGCTATATATTTATTTTTATTTTTAGCCATAATTAAAAGAATATCTTTTTGCATTGTTTCGCCTATAATTTTAAAAAAATCTCTATTTAAATAAGCTTGGCCCCATTTTCTTATAGTTGTATCAAGATAAAAATTATAAAAATAATCCCAATGATATTCCTCTATATCGTCTCCAGTTATATGCTCAATTTCAATTGAACTCTCTTGAAAAATTGATCTTTCTTTTTTAATATTTTTTCGTTTCCTTGAATTTAAGTTTAATAAAAATTCATCAAAATTTTTATAATTATTATTTTTCCAATGAAATTGTTGATCTTTTCTAATTAGCCAGCCAAGTTTTTTTAGGCTCTCAGTCTCTTCTTTTGTTAGAAAAGTTATGTGCGCAGACGAGGAGCCTGTTTCTTCTGTTAATTTTATTAACTGATTTGACAGGTTTAATATAATTTCTTCATATTGCGACATGTCCTTAACTAGGAGTCTTCTTCCTGTAACAGGCGTGAATGGAATAGATACTTGAATTTTTGGGTAATATGATCCGCCAGCCCTTTGGTATGCATTTGCCCATTCATGATCAAAAACATATTCACCCATTGAGTTATTTTTAATAAACGAAGGACTGCAACCAATAATTTGATTATTTTGATCTTCTATTAATAAATATCTAGAAAACCAACCTGTATTATTATTTAATGAGTTACTTCTCTCAAGTGCATTTAAGAATTCATAGCTTACAAATGGATTCGATTTTGAAGAGCTATTTTTAGCACAACTATTCCAATCAGCTTTTTTTATATTTGATAGGGATGTCTCTATTTTAAATTTAAAAGTATTCATCAATTTTATTTAACTGGAAACCTCAAAAATAGCATCAATTTCTACAGCCATTCCAAGAGGAAGAGAGTTTGCACCAACAGCAAAACGAGAGTGCCAACCATCTTCTTCAAAAATATCAATCATTAACCTAGACGCTCCCTCAATCACCATTGCCTGATCTGTGAAAGAGTCAATACAATTCACAAAACCCCCTAATTTAATGCATTTTTTTATTTTATCTAGAGTTCCGCAAGCAAGTTTTGCTTGAGCTAAAATCATTTCACCACAAGATTTTGCAGCATCCTGACCTTCTTCAATAGTTAAGTTTAAGCCAACCTTTCCAGTTATTAATTTACCATCTTTAAAAGGACCTTGCCCTGAAATAAATAATAATTTGTTCGATAAAATGAAAGGAGAATAACTTGCGACAGGCGCTGCTGGGTTTGGCAAATCTATATTTAATTCAATTAACTTTTTTTCAATTCTTCCTGTCATTTTATATCTCCTCTATCGACCTTCCTTTTTTTATAAGATCTTGGCCAAACTTATTCCTTATATCATCAATAGCATATTCAATTTTTGCATTTTTAGTTTTTGAAATATTAACTAAATCATATAGGTCGCATAACTCAGAGTCTTTTAAGTTAGAAATTCCTACACCAATTAGTCTATATTTTATTTTATCATTCTCACGATCCAAAAGAGCTTTTGAGTGTTGGAAAATTAACTCTCCTATTTGAGTTGGTTCTTCAATTGTACATGACCTTGATATAAGTTTAAATTCTTTTGTTTTTAATTTTAAGGTAATGGTTTGACCACCTAAACCTTTTTCTTTAGATCGTTTTGAAACTTTTTCACATAGCAACCATAATTTTTTCTTTAATATTTCTTTATTATTAATATCATTTTCAAATGTAATTTCATGACTAATACTTTTTATTGGCCTTTGAGGTATTACTCTTCTTAAGTCATTTCCTTGAGAAAGTGAATATATGTGAGAACCTATTGACCCATAACGATTTATAATTTCTTGAATGTCTATTTCCTTGATTTGACCTATTGTTTTGATTCCATCATCATTAAGTTTTCTTTTTAAAGTCTTGCCAACACCCCATAATATTTCCACAGGTCTATCATTTAGGAATTTTTTAGCCTCACTTTTTCCTAATAATGAGAATCCTTTTGGTTTATCTAGTTCTGAGCATATTTTTGCCAAAAACTTATTATAAGAAAGACCAATAGAGACTGAAATTCCAACTTCTTGATTTATTTTCTTTGATAGCTCTGCAAGCAGAACGGCCGGTATTTTTTTATGTAATTTTTTTGTTCCAGACAGGTCTAAAAAAGCCTCATCTAATGAAATGGGTTCAGTTAAGGGTGTCATTTGATTCATTAAATTGTGAATTTTTTTTGATGCATCTTTATACTTACTCATATTTGGTTTAATTATAATTGCATTTGGACAAAGCTTTAATGCTTTAAACATTGGCATTGCCGATCTAACCCCTTTAATCCTTGCTAGATAACAAGCTGTTGAAACAACACCTCTTTTTCCACCTCCTATTATTACAGCCGAGTTTTTTAATTTTGGATTATCTCTTTTTTCTATAGAAGCGTAAAAAGCATCACAATCAACATGAGCGATATCTAATTTTTCTATTTCTTTATGACTAATAACATTTAAAGATTCACAACTCGGGCAATAAAGCACCTTGCTATAAAATGTTGAAAAGCACTCCCTGCAAACACTTATTATTTTTTTATTAGACTTCTCTTTTTTCATTTTTAAATAAATTTTTTAGAATCAATTTTTCTACATCTTTCCATTTACTTAATCTATGTTTGATATGTTTAGGAGTCACCATTAATTTGTCTAGTCTTTTGTCTTGTACAAAGTGAATGCAAGTTGACTTGCTATATTCCTTAGAAACCGATTCTATATTTTGAGGAAGGTCGTCAATAAAGAAAACAGGTGCTGACATATTTTTACAAATTTCAGCAACCACAGGTCCTTTTAGTCCACTGCTAGTTATAACAGGATAATTCATACTATTTTTCTTCAAGGCCTTAACTCTGGATATTTTTTCTTTGAATGATATATTTGTCAAAACTATAATCTGGCATTTTTTGGATAAATTTTTTAAACTTTCTGAGGCACCTGGTATAGGGCTTAAGTTTTCAGTCTCTTCTTTAAAGAACTTAGGCATTAAGTCTGTCATTGCACCATCTTTAAGATACTCATCAGTGCTTATCTTTTTAATATTACCGTTAAGTCTTGGCTTGGATAGATCGAGGTAAAGGTCGTTTTTTGATAAAAAGTTTTCAAACCCTTTTAAAAACATAAACAAAACTTCATCGGCGTCTGAAATTATTAAGGGTTTTGAGGGAATTATCCTGATATCAGCTATTTGATTAATTATTTCTTCACTAATAGATGTTTTAGGAGTTTTATTTTTAAAATTTTTAGAAGTTATTTTATTTTGCCTTCTTTAAATTCAACATGTTTGCGCACTACAGGGTCATATTTTTTAACGACCATCTTATCAGTCATAGTTCGTGAGTTCTTTTTGGCAACATAATAGTAACCTGTTCCAGCTGTACTGTTTAATTTAATTTTAATTGTTGCTGCTTTTGCCATGTTAAATCCTTTATAGTGCGGAAATTAATTATAATTACCTTTTAGTCAAGCTATTTAATTTCAGTTATCAGTCTATGGTGCTTTCTGTATCTCCAAAAAACTGGATTGCTATTAACTTCATTTCCTTTATTTATCCTTTTATTGATTTCTTGAAGGATAAATTCAGTCACATCAAACATCGGTAGATTTAAGGCTTTATTAATTTCGACATATTCTAATTTAGCTAACTCACCGTTACCCTTTACTTTACCAATGAAACAATCTGATGGAGCAACAAAGAACTTTGTATCAAACCTCATAGGTCTTGTAAGTGGCGTTATTGCCCTACCAAGAACCCACATATTTTTAATATTATTGGATTTAAGTTTTAGATTTGTTTCTTCTTCGGTTTCTCTAATAGCCGTGTGAATTAGACCTTTGCCAAGAGGGGGTATTGCTTTAAGTGAGCTAAGATTTTTTATTATTTTACTATTAGTTATATAATTTTTGGATATTGTTAAATCACTTTTATCTAATTTCCCTCCTGGAAATACCCACATTCCTGGAGCAAACCTTGCCTTATTTGGTCTTTTACCCATTAGCACATGAACTTTTTTATTTTTAACCTTTGTAATTACTAATGTGGCGGCTGGTTTTGGTTTAATGACTTTTACCATCTTATTTTATTTTTTCTTTTTTGGTTTATTAAGAAGATCAATAGCAATATCAAGAGTTATATCGTCAGGCGAATTATCTTTAGGTATACTGACATTTTTTTTGCCATGCTTGACATATGGACCATACTTTCCGTCCATTAGATTTATTGGCTTTTTATCTTTAGGGTGATTACCTAACTCTTTGAGAGTTTTACTTCCTCTTCCTCTTCCGGGGTTAGATCTTTTTTCCTCAATCAAATCTACAGCTCTATTTAATCCAATAGTGAATAACTCATCAACATTTTGAAGGTTTGCATAAACTCCTTCATGGAGAAGGTAGGGACCAAACCTACCCAATGCTCCAGTTATCTCTTTATTATCCTCTGGGTGAAGCCCTATAACCCTAGGAAGAGACAATAAATCTATCGCTTTCTCTAAATTTAGATCTGCCGGATCAATTGTTTTAGGAATAGAGGACCTTTTAGGCTTAACTTCTTTATCTTCTCCATCACCAATTTGGACATATGGACCATACCTTCCGATTAAAAGATGAATATCTTCATCTGTTCCTGGATATTTTCCAAGTATTTTTGCTTCAACATTTTGTCCTCCAGAACCAAAGGATCTTGTGTATTTGCAATCGGGGTATGATGAGCAACCAACAAATGCCCCATTTCTACTTGTCTTTAGACTTAGTTCGCCACCATCACATTTGGGACATTTTCTATTTATTTCACCATTTTCATCCTTAAAGACATGATGACCAATGCTTTCATTTAAAGTATCAAGGATCTCCCTTGTTCTTAATTCCAATGCTGAATTTGCACAAACACTAAATTCTTTCCAAAAACTATTAAGAAATTCTTTCCAGTTTACCTCACCATTTGAAACCTTATCTAAATTCTTCTCAAGATCTGCTGTAAAATTATAACTTACATATTGTTTAAAAAAGTTTTCTAGAAAAGAGGAAAGCAATCTACCTTTTGCTTCTGGATGAAAGTATCTATTTTCTATTCTTACATACTGCCTATCTTGTAAGACAGATATTATCGATGCATATGTCGATGGTCGTCCTATACCTTTTTCTTCAAGAGATTTAACAAGTGTTGCTTCAGAAAATCTTGGCGGAGCTTTGGTGAAATGTTGGTTATTTTCAATATCAATTTTATTTAATTCTTGTTCTTTTTCAAGTTTTGGAAGCTCTTGTATCTCCTCTTTAGAGGAATCTTTTCTACCTTCTTCATACAATGTTCTAAATCCATTAAATAAAGTAACTGTCCCCGAAACCCTTAAATTTATATCCATTTCTTTATTAGAAATATTTATTGTGGTCCTTAATCCTCTCCAGTTTTGCATCTGACTGGCAAGAGTTCTTTTCCATATTAATGCATACAAATCTTTTTCTTCTTTTGAAAAGTCTCCATTCATTCTCTCTGGGTTTATGTTTGTATCAGTTGGACGTATTGCCTCGTGGGCTTCTTGTGCATTTGTAACTTTGCTTGCATATGTATTTGAATTTGTTGGAACATAATCATCACCAAAAACTTTATCAATTGTTGACCTTATTTCACTTATACCTTCCTCACCTATTTGGACACCATCAGTTCTCATGTAAGTTATTAATCCATTTTGATAAAGTCGTTGAGCAACCTGCATTGTATTTTTTGCTGACATTCCTAATTTTCTTGAGGCTTCCATTTGAAGGGATGATGTAATAAATGGTGGGGAAGGCTTTCTTGAAACTTCTTTTTCGTCAATTTCCTTAACTATAAAATTAGAACTTTCTAATTTAATTTTTATTTTATCAGCCTCTTCAGCATTTTTAATATCAAATTGTTCTAGTTTTTTTCCATTTAGATGAGTCAAGGACGCTTTAAAAGGAGAGTGATCTGAATGAGAGAGCAGGGCGTTTATTGACCAATATTCTTTTGGATCAAATGACTCAATTTCAATTTCTCTTTCACAGAGTAATCTTAGTGCAACGGACTGAACTCTTCCTGCTGACCTAGCTCCAGGAAGCTTTCGCCAAAGAACAGGGGATAATGTAAAGCCAACTAAATAATCTAAGGCCCTTCTTGCGAGGTATGCATCAATGAGTTCATTATCAAGCTCTCTAGGGCTTGCAATAGCCTCTGTAACAATTTTTTTTGTTATAGCATTGAAGGTAACGCGGGATACCTCCTTATCTTTGAGGCTTCCCTTTTCTTTTAAAGCTTGCAAAACATGCCAAGCTATAGCCTCACCTTCGCGATCTGGGTCAGTGGCAAGAATAAGTGAGCTTGCACTTTTCAAAGCATCTTGAATTATTTTAGTTTGTTTTTTTCCTTTTGCATCCATTTCCCAGAGCATCTCAAAGTCATTATCTGGTTGAACGGATCCTTCTGATGAAGGAAGGTCTCTAATATGACCAAAGGATGCTATTACTTTATAATCTGAACCTAAATAGCCCTCAATAGTTTTTGCTTTAGCTGGCGATTCTACTACAACTATATGCATACTAAGCTCCCTTTTTAGAAAAAAACCATATTTTGACATTCAATAAGTCAAATTTCATATCATAATTCAAGAAAATTTTTTTATTTTTAAATTAAAAGATATTAATTTTTGGTTCCTCACCCTTAAAAATTCTTAAAATATTTAACTTATGTTTATAGAAGGAATTAATTGTCATTAACAAAAAAACTAAACTTATTATATTATTCTCTATCAGGAAAAATGAAATAATTGGAATCAAGGATATAGTTATTAAAGAAGAAATAGAGGATGTTTTAAAAATAAAAGCAGTAAGTAACCATAATGCTATGAAAGACACTCCAAGATCCAGAGACACTGAAAAGCTGA
>JGI20155J14468_10000024_pt1 | contig 110057 bp, 105 predicted proteins | sample COG_05_FD_14468 | JGI IMG/M metagenome (IMG submission 14468) | reverse complement strand
GAATTGATGCCCTGTGATCCGCTTTATAGCCACCCATTCGACAATAATCCGAATGGTAGTTTGTGGCTTGGCTACATTGATATTGATGCCGTACATCCCGACCGTCTGTTAGCCGACATATCAGATCCTGCTACAACCAACGGGACGCATTCATGTAATGATGCCGGCATGTGCGATTTAGAACCGGTAGTACCACGACCCGCGGTCGAAGACAGGGAATGCAAAAGATTTTAATGAAACATTCAAGCATCTATTACAAATACTTAAAGAGGCTAAAGTTTAGCTTTCTTGCTGCTACGTTATTGCTGTCATTTCCCGCTTTCGCGAAACCACCAAAATTTCCACCACCACCAGATGCTTCCGTTGAATGGGTGGCACAAGATGTGGAGATGAATGGAATCAGAAACTCGATCCGTGCCTTTCACAGTAAGGATTCTATTGAAAAGGTAGTCGAATTTTATCGCAAGGAATGGAGAAACCCGCCAGAAAGAGGCAAGCCGGGCTACATGGAAACAATTGATGCGGCACCCTGGTATATCATTAACCGCGTTGAAGATGGGTATTTACTGACCGTACAAGTGCAGGTACAAAAGAATAACGAAAACCGCTCTTGGGGCTATCTGTCTATTAGTCCCTTACCCAAAAACCCGCAGAAACAAACACCCGAGCTGGGCACTAATACGGCGAAGATGCAAGATAGCCATGTAATCAATGAAATGAAGAGCAATGACCCTGGAAAGAAAGCCACCACGCTGATCATTGCGAATGAACATTCCCTCAGAAGTAACACGGCTTTTTACCGCAATCATTATGACGGCAGAGGCTGGACAAAGGAGTCTGACTATAACGCGGATAATGCACACACATTAGTGTATAAAACTCGAAAAGAAAGAGTGACCATTATGCTGTTAAAAGATGGTGTCGGAACACGCATCGTTGTAAACTCTGTAAAAAATTCTATATTTTAAAGATTATCGATGAACGCTCAATTGAAACGACACAAAAAGACAACGGCACAAGCGGGTCAAGGGATGGTTGAGTACATCGTTGTCTTGGTGTTCGGTGTGATGCTGTTGACGACTGGTCCCGGTGGTGATGTATTACTCGATTTACTAGGCGTCCTGAATGACAACCATCAGGGTTATTCGTATGCGGCGTCACTGTCAACATTACCCGACCATGATAACGTTTTGGATTTCGCGGCAGAAGCATATGGCTTAGAGGACCAGCTAACTGAGATGGCAAATATCTCATTTGATGATCTGGTAGATGATGCTCTTCCCTCGATACCTACAGAAGCAGAGATTATCAGCGAAGGGGTGTCGAGTATTCTTTCGTTTTAAATTTGCATAAGACTCAATTATTACAATAATAAAAAAACGAAAATGATTTTGCTACACATTTATAATTTAAAAGGTGTTTATTGTCGTGATGCCTTTAAAACCAAACTAATTAGAACAACATCATCTATCAGAAGAATAACTTATGGCTAAGAAAGAACAAAAAAGTGTAATCCCTTTAATTGCCGGCGCAATTGGTCTCGGCATAGTCGCGGCAGTAATGGCAATGCTCTATCTTAATGCCAAAGAGGCCCAGTTGAAGGCCAAATATGAACAAGAAAAAACCGGCTCGGTTACTGTGGTGGTTGCTAACAAGAACCTCGTCAAGGGCATGGAAATTAAAATGGAAGATTTTAGTGCCCGGCCTGTGCCAGCTGAGTTTGTACATGACGATGCAATTTATCCTAACAATTTTAACCGGTATGTTGGCCGTTCGATAATCGCTAATTTAGGCCAAGGGAAAACCCTGTTAAAAAGTTTTATTGATGATGATTTCCCGCGTGATTTTTCCGACATCATTCCACCGGGAAAACGGGCAATCACGATTACAGTTGATGATATTAATTCGATTGGCGGTTTCTTGCGCCCCGGTAACCGTATCGATATTTATGTCAATATCCCTTTTTCTGTATCTGGTTTTCAACCTGCTTTATTTTCCGCTGCTAAAGATGCAGGACTACTTGAGTTATTACCAAAATCAATACTGGCAGAAATACCAGCAGAACTTATGCAGGTTGCGTCCTCTATTGAAGACCCAACCGCATTGATAGGTGCATTAACGCCTTCAGATGTCATTATCCCGGTTTTACAAAATGTAACCGTTTTAGCCACCGGGAAAGATCCGTATAGAGAAACGCTGGACGCGTTAAGACAGCCCCAACGTCGAACAGAAGCGCAGTTTTCAAACATTACACTTGAAGTAGATGCAGAGCAGGCAGCATTAATAACCCTGGCGGAAGAAAATGGGGAAATTGTAACGCTGCTGCGTAACAGGAATGACAAAGGCGCATCAAGTTTTACCAATGTTTCCCCGCTGGATTTATTTGGTAACGCTGCCGAAATGGCCAGTGCAGAAAAAGAACGCGCATCTCGTGTGACGGCCGCTGCAGGTGTCGATGTCAATGGTAATCTGGTAGATGCCGATGGCAATAAACTGATGAGTAGTGAACAGCTCGCTGCGGCTGGCTATAGCGTTAATGAAAATGGTCAAGTCGTTGACAAGGACGGCAACATTGTTGACCCCAATGATCTCGTGATTGCCGCCGATGGTAGCGTCATTAATAAACAACAGCTTGCTGCTGCCGGACTTACTGTTAACGAAAGTGGGCAAATTATTGATAAAGATGGCAATGTGGTCGATGCGAATAATATTGTCATCGCCGCAGACGGCACGGTCTTAACGAAAGAACAGCTCGCTGCTGCCGGACTCAGCGTGAATGAAAATGGTGAGATAGTAGATGCAAACGGCGTAGTCGTAGCGGCAAGTGACATAATTATTGCTGAAAATGGCACCGTTATGACTAAAGAGAATCTCGATGCACTTAAAGCCGCTGGTTATGATGTCAACGAAAATGGAGAAATTGTAGATAAGGATGGAAATGTGGTTGACCCGAATAGTATCGTGATTGCAGCAGACGGCAGTGTCATGACTAAAGAACAGTTAGCTGCGGCTGGTCTCAGCGTGAATGACAAAGGTGAGATTGTCGATGCTAACGGTAATGTCGTCGATAAAAATGACTTAATCATTTCAGCTAACGGCGAAGTGTTAAGCAAACAACAACTCGCAGCAGCTGGACTAAGCGTAAATGCGGATGGGGAAATTGTCGATGCTAAAGGCAACCTGGTCTCCGCAGAGGCAATATCTAAATTCGCGAAAAACCAAACGATTGCAGGTGAGTTCATTGAGCCCGTTAATTATGATTTGATTATAGGTGGTGACAGTACCGATGGCGTTGCTAAGTCGAAAACAGTTACTTTGCCGATAGAAAAAGATGACTAAGTGAAAGTGATCAATAAAACTTTCTTTATCGTCAGTTTGCTATTGCCGTTTACACTTTTCAATGCGATTCGTGCAGAAGACGGAGATAAATTAAAAGTGATTGCTGAGGCCAACGAAGATCAGCGTATTGTTGAAATAGAAACTGAGGTAAAAACGCCGAGGCAGAACAACAACGCAGATGTTAACGACAAAACATCTATCCAGATGATTGTCGGCGGTCAGTCACAAGATGGCGTGGCAAAAAGCATTAAGCTTCCGATTGATGCAAAATAATTTAGCACGTTTATAAATTTTAAGAACACTAATAGGATTGGGAATCAGGAACAACTACTCATGATAAAAAAAATATTTATCTCTTATCTCTTACTGTCTTTTTCACTGATCTGCTCAGCCGCAGAAAAAATTGAGCTTTATGTTGGTGAAATCAAGATTTTAAAATTATCCAGTGTAGAACGTATCGCTGTTGGTAATCCTGAAGTTGTCAGTAACTCCATGCTGAACAATGGCCAATTAGTGTTAATCGCGGAAGGAGAAGGCGCAAGTAACATTCATATCTGGTTCAGCAACGGTACAGAAAAAGACTACATGGCAAATGTGGTGGCTAAAACCAACAACCTGGCGAAAAGAAAAATTGAAATAGAACAACTACTCTCCGAAATAGAAGGTATTGAGATTGACATGATAGGAGAACGTATCGTCCTATCGGGACTAGTTGACCTTGATCATGAAGAAACCATTAAGGCAACCACGGCTGTTTACGATGAGATCCTGGTGAGTATCAATTATGCCGTTGCAACAACGGTCAGGAAAAAGCTGGAGGTAGAAGATCTTTTATCTGATGTCGAAGGCCTGAACGTACGTATTGTTGGCAACAAGATTGTGCTTGATGGCTTGGTTGACAGCGGTTATGAGCAAGCGATCGAGACGGTTACAAGTAACTTCGAAGAAGTTATGGATTTAACGACAAGAGGCACTCTTGACATGAGCATGCCCGACAACAAGATGGTGCTGATGAATATCAAGATAACCGAATTCAACAAAAACTACCTGGAGACTCTAGGCATCCAGTGGGACACCACCATTGCAGGCCCGGCAGCCGGTGTTGCTTTTAGTCCTGCAAACAACTCAGTATTTCGCGCTGAGGAACAACCTAACGTATCCTTTACTGGTCTTGCGCCGGAAGTGGGTCGAAGCGCGCTGGGCTATTTTGGATTAGTCACAGAGATTACTTCACGTATTAACTTCGGTGTAAATTCAGGTAATGCAATCATTCTGGCCGAACCTCGTTTGGCCGCGCGCAGTGGCGGTGAAGCCAACTTTCTAGCCGGTGGTGAATTTCCTATTCAAATATCCAATATAAACGGCACCACGATTGAGTTTAAAAAGTTTGGTATTCAACTTTCTGTTAAGCCAACGGTCGACAGAAACAATAACGTCAAGGCTAAGGTAACGACAGAACTTAGCGCTATCAACAATGCGGTGTCTGTGGATGGCGTTCCGGGATTGACATCACGCAGGACGGAAGCTGATGTCATTTTAAGTTCTGGTGAAACGCTAGTGATGTCTGGATTGATCAATCAGGAAGCCTCAAAGGATGTTCAAGGTATTAAATGGCTTAAAGATATACCTGTATTAGGCAGGCTCTTCAGCTCTGAGACCTTTCGTGATAATAAAAGTGAGTTGGTCATCTTTGTGACACCTCAGGTTTTTGATGCCGATTCTGATATTAATAAAAAGGCGAAAGAATATTTCAATAATAGAACGAGGGAGACTATCGAAGCGATAGATGAAAGCTCTCTAAACATCGTTTATTAAACTAGGAATTCAGTACATATGTTTGACGTTATCGTTAATAATAGTAAGGGTGAAAGACTGCAGAATTTTCACTGTCCAGTGAGTGAGTGCACCATTGGCAAAGCAAGAGATAATTTTGTTCAATTACGTGGTTGGAAAGTAGCTAATCATCACGCCGAATTAACTCGCACATCCGAAGGTCTTTTTATAGAAGATAAGACGGGGAAAAGCAGCATAGAAGTCAATGGCAATGATGTTAACCACCATGGGCCAATCCGTTCTTCTGATGTCATCATCATCGCTGGCTATCATATCAAGGCAGGAATGAGTGGCGACGGTGGTGATGATATCGATGAAGATGATGACGACGCATTTGATGATATGAAAACCGTTTTCGGCGTTCAGCATCATGCGGTGCTCCAAGAATCCGAAGAAATTAGCAAGACTCTAATAAATCTTCAGCATGATGAAAAGTTTAAATGGCGAAATCGGGTTCACGAAGAACTGCTGGCCGCTATGGACCTTCGCCGTACTGACATCAGTAGCATGAACGAAGCTAAACTGCGTAAGCACGTCGAGGGGCTAGTAAACGAAATTATTACTGAGATGGGCCCTAAACTTCCAGCCGATGTAGACCAAGTAGTGTTAGCCAGTGATGTTTTAAATGAAGCTGTTGGACTTGGTCCATTGGAGGAGTTGCTCGCTGATGACAGTGTAACTGAAATCATGGTCAACAAGTTTGATGAGATCTTTATTGAGCAAGCCGGCAAACTCACCTTATCTGATATCACATTTTCAAGTGATGATGCAGTGATGACTTCTATTGAGCGTATCGTGTCACCACTTGGCAGGCGTATTGATGAGAGTTCACCACTAGTTGATGCGCGTTTAAAAGATGGCTCTCGTGTTAACGCGATTATTCCACCTTTGGCCTTGCGTGGCCCCTGCCTGACCATTCGAAAGTTTGCCAAACAAAAGTTACAGGCGCAAGACCTTGTCAATTTTGGTGCATTAAATGACGGCATGGTGAAGTTTTTAGAGACGGCTGTTAAAAACCATATGAATATTCTTATCTCTGGTGGCACGGGTAGTGGTAAGACAACCTTACTAAATGTATTGTCAAACTTTATTCCCCCCACTGAGCGCATTATCACCGTTGAAGATGCAGCAGAGTTAAAGCTAACACAGCCTCACTTGGTTAGCCTTGAAGCAAGGCCTGCTAACCTCGAAGGTAAAGGCGCTATTCCTATTCGTGACTTGGTTAAAAACTGTCTGCGTATGCGGCCAGATCGCATCGTTGTGGGTGAGTGTCGCGGCGGAGAAACATTAGACATGTTGCAAGCAATGAACACCGGACATGACGGTTCTTTAACAACTGCTCATGCGAATACGCCGAGAGATATGATTGCCAGATTAGAAGTAATGGTCATGATGTCCGGTCTGGATCTTCCAGTCTCAGCTATTAGGGAGATGGTCGCTTCCGCTATACATATGATAGTGCAGATATCTCGTTACTCTGATGGTAGTCGTCGTATCACTAATATCACCGAGATTACCGGTGTAGAGTCGGGTATTGTCTCTATGCAGGATATCTTCCGTTATCAACAAGAAGGCTTTGATGAAAATGGTAAAGTTAAGGGTCAATTTGAAGCAACCGGCGCGATACCACATTTCTATGAAGAAATGCGCCAACGTGGTCTACCTGTTGATATGTCAATATTTTCGTAACTCTCTATCGTGAACTTTCTAATAGACTCATCTGCCATAGCTAGTTTTTATCTGACTCTGGCTTGTGTTTTTTTAATGGTCTTCCTGCTTTGGTATGTTTTGGCAAAAAAAATACAAGTAGCGATGGAAAACTATAAACAAACGTTTACAACGACCGCTACAAGCAACATGTCGGACATGTTCTTGTCTATAGATGCCGGTCAATTATTTATAATGAACCTTATCGCTATCATAGCATTACCCCTATTGACCTGGTTAATCACTCGCGATTTACCAACAACATTTACCCTGTTAGCCGTCATCGTTCTATTGCCTCCATTTGTCTATCGTTCATTGCGTAAAAAACGCTTGAAACGCTTTGAAGAACAATTGCCGGATGGCCTTGCAATGATATCCGGTGCAATGCGGGCAGGGGCCAGTTTGAGTATTGCGTTAGAAAGTCTGGTTAAAGAGCAACCTGCCCCTCTCTCTCAGGAATTCGAATTGTTTTTAAAAGAACAACGACTTGGTGTTGACTTTGAGTTGTCATTGAAAAGTATGGCAGAAAGAGTCCCTCTGCAAGATTTTAATATGCTGGTGACTGCCTTGTTAATTAATAAGGAAGTCGGTGGTAACCTCGCCGAGACCATGGAAACCCTGGGCGACACGTTACGAAAAAAAGCCATGATGGAAGGAAAGATTGACGGATTAACCGCACAAGGCAGATTACAAGGGATAGTAATGAGTGGTTTACCCATATTCATTGGTTGTGTACTTAATTTTATAGAACCTGAAGCAATGAGCAAACTCTGGACCACCACACTGGGCTGGATTGTACTGATATTAATTATCATTATGGAAGGCCTTGCCTATTTGATGATTAGTAAGATCACTAATATAGACGTCTAAAGAGAATATAAATGGATAGTATTTATTATAGTGGAAGCGTACTGGCATATTTTGCGGCAACAGCATTGTTCGTCTCATTTATTGCTGTCCTCTACAGTATGATTGATAAGGAGGACCGTACTTATATGGATCCCCTATCCTGGAAATTGAAACTAATGTGGCCTTTCATTCAGATCATTGCGAATTTCTTCGTTATTTTTCTACCTTATGAAATGCTGGAAAACACTGAAAAGAAAATTACCAGTTCTGGCGTGAGCTACCTGCTAAGTGCTGAACAGTTTATCGCACTCCGCATAATTTCCGCGATGATTGCCCCACTAGTCGCGTTATTCATTATGTTTTGCCTAGATAACTTTCAGACTATTTGGTTCATCATCATGCCTCTGTTAGGTTTTATGTTACCAAGCTTATGGTTAAAAGATGTCAGAAATCAACGTAACAGTGCCGTTATTCGTACACTACCCGTCTATCTGGATTTTCTCACCATGTGTGTGGAGGGAGGACTCAACCTTCAGGGCGCATTGGGACAAGCCATGGAAAAAGCGGCACCGGGCCCGCTGCGTAATGAATTTGCTATTGTGCTGCGTGATTTGCGTGCTGGTTTGTCACGCGCTGATTCACTTAGAAGAATGGCCGAACGACTCGATATTCAGGAAATAACATCATTTGTCAGCTCTATTGTGCAAGCTGAAAAAATGGGGGCTTCATTAGCCAATGTACTCAGGGTTCAATCAGAACAGCGTCGAGGCGAACGCTTTCAACGAGCAGAAAAACAAGCCATGGAAGCACCGGTCAAATTGGTTTTTCCGCTGGTCATGTTCATCTTTCCCATTACTTTTATTGTTTTATTATTTCCGATCGCGATGAAGTTCCTTAGTGAAGGAATATTATGATACATGGCTATCTCACTGACATAAACGACAATTGTTTATTTGAAAAGGTTTTACGCACTTCCAGTTTTCTAGAACGTTTATGTGGTTTATTGTTTTCTCCGCCTTTAAAACAAAAAGAGGCTTTATTAATCGAGCCTTGTTCATCAGTTCATACTGTCGGCATGCGATATGCCATTGATGTCGTATTTATAGATAAAAACTGGCATGTGGTAAAAACTGCGAAATCATTAAAGCCTTGGCGAATGGCAGCATCTAGCAAGGCTTATAGAGTGCTTGAGCTCGCCAGTGACAGTCTCGAACAGATAGACCTCCCATCAGGACAGCAACTAAAGTGGCATAATCATGTTGAATAAATTTATAACCCGAGTATTTATTTTAGTCGTCCTTTTAAACCTTGTCGCATGCACAACCGCCAATACAAAAAATACAGAAGAACAACCTAAACGTGATTTGATTGAAGTCCTAGAAGAAGCAAATATCGCATATGAAAACGATGACTTCGTAACAAGTGAAAAAAACTATGGCATCTTAATCAAGGAATTACCTGAAGAAGCAGAATATTGGTTCCGACTTGGAAACATTTATGTGCGCACGAATAGACACCAAGATGCGATAGGTTTATATCGGGAGGCTGTGTTACGCAATCCTCAGTTTGCCAAAGCCTGGTATAACATGAGTATCGTACAACTAAAGCAAACCGCGTTTAGTCTAAATGAAATGTTGATTTATACCGACAAAAAAGACCCTCTTTATAGCAAAGGAGCTACAATGCTAGAGCAAATCAAGTCTATAATTAGTACGAAATAGTTGCGCTTATCTTGGATTAAAAATCAAATATTACAATTAAAGCTAAAATAAATGCGACACAATAATTATCCTATCGGGAAAAAAAACGAAACCGCACAAGCCATGGTTGAGTTTGTAATTATTATTCCAGTGATGCTCATGCTGATACTCGGGATTATTCAGTTTGCATTGATTTATAAAGCCAAAATCACACTCAACTACGCTACATTTCAAACTGTCAGAGCTGGCACATTGAACCACGCGAGTTCATCGTCAATGGAAAAAGCCTTCACCAGCAATATGGCGCCGCTTTATACAACGAGCTATTTTAATGCTCCCCCGACTGATAAAAAGGCGCTATGTAGTAGTAGTTTTCTCGCTACAGCTGACGGCCGCGATGCCCGAGGAATGGGAAAAGACGGCGCTAAACATAGAATAATGCAAAGTGATACTACGCTGCGTACCGTGCTAGATAATACAGGCGGAGACATGGACGCAAAGTGGGGTTCTGACCAAGTATTTTGTGCCAGAAGAATCGTACAAAATCAAATTGATAATGGGTTTGCCATATTGACTATCGTCAACCCCTCGGATTTCTCATTCGATAAATTTGGTGTTGATGCCTATCATGCGGGAAGTGACAGCATAGAAAGGATGATACCGAACGATAATCTGATGTACCGCGACGCAGACGTTATCGATAGCATCCAATCCGTACAAGACGCTAATCTGTTGAAAGTACACGTTGGTTATTGTTATGAAATGATTATTCCATTCATTAACAGAATTGTCTGGGCCATGCAGGCTAACCCCGGCACCAATACAACTGGTGCTTTTGGCCCGCCATCATCAGGCACCTTCGCAAACACCTGTGTTTCTGCCGGAAATGGACCAACAGATAGACGTTTTGGCATACCCCTTTATGCCCAGAGCATTATGCGTATGCAATCAGCCGCCGTGCGTTGTGAAATTGATGATGATTGCTGAATGTTAGTTAATTTATCTCTAGCCAATATTTTGCTGCTTTATTACAATTAGATATGTCTGTAACCAATCAGCATCAGGTCGGAATTTCACCCCAACATACCCCGGTGATGCAACAGTACCTCGGTTTTAAAAACGAACACCCGGGCATGTTGCTATTTTTTCGTATGGGCGACTTCTATGAGTTGTTCTTCGATGATGCAAAAAAAGCCGCGCGCTTATTAAATATAACTCTGACAAAGCGTGGTAAATCTGGTGGTAATGCTATTCCAATGGCGGGTGTGCCCTATCATGCCGTTGATAATTATCTGTCCAAATTAATCAAACTAGGTGAGTCGGTTGTTATTTGTGAACAGATCGGCGACCCAACGCTAAGCAAAGGTCCCGTCGAACGAAAAGTTGTGCGTATCATTACGCCTGGAACGATTACCGAGGATGTTCTATTAAATGAGCGTGTTGCAAATGTCTTGCTAGCGATTTACAAAAGCAAACAACACTATGGCTTTGCCAGTGTCGAGCTGAGTAGCGGTCAAGTAACCATGCTTGAAGTGGATAATTCTGCTTGCCTGGAAGATATTATCGAGCAATATCAACCGGCAGAAATTTTACTTAGTGAAGGATTTGAAAGCGACGGCCTTAATGATCTGAATAAAACAATAAGCAAACGTCCCGATTGGCATTTTAATAAAAAGACAGCTGAATCCATTATCAAACAACAGTATGGCATTAAAGACCTTAGTGGCTTTGGCTGTCAACATATGGATACGGCAACAAGTGCATTGGGCTGTTTAATCCAGTACCTCAGTGACACACAAAAAACACTGTTACCTCATTTACAAAGTCCAAAAATACATTCAGAAGATGATGTGATACAGATCGATGCGATCTCACGTCGTAACCTGGAATTGGAAGCGAGTCTGACCGAAGGAAAATCGCATTCACTATTAGATGTAATCGATACCACATCAACCGTCATGGGCGGTCGTTTATTACGTCGTTGGTTACAACAACCGATTCGTGATCATGTGGTCTTGCAGTGTCGCCATGATGCCGTAGGAAAATTATTACTGAATCGATGTCACAGTGATTTTCATGAAGCCATGCGCGGTGTTTGTGACATTGAACGTATCATGTCGCGTGTTGCTTTAAAATCTGCAAGACCTCGTGACTTGGTGCAACTACGGGACAGCATTACCCTGCTGCCACAAATCAAAGATGGTCTAGCAAAGATTGATAGCCCTAGATTGAATGATTTATATGAAGACATCAGTTTATTCCCTGAATTACTTCAAACCCTGAATAATGCACTGATAGATGAACCACCGGTAATTATTCGTGATGGTGGGGTTATTGCTAACGGTTATGACAAACAACTGGATGAATTAAGACAGCTAAGTAATGACGCAGGTCAGTTTTTAACTGATCTCGAAGAACAAGAAAAACAACGCACAGGAATACAAGGCTTAAAAGTAGGTTATAACCGGGTACATGGTTATTACATAGAAATCAGCCGCCTTCATTCTGCCAATGTCCCGGATAATTATAATCGCCGACAAACCTTAAAGGCGGCAGAGCGTTTCATCACACCAGAATTAAAAGACTTCGAAAATAAAATTCTGAGTGCAAAGGAAAAGTCATTAGCGCGTGAAAAACAATTGTACGATGAGTTATTGGATATCATTGCTAACTACTTAGCTGAACTACAACACTGTGCGTCAGCACTTGCGGAATTTGATATCTACCTGAGTTTTGCGGAAGTGGCGACAACGCTTAATTTTACCGCACCGGTTCTAACAAAAGAAAAAGGGATTATCATCGAAGCAGGACGGCATCCAGTCGTTGAGCAGATTCAATCTGCAGCCTTTATAGCCAATGATTTATCGCTCGATAATGACACGAGTATGCTCATCATCACTGGCCCCAACATGGGGGGTAAATCGACTTATATGCGGCAGACAGCCTTAATTGTAATCCTCGCCCACATCGGCAGTTATGTCCCGGCAGTCAAGGCTGTGATTGGTCCTATCGATCGGCTATTCACTCGTATAGGTGCTTCGGATGACCTCAGCAGTGGTCGTTCTACATTTATGGTAGAGATGACTGAAACCGCTAATATTTTGAATAATGCAAGCCAGAATAGTCTGGTCTTGATTGATGAGATAGGTCGCGGCACCAGCACCTATGACGGCCTGGCATTGGCTTGGGCCTGCGCTTTACATCTCGCAAAAGTAACTCAAGCCTATACCCTGTTTGCTACGCATTATTTTGAGTTAACAGCATTACCTGAACATAACGATAATGTGGCGAACGTACACATGGATGTCGTTGAACACGGCGATGAAATAGTGTTATTACATTCTGTTAAACAAGGTCCGGCAAACCAGAGTTATGGTATTCAAGTCGCTTCTCTTGCAGGCATACCTAAAACTGTTATTACTGCTGCAAAAAACCGTTTACACGTGATTGAAGCACAAACACCCATAGCTAATATTGAAAAACCACAAACTGATTTATTTAATGCCGATCCAATATTAGAAAAATTAAAAATGATTGATCCAGATTCTACCAACCCGAAGCAGGCGCTTGCATTATTGTATGAACTACAAGCCATGCTGGATCGATAATGCCATTAAGGCATTATCAATAAACAATCAATAATCATCGCTGGTCATGTTAAATCTTCATCGCTTAAAAGAGCTGACACTATTTAATTTCTGTTATTCGCTGAGTAGTTTAAAAAGTCTGGCGTTCATCATTCCTTATTTTTTATTTTGGTATCTTGTGTTCGATAACGTTATTTTACTGGCTGTTGAATGGCTGCAAAGCACACAAGGTCTTATTTTTGTGAGTTGGATAACGCAAGACCAGGATCTTGGATTGGAATTATTTGTTGATCGCTCTGCAAGTTTATCTATTTACTTACTCGTCTCAATAACATTGACACCACTATTTATTTTAATTGCTGCTAACAATCAATATTCAAGTGATATCTCCAGAGGCGCATTTCGTTTTTTATTAATGCGTGCCACTCGTGCCGAGATCTATTTTTCACGGTTTATTGCGGTGACCTTACTAGTCTTAACGTGTATCTCTATCACCTCACTCTGGGCTTCAGTACACGCATTACTAAATGAAGAAGACACTCTGGAAGCCATCACCATGTTTGGCTTGCAAACTTTTATTATCGTATTTGTCTATAGCCTGCCCTTTATCGCCTTTATGTCGATGATTTCATCCCTTGCACGTTCTGCATTCGGTTCACTGTTTATGGGGATGATGACCTATGCCATTCTGGTAATCATCAGTTTTTGGTTTAAATCAGATTTTAGTCAGGCAATTTATTTAATACCCGGTGGTCTTAAGTCCTATTTAATAGACATCAACACTGAAAATATTTTGATTTCTGTTGCAGCACTCTTCGCATACACCCTGTTCTATTTCGTGTGTGGTTGGCATATCTTCAAACGCAGGGATATATAAATGGCCCACCATATAAAATGTGAATCATTAACGAAACGTTTTCAGGGGATAAAAGCCCTTAATGGGCTTGATTTGGAACTGGAGATAACACAACCCACTGGAATAGTGGGTCCTAATGGCGCGGGCAAATCAACTTTATTTGCCATTCTGTGTGGATTTATAAGTCCAACTTCTGGCAAGGTTCGCGTTCTGGATCAAGCTCCTGATTCAAGCTTTATAAAAGGCAAACTCTCATTACTACCGCAAGATACTTCAATGTTTAAAGGGGTTGATGTACTGACACAACTCAAACATTACGCAAGACTACAAAACTTCAATAGGCATGATGCTAAAAAAGAAGTTGACCATGTACTATCACTGGTACAAGCCGCCGGTTTCGCAAATCAATTTCCGGAAACATTAAGCTTTGGTCAACGTAAACGTATCATGCTGGCGCAGTCCTTGATTGGTAAACCAGAATTAATATTAATGGATGAACCGACATCAGGCCTCGACCCGGTTGCTGCAACTGAGGTTAGAAACTTATTACGCGATCTAGGCAATGAATATAGTGTCATCATTAGCTCACATAATTTATCCGAGATTGAAGATATCTGTAGTGATATCGCTATCATGAATAAAGGTAAGTTAGTCATCCATTCCAGCCTGTCTGAACTAAAACGAAGCGGTCAATGCTTTAGTCTTATGCTGGAAGCGCCTTCTGATGTCCACTTAGGCGACTTATTAAAAGAAATAAGTGGCATAGGCAAAATAGAGAATGACAATAAAGATATGAAATCATGGATTATTCACTACGAATCAGGCTCAGCTGAACAACTGCAAATAAAGATACTGTCTAAACTCGGAGAAACAGGAATTGCTATTTCTGAGCTCAAAAAGGGCAAAGCACTGGCTGACGAAATATCTGAAATAATAAAAAGTGATAATTAAATAACCATTTAATTAATTGAATGGTCTTTTATGCAGGCCAAGGAACGAGTATGATCGCGTTCTTTTTAAAACTTGAATTTATAGGTAAAGCTGATGCCATTTGTTGTTATCGAAAACTGCATTAAATGCAAATACATCGACTGTGTTGAGGTCTGTCCAGTCGATTGTTTCCACGAAGGGCCAAACATGTTGGTCATTGACCCAGATGAATGTATCGATTGCACTCTTTGTGAACCAGAATGCCCGGTTGAAGCCATTATGGCCGATGAAGATGTGCCTGAAGAAATGAATAACTTTATCGAGTTAAATGCTGAGTTATCAAAGGTTTGGCCTGTCATTAATGAGATGAAACCAGCTCCTGCAGATGCGGATGAATGGAAAGACAAGACAGATAAGTTACAATATCTGGAACGCTAGACTAGCTTTTCCCCGGGGGATAGATTCCTTCTATCCCCTGATTTTACTCTTTCCCACAATACCCCCGCTTGATAGAACCATATTTTCTCATGCTTAGAAAAAACATAAGCTAGAACGCTAAATATTAAAGACAAAGAAATATGAATTATAAATTTCTGTTCATCATCCTCTTTTTTTTAACACCATTACTTTTTTTAAAGACAGCCTATTCAGACGTTTATAAATGGCTCGATGATGATGGGAAAATCATCTATGGCGATAAGCCTGCTGCTGATAATGCTGAAAAAATAAAAATAAAAAATGCACCTGAAAAAAACCAGCAAGATCAGGAAAGAGTTAAAAAACAACAAAAGCTATTAAATATAATACAAGAAGAACGTGATGAGAAAACCTCTTTAAAAAAAGAGATAAAAGAAAAGAAATATCAACAAAAATTAAAATGCGCTGAAGTAATTAAAGCATTACAGGAAAAAAAAGACGCCAGTTTTTTATATGAAGAAACAGATGACCCAAATAATCCAAAATTTCTATCCAATGAAGAACGAAAAAGCGAAGAAGAAAAACACGTAAAATACATACTAAAAAACTGCTGATAAAAAACTTCTATTTAATTACTAACTAATAGCGGGTGTAGACTAATATCAGAGCTAGAATACAATTTAATTCTTCTTTCGGCATTAATAATGACGACCTCAATATTTAGCATTGCAAATCAACGACATCCTGAAAAAATGGGCTCGTGCGAGTGATTGAAGCGGGATACCCCAGAAATTAGTGCGATAATAGATAGGGTTTTAGAGAAATCACCTCAAAGTCGTTATCAACCGGGTGAAGAGTTGGCTAAAGAACTACATAACTGTCTAAAAAATATAAAGAAAAATAAATAATGGACTTATCAGCTAAACTTGAAATTGCAAATCAATCTGATGTTGGTCTGAAACGACCACACAATGAAGACAGCACAATAACTGATGGCCGTAATGGTATTGTTATTCTTGCTGACGGAATGGGCGGATATAAGGCAGGAGAAGTCGCTAGCGCGCTCGCAGTCACCAATATCCTGTTTGATGTGACCAATGGGCTGAAAAAACTTAAACGTGGCCAAATTGACGAAACTACGGGCTTTAGCAATGAATCATTACTGATCCGCGATGCTATAACTCAAGCAAATTCAGTCATTTATAATACCGCACAGACAGATCCACAATGCCAAGGCATGGGAACCACTATCGTCGTTGGCCTTTTTCACAATAACATTTTATCCATTGCTCATGTTGGTGATTCACGACTTTATCGTCTAAGAAACAATGAGTTACAGCAAGTCACCAATGACCATTCCTTAATTCAGGAATTGATTGATCGAGGTCTTTATACCTCAGAAGAGGCGCATGCAAATACACCGAGAAATCTGGTCACTCGAGCAATGGGGATTGAAGCTGATGTCGACGTTGATGTAGTTGAAGAAGCGGTTTTACCTGACGATATTTACCTGCTTTGTTCGGATGGATTAACAGATCTAGTAAAAGATGAAGAAATTCACTTAACCCTAAGTAAATATAGTGCTAATCTTGCACAAACAGCTGATGAATTAGTGAAATTTGCGAACAAAAGAGGGGGCAAGGATAACACCTCAATAATATTGGTGCGTATCCAGGAAGATTTTTCTTCACCCAAGGGTTTTTTAACAAAAATTAAAAATCGATTAAAATAAATGAAATACGGGGATAGGAATTAGCAATGGCGAAGTTAGTTCTGAGTATGAATGGCGTCGTTCAAGGCGAATACGAGCTCAATCAAGAACGATTGACCATTGGGCGTAAGCCTGACAATGACATACCGATAGATAACCTTGCGGTTAGCGGTAAGCATGCATTGATAATTACCATACTAGATGATTCCTTTCTGGAAGATCTCGGCAGCACCAATGGTAGCTATGTTAACGGTAAACTTGTTAAAAAACATGCGCTTAAGGATGGCGATGTTGTTGCTATTGGTAAGCATGAACTAAAATATGTAAACGAGCATGCAACTGCCGATGATGATGATTTTGAAAAAACCATGATCATCAAACCTGGCTCAGCCAGTGCCGCAGTCGCTGCAGCACAAGCTGCTGATAAAGCGGTTGAATCTGCTGCTCCTGCTGCTGCTGCACGGCCCGCCGGCGGTGGAATGCCATTAGGCCGCTTGACTATCTTGAATGGCCCAATTGCAGGTAAAGAACTGGAATTAACCAAGGCATTGATAACCTTGGGCAAACCTGGCACTCAGGTTGCTGTTATATCTCGTCGACCTCAAGGCTACTTCTTGACGCATATTGAAAGCGATGGCGATGGAAAACGTTATCCTGTCGTCAATGGTACCGCAATCGGTGCTAAGGCATATCAACTAAAAGACAGTGACTTGATTGAACTTGCGGGGATTAAGATGGAGTTTTCAACTGCATAAATAAATCAAAGTCACATACTACTTTTTATTTACGCTTTGATAATTTCAACAAGCTCCATATAGAAATCGCTAAATATTAAATCTACTGCCTCTGCAAACGCTTTAATTACATCAGCAATAGTATTGGATGGTAATGTCACCGTTTGAACATACTCTTTATGTAAGATTGGAGCATGCTTGCTATTAGAATTAACTTGAAGCAATAATTTTACATAAACACTTTCACTTTCTTTTTGTTGTAATCGCTCAAAGGCTTTAATTTGCCCCTTAATAATTAGCTCGCTATTACCTTCAAACGTATTTAAAACTAATTTCGAGATGTTACTTAAACGTAACCTTTCGGCCAAACGTTCTTGAAGTAGTCTGGTTGGAGAATCGGTCCAATGATGATAATGATATTGCTTTAGCTCTATCTCATTGTCGGTATAGAGGATTGCACGTTCCTGATATAAGCCCGCTGCCTGAAAGGTAATCACACTAATTGAACTCACCCGCTGCTCATCAACGTTAACATCTCTTAATTCAGGCAGGCGATAATAATGATCTGTTGGTAATGGCGCTTGGCTAGAGCAAGCCGTCAATGCTAAAAAACAACACAGTAAAAGACTACAGCGCATGATCACTCAACCTCTTCAATTTGAGCTGAACCACGGATTAGCAAACCCGGGTTTTCTTTAATCTGCCGCGTGAATTCATGAATATTTCTACTACTTCCTTCAAGATGATGAGTGATCGCATCGATATGCGTAGACATTACTGACAAAGTCTTCTGCAGATCAGTGAGAGAATCACTCATTTTGCCATCATTATCTTCAAGTATATAATTAACATCACCAGTGACTTTATCAATATTACTCAAGAGTAGGTCCATTGACTTTCTCGTATCATCTATATTAGCGACTAGCTCATTCATCCCTGTTGAAGCGTTACTCATATTTCCCAAAAAATTCGTTAAGTTTTCCTGATTTTGACTATTAAACACCTTTTGTAAATCTTCTGATGTCTGATTAAGGTTACTAATTAACGTATCAACCTTGCTGACCATATTAGCCTGTTCAACCTGCTTACCAAAATTTTCAAGCAAGGGCTTAATGGTATTCTTTGTTATATCGGTTAGTTCTGTTGACACAGATAAAACCTGTTTATTTATATTATCCAGTAACGGTTTAATACTACTGTTAGACAGCTCACGGAGGTCTGAAGCAACTTCGTTTACCGTAGCAAAAATATTAGCAGCTTCTCTACCAGTTATTTCTGAACCCGGCTCAAGCAAGACATCGCTGTCTCCTTCTGCAATATCGATAGTCACAGCAGCTAGTAGACCAGAGGCTACTATCTTGGCGATACTATCGACAGGTATAGGCCACTCTTTTTCTATTGACAGCGTTAATCGGTAATTGGTTTTACCCTCTTCCCGTATTGGTTCAATAATTTCAACCTGTCCAACTTTATAGCCTTCAAATGCGACGGGAGTCCCGTATTTAATACCTGAAACATTATGATAGGTAACAAAATATTTCTCTGTCGGTCCGTTACTACCCATGATTTGATAAAGAAATACAAAGAAACTAATTAAAACAAGTATGACAAGAGAGCCTACAACAAGGTAATTAATATTATCGCGTTTCATAATCTTTACTACATACCTGTTAATCGATTTAAATATTCATCTGCTTTGACTTCTTCATTACTGGGCCGTCGATTTAATAATGATTGTATTCGTTCATTATCAGAATTTTTAATATTTTCTACTGTATCAGTCATCAGGATATTGCCTTGATCGAGCACAGTAATTCTGTCCGCAATTTTAAAAGCACTTTCAAGTTCATGCGTAACGACAACGATCGTCATTTTCATTGCATCTCTTAAATTCAAAATAAGTTCATCTAACTCTGCGGAAACAACCGGATCAAGTCCTGCGGAAGGCTCATCAAAGAACATCAACTTTGGATCCATAACAATCGCACGTGCAACGGCAGCGCGTTTAATCATGCCGCCAGATAACTCTGCTGGCATTAATTTTTCAAACCCACCAAGATTAACAACCTCAAGCTTCATCCTGGCCATAATCTCCATCGTTTTTTCATCTAGGCGCGTATGTTCACGTAATGGTAATTGAACATTTTCACCAATCGACATTGAACTTAATAATGCCCCGCCCTGAAATGCTACTCCCATGTTTTGTCTCAGTTGATGCATTTCTGTATTACTGATTTTGGTAATATCCTTACCAAGCAAATTGATACTACCGCTGGTAGGAACACCGAGTCCTAGTAAATAACGTAATAATGTACTTTTACCCGAACCACTACCCCCCATAATGATCATTATCTCACCTTCATTAATCGTCAGATTAATGCCGTGTAAAATCTCACGTGGTCCGTAATGCGTTACCAGATCGACAACCTCAATAGCTGCGCTATTATTATTTGTCATTATTTACAGGTTTAAAAAATATGTAAAAATCATATCAGCAATGACGATATATGATATTGAAAGCACTACAGAACGTGTTGTTGCCTTACCGACACCTTCCGCACCACCGGTTACTGAAAAACCATTACTAACACCAACTAAAGTAATAATTAATGCAAAAATAAGACTCTTAAATATTCCCTGCATCACATCAACTACTGCCAGGGCTGATAACGTTCTATCGGCATAAGCATCAAAACTCAAACCAATTTCAATACTTGTATATACAGCGCCGCCTAAAAGAGCCGCCATATCTGAAAAGAAAGTCAATACAGGAAGCATAATCATCATTGCAAACAAGGACGGAGCTACCAGATATCTCACCGGATTGATTCCCATAACGCGTAACGCATCTATCTCTTGATTGACTTGCATCGTGCCGATTTTTGCTGCCAATGATGAACCTGTCCTACCAGCAATTAGTATACCGGTTATTAATGGACCAAATTCTCTGGTAACTGATAATGCAACGCCAACGACAACCTGGGATTCAGCACCAAATGTCTTCAGGTTATAGATCATTTGAATCGCTAACATGACGCCGATTGAAAATGACAAGACGAATACAATCGGGCATGCTGCTATTCCCATTGTCATCATTTGCGAAAATATGGATGGAATTCTAACTGGTCGTTTTATGAATGGACCGACCAGGATCCAGAAAAGTGATTCCGCTAATAAAGCAGAATAGTAACCCGCTTCTTCTATTAACTTTACAGTTGAACGTCCAAGGAGTTCTAATGAATTAGTTAATGGATGAGTAGCGGTTTCAGGCATCCTCGTTTTCGAACTCTGCTACCGAATCATGTATAGGAAAAACTTTATCAAGCCGCGCTAGCTTTAAGACACTCATTGCAGCATCACTGACACCAACCAGACCAAACTTTAAAGTCTTCTTTTTTGCTGTCTGATAACCTTCAACCAAACTGGCAACACCAGAACTATCTATATAACTTACCTTGCCAAGGTCAATTAATAGGTTTTTGTTCGCTTGTAACACATCAAGAATACTCTTCCGTGCCTCGGGTGAGCACGATAGGTCAATATCACCTTCCAGTCTAATAATCGTATACATTTGCCCTTCCTGTGTAATGATATTCATGTTTAATACTCACATTTTATTATTAACTTATTTTTTTTGTCATCTCAAGGTAGTTTCCATTTCCCTCCTCAAGATGTCCCCTGTCGCATTCATCCATAATTTCGTTAATGAAGTGCGTTCCTAGCCCACCTGGACGTAAATCGTCTAGATCTCTAGGCTTTACTGAATCTAAATCTATTGGATTTGCGTAGTCCACTAACCTGAAATGAACCTTGCCATCATTATTGAGCATTTGCAGTACAATTTCACCCAATTCATTACCTTGATAAGCATGTTGAATAACATTCATACAAGCTTCATTTACAGCTATCACCAATTTATCTGATAAATCAGCACTGCAACCAAGCACTTCTGCTGTCCTCTTAATCAGTGCCCGTATAAGACACAAACGCTCAGCTTTAGCTGGAAATCGAATCTCAAACAAGGTCTCTACACTCATTTCAAACAGCACTCAATAACCATTAAAGTAATATCATCATGTTGATGAACATTAGGATGTCGAATCTTCGCAACAATATCTTCCAGGCGTTTGGATGCTGTTACTTCCGAGTTTTCTTCAATCAATTTAATCAAACCGCTTACATCTAATAATTTCTGCTCTTGATTCAGACTCTCAGTAACACCATCTGTAAAAATATAAACTGATCCACCATCAAGCTTAATGGTTGAAACAGGAAATTCAGTGCCTGGCAAAATACCAATCGGTGGAGCTCCCGCTTCTATTTCCTCAAACTTACCAGAACAGTGATGAAACAATGGCGGTTGATGGCCTGCATTAGAATATGTAATCGTACATGTATTAGTATCAATAAAGCCTGAAACAATCGTAACAAACATTCCATGAGATACTGTTTCACAGATCTCATCATTAACTCTGCTTAATAATTCACCAGGATCATCGATATTTTTTGCAAGGTGGTGCAATAAGCTACTGGCCTTTGCCATTAACATAGCGGCGTTCATTCCTTTTCCAGACACATCTGCCAAATTAAAATAGATTAAACCATCGTCACGCATAAAGAAGTCATAAAAATCCCCTGACACTTCTAATGCGGGGACATTCATACCATTAACTGGAAAATTAATAATATCTGATATGTTAGGCAAAAGATCGAGTTGTATTTCTCTTGCCAATTCAAGCTCTTTGCGCATACGTTCTTGTTCAACCAAGGCATCTGCCATGCGGGCATTATTAATAGCTAAGGCTGCATAAGAAGCTAATGCCATAGAAAGGTGCTTGTCTTGATCGCCAAATAAATCGTCATTCTTCTTATTCAATAATTCCAGCGCACCAATACATTCGTTGCTAACGATTAATGGCACACAAAGAATCGAACGTGTCCGGAAACCAGAACCCATATCAACGTTCTTCGAAAAATCAGGATCGCTTTGCACATCACGAATCATCTGACTACTACGTGTCTTTACTGCCTTCCCAACAATACCTTGTGTTGAAGATAGCCTTAAACCGGTAATATCAACTGGTCCCGCACATTCAACGCATACCAGTTCATTAGTATCAGTTTCTAGTAAAAATATTGATGCTGCTTCAGCATTCATATATTCCATGAATTGCTCAATTGCATTATTTAAAGTCTGCGAAATATCTAATGTACTTGAGAAGCCTTGAGAGATTTCGGCTAATAACGCGAGTTGTTCTTCAAGCGAATGTGATTCACGTTTTTCAAATAAACTATATACGTTGCGTTTTAACATCAGCTAGCCTTATTCAAGCATTCTAAATAGTCATCATCATTTGGTAAGGCATTATTGCGTTGCGCTTCCCATAAGATACGTCCAAGACACTCCATCATTTTATGCTCTGCATCATGAGTAGAACTGGATTTAGTCATTATTTTTTTATAAGCATCATTAATGCCTGTCGGCCTGTTAGAACTTACTTGTTCTTTTAATGCTATATGCATCCCCATATGTAAAAAAGGATTCGTTTCATTTTGTTCGGGACTAAAATCATTTTCCTTTGAAGATTCTTCCACTTCAAGATAATGATGGTATTCAGGATGCTCCATAATCACATCCGAAATAATTGCCTCTATCGGTTCTAATGGAAGCTTGTTTTTTTGCTTACTCCATACCTGATAAAAGTAACTACGTGCCTCATCTCGATCTTGAACAAACATATTTTCAGTTATTAATAATATTAAGGAAATCGTTATCTCTTGGTATTTTACGCTTGTTTATCAATGTTCTGCATGCTTTTCGCGTTCTTTCCACTCACATTCGTCAAATATCACACAACTTCCGCATCTCGGGCTGCGTGCGATACAGGTATAACGCCCATGCAATATTAGCCAATGATGTGCATCTTGTTTAAATTCATCGGGGATAAACTTTAATAAACGCTGCTCAACTTGATTTACGTTTTTTCCCGGCGCGATACCCGTACGGTTTGATACCCGGAAAATATGTGTATCAACGGCAATAGTCGGTTCACCAAAGGCGGTATTTAAAATGACATTTGCTGTCTTGCGCCCCACCCCAGGCAAGCTCTCTAATGATTCTCGATCTCGTGGGACTTCACTATTAAATTTACCTACAAGAACCCGGCAAGTCTCAATAATATTTGTTGCCTTATTGTTATAAAGGCCAATAGTCTTGATATAAGTTTTAAGTTTTATTAAACCCAATGCATAAATTGCCTCGGGGGTATTGGCAACCGCATATAATTTATTAGTAGCTTTATTGACACCAACATCTGTCGCTTGCGCTGAAAGAATAACGGCAATCAATAACTCAAATGGCGTTTGATAAACCAACTCTGTTGTAGGGGAAGGGTTTTGTTCTCGTAATATGCTGAATATGCGTGTTCGTTTTTCTTTATTCAAGGCTTTTCACTCTTCAATTAGTCAGTAACTTGATTACTTTTAAGCAAGTTAATTGTCGCAAATAACAAGCCCAATAAAATAAAGCTACCTGCAGGTGAGTCGATAATCGAAAACATATCAAACAATCCTTTCAGGAAACCAAAAATAATAAAGAAAATTAAAACTGCTATTACGACACCAGAAACATAAATCATCGTAGATTTATAATCCGGCTTAGAAAAAACCTCTTCGCCAAGAGAGATAACCAAACTATTAATTACTAATAATGGTAAAAACAAACCTATCTTATCTGCAACAAAATAAATTTCTGAATTTAGTAACATTCTTGCTACTAAAGTTACAGTGACGCTGACAATCAGAACGCTGACGAGCTTTTGATGTGATGGGATAAAACTACTTATGAAATATAATGTCGACGTTAGAATTACAATCAGAAATAATGAGATCAATCCTATACTAATTGCATCATTTAACGAGCTCACAACCAAAAATAAAGGTGCTAATGCTAATAAGCCAGTTTGATTTTTATTATTGAATAATCTTTGAATCATAGCAGTATGATGCATTCAAATTTTTAAAAGATAATTCTATTTGATTTACTCTCGGTACGCACCTGTAAAAACACTCTCTCAATATACACATCATATTATTAGAAATAAATTCCAGTTTACTGCGATAATAGTATTTTATTATTCGCATAAAATGACTCATGAAATTAGCCTCATATAAATTCAACAACACAATTTCAATAGGTGCCATAACGAATGAAGGCCTCTGCCCTGCGGCATCTCACTATAATGGTAAAAATGGCCTGATGCGCTTTCTAGAAGCTGGGGATACAGCTTTATTGGATCTAAGCAATAAAATAAACACACCATCAAATTATATATCTCTAGACGATGTACAACTCCTTACACCCATAGCAAAACCGAATAAGTTCTTTGGTGTTAGTCTGAATTACGCTGATCACATCGAAGAGACCGGGTTAGATAAACCCGAATACCCTACTTTTTTTAATAAACAAAATAGCTGTGTCATTGGACCGGGCGATGCCATCCATAGACCTCGAGTATCTGAAAAACTCGATTATGAAGGTGAACTTGGTATTGTCATCGGCAAACGTTGTCGTCATATCAGTCGCGAGCAAGCAGCTTCCGTTATTGCGGCCTATACCATCGTTAATGATGTCAGCGTTCGTGACTGGCAGATGCGTTCTCATACATGGACCTTGGGGAAGTCTTTTGACACGCATGGCCCGGTAGGTCCTTGGTTAGTTACCAGCGATGAAGTAGGTGACCCACATATACTGTCTATCAAGACCTGGGTAAATGAAGAACTACGTCAGAATTTCAATACCGAAAATATGGTTTTTGATTGCTATTATCTGGTTGAATACCTATCTCAAGTGATGACATTGGAGCCGGGAGACATTATTGCGACCGGAACTGGCAGTGGTGTTGGAGTTAAGATGAAACCGCGTGGTTATATGAGACCGGGTGATGAGGTCAAGATTGAAATTGAAAAGATTGGTGTATTGAAAAATCCAATCATAGCAGAGCCGGCCTCATTCAGCTTTATCAATTAGATTTTTCAGCTTTGTAAATATGCTCCTGAATCAATTTTTTCTAATAGCGCTTGCATATAATCGAATCGATGAAGTGCATTATCCATTTCCAGTAACGATTGCTTGGCACTTATCTCAAACGGTAATAACTCTGCCAATCGATCACTGACCCAAGCCGCTTCTTCAAACCGTTCTGGCACGTCCAGCAGTGGCAATTCATAGCGATTGGCTATCTCCTTAAGTAATTCAGAAAAATTCTGATATGTGACCGGTAGAAGCTCATCATCTTCATCCAATAAAGTGACATCCCCTATACATAAATTATCTTTTTGCACATCATAGCTCTCAACCTTGAAACGGCGTTCACCGATCACTTTAATTCCAAGCAAGCCATCATCCATCTGATCCCAATCACTAATTTTGACATAAGTGCCCATCGCGAAAAAATCAGTCAGCCCCTCTGCTGCTTCTCCCTCACGTATTAAACAAATACCAAAGCCACTGTCTGAGCGTAAGCATTCACTTACCATATCAAGGTATCGTGGCTCAAATAGACGTAATTGCAATTCTCCTTGTGGGAATAGAACTATATTCAGTGGAAATAGAGGAATCTTCATGATCAATTCAGGGCATCGATTAATTTTTCGTGGAGTCCACCGAAAGCGCCATTACTCATGATGACAATATGATCACCCTGCTGATGGTCCTTACTTATCAGGCTAATAATTTCTTCAATGTCGGTAAATACTTGGCAACGTTCACCGAGATCACTCATATATGCCGCAATGTCCCAATCGACATTATCGGCCTGGAAAAGCATTATTTGATCAGCGTCAACAAAGGCATTTGATAAAGTCTCTGCATGAACCCCCATGCGCATCGTGTTAGAACGAGGTTCCATTACGGCAATGAGCCGCCCGTTTCCCGCATGCTGACGCAGTGCCTCCAGTGTCTTTGCGATGGCAGTGGGATGATGTGCAAAATCATCATAGACCTTAATTCCCTTAGCGTCGAAAATACACTCTAAACGACGTTTAACCGATTTAAATTCAGATAAAGCATTGCATGCCTTATCTATCGGAACACCAATATCATGAGCAGCGATAATGGCTGCTAGTCCGTTATTAGCATTGTGTTCACCAATTAATGACCAGGAAACTTTTCCCACAAACTTATTCTTCCTAAATACTGAAAAATTTCGGTAATCCTTATCTGCATCAGTAAGTGACCACTCTGAATTAGAACCAAGTATTGTTTCAGTTGGTGTCCAACAGCCCATCTCTAAAACCTTTGTGACTTCCATATCATCTTGAGGAACAATAATCTTGCCTTGTTGCGGGATAGTACGTAACAAATGATGGAATTCGCGTCTTATAGCTGCAATATCGTGAAATATATCAGCATGATCAAACTCGATGTTATTTATTATCAAGGTTTTTGGATGGTAATGTATAAATTTAGAGCGTTTATCATGGAATGCCGTGTCATACTCGTCTGCCTCAATAACAAAATAGTCAGAATCTGTATAACGTGCTGATAATCCAAAGTTTTCTGCAACACCACCAATCAAAAACCCGGGGTTTAGTTTGGCATATTCCAGGATCCAGCTTAATATCGTTGTTGTTGTTGTTTTACCATGCGTACCCGATACGGCGAGTACATGTTTATCCTTTAATACTTCTTGATATAACCATTCAGGCCCAGAGACATATGGGAGCTGCCTATTCAACACGCTCTCAAGAGCACGATTACCTCGTGAGATTGTATTACCGACAATGACCAAGTCTGGTGTTGGCTTAAGGTGCTCTGGTTCATAGCCATTCATGAGCTCAACACCCAAAGCAGTGAGTTGATCACTCATTGGTGGATAGACATTCTGGTCAGACCCAGTGACCTGATGCCCTAAGGAGCGTGCGATTTGTGCCACGCCTCCCATGAATGTGCCACAGATACCTAAAATGTGAATATGCATTAAGCCACATCCATTGGCATGATAGCCGCAGTAAAACTAAAGATGACCCAGATATAAGAAATAGCCAATATAATTGCTGAGAACATATTAATATCGAGGGCATGTCTAAGAATATGCCCCATTATGGTGATATTCCAACATGCTAATACGGCCAAAAACAACAAACCCAGGGCATGCACTCCGCTAGAGGCCATCGCCTCTTCCCCACCGATACCAATAAAAAGGTATAGCGGTAGCGCTAAAATACTAATAATAATCCCGGTGCCGGCCAAAGCTGTGACCATCTGCACCCAACGTTCTGATTTTCCCCTTATTTGTAATAAGGCTAGAGAGAAGATGATTATCAAAGCGACTTCCATAACACCTGCGAAAACGGCTTTTTCGATTGGCTGAGACAATGCCGCTAGCTGAACCGACAATAAACCATATCCGACTAGACAAAGTGTTAATAAATTCTTGGATGCAGGTATGTCCTGAGGCCCCTTATTCAAGCGACAGATTTCAAAAAAGGCTAAAAAGAGTACTTTAATAGCAGACAACATTGAATATTTAAAAGTCCCAAATTGATGATGCAAATATAGACGGTCCGTTTCGCGACATATTACCGTAACTCGGCAATACTTTACGACAATTCTTCCAGTACTAATTAAAGATAATTAGTGATCAATTTTATTTGTTATACCCGATTACGAAATGATTCATAATCATTTTGCTTAATCAATTCTAAATTTTCTTCTTTACCCAATAAGTAAGTTGCTGGTAAATTAATACCATTAAACATATTTGCTTTGACCTGCATATAAGCACCAATATTTCCAAATACAACGCGGCTACCTATTTCAATTTGTTTATCAAAATAGTAATCACCAAATAAATCACCACTTAAACAACTACAACCCACTAAACGATATTCATACTTACCGTTATCTGATGTAGCCATTACTTTAGGCTGATATTGATATTCAAATACTTCCGGCAAATGATTTATTGTTGTATCAAGAACGGCAATTATTTTATTTTTACTTTCTATAAGATCAATAACAGTAGAAACTAAATAACCTGCTCCGGCAGTAATTGCCTTACCTGGTTCGATATAAACATCAACATTAAACTCATCTTGCAGCCATTTAATAGTGTCTTCTATTGGAGTTAGATCCGTTTTATCATTCAATAGATAGCCGCCACCCAGATTAATCCATTTTAATTTTGTATTAAATCCTGAAAGACCTGACATGACTTTTTCCACACTCTGTTTTAATTCTTCATAGTGTGTAGATTCGCAATTATTATGTATATGCACACCCTCTATATGTTCCCAATTCAATTCTTGTTTTGAATTTTCTATAGCGAGTTGCTCAAATGTCATACCCAATTTTGAATCTGGACGACAAGGATCGTACCTCTCGTCATTAACAAACGATAATTCGGGATTAATACGAATACCACAACTTGCACCTGATCCAACTTTTTTTGCAACACTTTTCCATTGGTTTGTTGAGTTTAAGGTAACAAAATCACATAGCTGAATAATATTATCCCACTGATCCTGTCGATAACCTGGTGTTGTGATATGTATCGTCTGCCCCTCATCAAGCACTTCTGCCGCGAGTTGCGCTTCAAATAATGAACTACAGGAAAAACCCGACATATAAGGTTTAATGACCTCAAGCAATCCAACCATGCTTGCAGATTTGATCGAATATAAAGGCAAACAAGCAGTTTTTTCTTTCAAGTTAACAAGTTTATCAAGCACGTTAACAATACTCTCTTGATCATAGACATAGGCCGGCGTTAATAAGTCAGGAGTATGGGAAATTGAATCTTTCATGTTATTGTTGTTCTTATGTATGAAATAAATTTTTATGAGGAAATATGATGCATCCTAAACTCTGTCTTTACCTAGCTTCGTTGTTAGCTCTTTTGAGCCTGAATGTTCATGCGGAATATAAGACGTCCGGGCAAATGACTCAGGAAGAATATCAAAAGGTCAGTGAATCGTCAGCCGAATATAATGAATGTTTGAATGAATTCGCGATCAGTCAGCTTCAGTCACAAACAGATACCCGAGTTATCGCTGACCATGCTATGAAAGAATGCGCCAAACATCTGGAAAGTCTCTATGAATTTCTACTAACAGGGAACTATGCTCCAGAAGCAATGAGACGCTTTGTCAGTAGTATCAGCAATAAATCTGCAAATAAATTGTTGTCGAATGTAATGCGGTATAAGGCAATGCAAAGCCAACAATAGCCCTGATTTACAATCTCCGCCCAAAACCTGCTGATATAAAGGGGGCAAATTGCCTGATGGCCTGCTCATAAACATTGCGTTTGAAAGAAACGACTTCATCAATGGGGTCCCATAGATCGACCCATTTCCATATATCGAATTCTGGTTCATCAGAATGGGTAAGATTTACGTAACTTTCATCTGCAACGAGCCTGAGTAAATACCAGATTTGTTTCTGACCGATGCATAAAGGGTAAGTATTGTGACGAATAAATCGCTTCGGCAGCCAATACTTCAGCCAATCATCCGTAGAGCCCATTATCTCGACATGTTCTTCGTCTAAGCCTGTTTCTTCCTTCAATTCACGATACATGGCTAATTCGGGTGATTCGTCTTTTTTGATACCGCCTTGAGGAAATTGCCACGCATCCATACCCAGTCGACGAGCCCAAAAGACCCGCCCTTCGTCATTTGTCAGTATGATGCCTACATTGGCCCTGAAACCTTCTGAATCAATCACTCGTCATTCACCGCTATTAATATCAGTCGATTTTCCAATAATAGAACAAAACAAGCAAACCCTATGGAAATATTTGCCTTATTTATAATAACTCCTACACTAGCCACCTTCGAATTCTGACGGTATTGACCCTTAATTATGAAACTCGCTCTATTTGATTTGGATAACACCTTAATTGCTGGTGACAGCGACTGCCTGTGGGGAGAATTCCTGACTGAGCAAGGCTACGTCGATTCTGCAGCTTATCAGGCCGGGCATGAAAAATTTTACGAAGAATATGTCGCTGGAACGATGAACATCTATGCCTTTCTCGAGTTTCAGTTAAAAGTGTTGGCCGACAATGACCGAGCGCAATTAGAAGCGTGGCGAAAAAATTATATTGAAACAAAAATCAAACCGATCATGCTACCTCAAGCAATAGCACTAATAGATGATCATCGCCAGAAAGGGCATGAATTATTAATTATCACAGCAACCAATCGATTCATCACTGAGCCGATTGCCAATGAATTTAAAATTGATAATTTAATTGCCTGCGAACCGGAAGAAATTAATGGCCAATATACCGGAAAAGTTTCTGGCACACCTTCTTATGGTGAAGGTAAAGTGATTCGATTAAATGATTGGTTAGATAATCAGGAACAAAAACTTGAAGAATCCTGGTTTTATAGCGATTCACACAATGACATCCCACTTTTAAAAGAAGTTAATCATGCCATTGCTGTGGATGCAGATGACACATTAATAGCAGAAGCAGAAAATCAAAACTGGCCTGTTATTAGTTTAAGGGCATGATTTAAACTGCTAGCGACCCGAAGTGATAGTTGCGCATCTTTTTTATGACTGCTTTATGATTGAAAACAGCAAAAGGATGCTTCACTACGTCAGTTTCATACTTCCTATATAATATTATCTGACATTCGGCTCACTAAGATACTGTTATGCGCTAAAAATATTAAATCGAGGATTAATTATGTCAAATGAAGGCTATCACGAACCAATAGATGAACTTACAAATGAAACAAGAGATATGCATAGAGCAATTACATCGCTGATGGAAGAACTTGAGGCGGTTGATTGGTACAACCAAAGAGTTGATGCATGTAAAGATAAAGAATTAAAAGCAATACTTGCACATAATAGAGACGAAGAAAAAGAACATGCGGCGATGGTTCTTGAGTGGATTAGAAGAAAAGACCCTAGATTTGATAAAGAACTTAAGGATTATTTGTTTACTGATAAGCCAATTGCACATACATAAAAACACATAACAAATCATTGCAACCGACCAGTCAACACGCAGTTTCGCTACACTCTGCGTTGCCGAGCAACTGAGTTCAAACGTTCACGTCCAATCCTAGCTAGAAGCAGATTTATTAATCATACGCTGTTAAGGCTTGCCGAATAAAAAAGCCCTTAACTATTTCTAGATAAGGGCTTTATATTTTTATAACTTTAAACTTAAAGAATCTTTGCTACTGCATCTCTTTCTTCTTCTAATTCTTTTTGTGTGGCATTCATCATTGACTGACTAAATTCGTTAATTTCTAAACCTTGAACGATTGAATAGTCACCATCTTTACAAGTTACAGGAAACGAATAAACCAAACCTTCTGGAATACCATAACTACCATCACTTGGAACACCCATGCTGACCCAATCACCATCTGCTGTTCCTAAAGCCCAGTCGCGAATATGATCTACTGCACCGTTCGCTGCTGATGCGGCACTAGATGCGCCTCTGGCCTCAATGATCTCTGCACCACGTTTTGCGACACGAGGAATATATTGATCTTTGTACCAATCAAAATCGACCATGTCCTTAGCTGCTTTTCCTGCGACTGTTGCATTAGAAATATCAGGATATTGCGTCGTCGAATGATTACCCCAAATCGTCATTTTTTTAATATCACTCACTTGTGATTCTGTCTGCGCAGCAAGCTGTGCCAGTGCACGATTATGGTCAAGGCGAGTCATTGCCGTAAAATTACGCGGATTTAAATCCGGCGCACTAAGCTTTGCAGTGTGTGCGTTAGTGTTAGCTGGGTTACCAACGACTAATACTTTTACATCACGACTGGCATTAGCATTTAATGCTTGCCCCTGAACCTTGAAGATACCACCGTTCGCTTCCAGCAAATCACTTCGTTCCATACCAGGCCCACGAGGTTTTGCACCCACCAATAACGCATAATCAACATCTTTAAATGCAGTGTTAGCATCATCTGCCAAAACAAAACCAGCTGAGAGAGGAAATGCACAATCGTCAATTTCCATCACTACGCCTTCTAATGCTTTCATGGCCGGTGTGACTTCTAATAGTTGCAAGATAACAGGTTGATCCGGACCGAGCATTTGCCCGGAAGCGATGCGAAACAACAAGGAATAGCCAATTTGACCAGCAGCACCTGTGACTGCAACACGAACAGGGGGTTTCATTCTCTTAATTCTCCTTTGAATCTTTTATTTATTTAATTTGATTGCTTATTTACGTTTGTTTATAGGTACGTAATCGCGTTTTTCTTTACCGACATACAGTTGGCGCGGACGTCCAATCTTGAAATCAGGGTCTTCCATCATTTCCAACCATTGTGCAATCCAGCCTACTGATCGCGCCAATGCAAACATGACGGTATACATAGATGTCGGAATACCGAGAGCCTTCAAGATAATGCCTGAATAAAAATCAACGTTAGGATAAAGTTTACGTTCGATAAAATACTCGTCTTTTAAAGCGATTTCTTCAAGCGCCATTGCAATTTCAAAAGTGGGTTGATCAACAGTATCTATTTCTTCTAGTAGATCATGGCAAACCTGACGAATAATCGTCGCACGTGGATCATGGTTTTTATAAACCCGATGACCAAAGCCCATTAATTTGAAATTATCGTCTTTGTCTTTGGCTCGTGCGATAAATTTTGGAATATTGTCTGCAGTACCAATTTCTGCCAACATCTTAAGAACTGCTTCGTTTGCACCACCATGAGCACTTCCCCAAAGCGTAACAATACCAGCAGCGATACAAGCAAAAGGGTTTGCTTCGGCACTGCCTGCCAGGCGCACGGTCGAGGTTGATGCATTTTGCTCATGGTCTGCATGCAAAATCAGCATTAAATTAAGTGCCTTAACAGCTGTAGGATTCGGAGTGTATTCACGCATAGGTACTGAAAACATCATGTTCAAGAAGTTCTCGACATAACCTAGATCATCTCTGGAATAGACAAAAGGATGACCTACAGAGTGCTTGTAGCAATGCGCCGCTAAGATTGGCATCTTTGCAATAACACGAATTGCGGTTAATTCACGATCCAAAGGATCATGTATATCCATTGCTTCGTGATAATACGATGACAATGCACCTGTCACACCAATCAACATGGACATGGGATGTGCATCATAGAGATAACCCGTGTAAAAACGTTCTAGATGCTCGTGCACCATATTGCGTTTATTCAAATGCCCACGGAAAGTATCAAATTGGTCTTCTGTTGGAAGCTCACCATAAAGCAATAAATAACATACCTCGAGATAAGAACTGTTCTTAGCAAGTTCTTCAATTGAATAACCCCGATGAAGCAGGATACCTTTTTCTCCATCCAGATATGTAATCGCGCTTTTACATGCCGCAGTTGTCGTAAAACCCGGATCAAAAGTGAACACCTCAAGTTCTTTATAGAGCGTTTTCGTATCAATTACTGGCGCACCATAGACTCCGGTCAAGATGGGACATTCAACCTGTTTTCCAGTGCGATTATCAGTGATAGTGACCGTATCAGCCATTAAACTTCTCCCTTACTATGTCTTATTATTCGTAGTGTTGATTTAAAAATTTGCGTAAGCATACAGGCGTTTATGGCATTGCAGCAAGATCAGTTGTAATATTGCGGCTCGATTTGTGCATAAATATTATGCTAATTTATTAATAAAGTAGTCTAAAATTATAGGAATTATATTCAGGAAATCTTATAGTTAGGCGTGATATCTATTTTAATTATACGAATTGATATAGAGCGCTCGATTTTTCATGTTTTTTTGCATAAACATCACTCTGATCCAGAGTGAAATATAATAAAAATTTTAAGGAATAGATGATGAAAAACACGATACCCTCGTGCTTATACAGTGGCAATGCCTGGTTTGTAGAGGATTTATACGAGGCTTACCTGAGCAACCCTGAAAGCGTCGAGCCGGAATGGCGTATTTACTTTGATTCCCTACAAAATGGCACGACAGGCAAAGATGTTGCCCATAGTTCAATACAACAAGCTTATGCCAATAGTGCATTACAGCCTCGTCATGACATACAAACGCAGACACCAACAGCCGAGGTTGAATCTCACCAAAAACAAACTGCTGTTTTACAATTAATCAATGCCCATCGTTTTAATGGTCATCGTCAAAGCGATCTTGATCCGCTAAAACAATACCAACGCCCTGATATCCCCGAGCTTGACCCTGCTTTCCATGGTCTCACTGATGAAGACATGGACAAGACTTTTAATACAGGCTCGCTGTTCGCAGCTGATGAAACCACACTACGTGAAATAATCCATATTATTAAAACAACGTATTGTAAATCAATTGGTGCGGAATACATGCACATCAATGAAACCGAACAAAAACGTTGGATACAAAAACGCCTCGAAGAGCCGCTTGCTACTCCTAGTTTCGATAAGGAACAACGCATACGCATCCTGGATCGCGTGATTGACGCGAATGCATTAGAAGAATATTTACATACCAAATATGTTGGCCAGAAACGATTCTCTCTGGAAGGTGGCGAATCGCTCATCCCATTACTGGATGAAATCATTCAATCCGGTGGTGCACAAGATGTAAAAGAAATGGTTATTGGTATGGCACATCGTGGCCGACTGAATGTGTTGGTCAATGCTATTGGTAAAAAACCGAGTGAATTGTTTGATGAATTTGAAGGCAAGACGCTAGAGTCAATCAAGGGCTCAGGCGATGTGAAATATCACATGGGTTACTCCTCTGACATCAGCACACCCGGTGGCAGTGTCCACTTAACATTATCATTTAATCCTTCGCACCTGGAGATCATAAACCCTGTGGTTGAAGGTTCAGTCAGAGCACGGCAAGATAGACGCAAAGACCATCTTCACAATCAAGTGTTACCTATATTGATTCATGGTGATGCTGCCTTTGCCGGTCAAGGCGTGATCATGGAGACGCTTAACCTGTCACAAACACGTGGTTATGCCACGGGTGGCACTCTGCATATTATTATTAACAATCAAATTGGCTTTACCACCAGTGACCCGCTTGATTCACGATCATCATTGTATTGCACTGATGTCGCAAAGATGGTTCAGGCACCCATTTTTCATGTGAATGCTGATGATCCGGAGGCTGTCGTATTTGTCACCAAACTCGCACTTGATTACAGGATGGAATTTAATAAAGACGTTGTTGTTGATATGGTCTGTTACCGTAAGCATGGTCACAGTGAAGCTGATGAACCTATGTCGACCCAACCGATCATGTATAAACAGGTCCAGAAACATCCTGGTGTTCGTAAATTACACACAGATAAATTAATAGCAGAGGGTGTCGTAACCCAGCAAGATGCCGACGCTATCGCCAAAGAATACATTGACTCACTAGAAAGCAACCAAGGCGTAGCGGGGACTTATACTGAACATGCTAATCCAAAATACCTGCTTAACTTTACCCGCTTTATTGGAACAAACTGGACTGACCCGGCTGATACGACTATCACAAAAGATGCTGTTGAAAAATTAACTGCATCGATTACCAACATACCAGCTGATTTCGAATTAAGTCCCGCGGTTGACAAAATAATGGCCTCACGTAAAAAAATGGGGGCTGGCGAAATGCTCATGGATTGGGGTTTTGCAGAAACCATGGCCTATGCAGCATTAATTGATGACGGCTACCCTATCCGTATATCAGGACAAGATAGTGGTCGTGGTACATTCTTCCATCGTCATGCCATTGTCCATAACATGAAAGATGGTCGGACTCATATACCACTACAGCATATAAAAGATGGTCAACCCAACTTTCTCGTTATTAATTCAACGCTATCAGAAGAAGCTGTACTTGCATATGAACTTGGCTACGCCAGTGCAGAACCGAATGCTCTGGTTTTGTGGGAGGCTCAGTTTGGTGATTTTGCCAATGGTGCCCAGGTAGTATTCGATCAGTTTATTAGTTCCAGTGAGGCTAAATGGGAACGACTTTGCGGCTTAACTGTATTCTTGCCACATAGTTATGATGGTCAAGGACCGGAACATTCATCGGCTCGACTTGAACGCTATCTACAACTCTGTGCTGAACAAAACATGCAGGTATGTTTCCCAAGTACGCCGGCACAAATGTTTCATATGCTACGAAGACAAATGCTACGCGCTCATCTTAAGCCATTAATCGTAATGAGCCCGAAGAGCTTGTTGCGAAGAAAATTATCCACTTCACCCGTAGATGATTTGGTTACTGGTAAATTTCAAACAGTAATCGATGAAATTGATGAATTGGACAAAGATCAGGTCACACGTTTACTTATGTGTAGTGGTAAGGTTTACTTTGATTTACTTGAACAACGTCGTGAAAGTGAAATTAAAAATATTGCTATTGCTCGTATAGAACAACTTTACCCATTCCCGAGAGAAGAGGTAAGAGAGCTGATTAGTCAATATAAAAATTTGAAAGAAGTCGTGTGGGTACAAGAAGAACCTAAGAACCAGGGAAGTTGGTACTATATGCAATCTCGAGGAACAATGATTGGTTGCTTAAAAGATCAGCATACTTTTGGTTATGCAGGTCGGTTCTATTCAGCGTCACCGGCTACCGGTTTAATGCCTATCCATCTTGCTCAACAAAAAGAGTTAATTTCTGATGCTTTGCAAATTGATAAGCTTGAAGTAACAACACATAAACAAGTTAACGCAGTATTGCGTAGATAACCCGAGGAGAAGATTGTGTTAGTTGATATCAAAGTACCTGTCTTAGCGGAATCAGTCGCGGAAGCAACGCTGATAAGCTGGCAAAAACGTGTCGGCGATCAGGTAAAGCGTGGCGACAACCTGATAGATATAGAAACCGATAAAGTAACGCTAGAAGTAGCTGCTTTAAATGATGGTGTTATTTCTGAAATATTACGAGATGATGGTGAAACTGTGGCCAGCGATGAAGTTATTGCTCGTATTGATACCGAAGCTAAAGGTGACAGTGCCAAGCCATCAGCATCCGTGGCAGAGCCAACTCAACAATCTTTGCCAGAAATGGATACAAAGACAACAGCAGTTTCAGAAAGCGACTTACCAAAGTTAAGTCCTGCCGTTCGCAACATGGTGGCAGAACACGAACTAGATGTCGCAAAAATTGCCACCAACACCGACAGAGTTACAAAAGAAGACGTACTTCGTCATATTGAGGGCAACCCAGCAACATCAATCGAAAAAGCTGATGTCCCACAAAAAACGACCGAAGCGAAACAAACTGTGGCAACTCCTGTTGCACAAGTAGCACCTAAAGCCGCCACAACAAATACTCCAGCCGTAGCTGTGCCTGTATTGACGAGTAGTACCGGTGATAGACCCGAAGAAACAGTACCCATGACAAGGTTGCGTAAACGTGTCGCTGAAAGACTATTGAGCGCGCAACAAGAGAATGCCATTCTCACGACGTTTAACGAAGTGAATATGCAACCAGTTATGGACATCCGTAATCGTTATAAGGATGAATTCGAAAAAACACATGGCACCAAACTTGGTTATATGTCTTTCTTCACTCGTGCTGCAATAGAAGCATTAAAGAAATTCCCGGTTATAAACGCATCAGTAGATGGTGATAATATTATTTACCATGGGTATTTCGACATTGGTATTGCTGTTAGTTCTCCCAGAGGGCTAGTAGTACCGATTGTTCGTGATGCTGATTCTTTATCGCTTGCGAATATTGAAACTAGAATAAGAGCATTTGGTGAAAAGGCCAGAGACGGGAAATTAACAATGGATGATTTGACCGGAGGTACTTTCACTATTACTAATGGTGGTACGTTTGGCTCACTCTTATCCACTCCGATTATAAATCCGCCGCAAAGTGCAATATTAGGTATGCATGCAATTAAAGATCGCCCCGTCGCAGAAAATGGTGAAGTTGTTATACGTCCCGTGATGAATCTTGCACTGTCATATGATCATCGAATCATTGATGGTCGTGAAGCTGTTCAGTTTCTGGTATCCATAAAACAACAATTGGAAGATCCAGCTCGTCTTCTACTACAACTTTAGTGATATAAACTTAAGGCTTACGTAATATGAAAAAGTATGATGTTGTTGTTATTGGTGCAGGTCCTGGAGGTTATGTAACAGCTATCCGCTGCGCTCAATTAGGGCTTAGTACAGCCTGTGTTGAAAGTTGGATTAATGATGAAGGGAAACCTGCTCTTGGCGGTACTTGTCTAAATGTGGGCTGTATACCTTCAAAGGCATTACTCGATTCCTCGCATCATTTTCATCACATGAAACACCAGTCAAACGATCATGGCATTACCACCACAGGTGTATCCATGGATGTTAATAAAATGGTGGCGCGGAAAGCCAAGATTGTAAAAATACTGACTCAAGGTATTAGTAGTTTATTCAAAAAAAATAAAGTTGACTGGTTACGCGGACAAGCAAAGCTACTAAACAATAAAGAAGTTGAGATATCACCACAACATGAAACACACGATGAAAAAACTATCGTAGAAGCAAGCCATATCATCATCGCGACAGGTTCTGTACCAACAAGAATTCCACCTGCGAGTGTTGATGATAAATTGATTGTCGATTCTACTGGTGCACTTAAGTTTAATGAGGTGCCACGTCGTCTTGGTGTTATAGGTGCCGGTGTTATTGGACTTGAATTGGGTAGTGTCTGGAATCGATTGGGTTCTGAAGTAACTATTTTAGAAGCCCTGCCAGATTTTCTCGCTTTGGTAGACCGTCAGGTTGCAACAGAAGCTGAAAAATCATTGCGTAGTCAAGGCCTCGATATTCGTCTCGGTGCCAAGGTAACAGGAACAGGAAGTAATAATCGAGAAGTGTCTGTTAATTATGTTGACGCCGAAGGTAAGCAACAAATCACCGTCGATAAACTTATTGTCGCCGTGGGTCGAACACCTAATACTGCTGGCTTAGGCGCGGATGAATGCGGACTAGAACTCGATCAGCGTGGTTTCATCGTGGTTGATGATCATTGCAATACTAACCTGGAAAATGTTTACGCAATCGGTGATGTGGTTAGAGGTCCCATGCTGGCACATAAAGCATCCGAAGAAGGCGTTGCGATTGCCGAGCGTATCGCTGGCAAACCAGGCCACATGAATTATGAAACCATCCCTTGGGTCATTTATACCTGGCCAGAAATTGCCTGGGTTGGTAAAACAGAAGAACAATTGAAAGCAGAGGGGATCGAATACCGCTCAGGTAGTTTTCCTTTCATGGCAGCTGGTCGTGCAAGAGCCATGGGCGAAACAAATGGCTTTGTCAAAATATTGGGCGACGCAAAAACAGATCGCGTTTTAGGAATCCATATTTTTGGTCCAAATGCCTCAGAATTAATCGCTGAAGCCGTCGTTACTATGGAGTTTGATGGTAGTACCGAAGATCTGGCTAGAACCATTCATGCTCACCCAACCTTATCTGAAGCAATGCACGAAGCTGCTTTGGCTGTTGATAACAGAAGTCTGCATATCTAGTCACGATATATTCTTTCGCAAGATCTAGCTGCGAATTACAAATATCTTGGTACATCGACTTAAACTCATTAAAGGTCGATGTACTTAATAAGGCTGCTAACTATAGGCTTAATTAAAGAATCCAACCTGTTTGCTGTTTAATCACATAATTCGACTTGGTTCCCATCAAGGGAAAACGGCATTAAATAGCTTAAATTACATCGATAACAACGCCTACTCGACAGATCTCATCTATTTCTGCTAGGATTTGCGTTCTTTATTGCAGCGCATCATATTATTCATGGGTTTCCTGTTGTTGCACAAAACAGAGAATCCTACAAATACGTTTCATTTTTACGGGGAGGGAACAGACATGACAGATAACGTTGTCATAGTAGCGGCAGTTCGAACAGCAGTAGCAAATTTTGGGGGATCTCTATCAAATTTACCTGCACATACTTTTGGAGCAACAGTTATAGCTGACGTCATCAAACGCGCTGGGATTAAACCCGAACAAGTTGATGAAGTCATTTTTGGACAAGTATTAACTGCTGGCACTGGTCAAAACCCTGCGCGCCAATCTGCAATCGCAGCAGGCCTACCAAATTCAGTGCCTTGTATGACGATCAATAAAGTTTGCGGTAGTGGTCTTAAAACCGTTCATTTAGCAGCACAAGCAATCAAGTGTGGTGATGCAGATATCATTATTGCTGGCGGTCAAGAGAGCATGAGCCTATCTCCACATATCCTGCCTAAATCCAGGAATGGAACAAAAATGGGTGACTGGAAGATGCAGGATTCCATGATCGTTGATGGTTTGTGGGATGCATTTAACAACTATCACATGGGTACCACCGCCGAAAATATAGCAAAGAAATATGAAATTTCACGGGAAGAGCAAGATGCATTTGCTGCGGCTTCTCAACAAAAAGCTGAGGCAGCGATGAATGCTGGCAAGTTTGATGAAGAGATTGTTCCTATTGAAATTCCTCAGCGCAAAGGTGACCCTATTATCTTTAATAAAGATGAATTTCCTCGCGCCGGCGTTACTGCCGAGGGTTTAGCAAAGATGCGTCCTGCTTTTGATAAAGAAGGCACTGTAACAGCTGCAAACGCATCTGGCCTCAATGATGGCGCAGCAGCAGTCTTAGTTATGTCTGAGAGTAAGGCTAAAGAACTTGGTCTGGAACCCTTAGCAACCATAGCAGCATACTCAAGTGCTGGTGTTGACCCAGCTATCATGGGTACAGGCCCTATTCCAGCAAGTAAGCGTTGTCTTGAAAAAGCGAATTGGACTGTTGAAGATCTGGATCTCGTAGAGGCCAATGAAGCATTCGCAGCTCAGGCAATATCAGTAAATCGTGATGTTGGTTGGGACACAGCAAAGGTTAATGTGAACGGTGGCGCCATATCAATAGGTCATCCAATCGGCGCTTCAGGTTGCCGAATCCTGGTAACACTACTTCACGAAATGAAACGTAGTGATGCTAAGAAGGGTCTAGCAACTCTGTGCATAGGTGGCGGGCTTGGTGTTGCTCTGGCGGTAGAAAGAAAATAAGTAGACTGCGGATGACATCTACCTTTACTCTATTGAGGCTATGAAATAAGCAGCTAACGACATATCATGTAGTCAGCAAGCAAAAAGCGACTTTATTTTTAGCCTTCTTTGGCGCACTACATAGTGCGTCAATATTAGAATCTAGTTACAGACAAACAGAAAATTAGCTTTTGTGAGAGTGCTAAAAATAGTTAGATTGACACTCAGTAATTTGTACAGTTTTCATAATTTCTATTAAATTCAGGACAGATAAATGGAAGATAAACGAATTATAAAAAAGTACCCAAACCGCCGCCTTTATGACACGGAAGAAAGCAAGTACATCACGCTGGAAGATATAAAAAAACTGGTACTTAATAATAAAGAATTCATTGTGAAAGATGTTAAATCTGAAGAAGATTTGACCAGAACCATACTACTGCAAATTATTACCGAACAAGAAGATGATGGAGAACCGCTTTTTACAACAGAAGCCCTGTCACACATCATTAGATTTTATGGAGACTCTGTGCAATCTGTTGCTGGTGATTACATACAAAGAAGTATTCATCTTTTCGTGACACAGCAAAAGCAATTGCAAGAAAAATTACAATCGGCAGTGACTACCAACCCGATTACTGCAATGTCTGAATTGACAGAGCAAAACCTAGAAATGTGGAAAACAATGCAGGAAAGCTTCTTTAAAACTGCTACAAATACACCTTCTACAAACAAAAAAGATAAAGAATAATAAATATTTATCTACTGAAACCTAATCAGAATATATTTTATATCCATAATTTCAATAACTTATAGATTTTTATCCAGCTATAATTATTAATACTTTTCTGTTGACAGCTCCTATAAATCCTAATATGCTGCATTGCAATAATTGTTGCATTGCACAACGTGATGCGTAACAACCTTACATTTTAGGAGTATAGCAATGACAAACGAAATCTTTGAAACCATGAACAAATTAGGCAAATCAAATTACGATGCGATACAAGAACTTTACAACATCAACTTGAAAATTGCTGGTCAGATTGCAGACCAACAACAAGCGTTTATTAACCTTTCTATGGAATGTGTAACTTCACAAATGGAAATGCTTGGTAAATCTAATGACTATAAAGAAGTTATCAGTGAGCAAACTGCTTTGATCAACGAAACAAGCGCAAAGGTTCAAGGTATTGCTAGAAACACTGTAGACATTATGAATGAATCAAAAGATGAAGTGAGCGCATGGGTTGAAAAAGGCGTAGAAGACGCAGCAACTATCGTTCCTTTTTCAAAGACTGCTTAAAATTTTATAATCCCGTATTTAATAAAATACGCGATTATCCAAGTTTAGAAATACCCCTACTTATTCCACGGTCCTATGTCTAATAGGCCGTGGTTTTTTTATTGGTTCTCGGTTAAATCCGTCAATCCCTCATCAACACCCTGCTTCTCCTTAGCATAATTGTTCCTAATTGATTCAATATGTTGGAGATAGTCTGTGCTTACATCGCCGGTAACATACTCACCGGTAAAACAAGACGTATCGAATTCTGTGATCTTTTTATTTCCTTGATGGGCAGAAGATATCAGATCTTCAATATCTTGATAGACTAACCAATCAGCACCAATTTTTTCAGCAACCTCTTCAACGGAACAATTATTAGCAATTAATTCACCTGCCGTAGGCATATCTATGCCATAAACATTCGGATAGCGTACTGGTGGCGCTGCCGATGCAATATAAACACGTTTCGCACCGGCCTCTCTTGCCATTTGCACGATCTCTCTTGAAGTAGTCCCTCTTACAATAGAGTCATCGACAAGCAGAACATTTTTTCCTTTAAACTCCAGCTCAATTGCATTTAACTTTTGTCGTACAGACTTCTTACGAATACTTTGGCCTGGCATAATGAATGTTCTTGGGATATATCGGTTTTTTACGAAACCCTCTCGATATTTCACGTCTAATTTAGTCGCTAAAGGTAACGCCGCCGTTCGACTAGTGTCGGGAATAGGAATAACAACGTCTATATCGTGTTTTGGGTAGAGCCGAAGTATCTTTTTTGCTAGCTCTTCTCCCATCCTCAATCTCGCTTTATAGACCGAAATACCATCAATTATTGAGTCAGGTCTGGCTAAATAAACATGTTCAAAAATACATGGACTGTAATTTGATTTATCTGAACATTGAAAGGTATGAATTTCACCAGACAATGTAATAAAGACGGCTTCGCCTGGTTCAATGTCACGTATAAGCTCGAAATCCAGAGCATTAATAGCCACACTTTCCGACGCAATTATAAATTCCGTTCCACTATCCGTCTTACGTTCTCCAAAGCAGACCGGCCGAATACCATTTGGATCACGAAATCCTAGTATGCCAACACCGGTAATCATCGCTACAGCAGCATAACCACCTTTACAGCGTTCGTGCAATCGTTTGACTGCATGAAAGATATCTTTTGCATCCAGACTATCACGCGGTTTGCCAATTGCATTTAATTGGTGCGCAAGAATATTTAATAATACTTCTGAATCGGAATTAGTATTCAAATGACGTAGATCATCACGCATAAGATCTTCTTTCAAAGTCTCTGCATTAGTTAAATTGCCATTATGCGCGAGTGTAATACCGTAAGGAGAATTTACATAAAAGGGTTGCGCTTCTGCTGAGGACGAACAGCCGGCAGTCGGATAACGCACATGCCCAATACCCATATTTCCTTTCAAATTGAGCATATGCCGTGTGTGAAATACATCCCTAACAAGACCATTATCCTTCCTTAGATATAACTTACTTTCATCACAAGTCACCATACCAGCAGCATCTTGTCCACGATGTTGAAGAACCGTCAATCCATCATATATAGCCTGGTTAACCGGATTTTTGGCAACGATGCCGATTATGCCGCACATAGTATTGTTCTTATGAGTTTATTAATCATTTTCATTTACCTGTTCATATGAATGATATTCGGTTATTGACTCTGGTAAAAAACGTGCGCCCCATACACTTGTACGTTCAAACGGAGCTGCTAACTTTGATTCTTCCCACCACGGTTCTTGTGGAAAAGCAGTAAATCCAGCCATAAAAATTATAACTGTAACAATTAGTCCGCCTAATCCCATACCAAAAAACAATCCTAAAATCCTGTCCGCTGCTGTTAGACCCGTTCTACCTAACAACTTTACTACGAAATAACTTATACCACTCATTATAAGTAAACTTAAAATAAACAATGCGATGAACGCCAAAACAATCCTTAAGATTGGCGTATCGACATAATTTTCCAGCAACGGAGAAAAATAGGGTACTAGTTTTGTTGAAAGGCCTAATGATACTGCCCAGGATAATAATGAAAATAAGATATTCAAAAAACCATAAAAAACACCCACGATGGTGGGCAATGCAATTAAACAAAGAATGACTATATCGGCTGTCGACATTATTGAAATCTGTTGTTTTTAAGTTAATTAAAAATTATGGATAGTTCAATACTATACCGTCTAGCTTCGTATTTTCTTTAATTTTCTTTAGCAACACATCAGCATCAGCACGCAATAATTCTGGGCCGACTCTAACTCGGTACGCTACTTCATTATTTTGCTTTATAGGTTCAACGAACGCTGGAAACCCTGACTTCCTAAGTGTTAAATTAAGTTTCTCTGCATTGGCTTTACTCGAAAAGCTACCTAGCTGTACTACCCATGCAGTCAAACCAACTTGTTTATCTTTTATAATTTTATTTGGTGCCGATTCTTTAGTATCACCTGCTACCGCAATAATTGATTCTGGTTTAGTAGCTGATTTAGTTTTTGGCTTAACTATCGACGCGTCTATTTCATCTTCATTAATAGATGGTCCTACTATGGCTGCAGCATCAATATTAATCGGTGTGTCTGGTGTTACCGGATTATTTAACGGGATTAACTTAGAATTAAACTTATCAGTCGGACGCTCTGGAATATTGGTCTTTGTAATAGAATCGGCGTCTATAGGACCTGTTAAAAACATAGGTATAAATATCACGGCAATTACAATTAGAACTGCTGCACCAACCAATCGTTCTTTTATGCGTTGATGCATTTTAACTAGCTTTGCCCCTGATTTAAATGCCCGAGCGCGGCCCCAACTGTTAGAAAAGACCCAGTAATGACAATCCTGTCACCAGGCATCGATAGCTCATCAAGCTTTTCCAATGCATGGCCCACACTCTTATATTCAATTACATTATCACTGATACCCAATGTCCTAAGTTCTGAAATTAATGATTTGGCGTCACTACCACGCTCTTCTGTTAGCGTAATAATATTCCAGCTATCAGCTATATTTTTTAATACCTTGAATACTTCTGGATGATCTTTATCTTTTAACATCCCCACGATCAAATGAGTTTGTCCTAAACACGGAATCTTGCTTATATTTTTTACCAACACCCTAACTGATTCGCTATTGTGAGCCACATCTAATATCTTCGGTATCCTGCCGGGGATAAATTGCATGCGACCGTTGAGACGAAAACTACCAAGCCCTTGCTTAATATTTTCAAGACTCACTGGGTAATCATGCTTTATTTTTTCTAATACCATTAAGACACCAGCTGCATTTTGTAATTGAAAATCACAAAATTGCATAGGTCTAGGTAATTCTTCCAAAGAAACATTGTCTGTCTCCCATGACCAATCACCATGTCCCATCGCCAATTTATAATCACGCCCTAATACACTCAATGGCGTGCCCAATGCATCGGCACAATCGAGTAAACTCTGCGGTGGACTAGCATCAGAACATATAGCAGGCGCCTTGTTTCTAAAAATACCTGCTTTTTCTCTAGCTATACTCTCACGGTTATCGCCAAGCCATTGCTGGTGATCTATATCGATACTGGTAATTAATGCGACATCTGCATCAAGTACATTCACCGCATCAAGTCGACCACCTAAGCCGACTTCAAGAATGGCCAAATCGACATTATGCTGACGAAAAAGGTCCAATGCTGTAAGCGTTCCAAACTCAAAATACGTTAATGAAATTTCACCGCGTGCCCGATCAATTCGATCAAATGATTCACACAGCTCAGAATCTGAAACTTCAACACCATTGATACAGATTCGTTCGTTATAACGGAGTAAATGTGGCGATGTATATCGACCTACTTTGTAATCTGCATTACGTAGGATCTTATCCAACATGGTGATACTAGATCCTTTGCCATTGGTTCCTGCAACACTAATAACGTTATAGGTTGGCTTGAGCAAGCCCATATTATTTGCAACACGACGACATCGCTCTAAACCTAATTCAATCGCTGTAAAATGCAGGCTTTCTTGCCACTCTAACCATTTATCAAGACTATTAAATCTTAATTGATTAGGGTGTGTTCCTGACTTAGAAATTGATTTAATTTTACTAGCCATAAGAGTGTCGGAAAATTATTCAAATCATCCAGCTAATGATTGATGGGTTAGCATCGATAGCAGCTTGCTGATCCTATCGCGTAATTCTCTACGATCAACAATCATATCAATATCGCCATTTTCGAGTAAAAATTCACTGCGCTGAAAGCCTTCAGGTAGCGTTTCTCTAACAGTTTGCTCAATAACCCGTGGTCCAGCAAAACCAATCAAAGCATTAGGTTCAGCTATGTTAATATCTCCAAGCGTAGCCAAACTTGCTGATACACCACCCATTGTGGGATCAGTCAGTACTGAAATATATGGCAATCCTTTGTTACGTAAGAGAGCTATAGCAGCAGAGGTTTTAGCCATTTGCATTAATGAGAACAGGGCTTCCTGCATTCTGGCACCACCACTTGTTGAAAAACAGATTAATGATGCATTCATTTCTATTGCAGTTTCAACTGCACGAACAAACCGTTCACCAACAACCGAACCCATAGAACCACCCATAAAATTGAATTCAAATGCACAGGCAACAACTGGCAAACCTTTTAATTTTCCAGACATAACGACCAGAGCATCATCCTCACCCGTTTTCTTTTGTGCTTGGTTGAGTCTATCTTTGTACTTTTTATTGTCACGAAATTTCAAGATATCAACTGGTTTAACCTCGGCACCAATTTCAACTCTATTATCACTATCCAAAAATGTTTCCAGACGTACTCGTGCGCTAATACGCATATGATGATCGCATTTCGGACATACATCATTATTCCTGTCGAGTTCTGCACGATATAACACCGCGTTACATTCCGGACATTTTGTCCAAACACCTTCTGGCACAGTACGACGTGTTGCCCCATTCGTTTTATCTCGCGAAGGTAATATTTTTTTAAACCAGCTCATATTTAATTGTTATCCAATATTATCTAGTGCTGTTCGCAAGGATCTCATAAATGATGATATTTCTAATTTCATTTTTTCACCGTCCCCGGCATGTTCAGCAATCCTTTCAACCAAGGCACTTCCCACAACAATTGCGTCACTGACCCTGCCAACATCTTCTGCTATTTTCGCATTCTTAATTCCAAAGCCAACACCTAAAGGCAATGAAGTTTTGCTACGGATCTCATTTAGTTTATCGTCAACAGCTTTAACATCCAGTTGATTACTACCGGTTACTCCCTTCAAAGAGACATAATACAGGAAGCCTGATGCGACTTCACAAACCCTGTCCAAGCGTTTTCCTTTTGTGGTCGGTGAAATAAGGAATATTTGATCTATACCGAACGGTTTCAGAATCTCTCCAAATTCGGCAGATTCCTCGGGCGGCAAATCAACAATAATCAGGCCATCAACCCCTGCATTTGCTGCCTTTTCAACAAAAGTTTCATACCCCATAACCTCTATAGGGTTCAAATAACCCATTAAGATAATAGGGGTGGATTCGTCCTCGGCTCTAAATTCTTTAACTATATTAAACACATCATCAGTATTCGTCCCTTTTAGCAATGCGCGTTCACTCGCACGTTGAATTACCGGACCATCGGCCATAGGGTCTGAGAAAGGGACGCCTAATTCAATAATATCTGCACCCGCTTCTGTCAAAACATGCATTAATTCAACAGTCATCTCGAGTGATGGATCGCCTGCAGTAATAAATGGAATTAGTGCTTTTTTGTTCTTATTTTTAAGTGCGCTAAAACACGCTTCAATTCTGCTCATAGTTTGTCAATTCGATAATGATAAATAGGAAACGAAAATTAAGGGTTAGTGGGAAACTAATCAAGATCTCTAGATTACTCTTTTAAACCAAGTTTCAATTCAAGCAACTCGATGGCCATATCTGGTATTTCTTTATGATTTCTTGACTCATGTGATAACAACCAATTATCAACGTCGGCTCGTTTAACTTTTAGTAACTCAGCAAGTTGCAAACGATCCAGCTCTCGATCAGCCATTATATCCATCAAACGTTCACGATTATTCATAACCTATGATCCCCGGTTTAGAGTGTAATCCCTTCATGTGCCGCAACCGTGTGCATATCTTTATCCCCACGACCTGATAAATTGGCAATAATTATCGCATCTTTAGCCATTTGGGGGGCAATTTTTGTGGTATAGGCCAATGCATGGCTAGATTCTAAAGCGGGGATAATACCCTCGATGCGGGTCAAATCATGAAAAGCCTGCAATGCTTCAATATCTGTTACAGAGACATAATTAGCTCGACCGGTATCCTTTAACCAAGCATGCTCCGGCCCGACACCCGGATAATCCAAACCCGCTGAGATACAGTGTGTTTCAATTATTTGTCCATATTCATCTTCCATTAAATAAGTACGGTTACCATGTAAAACGCCTGGTTTTCCCGCACTTAAAGGGGCGGCATGATGCCCAGTCTCGATACCTTCTCCAGCTGCCTCGACACCATAAATCGATACTTCCTTATCATCTAGAAAATGATGAAACAATCCAATCGCATTAGAACCGCCACCAACACAGGCCACCAAGGCATCGGGGAGACGTCCTGCCTGATCTAGGCATTGTTGTCGCGCTTCGCGACCCACTACCGCATTGAAATCCCTCACCATAGCTGGATACGGATGGGGCCCGGCAACAGTTCCAATGATATAAAAGGTATCATCAACATTAGTTACCCAATCCCGCATAGCTTCATTTAAAGCATCTTTTAATGTTTTAGAACCTGCTTCAACAGAAACAACGGTTGCTCCAAGGAGCTTCATGCGAAAGACATTCATAGCTTGCCTTTGGATATCTTCAGCGCCCATATAAACGACACATTCCATACCATAGCGAGCAGCAACTGTGGCCGTTGCAACACCATGCTGGCCAGCACCAGTCTCTGCAATAACACGTCGCTTACCCATCAATTTCGCTAATAATGCCTGGCCAACGGTATTATTTATCTTATGCGCACCGGTATGATTCAAATCTTCGCGTTTCAAATAGATTTGCGCGCCACCCAGTTGCTCACTCCAACGTTTCGCATGGTATAGCGGTGAGGGTCGGCCCACATAGTGTTTTAAATCATGTTCATATTCGGCAATAAAATCAGGGTCATTTTTATATTTTTTATATGCTTGCTCAAGCTCTTCTAATGGACCCATTAATGTTTCAGAGACAAATCGCCCCCCATAAGGTCCAAAGTGGCCACGCTTGTCAGGCATAGACTTTAACGATTCGATATTTGAGTTATCACTTTTTTTATTGGCTTCAGGCATTCATAGTCTCACTAATAAATTTTTTAATTTTGACAGGGTCTTTTATCCCTTTTTTCTTCTCAACGCCACCGCTTACATCTACGGCATAAGGATGAACCTGATATATCGCATTTTTCACATTGTTCCCATCCAGACCACCAGCAAGGATAATAGGCTTCGACAAATTATTTGGGATAATACTCCAGTCAAACGCTTTTCCAGTGCCGCCAGGAACCCCTTTTACATAAGCGTCAAGCAATAAGGCTTTGGCTGAGGAGTACTTTTCAACTTCATCATGCAAACAAATACTTTCATTCATTCTAACTGCTTTAATATAAGGCCTATTGAATAAAGCGCAAGCTTGTTCCGTTTCTTGTCCATGAAACTGGAGTGTATCAATCGCAACTTCTTTTATTACCTTATTTATATAAGCATCATCAGCATCTACAAACAGGCCAACACAATTAATCAAAGGCGATATATTGTCAGTAATTTGTTTGGCTAGATTAATAGAAACATAACGTGGACTAGCTTCATAAAATACAAGGCCAATTGCGTCAGCTCCTGCTACTGCAGCAGCATTTGCATCTTCAATGCTTGTGATACCGCAAATTTTCACCCGCGTGCGTTTTAGGTGTTCCATTTTTTCAATTCTTTCAATTCTTAATTGCTATAAGACTCATTCATTAACGACAAATTCCAAATTTCTCCAAGACCGATTTTGCTTCAGGCATAGAAAATCGTTCTGGATACTGAATATTAACCAGATATAACCCATCAGGTGGTGCAGTTACTCCACCAGAGCTTCTATCTTTCGCTGCTAATACATCAGCCGCCCAATTTACTTCTTTTTTACCTGAGCCGATAGCCATTAATACACCTGCTATATTCCTGACCATATGATGAAGAAAGGCATTCGCAGTTAGTGTAATCACTATCCAGTCTTCCAGTCTATCGATCTCAAGAGTATGTATCGTTCTGATAGGTGAATTTGCCTGACAGGCAACCGCTCTATACGAAGTAAAATCATGCTCTCCAATGAAGCAAGATGAGGCTTGTTTCATTTTATAAAAATCAAGTGGTCTACATTCCCAGGAAACCAAACCATTGAATATAGCTGGGCGTGCAGGTCGATTTAAAATCAAGTATTGATAGGTTCTTTGCTCTGCACTAAATCTAGCATGAAAATCATCATCAATTTCTAATGCCCATGTAACCGCGATATCTTTTGGGAGTATTGAATTTGTCCCGAATACCCAGGCATGCGTATCTCTTACGGATGATGTTTCGAAGTGAATAACCTGTTGAATCGCATGAACACCAGTGTCTGTTCTGCCCGCGCAATGTATTCTAATAAATTCATCTGCGATGGTTGATAAGGCTGTTTCTATAGATTCTTGTATGGTTGGAGAGATGGATTGCCTTTGCCAGCCATAATAATTACAACCATTATATTCAATTCCCAGTGCAATCTTCATTCTGGACTGGCCACGCTAATGATATAATTAATATAACTATGCTGAATTACTTTAAGTATTAATGTACGAGCACTTCTAATGAAATAATTCAGTATTAAATTGATTTCTCTCTAAACCTACCCAAGAAGATCTTCAGCTTGTTTGCGCTGCTCATCATTTCCATTAGCCATAACTTCATCCAGAATGATCTTAGCACTGTCTTTATCGCCTAATTCCACATAGGCCTTCGCAAGATCCAACTTGGTAGCAATTTCATCTTCTGCGCTTTGCTCTTCAGGTTGTGCTGCCCTTGGTACAAATACAGTATGTTCATCATCATCATCGTCATCATCCAAATCAACACTTTTGGGTATTTCAACCGTTTCATCAAGTCCGATACTGATATCATCTTCTAACGACACCTCTGGGCTGTCATCTTCCATAGTTAATTCAAAATCCATACCCGCACTATCAACCTGAGCCGTTTCAGCTTCAGATGCTATATCCATGTCTAACTCTAGTTCAGGTGTTTCATCAGTTGTTTCTGCTGAAAGGTCAAGTTCTATGCCCTCGTCTTCACCCATGTCAAAATCAAGTGAAATCTCGCCTTCATCTTCTGCATCAAATTTAATCGGCTCATCTTCTCCTGGTACTTCCAAGCCAATATCTAAAGCATCATCTCCTGCTTCAGATGATTCTTCTAATTCAGGCACACCAAGATCTATTTCTAAACCAGCATCCTCTGGCTCGCTTGCTTCAATTTCAAGGCTTTCTTCATCATCATTAGAGCCAAGATCGAAATCAAGTACATTATCATCATCACTTGCTGGAGTTCCTGCTATTGACTCATCAACAGCAGCGTCCATATCAAACTCTAGAGCTTCATTCTCTTCTGGAATATCAATCTCAAAACTTTCTGCTTCAGGCTCTATATTAAGGCCAAGTAGCTCAGAACTATCCGCACCAGCGCTTGTAGCAGCAGTCACATCTAACAAATCTTCTTCAGAATCTAAGTCAAGATTGGCAGCCGAAGTCACATCCAATAAATCCTCATCTGAGGATTCCTCACTCGCGGTCAAATCAAGTAGATCGTCACCACCAGCACTAGAAATATCAAGCACATCGTCAGGTTCTTCATTTGAAATATTATCAACATCTTCGAGACCCACAGCAGCAGTCACATCCAGGATGTCTTCACCATCGTCTGATGCGGTTATATCTAAGACACCTTCACCTTCATCAGATGCGGTGATATCTAGCATGCCTTCATCATCTGAAGATTCCTCAGCACCGCCTATATCAAAATCAAGACCTGCGTCTTCGTTTCCTGCTTCTTCATCAGCGGTAACATCAACAAACCCACCGGTGTTATCTGCATCTGTATCATCGTCTTCATCATCCGCGCCTTCTTCAAACAGCGCTCGATTAGGAGACATTTCTGACCACATAGCGACAGCCATATTCCAATGCTCGTTAGCTTCGCCAAATTTATCATGTAAAATTTTGGCTTCTTCCTCATAACTTTTCTTATTGCCTGAGGTATAGAATACCTCCAGTAATTTCGTGTGATACTCAGCATTTTCAGGGGTATCATTTATCGCATTACGTACAAATTCTTCAGCTTGGTCGAATTGTTCAAAGGCAAGATAAGTATTAACTTCTTGCATGGGGTCTTCATCAGGCTCTTCTTCTTCGATTGGAGCTGCTGCTTCGACTATTGGTGCAGCTTCCTCTTCTATATCCAGCTCTACTGACGCTTCAGGCATTGCCGTTTCAGCTTCTGAATCTGGCGGTAATACAGTCACCGCTTCTGAATCTGGCACTTCATCACCAGTTGCACCCAAATCACCTGAATCAAAATCAGGAAACGCTTCTTCCGTCATTGCCTCTACATCTATAGTTTCAGCCGGCTCTTTCCTGAATTTCATTATTACAATAATCAGAATTAGTAGAACAAGAACACCAGCGACTGCCATTCCTACCATAGGATTACCAAGTAAAAATTCTTTCGCTTTGCCTAAGTATTGATTGAGCATGCCATCAGAACTTGATGCAGGTTCAGTTTCAATTACATCAATAACTTCCTCTTCATCTTCGACTAGCATTTCTTCTTCCGCAGCTTCCATTGCGGTTTCTTCTACAGCCTCTTCCTCATCTTCTAAAACAGCTTCCTCTTCAACTTCGGACACCATTTCTTCATCAGCTGAGCCAACTTCTTCCTCAGCCATGCCAGGTTCTTCAATCACCTGCCCTTGAAGTGCTGCTAGCTCATCATCTTTAAGCGACAACAAACGTTTAAGGTCATCGAGTAAAGCTTCAGATTCCTGTAAGCGATCCGTCAATTCCATATTTTCATTAGTTAATGCCTGAATGGATTCTTGAGCCAATATCAAGTCTTCGCCCTGTCCAGCGTCCACACTGGAGACTTGTTGTGTTGCTTCACCAGTCTCTTCTGCCCCTACTAGTTTTAATTCAGGATCAGACTCAACAGCAGCTTCAGTAGAAGCCGTTGTTTCATCTGAAGTTGTCTCTGGTGATTCAGGAGCCGAGCTTACCTCAGGCCGTTCATTAACCGCGCTGGACAAATTATCTTTAATAGCGTCCCAGGCGGCATGTTGTGATTGTACTTCTGCTAAAGCCTGAGCATTAGAAAGCGCGTTAATCTCACTTTCAGTAGGCATACGTAGTATCTGGCCACGCTTTAAGCCATTTATGTTTTGATTAAAAAATGCTTCCGGGTTTGCGCGTAATAAGGCAGCCATCATTTGATTCACACTGATCGCTGAAGCTGGGCGCATTGTTGATGCGATGGACCATAATGTATCCGACTGCTCTGTCGGACCATAATCACCACCCGAATAATTTATCTTTGGCGAGGCAGCTACTGGACTACTTGATGGCTCATATTCATTCGCGTATGTAACTTTATGATCTGGATCGTTGATAGTAACAGCTTCAACTGTTGGCTCAGCAATATAACTAGTGGACTGATCCTGAGTAAATTCACTAGCGCGTGCATTAGGGTCGTATAGTGGAGGATCAAGTAAGACAGTATATTCACGGAATAATCGTCCATTAGACCAACTGACCTCTACCAAAAAATTTAAAAACGGTTCACGAATCGGTTGTTGACTGAAAACACGAATGTAATCGGGTCCATCGTCAGGAGAACGGCGTAAAGCAAACTTAAGTTTACTTAATATAAAAGGGCGATCAATTTTAGCTCTAGCAAAAGCTTCGCTATCAGCCAAACCAACAGTAAGTGAGTCAAGCTCATCTGCAGTAGGGGAAAGCAATTGAACTCTTGCATCAAATGGTTCATTTAATGCTGAATTTAAATCAAGATTACCTAAGCCTAGTGCATTAGCTAACATTGGAGCTAAAGCTAATAAGATGATGATATAAAGTTTACGTTTCATTTTTACTTCAATTTCCTTGAAATCAATTACGTGGCGGATCAATTAAAAAAGCGTAGTCTCTGGCCACATGACCAAACAATATCTAATGTAAATTCGACAATGAGCTCTCGAACAACATCACTACTGGTTATCTTGAGTTTATTTACCCCACCATTATTTAATATTTCGAATTTCAACTGGTATTGGGAAGTATAATTTTCAACTGATTGTGTTAACTCAACCTTGAGATCATCTAAATCGGCTGCATCGTTCGCTTTCAACTTAATTCTGGCATCAAGTGGTTGATTTAAATAAGATTTTAACTCGGCCTCAGACAACGCTAGTGAATAGCCTGAAACAGCATAGAAGCCCAAAAAAGAGAACATCAAGAGCTTAAATAATATTTTGTATACACCCATCAGTTTATACGCTATGTTATTGTTTTATATATTAAATATATTTCCTGCTACTACAAATTTTCACATATTCTTAAATGTAATTAACCACTATTTGCAATCGATTTTCAGCACTTTTTAACTTGCGAATGTCCTTTACATATAACCGATAACTATAGTTTATAAGTAGTGTTTTACCAGAATTTCAGCGATTTGAACACTATTTAATGCAGCCCCTTTCCGGACATTATCTGAAACCACCCACATGTTCAGGCCACGGGGGTGTGAAATGTCTTCTCGAATACGCCCAACAAAAACAGGATCCTCGCCTGCTGCTTCTGTTACTGCTGTCGGATAGCCCCCATCTGCATGCTCATCAATCACTGTTACTCCTGGCATTTCTTTAAGCAATTTTATGGCCGTGGCCACATCAATCTTATCTTTAGTCTCAATATGAATAGCTTCAGAATGTCCATAAAAAACGGGTACTCTTACCGCAGTCGGATTTACTTGAATCGATTCATCTTCAAATATTTTTCTGGTCTCCCAAACCATCTTCATTTCTTCTTTGGTATAACCATTGTCCTGAAAAACATCGATATGGGGTAAGACATTAAACGCGATTTGCTTTGGGTAAACCTTACATTCAACATCTTTCATACTGAGCAGATTCGCAGTCTGTCTGGCGAGTTCTTCCATCGCATCTTTACCCGTCCCTGAAACAGCTTGATAGGTACAAACATTGATTCGCTCTATACCGACCGCATCATGTATTGGTTTTAACGCGACCATCATTTGAATCGTTGAACAATTTGGATTGGCGATAATTCCTCTATTTTTATAGTCCGCAATAGCATGTGGGTTTACTTCAGGCACAACCAAGGGAATATCATCGTCATAACGAAATTGAGATGTGTTATCCACGACAACACAACCGGCCTCAGCCGCACGTGGCGCATGAATAGCAGACACCGATGCGCCAGGTGAAAATAGAGCTATTTGCACCTTGCTAAAATCAAAGTGTTCAAGGTCTTCAACGACTAAATGTGTAGCTTTAAAAGGAATTCTTTTACCCGCTGATCGACTGCTCGCAAGGGCATAAACCTCTCCAACAGGAAAGTCACGCTGTTCTAATATAGAAAGCATCGTCTCACCCACCGCGCCAGTGGCACCGACTACTGCAACATTGAATTTTTTATCTGTCATGATTCTTCATCAAACTATCATTGATTAACTTAATGATGATAAGGCCTTAACAACCGCATCACCCATAGCATCTGTTCCAACGCATTGCGTATCGACAGAATGAATATCTTTAGTTCGCAAGCCATCGGTTAATACCTGACTTACGGCCTGTTCTATATGATCAGCCAATTGCACTTCTACAAGTGAATAGCGTAATAACATCGATAATGACAATATCGTCGCTAGGGGATTGGCAACATCTTGTCCTGCTATATCCGGTGCCGAACCATGAATGGGCTCGTACATACCACTGCCATCACTCGCTAATGAAGCAGACGGCAACATACCAATAGAACCAGTTAGCATCGATGCTAAATCAGAAAGTACATCACCGAATAAATTCGTAGTTAATATGACATCGAATTGCTTCGGTGTACGCACCAATTGCATCGCTGCGTTATCGACATACATATGTTCTAGTTCAATATCTGGGTAATCCTTGGCAATCTCGGTTACCACCTCTCGCCATAATTCAGTCGCTTCTAAAACATTCGCCTTATCTACCGAACAAACACGACCTTGGCGCTTACCCGCAACATCAAAGGCAACGCGTGCGATACGTTCGATTTCGTTTTCGCTATAAACCAGTGTGTTAAAGCCCTCTCGCTGTCCGTCGTCAAGCGTACGGATACCACGTGGCTCACCAAAGTAAATGCCTCCAGTGAGTTCTCTAACAATCATAATATCAAGATTGCTCACATACTCTTCTTTCAAACTAGAGGCCGCAGCTAACTGTGGAAATAAAACAGCAGGGCGAAGGTTGCCGAACAAACCTAATGCCGAGCGAATGGCTAATAAGCCACGTTCTGGCCGCAATGGACGATCTATAGCTTCCCATTTAGGACCACCTACAGCACCGAGTAAAACGGCAGCAGATTCTTTAGCTTTTACTAACGTTTCATCTGGCAATGGAACCCCTGTTGCATCAACCGCACAGCCGCCTAATAAACCATGATCAAGCTCGACTTTCAGTCCACGCTCAGCGATCAAATAAGCCAACACTTTTTCGGCCTGAGCAACAATCTCAGGACCAATACCGTCACCCGGTAGAATTAAGATTTTTTTCGTCACGTTCTAGTAAATTCCAAGTAAGAGAAACACGCTATTTTTAACGGGCGCAAAGGATACATGATCATTAAGTCAGGGACTAATGCTGCGGCTAGATTTTGTAGGCTAAATCGTGTTTTTTTCTTTTAAAAACGCTAATAAGGCCTGCAGAAACGATTAAAAAACCGCCTATGTATTCAAAATCACCCACGGTCTCGTTAGTCAACCATGCCGCAGAGACAGCACCAGCGATAATCTCAAGCAAGAAGATTACCGAGGATCGCTGTATCGGGAGATAAGTCACACCGTATTGCGCGGTCCAGGTCAAAACAAACATGGTAGGAAATCCAATCAAAAAAGCCAGCAGACCTGAATTATGTGAGATCTCTGGTGGGGGTGCCGACTTGGTGAAAATTATCCCGAGTATTGTCAAAATGATAACACCGATCCATGAGACGCCAATCTTTAACGCGACAGGGGCTTCACCAATCTTCCTCACAATAATATTGTTAATAGCAAATGCCATTCCAGATGTAATAGCAAAAAGGTCCGCCCGACTAAGCTCGCTGCCTAAAAATAAATCGGTATCCCAGAGCATTAACACCGCACCCGTCATGGCTAAGATAAGTGCAATCAACCCTGTTTTAGTTAGCCGTTCATGAAGAATAAAGACCGCTAATAAGATTGCCCAAATCGGTGACAGATAAAATAGTAATAATACGCGAACGACTTCGCCTTCTAGCATCGCGAGGATAAATGCTAAATTAGTCCAACCGGCAAAGAGACCAAGTAAAAGATATTCAAGTCTATGTTTTGAAAAATCAGCGCGGGCATTAATGCATCCGGGAATTAAGATAAGCATGGCTGAACAAAAGATAATCAATGTCGACCACAATCCCGGGACACCCATCTCTTCCAATAATCTCAGCGGATACCAAAATACGCCCCAAAGTAACGCGGCCGTCATACAACAGAATGCAGGAAAGTGTTGTGAACGTGGTTGGGATGAAAGAGTTGATAGCATATACTTACCTGCTTTTTTCATCATTAATTAACAAAACATTACCTTTTATCAATGAACCCTGGATTGGAAAACTGTCATGCATACCCGTTTGAGAAGCTCACGAAGTTACTCGAAGGTGTCACTATTAACCCGAATAAGTCCGCTATTAGCCTCGCTATTGGCGAACCCAAGCACCCTACACCAGAGTTTATATTAGATACACTAAAATCTAATATAGGTGATGTCGCGAGCTATCCAACAACACGTGGCATAGATGAGCTGCGTAGTACGATAGCGACTTGGTTGTGCGAACGATTCAATCTACCAACGAAATCAATAGATATAGATAAAAATATATTACCGGTTAACGGCACACGCGAAGCATTGTTTGCTATTGCCCAAACAGTAATAAATAAATCGGGGGAAACACCGATTGTTGTTCTACCCAATCCATTTTATCAAATCTATGAAGGGGCAGCTTTATTAGCTGGCGCAGAACCTTATTATCTCAACTGCTCAGAAGATAAGAATTTCATTCCTGATTTTTCAACCGTCCCTGACAATATATGGCAACGTTGCCAACTGGTTTATCTCTGCTCACCCGGCAATCCTAGTGGTGCCGTTGTTGATATCGACACAGTAAAACAATTATTAACACTCGCAGAAAAATACAATTTTGTGGTTGCCTCCGATGAATGTTATTCAGAAATTTATCAAGATGAAGCACAAGCGCCAATTGGATTATTGGAGTGCGCAAATAAACTGGGTAATACAGACTATAAACGCTGTCTAGTTTTTCATAGTCTATCTAAACGCTCAAATGTTCCTGGGTTACGCTCAGGCTTTGTCGCTGGTGATAGTGAATTGATCGCTAGTTTCCTAAGATATCGCACCTATCACGGTTCTGCGATGCCACTACACACACAAAAAGCCAGTATTGCTGCATGGAACGACGAAGAACATGTAATACAAAACAGAGCCCAATATCGACAGAAATTCACTAAAGTTTGCGACATACTTAGTCCGGTATTGATGGTCAGTGCACCCGCTGCCAGTTTCTATCTCTGGCCCAAACTGCCGGGTTCGGATGCAGACTTTGCAAGAAATTTACTTACAAGCGAGAATGTCAAAGTATTACCTGGCTCTTATCTGTCCCGTGATATAAATGGCATAAACCCCGGCGCCAAACGCGTACGCATTGCTCTGGTAGCAGAACTCGCAGAATGCATAGAGGCCGCAAACCGAATAAAACAATTTATACAAACCACATATTAATATTTTAGGAAATACACATGAGCGATATAGAAAACTTAATTAATGATGCATTTGAAAACCGCGCCGAAATCGAAGTTGATTCAGCAAACAAAGAAATCAAAGATGCAGTAGAAGACATCATCTTAAAACTGGATAGCGGACAATTACGTATCGCTGAAAAGAAAGAGGGTGAATGGGTTGTAAACCAGTGGTTGAAAAAAGCCGTACTGCTTTCTTTTATCCTTGAAAACAATGTCGTTATGGAAGGTGGTCTAACAAACTACTACGATAAGGTGCCAAATAAATTTTACGGTTACACAAAGACAAACTTCATCGAAACCGGTGCACGTGTCGTGCCTAACGCAACCGTAAGACGCGGTAGCTATATCGGACAAAACGTTGTCTTGATGCCAAGCTTTGTTAATATCGGTGCTTATGTCGATAGTGGCACGATGGTCGATACTTGGGCAACTGTTGGCTCATGCGCACAAATCGGTAAAAACGTGCACCTCTCAGGTGGCGTTGGTATCGGTGGTGTACTTGAACCCTTACAAGCCAACCCAACCATTATCGAAGACAACTGCTTTATCGGCGCACGTTCAGAAGTTGTTGAAGGTGTAATAGTCGGACAAGGTTCTGTTATTTCCATGGGTGTTTACCTTGGTCAAAGCACGCGTATCTTTGATCGAGCTACCGGTGAAGTCACCTACGGTTATATCCCACCAGGCTCAGTAGTCGTGTCAGGTAACCTGCCTTCGAATGATGGTACATACAGTTTGTATTGTGCGGTCATCGTTAAGACAGTTGATGAAAAGACCTTAAGTAAAGTCGGTATCAATGAAATCTTACGTGACGTTTAAAAAGTTAAAGTAATGTCAGTAACACTCTATGGCATAAAAAACTGCGACACGGTTAAAAAGGCACGGAAATGGTTAGACGCCAATTCCGTGCCATATGCCTTTCATGACTTCCGCGCAGACGGTATCGACAAATCTCTCATTAATAGTTTTTTGAAACAAATCGATGTTGAAGTATTGATCAATAAACGCGGTACAACCTGGCGTAAATTATCTGACAAAGAAAAAGAGATTAAGAATAAGACACAAGCTGTAACGTTAATGCTCGAGAACCCGGCAATCATTAAACGACCCGTGTTGGATGTAAATAAAACGTTAGCTGTTGGCTTTAGTGAAGAGAGTTATAAATCGATTAAGTTTTAACGGCTGCTTTCGGCCAAAAGTGGATGAATGGTTCTCACATATTAAATTACCAGGACATATATTTAATGTCCTCAGCAACTACTTCTAAAAGATCAATTTTAGCTTCCCGGATAGTTGCGTCATCAATCATTTCCATAGTGTTTTGGAGTTCTCGCTCCATTACTGTATCGATTAATTGCTCGTTTGGGGGGCTCCCCGTTATTTTAGCACCACTTAATATCTCAGCAATTAGTCGTTCTTTAATCCTGATCAAATACCCAGTTAAAAAAGCGTCATAATCGTACTCTTGACTGGAATGACTCTTATATTCTGCAATTAATGAAGCACGAACTGCGAGTGCCTTTTCAATGCCTTCATACATTTTATTTTTGGTGAGTTGTTTTTTATTTAAATAATAGTGAACCCCTATATTTAGAATGAGTGCAACGGTATCTTCATCATGTACCCCAGTGACAATCACAGTAGCAGGAAAATATTCTGATTTTTTATACCTTTTAAACCAGTCTAATCCGGTTTCGCCTTCACCTAAATGGTAGTCCAGAATTAACACATCAAATTTTTCCCAATCAAATTTCGCTGGAGGCAACCCATGTTTGAGAATATCGTATTCCCTAATATCAGCATTAGGAAACAAACCATTTAAACGAACCAATAACAGTTTCCGATAATCAGGATTATCATCAATAACCAAAATTCTATGTATTTCTGTTTCCACTTAAGGCTGCCTCATAATATATTTTGGTCGGAAACAGTCATAATAATATGTCTAATTTCCTGTGCCTTTCAACATTTCAACAGAAGGCGCAAAGAAATACGCGCCGCTTTTCGCCGTTGTATAATTCATTAAGTGATCATACAAGCCATCGCCACTAATCCCAAATATATTAGCCAACATCTTTTCTAGAATAGTGTTGTCTTTGCTATAGGCCAGAAAAAACAACCCTGCATCGCCTGAAGCCTGGCCATAAGGCAGGCTATGACGCACTATTTCAAGTTCTTCACCGTCTTCTTCTATGACTACCCTGCTGATGTGTGCAGTCTCAGGTCTTATATCATCTTCAAGTTCTACGCTGTCTGGTTTAGTACGTCCGATAATTTTTTCCTGTTCGTTGTCTGTCACCTTCTGCCATTTTGGTAAGTTGTGTACATAACGTTGTGCTAGTACATAGCTACCGCCATTAAACTCTGGCTCGTCCTCTATTAATGCGACTTCAGCCCGTTCTTCACCTTCGGGATTTTCAGTGCCATCAATAAAGTCGGTCAGATCACGGTTATCCAGATAATGAAAACCATCGACTTCATCAAGGACATTGATACTCCCCTTAATCGGTTTGATAAATTCACTTGCCAAGACATAAGTCATATCCTTTCTGTCAGAATGGATGTGTAGGAAAACATCGCCACCGGTAGCGGGAGCAGAGACATCGCCTTTGCCTAGATCAACAAACGTCTTCAACCGTTGTGGTCTACCTTTCGAATAAATAGCATCCCAATAATCTGCGCCAAAAGCCAGACTAGCATACAGCTTATCCACCTTATGTTCCTTTTTTATTGAATCAATTAACGCAGGTAACGATGCACATTGCTTAACAACATCTTTGGTATTTTCAGCCACATTGATGACCATATATAAAGCATGTTGTGCGGCTTCAGGTAATATTGCTGACTGTGGTGTACTCATTTATATTTATTCCTTATCTACTATAGATGGTGTCAGATTTTTTTTCGAACAGGCAGACACTATAACAATATTTTTCTAACTGCTTAAGGCTATCAGCAAGTTATTAACTTTATTTGTATAGTACAATCGTGTCTTGATTAAAACAGTATCTTTATTATTACTTAAGCAATAACAATTTCCGTCATAGGACAACCCCTGAATGAAGCGCGCGCAAGCGATTTTAAAATCCACTTTTGGTTACGAACAGTTTCGCCATCATCAAGAAGACATTATTCAGGAATTACTGAATAGTAATGATGCCCTTGTGCTTATGCCAACTGGTGGCGGTAAATCTTTATGCTATCAAATCCCCGCATTGGTACTCGACGGCACAGCTATTGTGATCTCACCTTTAATAGCCCTGATGCAGGACCAAGTTGATGCCTTAAAACAACTTGGCGTCAAAGCTGCCTACCTAAATTCTAGTATGAGTCATGAAGAAGCACAGGCAGTAGAGCAACAATTGGTCAACAATGAACTTGAAATTGTCTACGTCGCACCGGAAAGATTACTGACCAATCACATGTTATTTCTACTGGATCGCTGTCAGGTCTCCTTATTTGCTATTGATGAAGCACACTGTGTTTCGCAATGGGGGCATGACTTTCGGCCAGAATATCAACGGTTGAAAATTTTACATGAACGCTACCCTTCTATTCCACGTATTGCACTGACGGCAACAGCCGATCAACGGACGCGGGAAGAGATTATTTCACAGCTGCAATTGGAAGAGGCAAAGGTTTACCTCAATAGTTTTGATCGACCTAATATTACCTATGCTATCTCGGAAGGGAATAATCCTAAAAATCGATTATGGCGTTTTCTTGAAGAGAATCATAAAGACGATGCCGGGATTGTTTATTGCCTGTCGCGTAAGAGTGTCGAAGCTATAGCTGAGTGGTTAAGTGATCAAGGTCGGACAGCATTACCTTATCACGCAGGCTTGTCTCAAGAAATACGACAAACAAACCAACATCGTTTCTTGCGCGAGGAGAGTGTCATTATTGTTGCAACGATAGCCTTTGGCATGGGGATTGATAAACCGGACGTGCGTTTTGTCGCACATCTAAATCTACCAAAAAGTATAGAAGCCTACTATCAGGAAACAGGTCGTGGTGGACGCGATGGCGAACCTGCTAATGCCTGGATGGCTTATGGTTTAAAAGACGTGATTACCTTGCGGCAATTTATGTTGAACTCTAATGCCGATGAAATTTATAAACGCGTTGAACACCACAAACTCGAATCAATGCTCGGACTTTGTGAATTGATCACTTGCCGACGCCATGCCTTACTCAAATATTTTGATGAAGCATCAACTGAAAATTGCGGCGCCTGTGACAATTGTCTTCGCCCGCCGGAAAAATGGGATGCGACTGAATCAGCTCAAAAAGCGCTGTCAGCAATATATCGAACAGAACAACGCTTTGGTGTAAATTATATCGTTGATATTTTGATGGGGAAAAGTGATGAACGTATCCAACGCAATGGACATGACCAACTCAGTACCTTTGCTATAGGTAAAGATTTATCAACTACTGAATGGCGTAGTGTTTTCAGACAATTAATTGCTTTGGGATATATCGATATCGATATGGAACGTCATGGCGCATTACGCCTAACCGAAAAATGTCGTCCAGTATTACGTGGGGAGCAGAAACTTGATTTGAGAAAACAATCTCAAGAAGAAAAAACCACTAAGGAAGCAAAACAAAAATCTGTTTTCCGTCCACAAGATCAAACCTTATGGGACGCCTTACGAGCCTTACGTACAACATTAGCAGATGAAGCTGGCGTACCACCCTATGTCATATTCCATGACGCGACCTTACAAGAAATGGTAAAGAAAAGACCTGCGTCATCTAACGGTATGCTACGTATATCAGGTATCGGAGAACAAAAGCTACAACGTTACGGCAAACAGTTTCTTAGCGAGATTGCAAAACACCCTCTAGCTGCGTTACTCGATAACAATCTGAGTAAAACAATTAACGAAACATTGATGCTCTATCAACAAGATATCAGTATTGAAAAAATTGCAGAACAACGTGATAAAAACATCAATACAATTTACACACACCTCGCCGATGCTATTGAAGTCGGCTTGCTAGAAGTACGTGACGTAGTCGGACTTGATGATGGTCAATTTGACGAGATTGTTTATACCATTGAAACGATGGAAGACGATGATAAGAGCCGACTCAAACCGCTGTATGAAGCCTTAAATGAAGAATACGATTACGGCATCTTGAGGTGTGTGCAGGCATCGATTTGAATAATACAGCGGTATAGATGGCTTCCCTGTTATCGTCAGTCGGTTTCGGCATTAACGTTAATAAGCGATAATCATCTATAAACGTCTTTGTTTTAACTTTATTAAAAACCTTGCCATAAATTTTAGTAAAAAATAATTATAATTCAATTAAATCAATTGCTTATGTATGAACAATTATCTTGATTTAACAGGCGTGATAGACTATCTTTTATATTGAATAACATGAATTTAGCTTTTTAAATGTACCCTGAATATAATTAATAAAAAAATAAGTGATCAATTAGGAGATATATAACATGGCTAATGTAAAACTGATTATTCAATACCCTCATCCACTTGATGTTTACGCTTTTGACCATAGCTACAAGGAAGAGCATATCCCTCTAGTAACTGAAAAACTGGATGGCAAGACAAAGATGGTGACAACAACGGCATTACCTAATGCCCACCATATTCTTCCAGCATATCACCGCACCTCTGAAATATATTTTCCTTCTATGGATGCATTGCTCGCCAGTACTCAATCTGATGCCGGAAAAGAGATATTGGCACATGCCGCTAAAATTTCAACGGGTGGCGCACCAAATTTTATCATCGCCGAAGAAGAAGAAGTGATTGAGTTCTAAGTGAATGAACAAGTTGTAATTTTTTGTTAATTACTCTTATGGCTTAAAGTGACTTTTCTACTACTTCACTAACTGTAGTTGAAAGCTGATCAACTAATGTCTCAACTTGTTGTCGGTTTTCTCCTTCAACCATAACCCTTACTAAGGGTTCTGTACCAGAAGGTCTTAGCACAACACGGCCCGAATCGCCGAGCGTACTTTCGGCATCCTTAATGGCATTGTTAATTTCATTGTTAGAAGCAATATCAATTTTCTTTTGAAGTTTTACGTTCTTCATTATTTGTGGAAACTTTTTGATATTACCAACCAACTCTGATAATTTTTTCTCAGTTACTTTCATAGCCTCAAGTACTTGTAAAGCAGCTATAATTCCATCACCTGTCGTTGTGCGATCAAGGTTAATAATATGACCCGATGTTTCTCCGCCCAAGACTAGTTTTTCTTTCAGTAATAACTCCATTACATAACGATCACCAACTGAAGCCCTTAAAAAATCCAACTGCAAGTCTTTTATCGCATGTTCCAGACCTAGGTTACTCATAACGGTACCTACAACGGCACCATTTAATTTTTCCGTATCTAACTGCGCAATGGCATAAAGAATATCATCCCCATCAATAACATTTCCCTGTTCGTCTACCATTATCAAGCGATCACCATCACCGTCCAATGCTATGCCGACATCAGCATGTGACTCATTCACTAATACTTGTAATGCTTCGGGGGACGTCGCACCACACTCATCATTAATATTTAACCCGTCTGGTGTTGCTCCATGGAGAAAAACTTCTGCGCCTAATTCTTCAAAGACTTTTGGTGCAATGTGATAGGTTGCACCATTAGCACAATCGACAGCAATTCTTAGTCCGCTAAAATCAACATCATTATGTAACTTTGATTTACAAAACTCGATGTAACGTCTCGGTGCATCTGAAATGCGTCGCGCCTTACCAAGATCTCGTGAATGCACGGATTGTAATGGCAAATTTAATTCATACTCAATTTCATGTTCAACATCATCGGCTAATTTAGTACCGTCAGCCGAAAAGAATTTAATACCATTATCATAGAATGGATTATGTGATGCGCTAATCACAATGCCTGCTTGGGCTCGCGTATTCTTAGTTAAGTAGGCTATACCTGGGGTTGGCATAGGTCCGAGCAAGCGAATATCAACACCTGCCGCAGATAGGCCTGCCTCAAGCGCTGACTCAAACATATAACCTGATATTCGCGTATCTTTACCTATCAGTACAGGACCATTGCCTTTTTTTGCAAGCACACGCCCTGCTGCCCAACCGAGCTTCATAATAAAGTCAGGCGTGATTACACCCTCGCCGACACAGCCGCGGATGCCATCGGTACCAAAATATTTTCTACTGTTGGTATTAATCGTGATTCACTTATCAATCAGGTTTTAGATAACACTATTGTGCGGATAAAAACGAAACCTGTGAAGTAAAAAATCACTTCACAGGTTTGTAGAAATATTATGCAGGTTTGGCTGGTGGCTCGCCAGACGGCGCATCATCTTCTTTAGAAGATTTTGCTTTGGTCTTTTTCTTGGTAGAAGTAGAACCATCATCGTCACTATCATCCCAGCCTGATGGCGGCCTGGGTGTTTTGCCTTCCATCAAATCATCGATCTGATCCGCATCTATTGTTTCATACTTAATTAATGCTTCAGCCATGAGATGAAGCTTATCTTCATTCTCTTTCAGGATTTTCTCTGAGCGAGCATAATTTTTATCAACAATAGAACGAATCTCTTCATCAATAGTATGGGATGTTTCGTCTGAGATAGCCTTATGCTGTGTCACTGAGTGACCCAAAAAGACTTCACCGTCTTCTTCGCTGTAAGTCAAAGGACCCAGTTTTTCTGACAAACCCCATTTAGTCACCATATTACGTGCAAGCAATGTCGCGCGTTCAATATCGTTACTTGCTCCGGTGGTAACCATGTCAGCACCAAAGATCAATTCTTCTGCGATTCGCCCACCAAATAAAGTCGAGATTTGACATTCAAGTAGTTGCTTTGAGTAACTAAGACGATCTTCTTCAGGTAAGAACATAGTGACGCCCAAGGCGCGTCCACGAGGAATGATTGAGACCTTGTAAACAGGATCGTGTGATGGCATCAATCGACCAACAATAGCATGACCGGCTTCGTGATATGCAGTGAGTTTTTTCTCTTCCTCACCCATCACCATGGAACGACGTTCTGCGCCCATCATAATCTTGTCTTTGGCACGCTCGAATTCTTCCATCTCAACTAATTTTTTATTGGCACGTGCTGCAAATAATGCGGCCTCGTTTACCAAGTTGGCTAAATCAGCACCAGAAAAACCCGGTGTCCCACGGGCGATGATGCCTGCCTTGATATCATCACCCAATGCAACCTTGCGCATATGAACCTTAAGAATTTGTTCGCGGCCACGAATATCAGGTAGTGGCACAACAACCTGACGGTCAAAACGACCTGGTCTTAATAAAGCTGGATCTAATACATCGGGACGGTTGGTTGCCGCGATGACAATCACGCCTTCATTACCTTCAAAACCATCCATCTCTACCAATAATTGATTTAAAGTTTGTTCACGTTCATCGTGCCCACCACCTAAACCAGCACCGCGATGGCGACCTACGGCATCGATTTCATCAATAAAGATAATACATGGCGCATGTTTCTTGGCCTGTTCAAACATATCGCGTACACGAGAAGCGCCCACACCAACAAACATTTCAACAAAATCAGAACCTGAAATCGTAAAAAAAGGTACTTTCGCTTCCCCAGCAATGGCTTTTGCTAATAATGTTTTACCGGTACCAGGAGACCCTACCATTAAGACGCCAGAGGGAATTTTGCCACCCAGTTTCTGGAATTTACCAGGATCACGTAAAAATTCGACTAGCTCTGCTACTTCATCTTTCGCCTCTTCAACACCAGCAACATCATTGAATGTGATCTTAACCTGGTCTTCGCCTAATAATCGTGCACGACTCTTACCAAACGACATCGCGCCACGACCGCCACCACCACCTTGCATCTGACGCATAAAATAAATCCAGATACCGAGTAACAATAAAATAGGAAACCATGAGATTAACGCATGCGCCCAGAATGAATTTTTATTGGGTTCCACGCCTTTAATTTCTACATTGTTCTCCAACAGTGTGCCTATCAAGGCATCGTTGCTAGTTTCGGGGCTATAGGTGGTAAATCGAGTACCATCAGACAAATTGCCTGTAATTGAACTACCCTCAATCCCTACAGAGACAATTCGACCGGTTTTTACATCAGAGATAAATTGGGAATAGCTAATATCACCAGTCAATGCTGGATTACCAAAATTCTTGAATACCATCATCAGGACCAGGGCGATAATTACCCACAAGACCAGATTTTTTGCCATGTCGTTCAAATCAACAAACCTCAATAATTAATGATTTCATAGTCCTACTATAACCCATACGAACGGGCTAAAACATAGAATTCCCGAGACTGATCACGCGATGCTTCTGGTTTTCGAGTCATCACCTTGGCAAATCGTTCCTTTAATAACCGCCTATATTCATCCGTTCCAGCACCTTCAAACAATTTAATGACTAAATCACCACCGGGCTTAAGTACTTGATCGCAAAAATCATAGACTAATTCTGCCAAGGCCAAACTTCGTGCCTGATCAGTTATCCTGATACCTGTTAAGTTGGGGGCCATATCTGAAATTACAAGATCGGCGCCCTGTTTGCCTATATGTCCTATACACTCGTTTTCAACTGCTTCGTCGGTAAAATCACCCAAAATAAATAACACCCGTTCAATCGGGTCCATCGGTAATATATCGACTGAGATTACTCGACCATTAGCCTTAACTTGTTCGCTGGCGTACTGCGACCAACTTCCTGGTGCTGAGCCCAAATCAACAACACAGGTGTTTGGTTTGATGAGTTTATCTTTTTGGTCAATTTCCTGAAGTTTGTAAATAGCGCGTGAACGGTAATGCGAATCACGAGCCTGCTTTACATATTGATCTTTATTTTGTGCGTGTAGCCATTGTTTATTGGATTTTTTGGCCATCAGAACACAGTTAATTACTAATAAAATTCAGTAAAGAATGAATATTATATGTACTTGACTTCCAGGACTTCGTATTCAATTACACCACTCGGTGCATTCACATCAACAGCGTCATCTTGCTGCTTTCCAATTAATGCTCTGGCAATTGGTGACGTTATCGAAATCAAGCCCTCATTTATATCGGCCTCTTGTTCACCAACTATCTGGTAAGTGACTTCTGCATCAGTATCGACATTCAATAATTTAACTGTTGCACCAAAGACAATTCGACCTTCGGCATCAACCGTAGTGACATCAATTATCTGTGCATCGGCCAAGGCCGACTCAATGGTATTGACACGACCTTCTGCAAAACTTTGTTGTTCGCGTGCGGCATGATATTCAGCATTCTCACTTAGGTCACCATGCGCGCGAGCCTCAGCAATCGCCTTGGTGATTCGTTGACGGTCTACTGTTTTAAGTTTGTGCAGTTCTGCTTTTAATTTTTCCGCACCTCTTACAGTCATAGGTGTTTGACTCATGCGATTACTCCTTTATGCAAATCTTGTAGACTATTTACACCAACACTATCTCTTTGTTTCAATGCTTCCATAGTTGCCATTGCACCCGCTATTGTAGTTGTGTAAAAGACCTTATGTTGAAGTGCCGTTCTTCTGATTGAGTATGAATCCGCAATCGCCTTTTTATCCTCTGTCGTATTAACAATTAAATCAATTGCATCATTTTTCAACATATCAACAATATGTGGTTGTCCTTCTCTTACCTTATTAACGCGTTTACATTCTATTCCCGCATCGTTTAATACCTTGCAAGTACCACTAGTGGCATAAAGCACATACCCCAATAAAAATAATTCTTTCGCAACAATAATTGCCTTTTGTTTATCTATTTCCTTAACACTAATAAATGCATTTCCCGACCGCGGAAACTCTTCACCCGCCGCAAGCTGCCCCTTGGCAAAGGCTTCTCCAAATGTCTTTCCTACTCCCATTACCTCACCAGTTGATTTCATCTCAGGTCCTAGTAAAGGATCAACACCAGGAAACTTAATAAATGGGAATACAGATTCCTTAACTGAATAGTAATCTGGTACCGGCACATGTGTTAAGCCTTGTGATGCCAAACTGTTACCTACCATACAATTTACCGCCACCTTGGCAATCGATATACCTGTTGCTTTAGAAACAAACGGTATCGTTCTTGAAGCCCTGGGATTAACTTCCAAAACATAAATATCATCATTCTGTATCGCAAACTGCGTATTCATTAAGCCAACAACATTTAAAGCACGCGCCATTGCCCCAACCTGTGATGCAATTTTGTCCTGAACTTCATCGCTTAAACTATAGGGAGGTAGTGAACAGGCCGAATCACCCGAATGCACCCCAGCTTGTTCAATATGTTCCATAATCCCTGCAATACAGACATCCTTTCCATCTGATATCGCATCAACATCTACTTCAATAGCGTTATTCAAAAACCTGTCCAGCAATACTGGTGACGAATTAGATACCGCTACAGCATTGTCCATGTAATTTCGAAGGTCATCTTCGCTATATACAATCTCCATCGCCCGACCACCCAATACATACGATGGTCTTACAACAAGTGGATAACCAATTTCTTCCGCTCCTATTACCGCTTGCTTAACATTCCGCGCTGTCCGATTAGGTGGTTGTTTCAAACCGATATCTTCTAATAATTTTTGGAAGCGTTCCCGATCTTCCGCTAGATCAATTGAATCTGGACTGGTACCTATAATTGGCACACCGGCTCTTTCAAGATCGCGTGCCAATTTTAACGGTGTTTGCCCACCATATTGGACAATCACACCATATGGTTTTTCAACATGAATAATATCTAATACATTTTCCAAAGTTAATGGCTCGAAATAGAGACGATCAGAAGTATCATAATCCGTGGAGACTGTTTCCGGGTTGCAGTTAACCATGATAGTTTCATACCCAGCATCTCGCATAGCAAAGGCAGCTTGAACACAACAATAATCAAATTCAATCCCCTGACCTATTCGATTAGGACCTCCACCCAAGACCATAATTTTTTGTCTATCACTTGGAGCCGCTTCACATTCAACATCGTATGTTGAATACATATAAGCCGTGGCTGACTCAAATTCTGCAGCACAAGAATCGACACGCTTAAATACCGGGCGAATATTGTTATCTATTCTTAATTTTCTTATTTCCGATTCAGGCTGTTCTATCAACTCCGCTAATCTCTCGTCTGAAAATCCTTTACGCTTTAATTGTCTTAAACGATTTTCAGTTAACGATGAGGCTCCCTCTTTCTTAAGTTTGTTCTCTTCTTCGACAAGGTCATGTATCTGTACCAAAAACCAGGGATCGATACTGCAAATATTGAAAACATCCTCAACACTCAAACCATGTCGAAAAGCATCCGCGACAAACCAAAGTCTATCTCCGCGAGGCACCCGTAATTCTTTTTCAATCTGTTCTAAAACATTTTCTGATGACTGATCAGCAATTTCGTTAAACCCTGTTACTCCAGTCTCCATCCCGCGAATTGCTTTTTGCAATGATTCCTGAAATGTACGACCCATGGCCATGACTTCACCGACAGATTTCATCTGTGTTGTTAAACGATCATCTGCCTGTGGAAATTTTTCAAAGGTGAAACGAGGAATCTTGGTAACGATGTAATCAATACTCGGTTCGAATGAGGCTGGTGTAGCGCCACCGGTAATCTCATTATCCAGCTCATCTAATGTGTAACCCACCGCTAATTTTGCAGCGACCCGGGCAATCGGGAAACCTGTTGCCTTAGATGCCAACGCCGATGAACGTGACACTCGTGGATTCATTTCAATGATGATCAGTTCACCGTTTTTTGGATTAATCGCAAATTGAACGTTCGAGCCACCGGTATCAACACCAATCTCACGTAACACTTTTATAGAAGCATCACGCATGATTTGATATTCCTTATCAGTCAATGTCTGTGCTGGTGCAATAGTTATTGAATCACCGGTATGCACACCCATTGGGTCAAGGTTTTCAATAGAGCAAATAATGATGCAGTTATCTTTTTTATCACGGACAACTTCCATTTCATATTCTTTCCAGCCTAATGCGGACTGATCAATCTGCACTTCATTGGTCGGAGAAGCCTCAACACCCTGATCACAAATTTCCATGAACTCATCACGATTATAAGCAATACCACCACCTGTACCGCCCAAGGTAAACGAAGGGCGAATGATTGCGGGAAACCCAATAATTTCCATAGCCGCCCTGGCTTCTTCCTTGTTATGAACAATTTCAGACTTCGCCATAGCTAAGCCAATCTTTTGCATTGCGGTTCGAAATTTTTCACGATCCTCAGCCTTATCGATAGCCTCTTTGGATGCCCCAATCATTTCTACGCCGAATTTTTCAAGTACACCTTCTCTATTCAAATCTAATGCGCAGTTTAATGCTGTCTGTCCACCCATGGTCGGCAATAAAGCATCTGGACGTTCTTTTTCAATAATCCTTGCTACTGTTTGCCAATGTACAGGTTCAATATACGTAGCATCCGCCATCTCAGGATCGGTCATAATCGTTGCCGGGTTTGAATTCACCAGGATGACGCGAAAGCCTTCTTCTCTTAATGCCTTACACGCCTGCGCACCGGAATAATCAAATTCACAGGCCTGGCCAATGATTATTGGACCTGCGCCAATGATAAGGATGCTTTTAATATCTGTACGTTTAGGCATGGGTAGATTACGTTTTATGTTCTTGCATTAATTCAATGAAATGATTGAAGAGCGGTTTTAAGTCATGAGGGCCAGGACTCGCTTCCGGATGTCCTTGAAAGCCAAACACGGGAAATTTGTTATGATGTACACCCTGGAGAGAGTCATCAAACAAAGAACGATGCGTTGCTCTAAGACTGTCGGGCAATGTTTTCTCATCCACTGCAAAGCCATGGTTTTGACTAGTGATCGACACTTGCCCTCCATCAAGTGATTGCACAGGATGGTTTGCACCATGGTGACCAAATTTCATTTTGCTTGTTTTTGCACCCAATGCCAGTGAAAGCAATTGGTGTCCAAGGCAAATACCAAATACCGGTATGCCTGAATTGATGATCTCCTTTATTGCAGTAATAGCGTAGTCACAAGGATCGGGGTCACCCGGGCCGTTAGATAAAAAGACACCGTCTGGTTTTTCTGTCAATACCTCACTAGCCGGCGTTTGCGCGGGAACTACCGTAACCTCACAACCCAAATCCGCCAAAATACGAAGGATATTTCGCTTAACTCCAAAGTCATATGCGATGACACGCCACTCTTTGTTACCGGAGGAAGGTTTAATTCCACCTTCAATATCCCAGGTTCCATCTGCCCAGCTATATGCAGATGCTGTCGATACTTCTTTTGCCAAATCCATACCCACCAGACCCGCAAATGATTTTGCAGTTTTGATTGATTTCTCAGCATCAATATTTTCACCCGCAACAACACAAGCCTTCATTGCACCATGCTTGCGTAAGTGCCGGGTTAGTTGGCGCGTGTCGATCCCAGCAATAGCAACTATCTTATGTCTGATAAGATAATCACTCAGATTTTCAGTCGCACGCCAATTACTCATCACTAGTGGCAAATCTCGGATAATTAGGCCGCTGACAAAAACTTGGCTAGATTCCTCATCCTCGGAGTTTGTACCCACATTTCCAATATGAGGATGCGTTAAGGTCACTATTTGCTTGTAGTATGAAGGATCAGTAAGAATCTCCTGATATCCTGTGATAGAGGTATTAAAAACAACTTCACCAATGGACTCACCATCGATACCAATCGATGTACCGTAAAACAGTGAACCATCTTCAAGGGCTAACAGGGCATTTTCTGTCAAAAAACGATACCTCTAATACAAATCGTCGTACTGGATTTACTTTCCACTCGCGACGTTGGTCTATATGGATGTAGGTATTCAGAATTCGCATAAGACACCTAACTTTGGCGCCAGAAATAAAATTCTTGAGAGTACATCCTACACATAAAAAAGGGAGTAACCGTATGGCTACTCCCGCAGAATTGGACGATGATTATACTGTAAGGCACCATAGGGTGTCTATCCAGTTGACTGATTTGAGATGAATTCTAAAAAGAAAAAATACCTCGTTTGCGAGGTCGATTTACTAAAGGCATCCGGTTCTTATGGCTGGGAAAGTGCCATTAATGGTTTACTTGTTCAGTGTTTCATTATTTATCATCAAAACAAGATATTGAGTTATCTTAATCGCTGCCCCCATACAGGGGTTAATCTTGAATGGTTGCCACACCAATTCCTTGATCGCAATAATGTATTCATACAATGTGCTACGCATGGCGCTCTATTCCAGATTGAGAACGGCCTCTGTATCCATGGTCCCTGTGTCGGCAACAAGCTGGAAGAAATCGAAAACGCAATTATTGACAACAAGATCTACTTGTTTTTATAGGTACTGAATAGGCTAACATGATATTTTTAATGTAATTTATTATATTGTGGTGCTAACCTTGTATAATTCTAAAAGACTTTATTCTTCATAAAAAAATATCATTTGGTGGGATTAGTGCCATAAATGAGTGAAAAAAAGCGACATCTTAACGCGCTCAAGACCGGTCAAAAGCTACATTGGTATGAGATACGCGATATCTTGGGCCAAGGTGGCTTTGGTATTACCTATCTTGCCCAAGACCTTAATCTTGCTCATGAAGTTGCAATTAAGGAATACCTGCCGGTTGATCTTGCTATTCGTACTAAAAGCGGCACCGTCTCTCCTGTCTCAGATGAACACCATGAAAGATATTATTGGGGGCTGGAACGCTTTCTAGATGAGGCGCGCACACTAGGTCAATTTAAACACCCCAACATCGTTCAAGTCCGGAATGTATTTGAAGCGAATAATACCGCCTACATGGTCATGGAATATGAACTTGGTGAAACGTTCCAGGACATCCTGAATCGACGTAAAACAGTCAGTGAACAAGATCTTAAAACTATAATTTTTCCAATTGTTGATGGCATGAAGGTTGTCCATGCCGCCGGCTTTATTCATCGAGATATTAAACCCGCAAATATTTTTCTACGTGTAGACGGTGATCCGGTACTACTTGATTTTGGTTCTGCGAGAACCTCTTTAGGTCAAGGGGATCAGTCTTTAACCAGTATTTTTTCCCGTGGATATGCACCGATTGAACAATACAATACCGGTGAAGAATCTCAGGGAGCCTGGACAGATATCTATTCTATGGGCGCAACGATGTATCGTTCGATCAGCGGTATTGCTCCAACCGATGCTGTCGACCGTAGTGCTGCAATCGCCCAAATAGGTTGCGATACCTATGTTTCGATAACAGAGATTGCTGGGGATGGCTACTCTGAAGATTTTTTAGTTGCGGTTGATTATGCTTTGCAATTTCGCCAACAAGACAGACCACAATCAATGTCGGAATGGATTGCAACATTTGATCGTCGAGACATCAGTAGCAGAAATCGTTTCACAAATGATAGTTCATTAATTCAAAAACAAATTGCAGCTGCTGAATTAGGTGATATCAGTGCGCAATCAAAACTTGCTTTTATGTATGCAAAAGGGATAAGTGCTGAGAAAGATGAAGCTGCTGCTATAAGATGGTATCTAGAAGCTGCGAACAATAACCACATAAATTCTCAGTATAACCTTGCACTCATTTATGCAAAAGGCAGAGGTGTTAAACAGGATTATCATGAAGCTATTAAATGGTATAAATTGGCTGCTGAACAAGGTGATGGGATCTCACAATATGCTCTTGGCATGATGTATAGCAAGGGTATTGGTACAGAAAAGGACAACGGACTTGCCTACCTCTGGTTTTTAAAAGCTGCTAAACAGGAAAATACTAATGCGGAATTTAAAGTTGCTGAGATGTTACATAAAGGTATTGGTATCGAAGAAGATGTTAAGGCTGCATTTGGATGGTATGAAAAAGCCTCTGCAAAAGATCATACATTAGCTCAAATGAAACTGGCTTATATGTATGGCAAGGGCCATGGCATAAAACGTAATGATACCGAAGCCTTTCATTGGTTTAGAAAAGCAGCCGAACAAGGGCATCCCAAAGCTCAATACAATTTAGGTGTAATCTATGCAAAAGGACGGGGCATTACAAAAAATATAGATGAGGCAAAGAAATGGTACGGCCTCGCTGCTGCCCAAGGCGATGAACATGCAGAAAAAGCTTTGTTACGGATTGCTACTTAAAAGTTATTCAGTTTGATATTTATTTTGTGCGTTCTGCCAACCATTTAGCAACAGATGGCGGGATCATTTTTTGTGCCTTACCGCTGACATAGATTCCAATATGCCCTCCAGGAAACTCCAGAGAATGATAGTCTTTGGAACTCACACAACCTTCTAGAGCTTTGGAAGCATCGGGTGGTACTAAATGATCGTCTCTGGCAAAAATATTTAAAATAGGGATGGTTATCTTTCCCAGGTCGACTACATCATCGCCTATCCTCACTGTCCCCTTAACAAGCCCATTTTCCTGATAAAACTGTTTGATGAATTGACGATAAGCTTCACCTACCAGATCGGGACTATCAAATATCCATTTTTCCATACGCATAAAATTCATCGCTTTTTCTTTATCATCCAGGATATTTACCAGATCAACGTATTTCTGTCCCATTAAGGTGTAAGGTTTCATGGTAAGAAATGTTGCATTAAGCATTTCACCGGGGATATTACCTAATGTATCTACGATTTGATCAATGTCGATTTCTCTTACCATGTGACTCAATAAATCTTGTTTGGTATGAAAATCAACAGGTGTTACTGTCGTAATAAGATTTTTTACTTTTTTCTGATGCAATGCCGTATAACAAAGACTGAACGCCCCTCCCTGACAAATGCCCAATAGATTAATTTTTTTTCTATTATGTTTTTCACAGATAACATCAACACAACGATCTATATAGCCATTAATATAATCATCCAGAGTCAGATACTTGTCAGCACTAACTGGATAACCCCAATCAATAAGATAAACATCAACGCCTTCGTCAAGCAATCCTTGTATCATTGAACGCCCATCTTGCAAATCAGCCATATAAGGTCTGTTTACTAAGGCATAAACGATTAACAATGGAACAGAATTTTGTTTTTTAGTTCGTGACTTGAAATGATATAGAACCAGATTATCTTCATGATAGACAGCTTCCTTTTCAGAAACACCCACTTCAATCTCACCCAGATCAGCTAATGTTTTATAACCTTGTGCTAATTTTGAATTGAATTCGTGAATTTCATTCACAACATCTTCAGAATTTAAATTGAATGGGTTCATTAATTACTCCAAATTTCAGAATTTTATTTCTATCATGCCTTTATTGGCGGATTTTTTTTTAGTTTTTTGTTTTGTTTTTTTCTTGACTGTTTTTACAGCATTTACCCGCTTCTTCTTAACTTGTTTAAGCTCAACTACATTTGAAGAGTTTGCAGTTACCCGCTTTTTTGTTTTCTTTTTTGTTTTCTTTTTTCTTCTAATAACTGGTTTTGATTCTTTTTTAATAACTACAGTATTACTATCTTTTTGTTGTGACTGTTTTTTAAGATTACTTATCTCTGCACGCATTTCATTGACTTGTTTACGTAGTTCATAATGCCTGCGTTCCAATTCATCCATAGATTTAGTTGTTGGCATATGCATCGCTGATAGCGCATCTTCGGTAATCTCATGACTTTGTTTCTTGAATGCCATCATTGAATTTACTAATCGTCCATTCAACTCAGCATATTCTTTTGTATAAACATAATCGCCGTAAACTTTTTCATTCGATTCAATCCAGAGATCATATATCTGTCGCATTGAATCAATGCTTTCACCATCTTTCGATGTACTAATTATTCGGTCACGCATTAAATCAAGTGCTTCTTGATTTAAGCGCAACATCACAGACTGATATTCCTGGTAGTTTTCCTGATAGTTAGCCCATAGTTTAATAGCTCGATTTGATTTATCCTGGGATTCACGACTGTAGCCCAGACCAGGAATAGACAACATCTGATCTCTTAATTTACCCAAATCAGGATTCACACCATCTAATATTTTACCGGGATCAAACGTTGAATTAGAAAAGGCTGATTTCATTAAATCTATTGGTTGTTCAAAATTATCCAGAAAGCCATTCAAGTTAAATGTATTCTTACCTCTAGAAAAAGCAGACTCGATCTCTTTAAAACTTTTATTAATAAATTCTGTCATTCGATCTTTATCATTTTCTAAGCCATTCATCCCATCAAGTAGGCTTGAAAATTGTTCACTCATAAAATAATAATTACGACATTGGTCAAGTACCTTCTCAAATATATTTGAGCTTTCATAAGGCATATCTGTCTTGGCAGACTTCCACCAATCATCCATCGCATTTATCCAGACTGAATCCATTGTCGATTCAGGTGATTTAAATGCCATCAATGCATCCATATATTTTTTCTGCATTTCAGACCAATCAAGTCCATCAAATGGTGTTTTAAATTTATCACTCATAATAATTTCTCAGCATTCAGTTTTTTATTTTCATTATCAGCTTAGCAAATAAAATTAACTCTTTTCACAAATTACTACAGATATTTTATAAACGTTGAGTATTCTAAAATATTTTCAAAAAAAAACCCGCATAACTGAGTAAGTTATGCGGGTACATTTAGAGGAGGAGGTTATTTAAATGGTTAAGCCGCTTTACTACTACGCTTTGCTGCAGGCTTCTTTGCTACAGGTTCTTTGCTACAGGCTTTAATTCTACCGTTGCAGTTTCGATATTTTTTTCGAAAAAGCTTACGATATCATCACGTGACCCATTCAAAATATCAGCAGTTTTACTGCCGAGCTCCATCGCTTTAGTACCATATTCAGTTGCATATTTCGTTTCAGCAGCGATCAAATCTTTATAATTTGTGTTTGAGCTAAGTGTTTTTACGAATTCAACACCAGATTCAATGCTGTACGTCGCAAATCCCATTTGCAACTCTGCTAAATTTTTGAATACTTCACTGTTGATAGCACTTAATTCTTGCATAGCGGTATATGATGATTTACCGGCTTCTGTCATTTTTTCAAATATTTCGTTTTGCATTTCTAAATCTCCCGTAAGACGTTAAGTTTCATTTCCTAAATTAGCGCCGTCGAAATAATTGTGCAGCGCAACATATTGCAATGCAACATATATTAGCTAATACGCTATGTCAACTATTTTTCGTGGACTAACTACGTCAGGGATAGAATTGATTACAACAGTATTTATTAGACAATACTCAAATCTAAAAATATAGTTTTTTCTGTAAGCCCTTGTTAAAAATGTAATTCCTCAGGTGAAGCAGAAAAAGCTTCCATCGCCTCTAAAATCTCAATTTTAGCTTGTTCAACCTCGTACCAACCATCGATCTTGACCCATTTATTAGGTTCCAGATCCTTGTAATGCTCAAAAAAATGGGTGATTTGGTCAAGTAAGGCTGGTTGTACGTCTTTATAAGAATTGATATTCGTATTAAATTTTGAAACTGAATCAAGTGGTATACACATAAGCTTACTATCATCGCCGGCCTCATCTGTCATTTTTAAAACGCCTATTGGCCGACATGGAACAACTGCACCATGAATGATGGGCATTGGTGTCATAACGATCACGTCTACCGGATCGCCATCCTTTGCCAGAGTTTTGGGAATATATCCATAATTACATGGGTAGTGCATTGAAGTATTTAGAAAACGATCCACAAACATCGCTCCGCTTTCTTTATCCAGTTCATATTTCACGGGTGGGCCATGAATCGGAATTTCAATAACGACATTCACTTCATGTGGTGGGTTTTTACCCACAGTAACTCTATCAAGATTCATTAAATATTCCTTAAAGTTTATTTATTAGCGCGGTGCTCGATAAGATCGTCAACCACAGCGGGCTCGGCTAACGTACTCGTATCGCCTAAAGTATCCAGTTCATTGGCTGCGACCTTACGTAATATACGGCGCATAATCTTTCCTGAACGGGTTTTCGGCAGCCCTGGCGACCATTGAATCACATCGGGTGAAGCAATAGGTCCAATCTCTTGCCTAACGTGCTTAACAAGGTCTTTGCGTAATTCATCGGTTGCTTCAACTCCAGTCATCAAGGTGACATAGGCATAAATACCCTGACCTTTTATATCATGAGGAAAACCCACAACCGCTGCTTCAGCAACATCAGCATGTGACACTAAAGCACTTTCAACTTCAGCAGTTCCCATACGATGACCAGAAACATTAATGACATCATCGACACGACCAGTGATCCAGTAATACCCATCCTCATCCCTGCGGGCTCCGTCCCCACTAAAATATTTTCCCGGAAACATAGTGAAATACGCTTCTTTAAAACGAGCATGATCGCCATATAAAGTCCGCATCTGACCTGGCCATGGCCGCTTAATGCATAATGCACCTTCGGTTGCACCTTCCAGTTCATTACCTTGGTCATCAACCAAACAAGGTTCTATACCAAAGAAAGGAAGTGTTGCAGAACCCGGTTTTAGTGGTGTAGCACCAGGCAGTGGCGTGATCATATGACCACCCGTTTCCGTTTGCCACCAGGTATCAACAATAGGACATTGCCCATTACCAACTACATTGTAATACCATTGCCATGCTTCAGGGTTGATTGGCTCGCCCACAGACCCCAGTATGCGTAAACTCGATCGGTCTGTTTTTGTTACGAACTCTTCACCCTGCCCCATCAACATACGAATGGCTGTTGGTGCGGTATAAAATGAGTTTACTTTCCATTTATCCACGACTTGCCAAAAACGGCTGGCATCAGGAAAGGTTGGTACCCCTTCAAACATGACTGAGGTAGCACCATTGGCAAGAGGGCCATAAACAATATATGAATGGCCTGTCACCCATCCGACATCAGCGGTACACCAATAAACTTCTCCTTCCTGATAATCAAAAACGTATTTGTGTGTCATCGCTGCATATAGCAAATAACCACCCGTTGTGTGTACAACGCCTTTTGGTTTGCCAGTTGAACCTGATGTGTAGAGAATAAATAATGGATCTTCTGCATCCATCTCTTCAGGAGGACAATCCGTTGATGCGGCTTCTACAATATCGTGATACCAAACATCTTTATCTTCATGCCATGCAATATCACCACCTGTGCGTTTGACAACAATGCATGTATGCACATTAGGACAGTCAGCCAGAGCTTTATCTGCATTGGCCTTCAATGGTATGTGTTTCTTACCACGGAGACTGTAATCACTGGTAACCACCACCTTACAATCTGCGTCATTAATACGATCACGTAGAGCATCTGGAGAAAAACCGCCGAAGACAATTGAATGAATAGCGCCTATCCGGGTACAAGCCAACATCGCAACTGATGCTTCAGCAATCATGGGTAAATATAAACAGACTCGATCCCCTTTCTTAACACCGCGTGCTTTTAGTGCATTAGCAAATCGACAAACTTCCTCGTGCAATTCCTTGTATGTGATTTCGCGATCTTCTTCAGGATCGTCGCCTTCCCAAATGATGGCGACTTGATCTCCGCGTGTCTCAAGATGTCTGTCCAAGCAGTTGTATGAAACGTTTAATTTACCACCAACAAACCAATTGATATTTGCTTCGTTATAATCCCAATCCTGGACCTTGTCCCATTTGGAAGACCAACTCAGGAATTCTTCGGCCTGTTCACCCCAAAAGGCATCAGAATCATTAATAGATTGCTGATACATCTCACGATATCGTTTTGCATTGATATGCGCAGATTCAGCTATATTCTCAGGTACATCATAAGTTTTTTCTTCAGACACAGTAGTCCCCCAACCGATTTTATTTGCCAGTGAATTATTTATAATTTAAAAAATGTAAGTATTGATCCATATCAATTCTTCAAATAGTTTATCTAAATATTTTTTCTCATAACAGCTCACATCATATACCCGTCGATTAAATTATTTATATTTTCTTTTATATATTCAGAACTTATGTTGCATATTGCAACACAGCACATGATTGACCATGCTTTATGATTTTCTCAAAACACCTTGAGATTATTATCTTTCTTGTAGCGTTAATTAGATGAAAATACTTTTTTCAATAAATCGGTAGTTCTAGCGGCTGGATCAGCTCTAATTAATTTTTCTTCATTAGCAACAACATCAAATAACCCACTAACTGCTTTATCAGTAACATATTCATCCAGATCTAATGATTCAATATCTACTAGTTTTGACATCATGCCAAGATTATCTATAAGCGCTTTATAATTTTCAGTGACACCGACATTATTAGTAGCCTGCTTAACTATTGGTAAAAACTGTTGTTGTAATTGACTACCACTAGTTTTTTTCAGGTACTCAGTAGCCGCGTTATCAGGTCCTTGCAAAATGCCATAGGCATCATCAATAGACATGGTCTTGATGGCATTACTAAAGATTGACATTGCTTTGGGTACTGCTTTTTCAGCCGCCCTATTCATCGACAGTACAAATTCATCGGCAATCTTATCTTGCTTTAATTTTCTCAATGCAGTCTCAACAGTTTGCAGTTTTTCTGGCATTGGAATTCTTAGTTTTGGATGCGCAAAAAATCCGTTTTCCTTCCCCAAAGTAGTTACTGCACTCTGACTTCCTTTTATCAATGCTTCTTTCAAGCCAGAGACAACATCAGCCTGACTAAGGCTTGGTTGGCCCAATGCTGCTGGTGTTTGTTCTTTGAAAAACTCAACAAAATCATCCCAAGCTGAATAGCAAGGCAAAGACAGTCCTACCAGTAGAGGCAGCAACGAGAAAGGCTTTAAACTAGATTTGATATTCAAAAAAGGGCCTCGCTTTCATTTATAAATCAGACTGTATATTCTTACTAATGAGTATAAAAACTAATTTGAGTAGCATATCTCATCAATAAATAGGGGAATAACTGTGAATAAAGTTGTGCTAATAATCATTGCGATCCTGTTGCCACCAGTTGCTGTTTTTCTAAAAAAAGGGGCAGGTAAAGATTTAATTATTAATATTATCCTGTGCTTACTTATGTTAATCCCTGGTGTTGTGCACGCTATTTGGCTAACCACGAAGTAAAAAAAAAGGGATCAATCGTTAGATTGATCCCTTACATATCAAATTAGATTGATATTTGTATTAGTCAGCTAATACATCAACACGTCTATTGCCCGCTCTTCCTTCTTTTGTATCATTTGAAGAAACAGGGTCACTTTCGCCTTTGCCGACTGCTCTCAGATTAGATTCAGAAACACCTTTTGAAATAAGATATTTCATTACCGCATTAGCACGTCGTTCTGACAATCCCTGGTTGTAACTATCAGGACCCACACTATCTGTATGACCCTCTACTGTGACACTATCTTCAGAACGTGAATTGATAGTGTTAGCGGCATTATCAAGAATTGATTTTGCTTCACTCGTTAAGGTTGCACTATCAAAACCAAAGTTTACACCACTAAGTGAGACAACCTTTCTTGCACAACCATCGGTATTTACAACAACTCCTGCTGGTGTACCAGGACATTCATCCAAATGGTTAGGAACGCCATCACCATCATCATCTAAAGCACAACCTCTACTGTCAACCTTGATACCATCTGGTGTAAAAGGACATCCATCTTTAGCATCGACGACACCATCACGATCTTGGTCGTCCGGCCAGAAATAACCGGTTTCTTCTCTAGGCTCTGGAACAACTGAAGGTGCAACACCACATACAGAGTCTGCAGATCTGCCACTATGACCCCAACACTCTCCGAACGAATTCTTCCAGACTGTACCACCTGATGTTGTAACGAAACCATTACCATCACCTGTTCCACCATTTCCTGTGCCCGCACAAGCTGACAATAAAGCAAGCATCATCAGCACACAGATTAATTTTATTTGATTCATTATCTTAATCCCTCTTTTCATTCACGATATTTATTGTATTTTAAAAACCTTACGATTCTTAGATTATGTGAACTGCGCCACACTATTGCAATCCCCGGTTTACAGTCTACTTAGGACAATACCGCTCTTGAACATATTTGTCCACGATATCACGGAATTCCTTAGCAATATTATCGCCTCTAAGTGTCATTGATTTCTTGCCATCTATAAAAACAGGTGCGGTTGGCGTTTCGCCTGTTCCCGGTAAACTAATACCAATATCAGCATGTTTACTCTCGCCAGGACCATTCACGACACAACCCATTACTGCAAGGGTCATCTCTTCAACACCATGATAATCATTTTTCCAGATTGGCATCTGACTCCGCACATATGCTTGTATACTGTCAGCCAACTCCTGAAAGACCGTACTGGTGGTACGTCCACAACCAGGACAGGCTGTAACCAATGGCGTAAATGAACGTAAGCCTATTGTCTGTAATATTTCCTGGGCCACAATAACTTCATTACTTCGATTGCCACCTGGCTCAGGTGTCAATGAGACACGTATTGTATCTCCGATCCCTTCCTGCAGCAGTACGCCCATTGCCGCTGTTGATGCGACAATGCCTTTTGAGCCCATTCCAGCTTCAGTTAATCCCAGGTGCAATGCATAATCACAACGATTGGCAATATCCCGATAAACTCTAATTAGTTTCTGAACACCGCTCACCTTGCATGACAAAATGATGTGATCGCGAGTTAAACCCAATTCTTCGGCACGTTCTGCGCTGTTTAAGGCAGAAACAATCAATGCCTCACGCATAACATCGTCAGTTTCCAAAGGGTTTGCCAATTTGGCATTATCATCCATCATTTTAGTCAAAAGCACTTGATCAAGGCTGCCCCAGTTCACACCAATTCGAACAGGCTTATCGTATTCAATAGCCTTCTCAATCATGGTCGAGAATTGGTTGTCTTTCTTTCGTCCAAATCCAACATTTCCCGGGTTAATCCGGTATTTAGCTAAAGCCTTTGCACAATCTGGATAATCAGTTAATAGTTTATGTCCGTTATAATGAAAGTCACCAACTAATGGAACGAGACAGCCAACAGCATCAAGTTTTTCACGAATAGTCGATACTTTTGCCGCTGCATTTTCCGTATCAACCGTTATTCTGACTAGTTCAGACCCAGCGGCGGCAAGCTGTTGAACTTGCTTTGCAGTTGCGTCAGCGTCAGCAGTATCTGTGTTAGTCATTGATTGAACGACAATAGGATTGCAACCGCCAACAACAACGGAGCCAATTTTTACAGCGACGCTATCACGCCTATCGAGTGGACCAAAACCTGTAGACATTCTGAAAACCTTGATGTTAGTAATGAATATTACGCGCAGTCTAATCCGCGGGAAAACGCTGTCAAGCAAACAGTTTTTGAATCATTCTGTTAATTTGTTAGGAAAAATTAATATCAGCATGAGATAATGCCAAGAATGAATAAGAAAAATAGTTTTACACATGAAGAATTACTTGCTTGTGGACGAGGGGAAATGTTTGGAGAAGGGAATGCCCAGCTACCACTTCCAAATATGCTAATGTTCGATCGCATCGTTGATATTACTGATGATGGCGGTTCAGTAGGTAAAGGACAAATAATTGCTGAACTTGATATCACACCTGAACTTTGGTTTTTTGGTTGCCACTTTATTGGCGATCCCGTGATGCCGGGTTGTCTTGGATTAGACGCGATGTGGCAACTAGTAGGCTTTTTTCTGGGTTGGTCCGGTGCGCCAGGACGTGGTCGAGCTTTGGCTGCTGGAGACGTTAAATTTAGCGGGCAAGTTACCCCAAAAAACAAACTAGTAACCTATCACATCGATATGAAACGAGTCGTATTACGTAGATTGGTCATGGGGGTCGCCGATGCAACCATGTCTGTAGATGGAAAAGAAGTCTATGCAGCAAAGGATCTCCGAGTAGGACTATTTAAATCAACCGAAGATTTTTAGGAGTACAAATTGAAAAGAGTTGTCGTAACAGGCATGGGTATCGTGTCTAGTATTGGAAATAATAAAGCGGAGGTATTGGATTCTCTTAAGCAGGGGACATCTGGTATCACACATTGTAATGAATACGCTGAATTGGGATTCCGTTCTCATATCCATGGCGCAATTGATCTCGACATGGATTCATTAATCGACCGTAAGCTTAAGCGGTTTATGGGCGACAGTGCTGCGTATGCATATCTTGCCATGCGTGAAGCAATTGAAGACGCCTCACTGAAAGAAGACAATATATCGAACGTTCGTACAGGTGTTATTGTTGGTTCCGGCGGCGGCTCAAATGCTAATTTACAGGAGTCGATTGATACTCTTCGCGAACGCGGTGCACGTAAAATCGGACCTACTATGGTACCTCGGATAATGGCAAGCACTAACAGTGCCTGTCTTTCTGTTGCCTACAAAATAAAAGGTGTTAATTATTCTATCAGTTCTGCATGCGCAACCAGTGCTCATTGTATCGGGAATGCTTATGAACTAATTCAATTAGGGAAACAGGACATTATTTTTGCGGGCGGTGGTGACGAGATCCACTGGACCTCAACATTATTGTTCGACAGTATGGGAGCGCTTTCGTCAAAGTATAATGATACCCCGACTACAGCTTCTCGACCTTATGATGCAAGTCGTGATGGTTTTGTCATATCTGGTGGTGGCGGAATCCTAGTTCTCGAAGAACTGGAACATGCGTTAGCACGAGATGCAAAGATATATGCTGAAGTGATCGGTTATGGTGCAACATCTGATGGTTCCGACATGGTCAAACCATCAGGGGAAGGCGCGGTAAGATGTATGCAACAAGCGATGGGGTCTATTAATAGCAAGGTTGATTATATTAATGCGCACGCTACCAGCACACCTGCTGGCGATATCGCTGAGTTGAATGCAATAAAAGAAGTATTCAAAGATGACATGCCAATGATCAGTGCTACTAAATCTCAAACAGGGCATGGTCTCGGTGCAGCTGGCGCTAACGAAGCGATCTATAGTCTATTGATGCTGGAAAGTGATTTTATCGCCTCATCTTTAAATATTACTGATCTCGATCCTGGTGCAGCAGAAATGCCTATTGCATTTAATCGAATTGACAATGCAGGACTACATACCATTATGTCTAATAGTTTTGGGTTTGGTGGAACTAACGCTACCTTAGTATTTCAGAAACAGGATTAGTTAATTCGATAACATTACGCATTAACTATTTTTTTCAGTGATTAGTCTATTAGTCTTCAAGTTTGATTTAGCTGATAGAATACCAACCAATAATCACTTACCTGTAGCACACAGGTAAGTGATTAGTCTGAAACACCTCTCGGTTCTACCACTCGTGATAACCGGTAAATAACTGCTCCCTTAAATTATCCACTCTCCCGCCATCCGTGATGGTTCTGCTAAACTATGTTACAAACCGCATCAGTATTGTTGATACTGCCCATACAGGAAATGAAAAGTATAAAGCGGTTGCATAGTATAATAATAAAATTCAATATTCCTTGATTAGCATATTATCGATACAAACACAGAAAGCGTTGTTGTAAATGAGCTTGGCCATTATCTGCAAGATCGTAGTGGCGAGTATGATAAGAGGGGTTGTGTCCTGGATGCAAAACGCCAGCGCTAAGCATATTCCATACAACGTTAATATCTGAATAAAATTGCGGGTAGATTGGTTACGATATACATGAACTATCCTTCAGGCAAAACACAAGCAAACTAATCGATTAATGATTACTTAAAATTAATATCATGAGCTTAATCAATTTTGGATAACACAATTCTATTATCCCTTGCTGGTATTGGTGTTCTCGGTATCTGCTGCCAATGGCTAGCGTGGTGGGCAAGACTTCCTGCAATCTTATTTCTATTAATTGTTGGCATCCTGGTTGGTCCAGTTTTCAACATACTTGATCCAGATGCGTTATTTGGAAAATTATTATTCCCAATCGTTTCTTTATCAGTGGCTGTCATCCTTTTTGAAGGTAGCTTGACGCTAAAATTTGAAGATATCAGAGGGCACGGTAAGACTGTTAGTAACCTAATAACAATTGGCGCATTGATAACCTGGTTGATAATTGCTTACAGCACACATTACTTAATCGGTTTTCCATTTGAACTCGCTTTTTTATTCGGCGCCGTAGTTATAGTCACCGGTCCAACAGTTATTATTCCAATGCTGAAGACTGTACGACCAAATGCCAAAATAGCAAATGTGCTCCGTTGGGAAGGCATTGTTATCGACCCACTTGGCGCTTTGCTTGCAGTCCTTGTTTTTAATTTCATTATTTCTGGCCAGCAACACTATTCAGTTAGCACAATCGCTATAACTTTTGGAAAAATAATTTTTATTGGCTTTTCTATTGGTTTCATCAGCGGTTGGCTGTTAGGCCAATTATTAAGAAAACAGCTTGTTCCTCAATATCTACGCAATGTACTTACATTGATATCTGTATGCGCTATTTATGTGTTATCAGACACAATAGAACATGAGTCAGGACTATTGGCAGTCACCATCATGGGAATGACAATGGCAAACATGAAAGATATGGACATCGATGATGTCCTTGATTTCAAAGAAAGTCTAAGTTTGTTATTAATCTCAGGGTTGTTCATCATCCTTGCAGCAAGAATTGAATTTTATCAATTCATTCAATTGGGCTGGCCTGCTCTCGGTATCCTCGCAATAACAATGTTGGTAGCAAGACCTGTTTCTGTATTTATTTCTGCTATCGGTTCAGACTTATCATTTAATGAAAAATTATTAATTTCATGGATTGGTCCGCGCGGTATTGTAGCAGCTGCTGTATCAGCACTTTTTGCATTAAGACTTGAAAATGCCGGTTTTGCTGAAGCTGGGTTAATTGTTCCCCTCACATTTTCAATCATTATCGGCACAGTTGTTATTCAAAGTGCGTCTGCTAAATTTTTCGCTAAAATTCTTGATGTCCGAGAACCACCACCAAGCGGTCTATTAATAATCGGTGCTGGCAATGTAGCTCGTGCAATAGGAAAAGAACTACAAGCACAAGGTTTTAAGGTAGTCTTAACCGATAGTACTTGGGAAAATATTAGTCTTGCAAGAATGGACGGTCTGGAAACCTATTATGGCAACCCTATTTCCGAACACGCAGATAGACACCTGAACCTGATAGGTCTTGGCAAGGTGTTAGCCATATCCGGTCGTAGTAATCTAGACACATTAGCCTGTTTAAAATTTAAATCAGAATTCGGCGTTAAAAATGTCTATGAATTAAAGTCATCACGTGAAAAACACATTGATGAAAAACACATTGTCTCTACACGTCATAGAGGGTATGAATTGTTTGGTGAAAATGTTGCCTACGGGAATCTTGCCTATCTCTTGCGAAACGGCGCTGAAATAAAAAGCACACAACTAAGCGATGAGTTCACTTTTGAGCAGTACCTTGAGAAATATGGTGAACGTGTTACCCCTCTGTTCGCTATTGATAATAAGCAACACATACAAATCTTCGTCGCAAACGGAAAAATGAAGCCCGAATCAGGCTGGACAGTTATCGGTATGATTCAAGCAGGGTAGTAGCGTTCCAGACAAATCAGACGAAACTGGTTCAGCTTTTAGGTCTAATTGTGATGTTTGTCACAAATAAACGACAGCTTTAAGGCTTTTAGTCCTTAAATTGAGAGCGCCATCACAGCAGGAAGCGATTTCATCTACTAGACTTAATATTTTAAACACATCCCTCCTTGATGCTTGTAATCGAGTCTGGATAGCCACATAACCATCCTCCCCCAAATGTTATGTGTCTCCAGACTTTTTTTTCGTCAAAAAAATCAGAATTTATCTAATATAAAAACACCTAAAGCAATCAATATTATCAATGTTGTAATCCATCTCAGCTAGAAGATAAGTGTTCATTGGTTGACCGCCTGATCATCACCACATTTCATATCATATTCACATTTACCAAGGTCATCTTCCAGGCAGATTTGTTCGTCATTTTCTGTTAATTTCCAACGACCTGATATTTCCTTGACGCTACAAGGCTGTTTCAGAGGTTTACCATCCAAACGCAATAAACTTCTACTTCCAGAATAATAACAAGCTATATACTCAGCCTTATTATTAATTCTGACTGAATATAATTTTTCTACCGATAATACATCTTTAAGTGTTCGCCGTTCATTTATCGTCCAATCATATTCTCGAGAAATGTTTCTTTCTTTTATTTTCTCAGGTGTTGGACATTGATCAGCAAGCAGAAAGCTGGGGATTATTGAAAGAATAATAAAATAGATGTATCGGTATTTGTTAAAATTTTTCATAGCTAGCTTTATAGTCTTGCAGCCTCTTAAGATAAGATTATACTCAAGTTTTAGAATAGTTATTATTTTCAAGGGTGTGAATTATGCAAGATAGTCTTAATGAAAAAATCATTTCTCTAAAAAAGGAATTAGAACAAATATCCATCGAAAATAGTGATGCAAAAGATCATATCAATGCCCTGATAGAGGAGATTGAAGGCATAAAGGACCAATCTTCAGAAGATAACACTTTTATCATTAATAAATTAAAACGATCGATTGAGAATTTTGAAACTGAACACCCAAGGGCAACAGCAATACTTAACGATATCATGGTTACACTAAGTAATATCGGGATTTAATATGATCAGAAGTTAGTTCCTACTTTATCTTTTTAAACATTAATAAGCGATTATTGGCAGGCATAGCAACATCTTTAAAAAGAGAAAATGAATTGTTTTTTGCTAACGATTCTAATTCTTCAAAATCTCTGAGACCACTTCCTGGGTCTCGCTCTTTCAACATATCATCAAAACGGCGGTTACTATCGCTTGTATAGTCATTGTTGTAATTGAACGGCCCATAAATCACAAACAAACCATCAGTAGAAAGCTGACTCTTAACGCCTTCGACCATCGCAACGACCATATTCCAATGCATTATATGGCAGGTGTTTGCTGTAAAAACTCCTTCAAAGCCACTAGTTGGCCATTCATCGCTTTCAACATCGAGTTCAATTGGAAATTCAATATTTGATAAATTACTTTCTTCAATCCATTGGCTGATGCCAACATGGTTTTCTATTCGATCACTAGTATGCCAACGCAAAGCCGGCAGATTCTCCGCAAAAAAGACAGCATGCTGGCCTGTGCCACTACCAATCTCAAGTACATTACGACACAGAATAAAATACGATGATAATTCGTTCAATATGGGGACTTTATTGTTATCACATGCCTGCGAATAAGGTTTCATGATTGTGCTTTAAATTTATAGCAATAATATTTTGAATAGATAAAACCAAAGACGGCTGAACTATTTTTCAGGGTTCAATATCTTAACTACCCGTTGTGGGAAAGGTATTTCCATATTATTTTCTTTTAGTGCATCCCAGATCATTAGAAGTAAATCTGCTCCAACACGATTTATACCATCATCTATACCTTCCATCCAAAATTCGATGAGGATGTCTATACCTGAATCACCAAATCCGGCAATCTCAGCATCAGGGCGTTCTTCAATGGGGTATTCAGAACCACTCAATACCTGCGGGTGACTTGCAACAACTTCTCTCAAAATTTCAAATAACTTGTGCAAGTCAGTTTTATAGGCTACCTGAAATTCAATCGAGTAGCGTTGTTTTTTATTCTTATGTGTCCAATTAATAAAGTTAGTGGTAATGAATGTTTCATTCGGGACCATGATGTCTTTACCATCAAAGGTCTCCAAGGTTGTTGAACGCATTTTTAATTCACGAATAATGCCTGTACGACCATCTTCGAGTTCGATGTAATCGCCAACAGTAATAGAACGATCAAGTAAAATGATAATGCCTGAAATAAAATTTGATGCGATCGCTTGAAGTCCAAACCCAAGCCCTACACCCAAGGCGCCACCAAAGACTGCTAATGCAGTCAGGTTAATACCCATGACTTGTAGTAACAATAGAAATATTACGACAAATAATGCGACTTCAAATAACTTGGCAAAAACTTCTCGTGTACCAATGTCCAGATCACTCTGGCTTCGAATTATTTGCTGGCCAACCTTATTAGAGATGCGTCCCAACCAAAACAGAAAGGAACCAAAAACAATGACTCTAGCTAAATCATATAAGCTGATATTGATATTTCCAAGTTGCATATCAATGGTATCAAGGAACATCGTCACATCATCCAACCAACCAAATACTTGCAAAATTGCAATTGGAATCCCAACCCATTTAACCAGTAATTTGATAATCTGTTTTTTTATAAAATACGTCATAAAAATATAGAGCAAGGCAATTACGACTAAACCTTGCGCTAATCTTATAAGTCCACTTTGTTGTAAAATTAGTGTGCTTAATTCAACAGTGATAGATAGTGTAAGTATGCTAAAAAGAGGAAATAGTAGTTCATCTGTTTTATGAATCGTCTTCCTTATTGAATAAAGAGCTCCCGGTTTGGGTTCGTTCTTGAGTATTGGGATATATTTCTCAAATAAAGCAGTAAGTGTATATGCGACGGTAATAGCTAACACAATCATTCCGCACTGCGAGTAAAACTGTGGGCTTGTAGCCCAGTCAAAAAAGCTTAAACCAATTTGGTTAATATATGTTTCCAGATCTTTAATACTCATAGTGACTTACATCTCCCGTCATCATCGTCTTTAAGTAGCATGGATATTTATATCATAATAAAACGAATGCTAATAAACGAGAAGTGAATTACTCAGAGTGTGGTAATGCAGAAAAATGATTAATAATAATTTATTTCCTTTACTTATTTCTCAATGCATTGCCTTGATTTTTATTTGTAATACCTAACTTGACCAACGACAACGCCCTGAATATGCACACGATCTGCAGGATAGATCATCGGCGCCATAGATTGGTTGGCAGGGATTAATTCGACGCGATCACCATGCTTTCGCAATTTCTTTAACGTAGCTTCACCATTATCGATTAAAGCGACAACGATATCGCCATTATCCGCTGTTGATGATTCTCGAATAATGACAAGATCTCCATTAAAAATACCAGCCTCAATCATTGAATCACCCTTCACTTCGAGTACATAACGGCCCTCACCCATTAGCATGTCTGAAAAGTTTATTTCTAACTGCTCAGGGATTGCTTCAATAGGCTGACCTGCGGCGATGCGACCCGCAAAAGGTAAAATAAGTAAACGCCGACTTTGTTCGCCGGTTAAACGAAGTCCTCGCCAACTTCGGCCAGTTCGATGTAAATGTCCCTTTTCTATAAGCGATTCAACATAACGATGCACAGTGCCTTTAGATTTAATATCAAGTGACTCACCGATTTCAACTAATGTCGGTGCATGACCATGTTGTGTAATATGGCGCGTAATGCACTGTAAAATTTTTTCTTCTAGACCTGTCAACATACAATGTTCTCCTTACGTTCTCTTTTACAGAATAGAGAACAATAAGAGAACTTTCAAGTATAATTTGAAATAATGTAACTTCGGTATGGATAGCGATATGATGCAGGATAACTTAAAGTTACAGCGAAGCCACTGGAGAGAACTAACAATGAAGCACCTATTAATCCTGTTAATAATAAACGCGCTTGGGTTTTATTCGGCTTCAATTTCTGCTGATGCTGATGTTGCTAAAAGCGTCATCAACAAAGCTATGAAAGATGGTTTTACTGAATTAGAAAAGCAAATTATTGAAACGTATTTCAAGAAAGAGGACACCGAAACCAGCACAAATGAAACTAAAAACAAGAAGAAAGGATTGCCACCAGGCTTAGCGAAAAAAGAGAAACTTCCACCTGGCTTGGCAAAACAACTCGAAAAAAACGGGACATTGCCTCCTGGCCTGGCAAAACGCAATTTACCTGCTGATCTTGAGTCTGAATTACCAGATCCCGTTGAAGGACTAGAAAGGACTATTGTTGATAATGCTGTTGTCCTTGTAGAAAAAGCAACCGGTCGTATCATCGACATTATACAGGACGTTGTTACAGGAAATTAATATGAGTAAAACCAATGATAAATCTAACGAAGACTGGCAACAGGAACTAACTGTTGAAGAGTATGCCATTTGTAGGCTGAAAGGTACCGAACACGCATTCACTGGGGAATATAATGATTGTAAAGATAAAGGAGTTTATCAGTGCACATGCTGCGGTAATGCATTGTTTAGTTCTGATGCAAAATATGATTCCGGCTCTGGCTGGCCCAGTTTTTGGGAACCGAATAGAGATACAGTAAAAACTGAATCAGATGATAGTCTGGGCATGCGACGGGTAGAAGTTTTATGTCTGGAATGCGATTCTCATTTAGGTCATGTATTTGAAGACGGTCCACAACCAACAGGGTTGCGTTACTGCATAAATTCAGCTTCTTTAAAACTAAAGAAAGATTAATTTCTATTAAGCTGAAAAAATAACTAAACAAGAGTATACAAATGGCACATCGAGATATGACAGAGATGACACGTATAGCTTTTCACAAAAACGATCTTGTCATTGAACAGACAAGATGATGGAAGTTGAAGGCAATGCCAAGAACGATACGTTTTAATTAATAATTTAAAACAAATTAGTTCTATACGGCGATCGCAGTTTATTCTGCAATACCTTCTGATTCTGCGTAAGTATAATGGCTTACCATATTTATCTTTCTCATAAGTCTTTTATAGATGTCCTGTATTATCACTTCTTTTTATCCTTGGCCTGACTCAGTGGTGGTGGTTGATATTGTGAATATAACGCTTCGTCTCAGCGGCTGACACGAGCGCTGCCTGCCTTGCGTTTGGTTATCTTTCTAGTACGCACCCTGTGAATAGGTCAATTCATAACTGTGTGAATAAACCTCAAAGATGAGGCCGAATGGATCTTCGACGTAACACATCCTGTATGGCTTTTCTCCGGGATAGTATTCGCGGATAGGCATCCTCTGTTTGCCGCCTTGTGCAACAATTTTTGTTACCAGCCCTTCAATGTCCGGGTCCTGAACGCAAAAATGAAAGGTGCTCGTCTTCCAGTACTCAAAGTCTTTTGGGGTTTCATTGTTTTTAAATTCAAACATTTCAACGCCGATTTTATCGCCAGTAGACATGTGTGCGATCTTGAAAGATCCCCAGCCCAAACCAAAGACGTCAATACACATTTGTCCAATTGGCGTGTTTGACTCTTCGGTAATGACAGTGGGTTCCATTATGTGATACCAGCCCATAACTTCACTGTAAAAATTGGCTGCTTTCTCTACATCTGGGACGGAAATTCCGATATGCGAGAACGTTCTTGGGTATGTACTCATTTTAATTCCTTAGTTCTAAAAGTTAATGGCACAAGCAAAGGCGCGTATTAGCGCGTCCAGCCTGCAGGGCAATTTTGGCTCGCCTTGTTAACGGCTTGAAATTGTATAACTGTGCCCGCAGCAAAGCCACACAACATAAATGCCAAAACAGTACTATTGAAACAGGGAATTAATACCGATTAAGTACTGGTCTTTTCAGTTGAAGGTCGGTACTTACAGTACGAACTTATCAACCGCTAGAGCAATAACACCAATAAGCGCTAAAAAGCTCAAAACTTTCCAGGTAGCTACTGAGCTTTCTAGAGACGCTACGCGATCTCCTAAAGAAGCAGGTTTTGCTGCTGGTTTGTTGTTGCTAGAAGGTTTGCTGCTGGCACCGTCAAGTGGAATAACAGATTCAGCCTGAGGGCCTTTGTCTGAATCTTTGTCGACGAACTTAACGGCTATACCTTTGCGGATAGGGCCATCGCCTTGCCATTCACTTTTGTGGAAGAAGAAGTCTTCGCCGTTTTTATCGTCGACAATAAAGCCGAAACCTTTGCGGAAGTCGTAACGTTTAATAATGCCTTTAGCCATATTTTTATCCTTCTCAATCTGTAATGAGGTAATGCTAATGATAGTGAATTCTGCTTCGTTCTTTAAGTGATTGCCAATGATGGCGCTAATACATATTTTTCCAATTTAAGTATCCGTTCCATTATGGCTGAAGATAGTTAACGCCTCAATTTGCGACGAGTCTCAGCGAGTCTGGCCACAAAGTCGCAAACAACATTGACCTGTTATGTGTGGCTTACGATCATTCATGAGCTTCTCATACGGACTGATTGTACAACTTTTTTAGCTACAAAAATAAATAGTAGTAGCGCTCCCAAAATTAACGCTAATATCCCCAGTGGCAGAAATAAACTTTCATGAAGCAAACCACTCTCATCGGCGAACTGATAAAACGTGTTTTCTAGAAATAAGAAAGCGGCTCCGACCAGTAGAAAAAACAACCCAAGAAATAGAAGTTTATATTTCATACATTCCTTACACATAACACCTGCAACAAGGCCGCAGCTTCAGCGTATTGTCCTAAAACCATCGCTCCAAACCAGTGCTCGGTAGCAAGGACCAATCATATCGCTGCACTCAGAGGAATGTACTGCAAGCAAGAGTACTTCCTGCCCATCCATATCCACAACTCGCCATCGGTGTGCAAGAAACTCGTATGCTTTTCCATCTACGAGCACCCACAGGAGTGTTCCACCAGAGCCGCCCCACATGGAGGCTGATGTTGAGCAGGAGAAGTGGGATGCGTCTACAACCTCTTCTGGCCGACCATCACCCGTGAAGTCATGCAACGTGATTGTCTGTTCCGTCGCATTGAATTTGCCACCTTCGAAACTGCTACATTCGCTTTTGGCCTTCTGGACTATCTCTGTTGCAATAGTCAGGTACTCACCGGCCAGTACGGTTGAGGAAAAACATAGAAGAACAATGCTGGCACATAGAATAACTTTCATCTCGAATTTTTCCTATGTGTATATGTCGCCTAACGCCTTGTTAGCTGTAGCGATGAACTAAGCAAGATAAAAAATAATGACATGTATAGTGGCACTCTCATGCCCAAAGCGAAATCGTTGCCTGGGCTGCTTAAATATGTGTAGTAATAATAGATTTCACATGCGCATGCTGCAAGGGCAATAAATGCCGATAAGAAAATAATTCTTTGCTTGCTAGATGACTCTTTGTTTGCGGCACACCATAAGACAGAAACAGTGATACCGGCTATTGCTAAAATTGTTGCATTAAATGAAAAACCGCCAAAAATAATCTGGCCGAGCAAATACCCAACCAAACATACAAATAAAATATAGCCTCTTGCTATAGTTCTTAGGATTTCCATAGACACCTAGCGCTTCAATCAGCCGACACATTAAGAATTTTTAGAACTAGGCCTTTGGAAGTGTAACTCCTTTTTGTCCTTGGTATTTCCCAGCACGATCTTTATATGACGTTTCACAAACCTCATCCGAATCAATAAAAATTACTTGTGCGACACCTTCATTGGCATAAATCTTTGCTGGTAATGTCGTCGTATTTGAAAATTCCAACGTCACATGCCCTTCCCATTCTGGCTCTAGTGGTGTGACATTGACGATAATCCCGCAACGGGCGTAGGTCGATTTGCCTAAGCAGATCGTCAATACATTTCTTGGTATACGAAAAAACTCAACCGTTCTTGCGAGTGCAAATGAGTTTGGCGGGATAATGCAGCTGTCCGCTTTTATATCGACAAAACTTTTTTCATCAAAGTTTTTTGGATCAACCGTTGCTGAATGTACATTGGTAAAGATCTTAAATTCATCGGAACAACGTACGTCGTATCCATAACTGGATGTACCATAGGAAATTAATCTTTCTTCACCTTTTGTTTTTACCTGGCCTGCTTCAAAGGGTTCTATCATCCCTTGCTCTTCCGCCATACGGCGTATCCACTTATCACTCTTTACACTCATGTCCTTTTCTCTTAGTTATTTTCTATAACGATTTTAGGGAATTTAGCTGTATAGTCTTTGGTCTGAATAGCAAGTTTTGCCGCAGTACGCCGTGCGATATCACGATAATTCATGGCAATTTCTGAATCAGGTTCGATAGCCACTGTAGGCTTACCGTTATCCACTCCTTCGCGGATTCGAATATCTAGTGGTAATGCACCGAGCAAATCAACGTCATATTGCTTGGCCATTTGATCACCACCACCGCTGCCAAAGATATGCTCTTCATGACCACACTCACTGCAAATATGCGTGCTCATATTTTCAATAATACCCAGGACAGGCACATTTACTTTCTCGAACATTTTTAACGCCTTTCTCGCATCTAATAAGGCGATGTCTTGTGGTGTTGTCACAATAACAGCGCCACTCACCGGGATCTTTTGACATAGCGTCAATTGAATATCTCCCGTACCCGGTGGTAGATCAATAATCAGATAATCGAGATCCTGCCAATTGGTATCATTCAACAATTGTTCTAATGCACCGGTCACCATCGGTCCGCGCCAAATCATCGGCGTGTCTTCTTCAATTAAGTAACCAATCGACATGGACTGCACACCATAGCTAACCTTTGGCTCAACTGTCTTACCGTCCGTTGTATCAGGCTTACCTTTAAGACCAAGCATGCGCGGTTGGCTGGGGCCATAGATATCAGCATCGAGGATTCCTACTGTGGCGCCTTCAGCCTGTAAAGCCAATGCCAGATTAATAGACGTTGTTGATTTACCTACTCCACCCTTACCCGAAGCCACAGCAATGGTGTTTTTAACGTTTGCTAAAAGCTGCACTCCCTGTTGTACAGAGTGCGAGACAATCTTGCTGGAAACTTCAACACTAAGCTCAGAAATACCCTGTTCGCCTAGTGCGTTAGTTATGGTGTCTATTAGATCCTGCTTATAGCCTTCAGAAGGATATCCAAGCTGAACAGCGACTGTGACGGCACTACCATTGATAGTGATATCTTTGATTGATTTTGAACTGATGAGATCCGCTTTGCTATTGGGATCGATTATTCCGGAAAGTATTTTTTCTACTTGCTCACGACTGACTGCCGACATCTATTTATAACCTGAACTGTGAATTGGATGCGTATTCTACATTATTTATCGGCTACTCTTCACGCTGCTATTGAATAATGCTACTTTAGCGCCCCAAATCTCTGTAGCCTTAATAACAATGCAAGACAAACAACGCCAAATCCTGGTCACCAGCGCCCTACCTTATGCCAATGGATCAATCCACATTGGGCATTTAGTCGAATATATTCAGACGGATATCTGGGTGCGCTTTCAGAAGATGCAAGGTCATACCTGCTATTACGTTTGTGCGGATGATGCCCATGGCACACCCATTATGTTGCGTGCGCAAAAGGAGGGAATCACCCCAGAAGTTTTAATTGAGCGCATTTCTAAAGAGCATCAGACAGATTTCAAAGAATTCTCAGTCGAATTTGATAACTTTCATAGTACGCATTCTGATGAGAACCAGAGCTTGGCCAATACCATCTATGAAGCACTCAATAAGAAGGGGCACATAAACAGACGCACCATTAAACAGGCGTATGACCCAGAGAAACAGATGTTCTTGCCAGATCGCTTTATTCGTGGCGAATGTCCCAAATGCGGGACCGCCGATCAATACGGCGATAGTTGCGAATCCTGTGGCGCAACCTATAACCCGACAGATCTAAAGAACCCGGTCTCGGCTATTTCTGGTGCGACACCCATAGAAAAAGAATCAGAGCATTATTTTTTCAAGCTCGGTGACTTTGAAGAAATGTTACATAAATGGACCCGCGATGGCCATTTGCAAGCAGAAGTCACAAACAAGCTCAATGAATGGTTTGAAGCAGGTTTGCAGGAATGGGACATCTCCCGCGACAAGCCTTACTTTGGTTTTGAAATCCCCAATGCCCCGGAAAAATACTTCTACGTCTGGCTGGATGCACCAATAGGTTATTTCGCCAGCTTTAAAAACCTGTGCGATAGAACAGATTTAGATTTTGACGAATGGTGTAAGTCAGGTAGTGAGACTGAGATGTATCATTTTATTGGCAAAGACATCATCTATTTCCATGCTCTGTTCTGGCCTGCCATGTTAGCCGGTAGTGACTTTAGAACACCGTCAGCCATCTTTGCCCATGGTTTTCTGACTGTCGACGGACAAAAGATGTCAAAGTCGCGCGGGACATTTATCACTGCACGTACCTATTTGAATCATTTAAATCCGGAATATCTGCGTTATTACTTCGCAGCAAAACTCGGCTCGGGCGTTGATGATATTGATCTGAATCTGGAAGATTTTACTGCTCGTGTTAATTCGGATCTGGTTGGCAAGGTAGTTAATATCGCCAGCCGTTGCTCAGGGTTCATTAAGAAACGTTTTGCCGGAAAACTATCCGCATCAATTCATGATGAGATACTGTTTAAAAACATGGTTGAAGCAAATGAAACCATCGCCAATGCTTATGAAGCACGTGAATATTCTAAAGCAATGCGCGAGATTATGGCTCTGGCTGACAAAGCGAATCAATATATTGATGATCACAAGCCGTGGGTCATTGCCAAAGAAGAAGGCCGTGACGAAGAGTTACAAAGCGTATGTACAATGGGTATCAATTGCTTTCGCTTACTCACACTTTATCTGAAACCTGTTCTACCAGTATTAGCAGAGAAAACAGAAGCATTTTTAAATATAGCGCCAATGCAGTGGCAAGATGCTGCCTCAGCATTAACTGATCACGAAATAAATAAATTTAAACCCTTGATGACGCGAGTCGAGAAGGAGCACGTAGACGCCATGGTTGAAGACAGTAAAGAAGATTTAAACGCCAGTGAAACTGAACAAGCAGTCACAACCGGGCCGCTTGCTGATAACCCTATCGCTGATGAAATATCTTTTGAAGATTTTATGAAAGTTGATTTACGCATTGCCAAGATCGTTAAGGCTGAACATGTAGAAGGTGCTGATAAACTATTACAGCTTACATTGGATATTGGTGGTGAAACACGTAATGTTTTTGCCGGTATCAAATCAGCCTATGCACCTGAGGAGTTGGAAGGGAAACTCACAGTGATGGTGGCAAATCTAGCGCCCAGAAAGATGCGTTTTGGATTATCGGAAGGCATGGTGCTGGCTGCAGGCCCCGGCGGAAAAGATCTCTTTATCCTTCATCCAGGAGAAGGTGCTGAGCCAGGCATGAAAGTGAAGTAAATCAATACTTGTTGTAGCGTCTTAAAAATCCGATACTCATTTAATGAGTGACCTATTCGGATTATTATTCAGTACCGCGTTGGTTAATAACCTTGTATTGACCTATCTTGTTGGTCTTGACCTGCAAGTCGTTACCAGCCAACGCATCAATGCTGCCTGGCTGGTTGGGTTAGCCACTATTTATTGCCTGGCGATTTGTCTACCTGCTATTTACCTGATCGATCATCTGATCATCATTCCATTATCATTGCAATACCTCGATCTCTTGCTTTACGTTATGTTGATCATTGTTGTTGTGTTGTCTTCCCAACAATTAATGCATCGACTTCTACCTCTCATTCACAAGCAAGTCGATGCCTTGGTTCCTGTCATATTAATTAACTCAATCTTATTAGCTGTCATCTTACTATCCAAAGAACAGAACCATTCTATTTTTGGCACATTGCTATACGGCATTAGTACAGGGGTTGGTTTTTTGTTTTTGCTATTAGTCTTAACCTGCTTACGCGAACGCATTGATAATAATAATGTGCCATTAGCTTTTCGAGGCTTACCCATATTACTCATTACACTGGGGATATTTTCAATGGGCCTCATGGGATTGGCGGGTTTGAAATGAGTATTTCATTTTTAATTGCATTATTACTTATCACTGTCTTCACAATGCTTATTGGGTATCTTGCATCAAATCAAAAATCAAACGTCTTACAGCAAACACACGAACGCGATATTGAATCGATTGAGGAGCTCTTACCACAAACACAGTGTGGAGATTGTGGCTTTAATGGTTGCCGACCCTATGCAAAAGCCATCGCAAATAATACAGCAGACATAAACCGTTGTTTACCGGGTGGCAATGAAACCGTAAAGGCATTGTCATTGATAATAGGCTTAGACATAAAGCCGCTCTATAAAAAAACAGATAAATACGCTGTCCCTCGACTCGCCTTAATCGAAGAAGAACATTGCATCGGTTGCGTTAAATGTATTGCTGCTTGCCCTGTCGATGCAATCATAGGTGCGCCTAAACAAATGCACAGTGTTATTGACGCCTATTGCACGGGTTGTGAATTATGCATCGCTCCATGTCCAGTTGATTGCATCACCATGGTACCTAGTCCTTAAACACATGCAGACCTCTTCGCCACATATTCATGCTGAAAATGCTGTCGCAATTATTATGCGAAAAGTGTTGTATGCATTGATCCCCGGAATATTACTCAGTACGTTTTTTTTGGGAATAGGTGTTCTAGTCAATTGTCTATTAGCTGCCACCTTTGCTTTAGTGTTTGAGGCGTCAGTTTTAAAAATTCGTCAACAAGCGATTCGTCCGGTCATTACAGACGGCACAGCTATCATCACCGCGATTCTTTTTGCGCTCACCATTTCACCCTATACGCCTTGGTGGGTGTCCTTCACCGGGATTGCATTCGCAATAGTTATCGCTAAGCACCTCTTTGGCGGACTTGGGAATAACCCTTTTAACCCTGCCATGGCCGGTTATGTCTTTGTGCTCTTATCATTTCCTGTACAAATGGCCTATTGGCCTGACTTGAGCGGTATTTCTGAACAAACATTAACGACTGGACAAAACATCGGCATAATATTTTCAGGACTACCAACTGAGTTAGATGCGATAACCGGTGCCACGCCACTCACCAATATGAAGATAGAGTTAGGTCTGATGACCATGGTATCTGAAATAGAAACCAACCCCTTGTATGGTTCATTCGGTGGTAAAGGTTGGGAATGGATTGCACTAGCCTATCTTGCAGGCGGACTATTTTTAATCATCAATAAAGTCATTCGCTGGGAAATCCCGCTTTGTGTAATGGGCAGTATCTTTGTCGTAAGTTTGCTGTTTAATTTCATCGATACTGATGTATACCCTTCTGCAGTCTTTCATTTATTTACTGGTGGCACGATGTTGTGCGCCTTTTTTATTGCCACAGACCCTGCCAGTTCATCAACCACGCCAAAAGGAAAGATACTCTACGGTGTTGGAGTAGGCTTATTTATTTATATCATCAGAACCTGGGGTAGCTACCCGGATGGCATTGCCTTCGCCATCTTGATTATGAATGGACTCGTCCCCTTGATTGATAACTACACCCGCCCCAAGGTATTGGGGAAAAAATGAATTCAGAAACCAATTTATTTAAACAGAAACTAATTAAGCTATTGCCTTTATTACTCATCAGCATCGTCTGTGTTACCGCGCTGTTTGTCGTTAATGAATTGACTAAAGATAAAATTAAACTCAATAAACAAATAGCGGCACTAGCAATCATCAACGAAGTACTGTCACTTGAATACGATAATGATTTATTCACGGATAAAATAAAACTCGATGTGCCTGACAAGATTAACAATACAGGCAGCATCAGCGTTTATAGGGCCCGATTAAATAATCAGCCTGTTGCGGTCAGCCTGATGCCGGTTATTACAAAAGGCTATAACGGTAATATTAGTCTAATTGTTGGAATACGTTATGATGGTACGTTAACAGGCATCAGAGTCCTGCAGCATAATGAAACAGAGGGCTTTGGCGATCAGGTGCATCAGGATAAAACAGATTGGTTGCAGATCTTCAAAAACACATCGATCTACGCCTTACCTGAAAAAAAATGGGCCATAAAAAAAGATGATGGTGAATTTGATCAATTAAGCGGCGCAACCATTACCTCAAGAAGCATAATAAATATAGTTTACAAAACACTCGAATACTATTTGGAAAATAAAGATAAATTTTATGAAAATCAATAACGCACAAAAGAAATTTCTACGCCAATCAGCACACCATTTAAAACCAGTGGTATGGGCAGGCCAACATGGCATCACCAAAGCGCTTATAACAGAAATTGAAGAAGTCTTAGAGCGACATGAACTGATAAAAGTGAAATGTCGTTTAGGTGAACGTGAAGAACGCGATGCCGGCATTAAAAAAATATGTGAAGATACGGGTGCTGAATTAGTTCAGCGCATTGGGAATATCGTAACACTTTATAAGAAGAATAGTGAAAAACCGGTTATAAAACTACCCTAAACCCATTTCAATGCCGGTTTAACCAAACAACTAACCCCTGTGCATTTAAATTCAAGTCCATATCTAATAATTCGTGAACCTGCGGTTGATCAATATCAGGTAAGATCTGGTTTAACTGGGCACTTTCTTTTCTAAAAATTGCGTCTTCTATTTTTTCTATGGGTTTAGATGCTTTACGATTAGCCTGTGCTATCTCGCAATAACTAGATATGTGTTGACACAATTTCTCAGCATAATACTGCGGATTCTCCAATAGACCAAAATGAGTCAGGTATAGTCGTTCAGGGTTGTAACTCATTAATAGATTTATCGAATTTATCAATTTTTCAGGTGCGAATTGTACTGGTGAAGTCGTTGGAATAATGTGTCGCGACATTGGACCAATCATCTCCTGATATGAGACACCGAATGTATCGCCAGTAAACCAGCCTTTACTTTGTTCATCCCAAATACATATATGATGCTCAGCGTGTCCTGGTGTTTGACGAATGAGAAGTGTTCTACCTGCTAGATCAAGTTCCATTTCATCTTCAGCTTCTATAATCCTGTCTTTTGAAACAGCAATGAGTTCACCATAGAGTTTGTCATATTTTTCTTGTCCATAGACATCAATTACGCCTTTCATTAATCGAGATGGATCTACCAGGTGTCTTGCGCCTCTTGGGTGAACTATCAATTTTGCATTAGGAAATATTTCCATCATGCTGCCTGCCCCACCAGCGTGGTCAAGATGAACATGTGTTGGTATCACATAGCGGACTTGCGATGGTGCTATATTTTTTTTATCCAGTAATGTTAATACTCTAGAGAGGCTATGATTAGTAGCAGTTTCAATGATGGCAACCTCTTCATTATGTTCAACCAGATAAATCGCCGCCATTTTTGGTCGGATGTATCCTGAATCTATGCAGGTTATCTTGTGATCATAATGACTAAATATTTCTTCAGACATGCGTTTATAATAATTAACTTGGATGTATGTTATCTATGGATTGCTGAGATTAATATGAGGAACTAAACCCTGACTAGAATCTTATCTAAAAGAAAGCCGGGAAGGATGCGCTTGAAGATGGCAAACAAATAAGTAGGGATCGTCACATAGTAACGCGCCCTTGGATTATCAGTTTCCAATGCATGAATCACTTTCTTAAGTACTGCTTCAGGTCCTAATGAAAACGGCACGGTATAATCATCGCTGTTTAATTCACTTTCTATCTTGGCGTAGTCTTTTTTGAAATGGCTATGTTCTTTGTTAACCACTGCTTGAAAATTATTAAGTGCGTTATTTCTAAAATTACTCGTTATAGGCCCGGGTTCTATCAAGCTTACCTTGATACCCGTATCGATTAGTTCATAACGCATCGCATCGCTTATTGCTTCCAGTGCATATTTTGATGCGCAATAGGGTCCGCGGAACTTCATTGTGATAAAGCCGAGCACTGAACTAATCTGGATGATGCGTCCGGAATGTTGTTTGCGCATTATCGGAATGAGCAGGTTCGTTAATTCTTGTGTACCAAAGATATTGGTTTCAAATTGATCGCGTAACGCCATAACGGGAATATCTTCCATTGCACCGGTTAGACCATAAGCAGCATTGTTTACCAGCCCATATAGTTGCTCGTCTGTCTTGCTCAAAAGAGTTACAACAGCTGCTTGAATTGATTTGGTGTCGGCAAGGTCGAGCATAATCACTTCGAAACCGGCCTTACTTAATGTATCAATATCTTTCTGTTTTCTTGCCGTAACAAAAACATTAAAACCACGTTCTTTTAATCCATCAGCTATGCAACGTCCAATGCCCGATGAGCAGCCGGTGACAAGGACATGTTTCATGTAACAACACCGTCTACAGTCTTACTCTTTTTTTTGAACAATCGATTACGCATATCATCCGCAATCAAATAGAAACACGGTAAGGTTAATAATATTAATACTGTAGCAAACAACAATCCAAAACCAAGGCTAACCGCCATGGGGGACAGGAATGCCGTTTGACCAGTTGCAAAAAAGATTAATGGCGAAACACCCAGAAAGGTAGTAATGGTGGTTAAGATTATTGGTCTAGCACGTACCTTACCTGCTTCAACAATAGCTGTAATTCTATCGTTCCCTTCATTTCTCAACCGTTTAATAAAATCCACCATTATAAGTGAATCGTTAACAATGATTCCAGACAAGGCCAACATACCGACGGCTGATAGAAACTGTATGTTGTAACCAAACACGGCATGCCCGATGACAACACCAATGAATCCAAACGGAATAGCGAACATAACAACCAGTGGATCAATCAATGATTTAAAAAGCGCCGTCAGCATAAAGAAAATAACTGCAAGCGCAATGATCAATGCTTGATTCATGCCTTTGAATGAGTCAGCTGCTTTTTTCTTTTCGCCTAAGAACAATAATGAATAAGGACGTTTATCTGTTGTTTTGCCAAAGACATCGTTGATCTGTGCTGTTACCACACTTGGTGTTGTAATCGACGTATCAACATCTGCCGTAATCTTAGCCATACGTTGTGAATCACGACGTCGGATTTGATTTAAACCACGACCAATACTGATATCGGCCACATCGTTGAGATAAACTGTTTGACCTGTTGCAAGAATGATCGGCAGGCTGTTCAAACTCGTCGATTGTTCGCGCATTGATTCTGGATAGATAACACGTACAGGCAAACGTTTTTCTTCCCAGGTAACATGAACCACTTCATTGCCAAGATAGCCACTACGAACAGCACTGGCCAATTCATTCTGTGTTAAGCCGAGACGTTTACCACGTTCATTCAATTGGTATTTATATTCCAATTTACCCGGCTCTTGATCATGTACTACATCATTTACCCCGGGCATACGCTTCATATAATCACTTATCTCAACCGCAGTTTTATGCAACACGTCAAGGTCAGCGCTGACGATGCCCAACTCGATATCGTCACCTGCTGGCCCTGCATTTGGTTTCAGAATACTCAAACGATCTACACCAGGCACCTGTAATAAATCCTTTCTGATTGCATTAATGATTTCATCTGCACTTCGTATCCGTTTACCACTCATATTAAAATCAAAGCTGACTATAGGTGTCACCCATTCTTCAATAAAGCTAGCAGGCACCGATTTTTGCAAGTCGACGACAAACTGCAAAATATTACTTCCGGTTTTACTTCGGTTTGGGTCGATAACACTGACACCAACATTAGTTAATAAGGTGAGTAACTCATCTTCTGTCATGAGCTTATTTATTCTGTCTTCGAGCTCAACTGCAAGCTCGAGACTATCTTCAAGACTGTAGGTATTAGGTGCTTCTATATTGACAAAGAATTGTCCTATTTCCACGTCTCCAAACAACTGAAAGGGCAAGCGTGTGCTCGCGTAAGTAAGACTAATAACCAAGGCGCCAATACTGAGAGTTGCTACAAAGTAACGGTTCATCGCCGACCAATGCAATAATCGAGCGTATCTATTTAAAATATTGGTCCAATTAAATCGTGCTTTCTTTTTTTCAAGTTTCAGAATATGTCCAGCGTGTGAAGGTAATACGACAAATGCTTCAAGAAGAGATCCAACGAGCGCGCAGCAGACAACAACCGGAATAACTTTTATAAACGCGCCTAATATTCCGCCAATAGCAAACATAGGTAAGAACGCAGCAATGGTTGTTAATGTTGATACCACTACCGGCCAGAAGACTTCTTTTGCACCCAATGAAGACGCTTCCATTGGAGGCATTCCTGCTTCAATATGTCGATAAACATTCTCAGTGACGATGATGGCATCATCGACAATCATTCCCAACACAATCAAGAACGCAAACAATGAGATCATGTTGATCGTGTAATCGAAATAATAAAGTAGAATCACGGCGAAGAGGAAAGATACTGGTATTCCAAAAGCGGTAATGGCTGCTATACGAAAATTTAATAATAGATATAGGGAAATCAAAACAAGTATCAAACCGATCAAGCCTGATGATTTCACCAAATTTAAACGCGTTTTCACATAGATAGATGAATCAGTATGATATCCAGCATTAATACTCTCGGGAAGTTCTTCACTAAGCTCATCAGCCAACGCTATTATTTTTTCTGAGATACGTATCGTTGATGCCTCTGCTGTCTTGGTTACTGTCAAATTAACAGAGGGCTTTCCATTAAATCGTGCGTAGGTTTTTGCCTCCTCAAATCGGCGAACGACTCTGGCAACATGGCCCAGTTTTAACTCACCGCCATTGGCATTCGTTCGTAACACTATCTGTTCAATATTCTCCGGTTCGGGTTTGACGCCTTTCCCTCTTAAACGTATGTCACCTTCATTTGATTTTATTGACCCCCCCGGTTGATCAACTAGATTATTTCGAAGCGCATCATTAACCTGTGCCAAGGGGATATTAAGTGCTGCCAATTCATGTGGATTGATCTCAACCCAGATCTCCCAGTCGCGTTCACCTGCCATGCCGACACTGGCGACGCCTTTAATCTTCTGCATTTTTCTACGAACTTTTTCTGAATAATCATATAAGTCAGCTTTGGAAAGATTACCGAAGAGTGTGAGTGTAATTACCGGGAAACGTGTGCGGATACGATTTAATTCTGGTTCTTCAGCTTCATCGGGCAAATCATCAACGCGATCAATCAATGTCCTGGTATCACGCATAAAGTCATCGACGTTTGAACCTGTTTTTAACTTTATATAAATACTGGAAAGGCCTTCTTTGCTTGTGGAGTGGATGTAATCAATGTCCTGACTGTCTTCAAATTCTTCTTCGATAGGCAGGGTGACTTGTTGTTCAACCTCTGCAGGCGAGGCACCTTCATAGATGGTTTGTATGCTTATCAAATCCAGATCCACAACCGGAAATATTTCCTGAGGTAAACCACGCCAGGCAAACACACCCATTATTAGAACAATAAATAGACTTAGATTAATTAATAACGGGTTTTTAAGTGAAAAATGAATAAGTGGCATAATTAAATATTAAACAGACTTGACTACTGTTTAAGGAATGATAACGGCTT